>Ga0070667_100001647_pt1 | contig 19972 bp, 18 predicted proteins | sample KBSS33metaG_FD_64659 | JGI IMG/M metagenome (GOLD analysis project Ga0070667, IMG submission 64659) | Switchgrass rhizosphere microbial communities from Kellogg Biological Station, Michigan, USA - KBS S3-3 metaG | ecosystem: Host-associated > Plants > Roots > Rhizosphere > Soil ... | reverse complement strand
CGGCGAGAGCGCTCGAGATCTGCTGGTAGATGCGGTTGTTCAGCACCCGGTCGCGCGACTCCTCGTCGGGCGCCTGGCGGGCGATCAGCTCGTCGAAGGTCGCCTTGGCGTCGAGCATCATCGCCCACAGCTCGCCCTCCATCTCGATCCCCTGCTTCTCGAACAGGGCCGGGTCGACCCGCCGCGCCTCGTTGCCCAGCTCCTCCAGCCCGAGCGAGTCGGCGAGCCGCTTCGCCGGGTCGATCGTCAGCACGCAGACCTTCAGCCCGCGCATCGCCATCCCGGTCGCAATCGCCGCCGAGGTCGTCGTCTTGCCGACCCCGCCCGAGCCGGCGCAGATGCAGATCTCCTTGCCCTCGAGGATCTCGCCGACGTTCGCCATCAGCCGAGCCTCTTGGAGAGCGTCCGCGCGCCCTCGCGCCCGAGTTCGGGCTCGAAAAGGAAGGGCAGCGATCTGACTGGCGCCTCGACCCGCCTCCGCAGCCGCGCCAGCTGCGCCCGCTGCGAGCGGGCCCGGCTGTGCTCGGAGATCGCCGCCCGCGCCGCCGCCCGGGTCGAGCCCTCCTCGCCCTCGGCCAGCACCGCCAGCCGCTCGGCCTCCTCCGTGCTGAAGCGCTCCGGGTAGAGCCCGTTGAGGTAGACGCGGTCGACGGCGACCCCGACCTCGTCGCGTAGGTCCTTCTCCAGCGCCGCCGTCTCGTTGACCGGCATCTCCTCCGGCAGGGCGACGATCGCCGTGCCGGTGTTCTCGTGGTCGGTGATGAAGCGGTCGAGCGTCTGGGCCTGGCTGTGGATCGGGCCGACGCGGGCGATCGAGGCGAAGGTGCGCGGCGTCTGCAGGAACCCGACCCCGTGCCCGGTCGCCGGCGCGTCGACGATCACCAGGTCGTACTTGCGGCCGCTCTTCACCTTGCGGTCGAGCTGGGCCAGCTCCCAGATCTTGCCGATCGTCACCAGCTCCTTCAGCCCCGGCGTCGCCGCTGCCAGGTAGTTGAAGATGCGGCTGCGGAACAGCAGGTCGCGCATCGCCCTGACCTTCAGCTGCAGCAGCACGTACTCGCGCATCGACTCGTCGGGGTCGATTGAGATCGACCAGAGGTTCTCCTCCATCTCGACCTCGTGGAAGCCGACCTGGGCGTGGTCGAACATCCGCGAGGTGTTCTCCTGGGCGGCGACCTCGCAGACGATCGTCCGCTTGCCCTCGGCCGCCGCGCGCATCCCGAGCGCCACCGCGACCGTCGTCTTGCCGACCCCACCCTTGCCGGTGACGATCACCAGCCGCTTGTCGAGGAGCTCGGCTATCGGGCAATTCCTAGCAATTTCGGCTTCCGGCAGGAAAAAGGGGTCTCCATCCGAATATCCGCGCAATGGGATTCCTAAGCCGCAAGAAGAAGAACCAGCCGCCCACCGAGCCTGAGCGCTTCGAGCGCGAGTCCGTCGACCACGACCTGGTCGACCGCGCCCCCGCCGTCGCCGAGGAGCCGCACCCGATCGTCGAGGAGCTCGAGCAGATGGAGCAGGCGGTTCCCGAGCGCCGCTTCGACCGCGACTCCTACGAGGAGGACGAGTACGAGCGCGACGATGAGCTCGACGGTCCCGCGGTCGAGCCCCGGAGCTTCGAAGAGGACGAGCAATTCGACGGGGAGTCCGAGGTCGAGCAGCCGGTCAACGCCGAGCACGGCGAGGCCGAGCCCAAGGAGGAAGAGGAGGACGACGGGCGGATGAAGGCCGTCGATCTGATCGCCCCGACCCGCCTCGACTTCATCAAGCGCGAGGAGGAGCCGGAGCAGGACGAGACGGCCCACGCGGAAGTGATTGCCTTCGCCAACCAGAAGGGCGGCGTCGCGAAGACGACGACGACCCTCAACCTGGCCGTCGCCTTCGCCGAGTCCGGCTACCGCGTCCTCTGCATCGACCTCGACCCGCAGGGCAACCTGACGATGAGCCAGGGGATCGACCCCGACAAGGTCGAGAAGAGCCTCTACGACGTGCTGGTCAACGACGTGCCGATCTCCGAGATCATCGTCAAGCGCGAGATCGACATCGCCGTCGCCTCGATCGACCTGGCCGGCGCCGAGATCGCGATGAGCACCAAGATCGGCCGCGAGCGCTCGCTCGAAAAAGCGCTCAAAGAGGTGATCGCCGACTACGACTTCGTCTGCATCGACACGCCGCCGAGCCTCGGCCTGCTGACGATCAACGCGCTGACCGCGGCGAACAAGGTGATCGTCCCCGTCCAGTGCGAGTATCTGTCGATGCGTGGACTTGTCCAGCTGCAGAACACGCTCCGGATGATCCAGGAGAACCTCAACCCCGACGTCCGCATCGAGGGCATCCTGCCAACGATGCTCGACACCCGGACGATCCACGCCAAGGAGGCCGTCGAGATCCTCGAGGAAAACTTCGGCGACCTCGTCTTCCGCTCCCGAATCCGCAAGGCGATCAAATTCGCGGAGGCGCCGGTGAAGGGGTCCAGCGTCCTCAAGTACGATTCCGGCTCTAGCGCCGCGAACTACTACAGGGAGCTGGCTAAGGAGGTTCTGGCGAATGGCTCGGCGTAACAAGCGGGCGAGCATGCGGGAGGGCCCGCTCTCGGACCTCTTCCGTTCGACTTCCGACGACGCTCCCGTCGACCCACCGGAGATGGACGCGCCGCGGGCGCCGGGTGAGAACCTGGACGAGGCTGCGCCGCGCGAGAAGGCCACGCCGCGCTATGGCCGCGAGGACCCGGCCGAGGCGAAGAAGGCCGCCGAAGAGGTGCGGCCGATCGAAGAGACCGGGCCGGCGCCCGAGCCCGAGCTGATCAGCGAGCACTTCTACGACCAGGAGGTCGACGAGCCAGTCGGGAGCGACAGCGCCCCAGCGGCCCCCGAGCGCCTCAAACGCGTCTTCGCCGAGGAACCGCGGCCGCGAATCGACCGCGAGGACTACCTGCCGGGATCGCCGCGCTACGGGCGCGAGGAGCCGGCCTACGAGCCGCCCGGCTCGGGTGAGCCGCACCAGCCGGTGATCAAGGTCGTCGGCGTCGGCGGCGCCGGCGTCAACGCCGTCAACCGGATGGTCGACGCCCGTATCCCCGGGATCGAGTTCATGGCGGTCAACACCGATCTTCAGTCGCTGCAGCTCTGCGTCGCCGACGTCACCGTCCACATCGGCGACGACCAGACGCGCGGCCTCGGCGCCGGCGCGGACGCCGAGGTCGGCCACCGCGCCGCCTTCGGCGAGCAGGACAAAATCAAGCGCCTGCTGAAGGGCTCCGACATGGTCTTCGTAGCCGCCGGCGCCGGCGGTGGCACCGGCTCGGGCGCAGCCCCGGTCGTCGCCCGTCTCGCCCGCGAGGTCGGGGCGCTGACGGTCGGCATCGTCACCAAGCCGTTCAGCTTCGAGGGCAGCCGCCGCGGCGAGCAGGCCCAGAAGGGGATCGACGCGCTGGCCGAAGAGGTCGACACGCTGATCGTCGTCCCCAACGACCGCCTGCTGCAGGTGCTCGACCAGCAGACCTCGATGGTCGAGGCCTTCCAGGTCGCCGATGACGTCCTGCGCCAGGGCGTGCAGGGGATCTCCGACCTGGTGACGCTACCGGCGGTGATCAACCTCGACTTCGCCGACGTACGCTCGATCATGGCCGACGCCGGCCGGGCGCTGCTCGGGATCGGCATGGCCTACGGCGACGACCGGGCGATCCTCGCCGCCGAAAAAGCGATCTCCTCGCCGCTGCTCGAGACCTCGATGGAGGGCGCCCGCTCGATCCTGCTCTCGATCACCGGCGGTTCGGACCTCTCGCTGGTCGAGGTCTCCGAGGCCGCCAAGGTGGTCGGCGAGGCGGCCCATCCGGACGCCAACATCATCTTCGGCGCCAACGTCGACGACGAGCTCTCCGACCAGATCTGGGTGACCGTCGTGGCCACCCGCTTCGACGGCCGCCAGCCGACCCCGCGGCGCTCTGAGGAGCCGACGATCCGCCGCACCAACGAGACCGGTCGCGGTCGTGGTCAAGGCCGCGGTGAGCAGCGCGACACCGAGCTGGGCATCGACGTTCCCGAGTTTTTGCCGGGCTGACGGCCCCTCCCTTGCGACAGCGGCGCTCGGGCGGCTGCAAACCGGCGCCTGACTGCGTCCTCGGTCGCCCCAATGGCTCTGCCATTGGGGCTTCCTGCGTCCTTGTCATGCTTGGTTTTCGCTCGCCCGCGCACCACCGTCGCCGCGGGAGTGACCGTCAGCCCGGCTCGCGAATGCCGAAATTCGAAAAAAGACGATGAAGGGGGTCGTCGCAGCCGGCCACCCGGAGACGGCCGCGGCCGGAGCCGACGTGCTGCGCGCGGGCGGCAACGCGGTCGACGCCGCGGTTGCTGCGGTGCTGGCCTCGTTCGCGGTCGAGAGCCCGCTGACCGGTTTCGGCGCCGGCGGCTACATGATGGTCCACCGCGAGGGGGACCCCGAGGGTCCGAAACTGATCGACTTCTTCGTAGCCGCGCCCGGCCTCGACGGGATCGAGCGACGATCCGAGCTGGTGCCGATCCCGGTCCACTTCGACGCCGGGACCGTGCAGACGTTCTACGTCGGGCCCGCCTCCTGCGGGGTGCCGGGGACGGCGGCGGGGCTCGAACTCGCGCTGCGCCGCTTCGGCACGATGCCGCTCGCCGAGCTGGTCGGACCGGGGGTGCGGCTGGCCCGCGACGGCGCCCCGCTGAGCCGCCAGCAGGCATACCTGCTTGAGATCCTGGAGCCGATCCACGAGACGAAGGAGGGCACGCGCGAGCTCTACGCGCCGCGCGGCGCGCGCCTGCTCGAGGGCGAGCGCTTCGCCTTCCCGGAGCTCGCCGAGGCGCTCGAACGCTACGGGGCGGAGGGGGCGGAGCCGTTCTACCGCGGCGAGGTGGCGGCGGCGATCAGCGACTTCGTCGTCGCCCACGGCGGCACCCTCGGGCCGCGCGACCTGGCCAGCTACGAGCCGATCGAGCGCGAGCCGATCGCCGCCGCCTTCCGCGGCACCGAGGTGCTGACCAACCCGCCGCCCGCCGCCGGGGGGACGCTGATCGCCTACGCGCTGGCACTGCTCGAGCAGCTCGGGCCGAGCAGCGGCCCCGAGCAGCTGGTAACTGCGATGAAGGGCGCCAACGAGCGCCGCGCCGACCTGCTCGGCTCGACCACCCACATCGCGGTGATGGACGCTGCCGGCAGCTGCGCCACCGTCACCTGCTCGAACGGCTCGGGCTCGGGAGTGATGGTCCCCGGCACCGGCGTGATCCTCAACAACATGCTCGGCGAGGAGGACCTCAACCCGCTCGGCTTCCACCGGATCGAGCCGGGGCGGAGGGTGCCGTCGATGATGGCCCCGACCGTCGTCTTGCGCGACGGCGAGATCGTCCTCGGGCTCGGCAGCGCCGGCTCGAACCGGATCCGCTCGGCGATATTGCAGACGGTCGTCCGGGCGGTCGAGGAGGGGATGCCGGTCGCCGAGGCGGTGGCGGCGCCGCGCCTGCACTTCGAGGCGGGGGCGGTCCAGGCCGAGCCGGGGATCGACCCGGCGGCGCTCGACCGGCTCGAAGCGAGCGGCCTGGGGGTTGTCCGCTGGCCCGCGAGCAACCTATTCTTCGGCGGCGTGCAGGCGGTGGCGCGGGATCCGCGGACGGGCGAGCTGAGCGGCGGCGGCGATCCCCGCCGCGGCGGGGCGGTCGCTAGCGCGTGACCGACTTCGCGGCGGAGGGGCTGCTCGACGGGCTCGACGGCGATGCGCGGGCGGCGCGGCTGGCGCTGCTCGAACGGCTCGACTCCGAAGGGGTGCCGCTGGAGGAGCTGCGCAACGCGGTCGCCGCCGGGCGGCTGGCGCTGCTGCCGGTCGAGCACGCGATCGCCGGCGACGGCGCCCGCTACTCGGCCCGCGAAATCGCCGCGCGGAGCGGCCTCGACGTCGACCTGCTGCGCCGCTTCCGGGCGGCGCTCGGCGTCCCCTACGGCGACCTCGACGAGCGGGTCGCGACCGAGGCCGACCTGGCGGCTGCGATGCGCCTGAAGCCGCTGCTCGACGCCGGCTTCCCGCCCGAGGACCTGCTGCGCAACGCGCGCACGATCGGGATGGGGATGGGGCGGATCGCCGAAGCCAACCGCGAGCTCGTGGTCCGCAACCTGACCCAGCCGGGCGACACCGAGAGCGACGTCGCCGAACGCCTCGCGCTGGCGGCCGAGCAGCTGCTGCCGATGGTCGGCGAGACCCTCGCCTACGCCTTCCAGGCCAACCTGCTCGAGCAGGTCAAACGCGACGTGATCGCCGCCGCCGACCTCGAAGCGGGCGAGCTCGGCGGCGCCGTCGAGCGCACCGTCTGCTTCGCCGACCTGGTCGAGTTCACCCGCCTCGGCGAGGAGATCCCTCCCGAGGAGCTCGGCCTCGTCGCCGGCCGCCTGGAGGAGATGGCGACCGCCGTCGCCGAGCCGCCGGTGCGGCTGGTGAAGACGATCGGCGACGCGGTGATGCTGGTCGCCCCCAAGGCCCGCGACCTCCTTGAGGCGGCTCTCAACCTGATCGCCGCCGCCGAGGCCGAAGGCGACGAGTTCCCCTGGCTGCGCGCCGGCCTCGCCACCGGCCTCACCCTGCCGCAGTCGGGCGATTACTACGGCCGCTCGGTCAACCTCGCCAGCCGGATCACCGGCGTCGCCCGTCCCGGCAGCGTCGTCGTCGATCATGCCACCCGCGAAGCGGCCGGCGAGGAGGGCTTCTCCTACTCGTTCGCCGGCGAGCGCCGGCTCAAGGGAATCGACTCGCGGGTAAAGCTCTTCCGCGTCCGTCGCGAGCCGTGAGGGGACTCGAGCTCCGCACCAAGCGTCTCCTCCTGCGCCCCTGGCGCGACGCCGACCTCGAGCCGCTGACCGCGATCAACTCCGAACCCGAGGTCAATGAGTTCCTCAGCCTCGAACAGGACCGCACGACAACCGCCGAGCTGATCGCCGCCGCCAGGCAGCACTGGGAGGAGCACCGCTTCGGCTTCTTCGCGGTCGAGCCGCGGGTGGGGCCGCTGGCCGGCGAGCTGATCGGCTTCTGCGGCATCTCCCACCCGGCCTTCATCCCCGAGGTCGCCCACCGCACCGAACTCGGCTACCGTCTCGCCCGCCCCGCCTGGGGCAAGGGCTTCGCCACCGAGGCCTCGATCGCCTGCCGCGACGACGCCTTCTACCGCATCGGCCTCGCCGAGCTGATCGCCCTGATCGACCCCGCCAACACCCGCTCCCGGCGCGTGGCCGAAAAGGTCGGCATGACCGCCGGCGAGTCGGTCCGCAACCCGCTGACCGGCACCGACGTCACCGTCTGGTCCCTGCGGGCGCCAGCCTAAGCCGGCTTCCGCCCGCTCACCAGCAGGTTGTAGAAGAGCTCGGCGGGGAGGCGCGGCTCGAGCACGCTGGTATCGAGCTTCTGCAAGGCGATGTAGCTGCTGAACGCGAACCGCCGCCAGCGGAACGGGATCGATTCGGGCTCGGCGCTCGACTCGACCGTGCGCAGGCCCCAGCCCCAGGCGTTGGCGAGCAGCTCCTCACCGCCGACTCGGCGCTGCTCGAAGCCGGCCTCGCGCAGCAGGCGGCGGAGGTCGCCGGGGGCGAAGGCGTGGACGTCGACCTCGCCCTCGAGTGAGTGGCCCTCCGACTGGTCGGCTTCCGGCACGTCGCGCCGGGCGGCACCGACCAGCCGCCGCCAGGCGGGCGCGGCGAGCAGGCCGGCGCGCTTTGGCAGCACCGCGAGGCGTTCGCCATGGCGCGAGGGCTCGCCGGCGAAGGCGACCATCCCGCCCGGCCGCAGCACCCGGAGGAACTCGCCGAAGGCGCGATCGAGGTCGGGGATGTGGTGGAGGACAGCGTGCCCGAAGACGAGGTCGAAGCTCTCGTCCTCGAAGGGCAGCTCCTCGGCCTCGGTGGCGACCGTGGTCACGTCGTCGAGCCCGAGCGCCGCGGCCGTGGCCGCCAGCCGCTTCAGCATCCCCGGCGAGATGTCGGTAGCGGTGAGCCGCTCGACCACCCCGAGCTGGACCAGATTGAGCGAGAAGTAGCCGGTCCCGGAGCCGATCTCGAGCGCGTCGCCGAAGCGCTCGCCGTCGAGCCCGCCGAGCGCCTTGACCAGCTTCAGCCGCACCTGGCGCTGGCCGACCGCGCCGAAGTCGATCCCCCACTTGGCGTCGTACTCATCGGCCGCCGCGTCGTGGTAGCGGGTGTTGACGTCTTTGATGTGCTCCGGACTCGCGGTCGGGGAGGCTGGCATCGGGCGGGCACTCTAAAGGTCGGCCTCTAATACCGTCCGGCCCGTGGAGGACCGCTACGTCCAGCGCGACCAGCCGCCGGGGGTGCCGGCGCTCCCGCTTACCGGTGAGCGGACGCTGCCTGACGTTCCCGCCGAGAACTACTGGTTCCAGCGCCACCTCGTCGTCTACAAGTGGATCGCCGCGCGGGTCGGCGGCCAGCGCGTGGTCGACATGGCCTGCGGCGAGGGCTACGGCTCCGAGGTGCTCGCCGCTGCTGCCGCCAGCGTCGTCGGGGTCGACGCCAACCCCGAGGCGCACGAGCACGCTCGCCTCCGCTACGTCCGGCCCAACCTGCGCTTCGAGCGCGACCTGGTCGAAACCTTCGCCGAGCCCTGCGACGCGGTCGTCTTCCTGCAGACGATCGAGCACGTCGAGGACCCCGGCGCGATCCTCGAGCACTTCAACTCGATCCTCGACCCCGGCGGAGTCGCCTACGTCTCGACCCCGAACCTGCTGACCCTGGCACCGCCCGGGGCCGAGAAGTCGGAGAACCCCTGGCACCTGCGGGAGTACCGGGCCGCCGAGTTCGGCGAGCTCTGCCGCGCCCACTTCGGCCGGGTCGAGCTGCTCGGCCTGTTTCACGCCCGCAAGCTGCGGGTCCACGAGCTGGCGCTGCGGCTCGGCTGGGACGGGGTCCACAAACGGCTGCGGCTGACCAAACCCTTCTACGACCGCTTCACGCCGGCGATCGCCGCCTCCGACTTCGCGCTGCGGGCGGGCAACCTCGACGCGGCGCTGGACTTCATCGCCGTCTGCCGGCCCTGATGGCGGCGCCAGCGGCCGATACGGCCGGCGACCTGGCGATCGTCCTCCACAGCCACATGCCCTATGTCGAGGGCTTCGGCACCTATCCGTTCGGCGAGGAGTGGCTGTTCGACGCGGTGATCCGCTCCTACCTGCCGGTGCTCGAGGTCGCGCGCGACCTGACGATGACGGTGACGCCGGTCCTCGCCGACCAGCTCGAGGACGCCGGTGCCGCGGCGCGCCTGCGGGAGTTCCTGCGCGAGTGGCGGATCGGCGCCGCGGAGGCCGATCTGCGCGACGTTCCCGCCGAGCTGCACCCGGCGCTGCGCGCCGAGCTCGCCCGCTACGAGCATGCCCTCGAGCTGCTCGACGCCGCCGGCGGCGACCCGCTGCGCCCTTTCCAGGAGGCGGCCGCCGCCGGGAGAATCGCCGTCGCCGCCTCCTCGGCCACCCACGCGGTGCTGCCGCTGGTAGCGACCCGCCCCGGTCTGCGCCTGCAGATCGACGCCGGCCTGCGCTCGCACCGCCGCCGCTTCGGTTGGGACGGCGGCTTCTGGCTGCCCGAGTGCGCCTACGCGCCACGGCTCGAGCGGTGGCTCGCCGAGGCGGGGGTCGGCTGGTTCTGCGTCGACCAGAGCGCCCACCTGGCCGACCCGCTCGAGGCCCTGGCGCCGGTCGCCACCGCCGCCGGCCCGGTTGCGCTGCCGATCGACTGGGAGGCAGTCTCCTGGCTCTGGGCGCTCGACGGCTACCCCTCCGACCCGGCCTACGCCCAGTTCGACGGCAAATCGCTGCGGGGGATGCGGCTCTGGCGGATCGGCGGTGGCGCCTACGACCCGCAGGAGGCCGCGGCCGCCGCCCGCAGCCAGGCGGGCGAGTTCCTCGCCGCCGTCGCCGCCCGGCTGCGACGCTACGCCGAGACCCGCGGCCGCCGCGGTCTGATCGTCTTCGCGATCGACGCCGAGCTGCTCGGCCACTGGTGGTCGGAGGGACCGCAGTGGCTGGCGGCGGTGCTCGACGGCGCCGCCGCGGCCGGAGTCCGCACCGTCGATGTGCCGACCGCGCTGGCCGAGCACGAGCCGGTCGAGCGCCCGCTCCACGCCTCGACCTGGGGCGAGGGCAAGGACTTCCGCACCTGGGACTCGCCGCCGGTCGCCGACCTCGCCTGGGCGGCGCGGCGGCTCGAGCTGCGCCTGCTGCGTGCGCTCGGCGCTGGCCTGCGCGGCGAGGCTGCCGCCCGCGCCGCCCGCGAGCTGCTCGCCGCCCAGGCCAGCGACTGGGCCTTCCTCGACTCCCGCGGTCAGGCCGGCGACTACGCCTTCGTCCGCGCCACCGAGCATGGCGAGGCCCTGCTGCAGGCAATAGAGTCCGAATACGACACCGATCCGCGCATGCGTTCGCTTGCGCCGGACCTCAGCGTCGCCCCGCTCCTGGAGCCCTAGAGACAGCCAGCCACCCCAGTGACCCGCGTCCTCATCCTCTCCTGGGAGTACCCGCCGCTGATCGAGGGCGGCCTCGCCCGCCACGTCCGCAAGCTCTCCGAGGCGCTGGTCGATCGCGGGGTGGAGGTCCACGTGCTGACCCGCGGCGGCGAGGAGTCGCCCGCCCACGAGCAGTCGGGCGGCGTCCACATCCATCGCATCCGGGAGCCGAAGCGGCCGACCGACCTCGGTGAGTTCGTCGCCTGGGTCGAGCGGATGAACTCCGACATGCTCGCCGCCGGGGTTGGGCTCGGCGACGCCTACGACTTCGACCTCGTCCACGGCCACGACTGGCTGGTCGCCAACGCCTGCGACCACCTGGCTCGCCGCTTCGGCGCGCCGCTGGTGACGACGATTCACGCCACCGAGTACGGCCGCCACCAGGGCTGGGTGGAAAAGCACCCGCAGTCCTACATCCACGGGGTCGAGCGCTGGATCACCAACCGCTCGCAGCGGGTGATCGCCTGCTCCCACTACATGCGCGAGCAGATCGCCGACATCTTCGGAGTCGAGGAGGCGCGGATCTCGGTGATCCCGAACGGGATCGATCCCGACGACCTGCCGAACCAGGACCCGGCGACGCTGGCCCGCCTGCGCGCCGACTTTGCCGCGCCGCAGGAGCGCCTCGTCCTGCTGATCGGCCGCCTCGTCTATGAGAAGGGCTTCCAACTGGCGCTGGAGGCGATGCCGCGGCTGATCGAGGCGGTCCCCGGGACCCGCTTCCTGGTCGCCGGCTCGGGTACCCACGAGGCCGAGCTGCGCCGCCAGGCCGAGGATCTGGGGCTGATGGACCACGGCACCTTCCTCGGCTGGATCGGCGACGACGTCCTCCACTCGCTGTACCGGATTGCCGACCTCACCGTGGTGCCCTCGATCTACGAGCCCTTCGGGCTGGTCGCGCTCGAGGCGATGGCCTCCGGCTGCCCCTGCATCGTCGCCGACACGGGCGGCCTGCGAGAGGTCGTTCCGCATGAGGAGGCGGGGCTGCGCTTCCGCTCGCGCGATCCGGAGGCGCTCGCCGACGTGGCGATCCGAGTCCTGTCCGACGATGAGTTGGGCCGCCGTCTGGTCGCCGAAGCGTATGAGCACCTGCGGCGATTCGACTGGGCTGATGTGGCGGAGCAGACCGAGGCGGTCTACGACCAGCTGGCCGGTACGCGAGCTACCTAGACGGGGCGGTGCGGTAGTGGGGCTCGGGGGAACCTCCTCTCTCGATCTGTCGGCGTGGATCGGATTCTGCGTTCGCCCGAAGGAGCGCCGGGCCTCAATCGCAAAACGTTCGGAGGTTCCCCCGATCCCCACCTCCCAACCGGGTCCGGCCAGACAGCTCCCGTCCCTCGGAAGCTAAAAGCAAGACTTGGGGGTGGACCCCTGTCTTGTTTAGAGCTTCCGAGGGACGGAGGGTGTCGGTGTCCCTCCGAACGTTTTGCGATTGAGGCCCGGAGCACCTTGAGGCGATAGCCGAATACTCCACACGCCGACAGATCGAGAGAGGAGGGACACCGACACCGTCCGTCCGCCAAACCTTTTGCCTAGCTCTAGCTAAAAGACCGCCGCCTCTTAGTTGGCATCGGTTACGTAACGCACTCGACTCCTGGGAGGGAGCTCCGGCGCCGCCTCAGGGACGGCTGACCGGATCCGCCAGACAGTCAGACCGAGCGCTGGTAGGTGCGGAAGGCCCGCATGGCAAAGCTGCCGCAGAGGACGAGGAAGGCGAGCAGCAGCCCGCACTTGCCGGCGATCGCGCCCCAGTCGGGGTTGGCGGTTACCGCGTCGCGTCCCGCTTCGACTGCCCAGTTGAGCGGGTTGTAGTCCGCCACGCTCTGCATCCAGCCGGGCATCAGGTCCTTCTGCATGAAGGTGACCGACACGAATGAGAGCGGCAGGACGAGGAACTGGACGGTGGCGATCAGCGTCTCCTCGCGGCGGACCAGCAGCGCCAGCCCGATCGAGAGGCAGCCGAAGGCCGAGCCGACCAGGACCGAGGCGAGGACCAGCACGGCGACGCCGAGCACGCCGTTGTCGAACGAGGCGCCGGCGATCAGCGCCAGGACGACGATGATCAGCGACTGGATCGTGGTGGTCAGCGCCCATGAGGTGAGGCGGCCGGTGATCAGCGACGAGCGCCGCACTGGCGAGACCAGGAAGCGGTCGATGACACCGCGGTCGATGTCCTCGATCACCGGCATCCCGGCCCAGCCGGCGCCGAAGAAGGCGGTCATCACGACCACGCCCGGGGCGAGGAACTCGATGTAGTTGGTCGAGCCGAACCCGGGGATGTCGGTGACCGCTTCGAACAGCGCCCCGAACAGCAGTAGCCAGATCACCGGCTGCACCAGCGAGACCGCGATCCACCACGGTTGGCGCCACAGCGTCATCAGATGGCGGACGGTCATGTGGCTGGTATCTGCGAGCACCTTCATCGTTGTGCCTCCTTGCTCTGGTCGGGTTTCTCGGCGTGCTCGGCCTCGGCCGAGCCGAAGGTGCGGCCGGCGAAGCGCAGGTAGACGTCGTCGAGCGAGGGCCGTGCGACAGTCACCGAGGCCACCTCGAGCCGGGCGCCCTCGAGCACCGCCAGCACCGAAGGCACGGTGCGGGCGCCGTCCTCGGCGCGGGCATGGACGGTGCCGTCGGTGAAGGCGATCTCGGTCAGCCCGTCGATCCTGCCGAGCGCCTCGCGGACAGCGGCCTCCTCGAGTTCGCCGCCGAGCTCGCAGTGGATCGCGTCGCCCCGCAGGCCGCGCTTCAGCTCGTCGGGCGAGCCCTCGGCGACGACCGTGCCGCGGTCGACGATCGCCAGCTGGGCGGCGAGCCGGTCTGCCTCCTCGAGGTAATGGGTGGTGAGCAGGACGGTCAGCCCGGCGCCGGTCAAGCGCTCGATCTCGTCCCACATCTCCGCCCGCACCTCGGGGTCGAGGCCGGTGGTCGGCTCGTCGAGAAACAGCACCTTCGGCTCATGGACGAGCGCTTGGGCGACGTCGAGCCGCCGCCGCATCCCGCCTGAGTACTCACGGACCAAGCGGTCGCCGGCGTCGGCCAGCCCGAACTGGTCGAGCAGCCGCGCGATCCGTGCCTCCAGCTCCTTGCCGCCCATCCCGCAGACCTGGCCCTGCAGCCGCAGGTTCTCGCGCCCGGTCGCCTCCTGGTCGAGGCCACCGGCCTGCGAGACGACCCCGATCGACTCGCGCACGCGCGGCGCTTCGCCGAGCACGTCGTGGCCGGCGACGCGGGCCGAGCCGCCGTCGGGGTGGGCGAGGGTGGTCAGCACCTTCACCGTCGTCGACTTGCCGGCGCCATTCGGACCCAGCAGGCCGAACACGGTCCCCTCGGGGACCGAGAAGGAGAGGCCGTCGAGCGCCTGCACCTCCTCTCCGTACGACTTGCGCAGGTCCTGCGCTTCGATTGCGTTTGCCATTTGTTGCAGTTCCTTTTCGTCGAGTAGAATTCCTCTTGAGACGCGAAAAGCTTAGCAACTAAGAGATTATGATGCAAAACAATACGGAAAGCGGCTTGTCAAGCCAATTGCCGGACCACGGCAGCACCGCCGAGTGGGTCGCAGCCCAGGAGACCCCGCGCGGCCGGCTCGAAGCCGAGCTGGTCGAGGCTCTGCGCGATAACCAGATCGCGACCGAGCACATGGACGAGACGGCGGGCCTGGCGATGGGGGTGACCAACGTCAACGACCGCCGCTGCCTCGACATCATCGACCAGCGCGGGCGGCTCAGCGCCGGTCAGCTCGCGGAGGAGGCGGGGCTGACGACCGGGGCGATCACTGCGGTGATCGACCGGCTCGAGGAGCGGGGGTGGGTGCGCCGGGTCGCCGACCCCGCCGACAGGCGGCGGGTCCTGGTCGAGGTGACCGAGGCTGAGCGCGAAGCCGCCCTACACCTCTACTGGCCGCTCAAAGACCTGGCCGCCGAGTGGATCGGCGCTCGCAGCGACGACGAGCTGCGGCTGCTGATCGAATACCACCGGGTCAGCGCTCGGATCAACCGCGAGCGCGCCGGCCAGATCCGCGCCGAGCTCGAGGCCGAGGGCTAGACCCGGTCGGGCCCGACGATTGATTCCCAATCCCCGCACACCCGGATGACGCACCTGGCGCTTCGCATCTCTGCGTCCTCGGGTTTGCCTTTGCCAACCGGCAAAGGCTGCACCCTGCGTCCTTGATCTGCTCGGCCAGGCACGTCCCCGGTCACACGCGGATCAGGAATCAATCATCTGGGGGAGGGTCGTCGCCGCGGTGGGGTCGGGTTCGACCGGGTGCGGCCAGCGCAGCCGCTCGGGCGCCTCGCGCATCCGCAGCACCCGCGCCGGGACGCCGCCGACGACCGCGTTCGCCGGCACGTCCTTGGTCACCACCGAGTTGGTCCCGATCACCGAGTTGTCGCCGACCCGCACCCCGCGCAGGATGCAGGCGCCGTAGCCGATCCAGACGTTGGAGCCGATCTCGACGTCGCGCTTGTAGATGCCCTGCAGCCGGATCGGCCGCTCGACCTCGACGACGCCGTGGTCGAAGTCGATGAACATCGCCCGGTCCGCGATCACGCACTGCTCGCCGATCCTCACCCGCTGGTAGGCGGAGATCGTGCACTCCTGGCCGATCACCGTTTTGCGACCGATCTCGACCTCCCCCTCGTGGCAGCGGATCTTCGTCCTGTCGCCGATCCAGACGAAGCGCCCGAACCCCACCCGCCCCCGCCGCGAGACCTCGAGTTCGAGCCCGCGGCCGAAGAAGACTGGGCCGTCGGTGACCCAGCGGTGGCCGGCCCGGGTCAGCCAGCGCCGCCACAGGTAGCGCCATAGAAGCCGCGCGTAGCGGTGGTTCAGCATCCCGTTGCGGGCGAGGAAGCGGATCACAGCGGGGCCAGTCTAGAGTTGCCACGTGAGCGCGGAACGAGCAAGCGTCCATATCTGATTCCTCGCGCCGCGAGTGAAGCGCGAAGCCTGATCTATGACTGATGTCGCAAAGAGCGCCCCTCTCGCCGAGCGCCTGATCAACGGCGACAAGCGTGCCCTGGCGCGGGCGATCACCTTGATCGAGTCCGACGACCCGGCTGGCTGGGAGCTCGTCCGCGAGGTCTACCCGCGGACCGGCAAGGCGCGGATCGTCGGCTTCACCGGCCCGCCCGGGGTCGGCAAGAGCACCCTGATCGGGGCGCTGACCGGCGAGCTGCGCAAAGCCGAGCGCGAGGTCGCGGTGCTCTCGATCGACCCTTCGAGCCCGTTCACCCGCGGCGCCCTGCTCGGCGACCGGATCCGCCTCACCGACCACTTCCTCGACCCCGGCGTGTTCATCCGCTCGATGGCCTCGCGCGGTGCCCTCGGCGGCCTCTCCGAGGCGGCGCTGCAGGTGGCGCTGGTGATGGATGCCGCCGGCAAGGACGACGTGCTGATCGAGACCGTCGGCGTCGGTCAGGCGGAGATCGACATCGTCGACCACGCCGACACGATCGTGCTGGCGCTGATGCCCGGCTCCGGCGACTCGATCCAGGCGCTGAAGGCGGGGGTCATGGAGATCCCCGACGTGATCGTCGTCAACAAGGCCGACCACCCGATGACCGACACGATGGTCCGCGAGGTGCGCGGCGTGCTCGCCCTCTCCCAGGATCCCGAAGGCTGGAAGGTGCCGATCCTGCGCACCGAGGCGGCGCGCGGCGAGGGGATCGAGGAACTGGCGGCGAAGATCGAGGAGCACCGCGAGTTCATCGAGAGCGAGGGGACGCTGACCGAGCGCCGTGCCCGCAACCTGCGCAGCGAGGTGCTGGGGATCGCCACCTCGCGGATGCGGCGGCGGCTCGAAGCCGAGGTCGAGGCAGACCCGAGGACGGCCGAGCTGCTCGACCGGGTGGTGCGGCGTGAGCTCGACCCGGCCAGCGCCGCCGGCGAGCTGCTCGAGAGGCACCTCGATGAGTGATCGCGAGCACGCGGCGACGCCCTCGGCGCAGGAGGCCGCGAGCTGGGTCGGCGCCAGCCTGACCGAGATCGGCGGCGACCGGGTCGGTTCGGTCGAGGGCTTCTACGTCGACAGCGAGGGCGGCGAGCCGGTCTGGTTGATCGCGCGTCTCGGCCGCCGCCGCGGTACCCGCGTCGTCGCCCTGCCGCTGGGCGAATGCGCCGGCTTTCCAACCGGCGTGTGGACGGCGCAGGGCGCCGACGCACTGCGCCGGGCGCCCGTCGTCGATCCGATCCGGCCGCTGCGGCGCGAGCACGAGCTGACGATCTGCGGCCACTTCGGGATCGGCTCGCGGGTCGGCCGCGCCGCCGCCCTCTCCGGCCGCGGCGAAGGCGAGGTCACCGCGACCCCGCCGGCGGCCGGCTGAGATCCAGCGCCGTCATTTCCCCGTAATCCCTCCGTGCGAGGGTTCGAGTAGATGCTGCTTTTGATCCTCTTCGGTTTCGTCGCCGGGGCCGCTACCGCGGTTTCGCCCTGCGTCCTTCCGGTCCTGCCGATCGCCCTCTCGGCCGGCGCCACCGGTGGCCGTCGCCGCCCGCTGGGGATCGTTGCCGGCCTCACCGTCTCCTTCACCTTCGCGATCGTCGCCCTGGTCTACGTGATCGACGCTCTCGGGCTTCCCGGCGGGCTGGTCCGCGACATCGCGATCGGGGTGCTGCTGGCCTTCGGCGTGGTTCTGGTCGTGCCGCCCCTGGCCGCTCGTTTCGAGGCCGCGGCGAGCCGCATCACCTCCCGCGTCGGCACCCGGCGCACCGACGCCGACGGCTTCTGGTCGGGGACGCTCCTCGGCGCCAGCCTCGGCATCCTCTACGCGCCCTGCGCCAGCGCCGTCCTCGCCGGGGTGATCGTCGTCACCGCCTCGCAGGACTTCAGCGCCGGCCGCCTCGCGGTGGCCCTAGCCTACGCGCTCGGCTCGGCCTCGGTCCTTTACCTGCTGATGCTCGGCGGCCGCCGCCTGATCCGGCCGCTGGCCCGGCGCGCCGGCGCCCTCCAGGTCGCGACCGGGGCGGTGTTGATCGTCGTCGGGCTGGCGATGCTCGGCGACTACGACCTCCGATTCCAGCGTGAGGTCGTTGCTGACCTTCCCTCTTTCCTCGTCAACCCGGCCGAAGGGATCGAGAACGCCGGCCCGGCGCGCTCGGCACTCGCCTCGATCAGCGGCGTCTCGCCGCACGGTCTCGGCACGCGGGCGACCGAGGGCTCCGAAGAAGAGGAAGAGATCACGCGGACGCCGCCGTCGCGGCTCGCCGCCGAGAAGACGAAGCTGCCCGACTACGGCAAGGCGCCCGAATTCACCGACACCGAGCGCTGGTTCAACACCCCCGGCGGCAAGCCGCTGACTCTGCGCCAGCTGCGCGGCAAGGTGGTTCTGGTCGACTTCTGGACCTACAGCTGCGTCAACTGCATCCGCACCCTGCCCTACCTCAACGCCTGGTACCAGCGCTACCACCGCGACGGCTTCGTGATCGTCGGCGTCCACACCCCCGAGTTCCCGTTCGAGCGCGAAGCGGGCAACGTCGAAGCGGCGATCGAGCGGGAAGGGATCCACTACCCGGTGGTCCAGGACAACGAAGCGGGGACGTGGCGCGCCTACGGCAACCTCTACTGGCCCTCCGAGTACTTCCTCGACGCCGACGGGAACGTCCGCTTCGCCGACGCCGGCGAGGGCGAATACGAAGAGAAGGAAGCGGTGATCCGGCGGCTGCTTGCCGAAGCCGGCGCGAAGCCCGGCCGCGCCCGGGCCGACGCCCACGGGATCGCGCCCTCGGCGGGGACGACGACCCCCGAGACCTACCTCGGTCCCTACCGGGCCGAACGCAACGCCAACGTCGATCCCAAACCGAGCCGGGGGCTGTTCGAGTTCACCGCGCCCGAACAGCTCGACGAAAATGAGTGGGCGCTCGGCGGCCGCTGGCGGATCGCCTCGGAGTCGGTCACCGCCGACGCCGGCGCCTCGCTGAAGCTCGACTTCAACGCCCGTCGCGTCTATCTGGTGTTGGGGTCGCCTTCGGGGCCACGGAAGATGAGCGTCTTCCTCGACGGCAAGCCGATCGCGCCTGCCGATGCCGGCGAAGACGTCCACGGCGGAGCCGTCACCGTCACCGCCCAGCGCCTCTACAACCTGGTCGACCTGCCCGGGGTCGAGCATCACGTCCTCGAACTGCGGCCGCAAGCGGGGATCATGGGGTATGCCTTCACCTTCGGATAACGGGGCCGGCCGCGTCTTGGTCGTCGACGACGAGCCGACGATCGTCGAGATCGTCGGCCGCTACCTCGAGCGGGCGGGATACGAGGCGGCCGGCGCCGCCGACGGCTTCGAGGCGCTCGAGCAGGCGGCGGCGGAGCGCCCCGACCTGGTCGTACTCGACCTGATGCTGCCGGGGATCGACGGGATCGAGGTGATGCGGCGGCTGCGTGAGCTGCCGGGCCCGCCGCTGGCGGTGATCCTGCTGACCGCGCGCGGCGAGGAGTCAGACCGGCTGGTGGGGCTGCGGCAGGGCGCCGACGACTACGTCGTCAAGCCGTTCTCGCCGGCCGAACTGGTCGCCCGCGTCGGTGCCGTCCTGCGCCGCACCCGGCCGTCCGAGTCCGACGCCGAGGAGCCGCCGATCGAGGTCGGGCCGCTGCGGGTCGAGCCGGCCAGCCGGCGGGTATTCCTCGACGGCGCTGAGGTGCAGCTGACGATGCGTGAGTTCGACCTGCTCGCCTTCCTCGCCGCCCATCCGGGCCGTGTCTACTCGCGCGACCAGCTGATGGAATCGGTCTGGGGCGAGCCCTACTTCGAGGACACCAGCACCGTCACCGTCCACATCCGCCGGCTCCGCGCCAAGCTCGGCGACGACCCCTCCGAGCCCCGCTTCATCGAGACGGTCTGGGGCGTCGGCTACAGGCTGCGGCTGTGAAGCGCGCGATCCCGATCGCGCTTGCCGCCTTCCTCGCCGGCGCCGCCGCGGTCGCGGTGCCGAGCCGGATGGGACTGGTGCAGGCGTTGCTGGTCCTGCTCGCGGTCGGTGCCGCCGCACTCGCCGCGGCGCTGGCGGTGCGGCTCTCGATGGAGCAGCGGGCGGCGCGCGAAGTCGAGGAGGCGCGGCGGGCGCTGGTCGCCGCGGCCTCGCACGACCTGCGGACCCCGCTCGCCTCGCTGCGGCTGCTGGTCGACGCGATCGAGGACGGGGTCGCGACGGGGGAGACCCGCGACCGCTACCTGGCCGAGATCCGCACCCACGTCGCCGTCCTCAGCGACCTGATCGACGATCTCTTCGAGCTCTCGCGGATCGAGGCCGGCGACATCTCCTGGTCCCTCCGTCAGGTCGAGCTGGGCGAGCTGATCGGCGAGACCGTGGCGGCGATGCGGGCGCCCGCCGAGGAGCGCGGCGTCCGGCTCGCCGCCGAGTCGGCGCCCGGTGTCCGGGCCGAGGTCGACGCCGAAAAGGTCCAGCGCGTCCTCTTCAACCTGATCCAGAACGCGATCCGCCACACCCCCGCCGACGGCAGTGTCACCGTGCGGGCGC
>Ga0070667_100001641_pt1 | contig 19991 bp, 12 predicted proteins | sample KBSS33metaG_FD_64659 | JGI IMG/M metagenome (GOLD analysis project Ga0070667, IMG submission 64659) | Switchgrass rhizosphere microbial communities from Kellogg Biological Station, Michigan, USA - KBS S3-3 metaG | ecosystem: Host-associated > Plants > Roots > Rhizosphere > Soil ... | reverse complement strand
TCAGTTGATCGGTGCGTTGAGCCAGTGCAGGTCGTCGAGCATGCCGCGGGCCGCCACGATGCCCTGACCGGTCTGCCACACCTCGTTGTTCACGATGAACACCCGGTTGTCGCGGGTGGCGGCGAGCTTCTTCCAGGCCGGGCTGTCGAGCAGGGTCTTGGCCTTTTCCTTGGCGGCCGGGGAGGCGCCGGGGCGGAATCAAACCCCGGACCTGGATTCGACGCTTCCGCGCCACAAAGTCAGCCGAGATTGCTGACGCACATCCGCTCGATCTCTGCTCCACATGCTGTGGAAAGCCATGTTCGGGCTGTGCTTGAATTTAAGACATAGGGGATCTCGACCGGGGGTGTTCGAGTGAGTGGCGCGAGCCCGCGCAGCTGATCGGAGTCGCAGACTGACATGAGCCAGCCCAATCCGTTTGACTTCAGTGACTTCGGACCGCCGCGGCGTCCGGCGACGCCCGTGCCAGGACCACATGTCCCAGGGGCCCGTCCGAACGGACCGGGTCCGACGTCCAGTGGCTTCGATCCATTCGCGGGCCAGCCGCCCAGCCAGGCCGTCGCACCCGGCGGCCCGGCTGGTACCGGCGATGTGTTCGGGGGCCATGGGCGTCCCGCCGGCGGCGCGGCAGACGTGTTCGGTGGACAGGGATCCGTGGTCGGGCCCCTGCCACTCACCGGTCCGCCGCTGGCGCTGTTCGGGGCGGCGCTGGCCGCGGCCGTCCTCGGTGTCGTCGTCGGGTTGATCGGTGCGTTCGTCGTCAATGGCGCGCTGTTGCCGCCGCTGGCCGGCTGGTTGCTGGCCGGGCCCGTCGCGATCTTGGCGTTGGCCCAATATTCGCGGGTCGATACCCGTCGCCGAACTGATGCGGTGTATTCGGCGCCCACTTGGACCGGCAGCGCGTACTGGCTGGTGCTCGCCGTGTGCCTGGTGGGTATTGCCGTGGCCGCGTGGCAAATCGCGCTGTGGGCGGGTCGGCTGTAGATGGCACCCGTGATGCACCGCGGTGCCGTCGCCTTCGTTCGCGCCATGGTGGCGGCATTGCTGCTCGCCCTGACCGCCTCAACCGGTTGGATGTCGCCGACCGCGCACGCCGCACCGGAGAAGAACGCCGGCGTGAACCGGTTCGGTTCGTGCCTGGCCTCCGAGAAGTCCGGTGACCTGCTGCTGTTGTTCGACGAATCAGGCAGTCTCACCCAGACCGACCCGAATTCAGCTCGGGTGCAAGCTGCCCGCTACCTGCTGCAAACCCTGGGTCGTTACGCCGACCGGGTGCAGGCCGATCTGTCGGTGAGCGTTGCGGGGTTCGCCGAAACGTATGCCACGGAACATGATTGGACCCGGTTGACAGCCGGCAGCGCGGACTCGCTGGGTGAATCACTGGCGCCGCTTGCCAATAAGAACACCGGCATCGATACCGACTACTGGTTGGCCCTCGACGGAGCGCGGCAAGCGTTGGCGGCGCGCGGTGCCGGTCGCTGCCAGGCGGTCGCCTGGTTCTCTGACGGCAAGATCGACTTCACGCAGCGCCCCGGCACGAAACCGTATGCCGAGGGCATCTCGCTCGATTCCCCTGACGGGGTCGCCGAAACCGGACGCCGTGCGGTGGATTCGATCTGTCGATCCGGTGGGCTGGCGGATCAGATCCGGTCCAACCGAATTGTCATGCTGGCGATCGGGCTCGGTGCCGATGCCGCGCCGGCCGATTTCGATGTGATGTCTGCGATCGCGACCGGCCATGGCCTGGCCGGAAAGTCCTGTGGCGACATCACCGATCCGGTGCCGGGTGATTTCTATCCGGCGGCCAACATCGACGACATGCTGTTCGCTTTCGACGCGCTGAACCCCGACCCCGGCATCAGCAGTCAGGGCCCGGTCTGCAAATTGCAGGTGTGTCCGGAGGCGCGACACAACTTCGTACTCGACCGGTCGATCAAGTCGGTCAGCATACTGGGCTCCGGTGGGCAACCCGGCGTCATCCCCTACTTGGTGGCACCCGGTGGGCAGGCAATGGAGTTGCCCAAGACCAACGGCAAAATCAACGCCAACCTGGGCGGCGTTCCCGTCAGCTACGAGTGGCAATCGGATTCCGCCCAAGCGATTTCGATGACGAACGATGGAAATCCCTTGTGGGCCGGACAATGGGCGATCGTCTACGTCGACATCAGCGGTCGGCACCCCGAAGCGGTGTCGAAGGTGAACATCCACATCGTCACGGACATCTTCCCGGCGTTGGCCGACCCGAAGATGGCGTGGCGCAGTGGTCAGGTGCTCGACGGCGTTAAGTTCATGCTCGTCGACGGTGAGGGCAAGCCGGTGACGGACCTCGCGGGCACAGCGCTGATGTCCGCGTCGCTGGTCCCCAACGGAGCGGCGCCGATCCCGTTGCTCACCTCGGTCACCGGCCCCGACATCAGTAAGCCGGTGGACATCGACCTGCGCAATGCCGGTCCCGGGCAGGCGACGCTGCGGATGTCGCTGACCATCACGACTGCCGCGGCCACCGACCCTGCCGGCGTACAGATCGCGCCGGGCACCCAACTGTCACCGCAAGGCGTCGAGGTGCCGGTGCAGATCCTGCCTCGGCTCGGGATGCCGACTCCAGGCGAGCGCGTCGATTTCGGCTCCGTGGAAGCGGCCAAGGGTGCGAGCGGCACCCTTCCCATCACCGGCCCGGGGTGCGCATGGATAGCCGACAGCGACGCCACCAAAGTCGTCGCGGCACCGGACGGCGTCGGCACCCCGCGAGTCAGCGCCAGCGCGAACTCCGCGCAGAACTGTCTGAAAGTGCAGGCCGGTGAGACCAGCAACCTCGCGCTGACGCTGCACACCGAGCACGACGGACGTGGGGGACTGTCCGGCACGATTCCGGTACACGTTGCGCCGCTGGAGAACACCACCGAATCGCAAACCGTTGACGTCCCGTTCGTGGCGTCATTGACCAAACCACTCAACACGACCAACTTCGTGCTGGTCCTCATCGCCGCGCTGTTGCTCGGCCCCGGGTTGCCGTTGGCTTTGCTGTACGCGACCAAGTGGTGGGTGTCGCGCATCCCCGGCACGGTGCTGCTGGCCGAACGCATCCCAGTCGAGGTGAATGACGGTGTGGTGGCCCGGGGCGGGGAGCCGTTTGCCCCGGCCGAGACCGACCTGGTCCACCCCGTGCCCGGTTTGTCGGGCGGGACGCGGAAACTCGAGGTGCACGGTGTCACCCTGGCCGCGACGATGGGTCGCAGTCCGTTCGGGACCGGCCGGGTCATCGTGACCGCCGATGGTCGAGTCAGCGTCGGCTCCAAAGTCCCCGGCACCGACCGGTCGGGTACGCGCGCGGTATTGCCGTTGGCGATCCACAACACCTGGGTCGTGCTGCACGACCCGCACGGTCCGGCGTCGAGCGCGGAGGTGTTGATCCTGGCGGCGGGCACCAGCGACACCGCGGCCAAGCAAAAGATCTACGACGACATCAACCAGCGGCTGCCCGACCTGCTCAGCGCGCTGCGAGCCAGTGCGGTTCAGGCCGGACTGGCGTCGGCGTACGACGGCGAGCAGCCGAACTCACCGTTCGGGCAGGCCGCCGGCCCCGGTGCGGGGAGCGGCTCAGATCCGTTCAGCGCTGCTGCCCCCGCTGCTTCGGCACCCTCGTCGGCGCCGTTCGGCGACCCGTTCGCCGGTCCGTTCGGGGCGCAACCGACCGGTCCCCGTCCTCCTGCCGGCGCGTCGATGCCGCCCAGTGGGCCGCCGCAGCAATACCGGCTACCCGCTGGCCCGCAGTTCCTGGGGCCGGGCAACAGGCCGGGCGGTCCCGGTGCCGGCCCCCCGGCTGGCCCCGCCTGGCAGGACGTCCCAACTCCCGCGGGACCGCCCGATCCGTACGCCGAAACCCGCGAGGCACCGCTTGGGTACCAGCCAGGTGCCGGGCTCGCCCCCGGACCCCAGCGCGCGGCCGGCCCGCCTCGCGGCGCCCCGCCACCGCCGGATTCCGCGCCGCCCGAGCGGCAACCGAGCAACCCTGGCAATGAACCTTTCAACCCGTTCGGGGAAGGAACCTGATGCGTCGATTTCTGGTAGTAGGCTGTGGTGGTTCCGGTGGCGCCACGTTGGCGTTCATGATGGACCAGCTGCGGTCCGAACTGCTCGCCGCCGGGGTCGACCATTTGTTGGCCGGTTGGCAGTTCGTGCATATCGACGTACCGAGCGGCGCCGAACCGGGCCCCGAGGGCCTCGCGAACGTGCCCGCTCAGGGCGGCACCTACATCGGCTGCGGTCCGCAGGGCTCCAGCTACTCGATTCTCGACGGGGCGCTGTCGCAGCGGCTGGTCGCCGATGGCGCGCTGGACACCATCGCGACGTGGGCGCCGCGCAACCCACAAGAGGTGACCAACCCCATCTCTGCTGGCGCAGGCCAGTACCGGGCCATTGGCCGGATGATCACCCTCAGTAAAGCCGCCGAAATCCAGACTCGTCTGCAATCGGCGTGGGACCGGCTGTTCCGGGTGGAAACCATGTCCGAGATGGCGACCGTGACGGTGCCCGGTATGGGCCGCTTCGACCCGAACGATCCGCCGCTGGTCCTGGTGGTGTCCTCGATGGCCGGTGGCGCGGGAGCGTCGATGGCATTGGACGTGTGCCGGTTGCTGACCATGGTCACCGGTCTGGACCCGAAACTCATGGGCGTTTTCATGGTCACCCCCGACATCTTCGAATCCCTCCCGGAGAGCGCCCGCATCGGCGTGCGCGCCAACGCGCTGGCCATGCTCGGCGAGATCGTCGCCAGTCAGTCCGGAGCAGCCCGCGAACACGACGTGCGCATCCTGCGCGCGCTGGGCCAGCAGCACGGCGATGGCGAACCGGTGCCGTTCGCCCGGGTTTTCCCGATCGGGCGCTACATCGGCGCCGAGCGCACCCAGTTCGGGGACGGCTCCCAAGGCGCGGTGTATCGCGGGCTGGCGCGCGGGTTGGCCGCGCTGATGATGAGCGGCAAGGCGACCTCCCAGTTCGTCTCCTACGACCTCGGTAACACCGCCTCGCCCGAAGGTGACCGCGATCTGCTCGGCTGGGGTATTGCCACCTGGGATGTGTTGCCCTGGGGCACCTACGGTTTCTCCAGCCTGTCGATGGGCCGGGACCGCTATGCCGAGTACGCCGCGCAGCGACTGGCCCGCAGCAGCGTCGACAAGCTGCTGTTCGGCCACATCCAGCCGGGCAATGCGGCATCGAGCACCGAACAGCTCGACTCGCTGATGGCCTCGCAGTGGCAGCGGCACTGCAGCGCGTTGCGACTGCCTGCCGCTGTGGGCGACGAGCAGTCCAGGGTCGGGGTGTTGGGCAACTGGATCGCCTCCAGCGCCTTCTCGCCCGACGCGGTGGCCGCCACCGTGAACGGCATCCTCGATCGGCAGCTGCGCGGCTATCTGCCCAACCCGGCGGGGATGACCGCCGACCAATGGGTGCCGGTTTTCCGGCAGGCCGTGCAGAACCGCGGTCCCGAACTGTCGAGGGCGTGCGCGGAAGCCGCCTACGCGATGGCATTCGCGTGGCAGCGCGAGTTCGCCGACCACCTCGAGGACATGGTCGCCGGCAGCGTATCGGCGATGGGGCTGCCCTACGCGCGGGAATTGGTCGACCGCTTGCGGCGCTTCATCGACGATCAGCTTGCCCCCGGCGCGGCGCAGCTGGGCGCCATGGGCGCTCCCGATATCACCGGGGTCCCGCCGCAGGTCGACGCCGCACTGCGATCGCTGCGCGGGGTGATGTCAGGGGCCGATCAGGTGTTGGCCATGGCGATGGACGGGTTCCGCGCAAACGTGCGCCGACAGCTCTACGCCGACGCCGTCGCGCGCATAGCCGACGTGATGAAGGTGATGGGAGTCGAGCTGTTGGCGCCACTGCGCGACGCGCTCGGTGAGGCCATGATCTTGTTGGAGAAGGCGCGCACCGAACAGCCCTCCGACGTAGGCCTGGCGCGGCTGGCCACCGACCAGTACGCGGCGTGGCCCGCCGACGCCGACGAACTCGTCTCACCTCGGTTCTCGGAAGCCAACAACGAGGTGCTGCTGATCAGCTCGTCGGCGTTCAAGGGACGCTATGAGACGGATCTGCCCAAGGCGGTGGCCGGCAACACCGCGATGATTCCGCTGCGCAGCGCCATCGACGCAGCGTGCGGACAGGTTGTGGTCGGACAGTGGCCGACAACCGGAGGCACCGCCGCGCCGGGTGGACTGATCACGCGGACGTCGACGTGGGTGACCCGGGCGCTGGGCATCGATCCCGAAACGGGTCGACCACGGGTTCCGTCGATGGCGCAGTTCAACGTGCACACCCGGCCCGCAGAACTGCTGTCGCGGGCGCGGATGTACATCCAGCGGCCGGGGGAGTCGTTCGAGGAGTTCTGCAAGGTGTCCTTGCGCGACTACGTCGCCGGGATGGGTGCCGCCGAATCCGAACTGTCGGAGCGCCGCCGCGACATCGCGGGCAAATTCGCCGAGGCGCTGTCGTTGGCACGGCCGCTGGCGAGCGTCAACGAGCAGGCGCTGCAACGGGTGCATCCAGGCAAGCAGGTCGAGTACCGCTACAAGTTTTCGGAGATCCCGTTCGCCGGCCAACCTGTCTCCGATGCGCTGGCCGACGTGCTGCGCACCAATCCGCGCATCGATCAGGCGACCAAGGACAACTACGAGCGGTCACTGTCGGATGAGGACACCGTGACCCGAGTCGACATTTTCGGGTCCTACCCGAACTATTCGCCGCTGGCGTTCGACTCGGTGCTCAAGCCCGCCGCGCAGCAGTGGGCCCAGATCGCCGGTCCGGGTCGGGCGGGGTTCTGGCGGTGGCGCCGCTCACGGCCGTTGGCGGCATCGTTGCCGATGACCGATGACGAGCGGCGCACCATGACCGCCGGCTGGTTCCTCGGGCAGATGACCGGCCGAATCCAGATCCCGGCCTCCCCGTATACCGATCCGGTGCGCATCTATGACGGGCAGGACAACCAGTGGCTGGCCTTCCCGAATCCGCTGCTCACCCCGCCGGCGGCGTTCCAAGCGTCTTACGACTGGCTTCCGGCGGTACTCGAGAGCGTGCTGCTAGCCATCGCGCAGTCCCATGAGCCTCCGGTGATGCGCTCGCTGCGCCCCTATGGTGTGCTGCGCCAGCTCTACGACGCGCACGCCCAAGACCCGGCGAGCGGCATCGTGGAACTGTCCGCCGCGGCCCTGTGCCGAGAGTTCCTCAAGACCGGGACCGCCGGACCGGGAATCACGTCCCGCGTCCCGGCCGTGGCCGCGGCGGCAACACCGGATGAGAGGGCCGCTGCCTGCGAACAATGGCTGAGCCAGATTCGCGATGTGGCCGCTCAGTACCTGCCCGTCGACGCCGCTGGTGCCGCACCCGACGGGGCGTTCACCACGGTGGGGACCCGCTCGAAAGCTGCAAAGACGCCGATCTTCCGTGACGTCGCGCCCGAAGTGTTCTGGGCCACCGACGCGCTGATCCGGCTCGTGACTCGCGAAGCCGCGGCGTTGGCGACGGGGCAGGCCTCGGGCCCGGCATTCATCGACGATGGCAGCTACGTGGCGATCCCAGAAGGGGGCACGTTCTGACCACGACCGCGCGGTTGCCCGCGCTGACGGTATTGGTGGTGCCCTCCTACTACGGCGAGGACGTCACTGCCGTGCTGACCGACTACTCGGCGGCCGGACTGCTGGACCCGTTCGTGTGGATCAGCGATGCCAGGCTCGGCGGCCCCTCGACACCGGCCACGCTGGTACGGCAGGGACGCGGCGAACGCGTGCAATTGCAACAGCTCTTGACCAGCGAGCGATACAGCCGCGTTCGTATCGCGGTGTTGGTCCCCGTTGAAGGCGAACCAGCCCAACGTGTATCGCTGGCCGCCGAACAGTCCATCGAGCAGATCGTGCGAAGTTGCGCGGTGGGTGCCCGGATCGTCCTGTTGCGGGCGCTGATCACCGGCGGCTCGGCCGCCCCTCAGCCGGCCGATTCGACCCTGATCCTGGAAGGCTGGCACAATCTGCTCGTCGCTCCGGAAGATTCCGCGAGCCCCGGACTCGGTGCGGTCGCCTGGGGGCACCTGGTCGACCCGGTCGACATCGCCCAGCGCGCCGCGCCGGTAGTCGCCGCTGTCGCCGGTATGTGGTCCGGTGTGGACGGAACTCCGTTCGACACGCTGGAAATCCTGCCCGGGCAGACGGTGCGCGTGGTGCGTTCCTTCTACCGTCGCCTCGACAGCGCCGTCGTCGAGCAGCGGCTCCGTACTCACCTGTTCGATCCCGCCGGCCGGTTGCCGCTGCCTCGTGGTGGGGAATTGCCGGTGGTCTACGTCGACGATGTCGCCACCGCTACCCAGACGATGGCCCGCATGCTCTGGACCAAGCATCGTGATGTGCTGCGAGGGCCGCGACTGGCTGTGCCGGACTCCGCGGCAACGGCGATCTCGATCTGGACCGCGGTGCGTATGTTCTGCACCTTCATGGGTGCGGCGTTGCGCAACGCACCCGGCGCGTGGCTGTCCGCCGTCAAGAGCACCGTCACCGCGGCGGTCGTCGGCTCCGTGCAGGGCACGGTGTTCGGCAACAGCAATTCGGCGTTTGCGGTCGTCGCGAACGCCGATCTGGCCAACTGGGAGGAAGTCGGCCGCAATGCGGACACTCTCAGTGCCGCGCTCGGCGGGCCCGGGCCGACCGACCAGCGGGCCCACGCCGACCTCAGCGCACTGTGGACCGATTTCGTCAACGGGGCCCTGACCCTGGCCGACGGCGGTCGCCGCGGTGCCGGTATGGAGCCCATCGGTGTCGGCTCAGGGGTCGGCGTGGTGGCGAACGCTGCCGACGTGGTGGGCGGCCGCGGCGAGGAATTCCGCGGTATCCCGACCTCGTTGGCCGCGGTCATCGGCTGTGACGCAGTGCACCCGGCCGATGTCCTCGGCGCCGCCGAGGTGGCCGACCGACTCCAGCGCGCCTACCAGGATCCCGCGGCGGGACTCGAGGCCCGCTCGGCCAGTGGCGCGCTGGCCGAATGGCAGGTCGTGATGGCGAAAAGCTATGCGTGGCAGGCCAGTTCGATTCTTGCCGACTTTCTGGGCCGCGCCCGCGGCGAGGTCGCCAGTCTGGTTTCGGCACTGCAATCCGCCGGTGCCGATACCGGTGACGAGCGGTTGCGAGCCCGGCAGCGCACCGTCGGCATGATGCTGAAGGCGTGCACCTGGGCGGTGTTGGCGGTGCTGATCGCCACGATCGGGGCCGCGGCCGTCGGCTGGGTGACGTGGACATTCTCGCTCAGCGTGGCCGCGGTGATGGTCGTGCTCTACATGCTGGTATCGCTGGCGCTGTTCTTGATGATGCAGCGCGATTTGTTCGCCGAGATGAATCTGCGCCAAACCCACGAAGAGCAGCTGCAGTACATGCACGGCAATCTGCGCAATGCACTGGCCGACGTCAGCCGGCTCTCGAGCGCATACGGACAATTGCTGGCGTGGAGTCGGGTACTGGGAGCGGTATTGCGTGCCCCGTTCGGTCCGGCTCCGGCCGGCAGTGACCCGGTCGGGCAGCTGGCCGATGGGCTGCCACGCAGCACCCAACTGGGCGTCGCTGCTCCCAGCGATGAACATGGCGCCCATGCGGTGCACACCATCCAGCGCAACCTGTACGCGTTGGGGTGGCTCAGCGCGCCCTGGCAGGACATGGTGTCGGCCGCCGCGGCGCGGCTGCGCGAAGAGCCTGAGATGTTGTTGCGGATGCCCGGTATCGGGTCCGGCTCTGGGCTGGATCAGTGGTCGGCCGCTGTCGCGTCCGGACTGGTCCGCGCCGGCGGTGCCGACGTGCTGTGGGGTCGGGTGATGCAGATGTTCGCCCAAGACACGCAGGTCGCGGACGCGCTGACCGGGCAGGTGCTGGTCGATGGATACCCCGGACCGGTTGCCGCGGCGCAGTTCAGCGCCGGGATGACCGAAGGGCGCGGCGTGCCGGCCGCACCCTTCCACAGTGCCCTGTTCTCCAACGCCGCGATGACCGCCGGGCGCTCGTCGGTGGCCATCGACGACGCCGCCGTGGTGCGCACCGGATTGGGCTACCGGGCCGTGGTTGTGCAGGCCAGTGAAGGTTTGCCGCCCTATGACTTCGCCATGTTCGAACCGCCGCTGAACTTCCTCCCCGGCAGCGAGGGCGAAGTGACCACCATGCTCAGGCAATCCGACTGGACGGGTAACCCTCCTGGTCAAGACCTGGTGTTCTAGATCATGACCAATCCGCATTCGGAGGGGGGCGACGACCCGCGCCTGCTCACGCTGACGGCGTGGCGGCAGCGGCTGATCGATGCCGGTCTGGTCTCCAAGACCACCTTCAAAGAAGCCCACCTACGGATGGTGTTGCGGTCCGGGCGCACCGCCGCCGACCAGATCCGCGCCATGCTGCCCGGCTCGGCGTCCCAGCACGCCGACGAACTGGCCGGCATCCTGGCCGACCTGGCCGCTGGGGGGAAGCGGCAGGACCGGACCGAGCCGGTGGCGAGCGGCGGCGAACACCGAATGGGCGAAGGTGAGGCCGTGGACGGCGACCGCACGGCGATGATCAGCGTCGGGCTTCCGGCTGCGACGGGTCCGGCTCCGGACTTAGCGGTGCGGCGGGTGGCCTTCGACGTCACTGCCAGGGATTTCGCGCCGACGCGGGCGACGGCGCAGCGGGGCCGGGAGTATGCCGCCACCGTCGAGAGGGCGGGCGACGCCAGTCGGCGGATCAGCTGGCCACCCTTGTCGCCGCCACCCGGACCGGGGGAGACCGTGGTCGTGTACCGGCTGGTCAGTGCCGACGACGCGGCGCCCTACTCGCCGGACCGGGCGCACCTGATCGCGGCCACCGGCGGCACCGCCGTCATCGATCCGCAGGCCACCGCAGCGGCGGTGCGCTACTACCAGGTGTGGGCCAACACCGGACCGGACCTGGCAACCGCACTGGCCGCGCAACCGGTCCTGCATGCCGCCGCCGTCGCGGTCAGCCCGCCCGCCGAAGTGTCGGTCGGCGACGACAACGGCCACGTCATCGGCCGCTGGACCGTCGCGCCCAGCGTTGCGGCGGTGTTCGTCTACCGGATTCCCGCCGAAGACGCCGGCCGCGACGGACCTCAGTACCGCATCCTCGCCGACAGCGACAACCGCAATGGATGTGTCGACGCCACCGCTGCGCGCGGCAGCCGCTACACCTATCGGCTGCGTGCCGCGGCCAACGTCGACGGCGTCACCCGACTGTCCGATCCCGTCGACATCGACGTCGACGTGAGCGCGGTGCTGTCGCCGGTGACGGACCTGACCGCCTCCGTCGGTCTCGACGGCGACTCTTTTGACCTGGCCTGGACGGAGCCCCCTGGCGGGCACGTCATCGTGTTTCGAACCCAAAATGCGCCAGGCGACAACGCCGCACACGCCGAACTTCCTGAAGTGGCCCTTGAGCAGGCCGGGCTCGGCGACGAGCAACGACTGCGCCGGCCCGTCTTGACCGCACCTGGCCCGAACTCGGCCGCAGCCAGATCGGTGATGACCGGAGTCTCCTGGCCCGCAGAGTGGAGCCGCGCCTACTTCACGCCGGTGACGGTGTTGGCCGGGCGTGCATTGCTCGGCAAGACTGTCTCGGTGGTGCGCACCGGTGTCATCCGGGACGTCGAACTCGTCGAATACTGCAACAAGAAAGTACTGACCTTCGACTGGCCTGACGGTGCGGCGATGGTCGTTGTGCACATCGCCCCGAAAGGGCACGACCCCAGAACCGGCCTGACCGGCAAGTCTTTCGAGATATCGCTGGAGGATTACGAGAAGTACGGCGGCATTCACCTGACCGACCAGCTCCCGGTGGCGGGCTGTTCGTTGCACCTGTCGCCGGTCGCGTTCACCGGCGGGCGCCGTGTCACCGGAGCTGTACGGAGCATCGAATACAACGGCTTGTTGCGTCTCTGGTACGCGGTGCGGGTCGTCACCGACGAGGTCGGCATCCCCAGCCATGCCACCATCGCCGTGCGCTCCGAGTGGGACCTGCCCAATTCACCGGCGTTCGTGTTGATCCACAATCCGTCGCGGCTGCCGCTGTCCATCCAAGACGGTCAGCCCATCGACGTCGCACCGGTGGACTCTTCCGGCCGCATCTCGGATCATCCCGCCAAAGAACTGCGTTGGTCGGCGTTGACCACCCACGGCACGGGTGAACTGTGGGCGGCCAACCTGCGCGGTATCGCCGGCTTCGTGCGGTTGTTCGTCAACTCCCCGTCGCCGGCGCGGTTGCGCACCATAGCCCTGCTCGACCCCGCCGTCGATACCCTGCGTATCTCGGGCCCCACCGCATGACCGAGCGCTACGGGCAATTGGCCTACACCTCGTTCGACACCGCGCGCGCGGCCGGTGGCTGGCAAATCAAACAAACCACCGGAGACCTTGGTCCCGACGAAACCAAAGCACTGGTCGCCGGGGTGCGTACCGCCTTCCGGCCGACTACCCCGCTGCCGGACTTCCCGACACCTGAGCAGCTGGCGGCCGGACCGCGCCGTCTGGCTTACGTTTACACCCCGACCGCGGCGCACTATTGGCACAGCGTGCCGGCCGGAGCGGACAGCACGGGCCGCCCGGGAAACGTCTTCGCCCATGCGCTCATCGACCGCTGGGCGGCTCAACCCGGTGACCGGCCGATCGAACGGTGGCGGTCGCCGCAGTGGTTGTGCCCGTTCGGTGCGGCCGCCGTGGCACGAACCACGTTGCCCACCAACGCGCCCACCCCGGCCGGTGTGGTCAGCCGCGATAGCGTCGTGGCCTTTCTGTTCGATCCCACAACGTGGCGCATGGATACCCTGTTCGGCCTGCTCGATGCCGTTGCCGCCGCAATGTCCGGCGGACGGCCGGTAGTGCTCGGCGCCACGTCACCCGATTCGGCCGCCCAATGGATTGGGCTGATCAGCTTCCTTATGTCACCGGCGACCGCGGCGACGCTGAACTTCACCACCTTCGACCGCGTCGAGGCACTCGGGCAAGCCCTCCACGCCGGTTATCACGTGATCGCCGTCCCGGTCTGCGACCTCGATGCCGTCGATCACCACACCCTGGTGGTGATCGACGAGACCGCCACGGTGTCCCTCGGTGAACTCGGTGGCGAACCGCACCGCACCTCCGGTGGGCACGCCATCGCGGTCACCGCGTGGTCGTCGATGGCTCAAGTGGTGCTGATCGAACCCCAGACGGCGGTGCGTGTTCTCGCCGCCATCGACCACTGCGCCGCTAAGGCCGGCGACGCCGGACTGCATCCGGCGTGGCCGATGGCCATGGCGGTGGCCACCGACCCCGCCTTCGACGACGCCATCGCCGAAGCTCACACCGTTATCGCCGCGCACAGTCCGCCGCACCTGGACGGTGAAGCAGCCGTTCTGGTGAACCGCGCGGTGACGGATCTGGCCGGTACCACTACCGGTGAGGCCTGGCGTGCGCTGGAGTGCATCGTGGCAGACGGACCGGCTGCCGAGTCTGCCGGCGAAATCTACCTGTGCCGGGCCATTGCCGACCCCGACTGGCTGAACCAGCCACGCCAGGTGCCCGCGCGTCCCGGCGATCACCGCCGGCCCGTGCCCCCGTCGTTGTCGGCGGAGATCGGTCCTGCCCTCGACGAAGCGCGTGCCGCGGGTCCCGGCCAACTGCTGCGCGTCGTGGATCTGCTGATTCGCTCCGGTATCAACGACAGTCGCTTACTCGCGGCCGCCGAGACCGCGGCGCAGGCGCTTCTCGCCCCGTACGAAGGGGCGGCCGTGGTGGCACGTCTGCGCGACACCATCGGTGTTTCCACCCGGTTGGGGGTCGGTGCCGCGGTGCTGCGCACAGCCCCTCCGAACACAGTCGACGATGCCGTGCTGGCCTGGTTGGCCGCGGGCGTCACCGCGCCCACGCGTGGTGAACTGCCCGGCGCGCAGCCCTGGGACCACACCTGGTGCCGTGCCGCCCTGAGAGGAGCGGTCGCGCTGCGCCGCGGTCCCCAAACGTCCGACGACCGGCTCGCAGCCCTGTGGTGGTTGCGCGTGTCTGGGTCGGAGAACTTCGCTCGTGCGGTTGGCGCGGCAGTCTGGGACCCCGCCGACTTACTCGTCGCGGTCGGGTCTACCGACCTGCCCACAGCCGCTGTGCTGCCGACCTTGCTGGGCGCGCCCGACAGCCGTGCCCTGACCGATCTGTGTCATGCGGTAGCCGCGGCTGCAGCGGATCCCGTCGCCGCCGCGTGCGCAACTCTGCGTGCCGCCGATTCCCGCACCTGGGTTCACGATGGTGCCGTCTCCACCCACCAATCGGCTTACAACAAGCTGTGCGACCAGGCCGTCGGCACCGTCGGTACCGAACTGGTTCACCGCGACTTCGCCGTGCGACTGCTCACCGTATCCGTCGCCGCGGCACTCGGTCGCCAGCCCTACCCGCAGGTCTGTGCTGCCTGGCCCCTCGATTCGGCACTCGCTGCCGACGTCGTCACCGCCGCCGTCGGGCTGGTCGCCGGGAACGCCCAGGCGACTCGATTGGCCATCGCCGTCTGTGCATTGCGCGACGATGACCCTGCTGGCGTCCCCGACACGGTGGGCGAGCTCCTCAGCCAAGTGGTCCACCAGCTCGTCGGTAATTCGACGCCCTCGGATGAGGAGCTGACGGCGGTCGCCGCACTGATGGGCGAACTGTCTGGCGACACGTCTGAACGCACCGCGCGCCGCTACCGAAAAGCGCTGACCAAATGGTTCGCCGGGATACCCCAGATGCAACCTGGTGGCCCAGCCGTCTTCCAGGGGGAGTACTGATGCCGATCTATGTCGTGGGTGCCCGAGCGCAACGCGTGCGGATTCCCAACCAGGCGTTGTCGATAACCGTCACCGGATCGGTGGCTGGTGCAGCTCTGGACATCCGGGCCGGTGCCCAAACCGTCGTGCGCTCCAGTGACCACCACGCCGTGCTGCCCCACGTCGACGCTCCGGTGGTCGTGACGCTCACCCCGCGCGGCGCCGCCCGGTTCGCCCCGGGAACCGTCGTCCATCTGGCGATAGCCCATGACACGCCGACGGTTGCCGATCCGGTCCAAGTGGTGTTCGACCCGGTCGACATCTCCGGCGAGGCGGTCGTGGTGTTCGCCGAACTGACGCCTGCGGGTCCCGACATCGAGGTCGCCGTCAGCGCCCTGGCAGACACCCCGATGAATCCACTGGCCGCCGCGGCGCGCAGCGTCGCGCGCGCCACCGTCGGCCGCGGTCGACCGGCCCGCGCCACGCCTGTGGTCCTCGCCTGTGACACCTCGGCATCCATGCGGCAATGGTTCGCCGACGGCAGTGTCGCCGCGGCCGCCGACATCGTCGTCGGTGTCGCCGATGCCCTCGGCCTCGGCGCGGTCAACGCGGTATTGGTCGGCGCCGAGGTCACCCCGGTCCCGCAACCGCCGACGCCTGACGCGCTGGCCACCATGCTTCGGCAGGCCACGCCCCGCTGGTCGGCCGGAGCGCGCTGGTCCAAACTGGCGCCGGGGCCGGAACGGGTCATCGTCTGCTCCGACTACGTCCCAACCCAAGTGCGCCAACGCTTTCCGGTGATCGCGGTCTCGGTCGACCAACATCTTGACCCGGCAGCCCGGCTGCCCGCGCCGCCGCCCGGACAAGATGCCACCGCCGCGTTGCTGGCCCATCCCCCGACGTTGCAGCGGGTTGTCGCCGCCGTGGTCAGGGATCTTTCGTGAGCAAGTGCCCGCGCTGTTTCACCCCGCTGAGCCCGCAGCATCACCTATGGACTCTTCCGGTCCAAGCCGGCGGTCAGCGCTACCGTGACAACATCGCCACCGCATTCCAGGGCGCCCCGGTCGACATCGGCCCCGTGTTCACCTGGACCCGGCCACTCGGATTCCACGGCCCGCCACCGGTCGCGCAGGTCAACCAGACGCTCAAAGGCTCGGCGGTCGAAATTTGCCCGGTCTGTCACTTCGAACTGCCGAACGGCTGGCGTGCGGGGCACGCCATCTGCATCGCCATGGCAGGCGCCCGCGCGACCGGGAAAAGCCTGTTCATCGCGGTGCTGATCAAACAGCTGCAACTCCTGGGCGAAACCCTCGGGGTCTCCATCGAACCCGCCACTCGCAGCACCGCGGCGGCCTACGCCACCACGTATGAAGAACCGTTGTTCGAGCAGCGCGGACTGATCCCGCCGACCCCCACGGTGGACACCCAATCCTCTCGCCAGCGCGAACCGCTGATGTTCTCGCTGGGCACCTGGCACGGTGTCCCGCGTTTCCTCGTGCTGCGCGATGTCGCCGGCGAGGACATGGAATCCGGTGACCTACACGCGCCGCCGTTCCGCTTCTTCGCCAACGCCGACGCCGTGTTCTTCATGTTCGACCCGCTGCGCGTCAAATCCGTGCGCGATCAACTGCAAGACCTGCTGCCCGCCCAGAGCAGCAGCGGCGGCGACCCGCGCAGCGTGCTGAACAACGTGCGCCTCGCCATCGGACCGGGGCAACCCAAACTGGCGGTCATCCTGTCCAAGTTCGACGCCCTGCGCGCCCTGCGCGACGTGGAAGGTTCTGAATGGAGTCTCATCATGTCTAACTCCGGCGCCGGGTTCATGCGGGACACCTCCGGCTTCCGCTACTACGACGACGACAGCGGACGGCTACTGCACGAAGAGGTTCGCAGCCTTCTCACCAAACTCAATGCCGGCCCCATGGTGGCCGCGGTCGAAAACCCCGCGACCGGCGGTCGACTGCCATTCCGGTACTTCGTGGTGTCCACGCTTGGGCAACCCCCCGCGGGGAATCGCTTGCACCCGCGCGGAATTGCGCCATTCCGGTGCACCGACCCCGTCCGCTGGGTCACCTCGGCCTACGGCGTCTTCTGACTCATCGACGCTGACGCGGACCGCTCCGAGGTCACCCAGCGCTACGTATGGTGCCGACGATCTGATCGATCAACTCCGGCGGCGGAGCGTCCGAGTAGTTCTGGTCGAGCGACACGATGAACACCACGGTGCCGGGTTGACCGGGAACGGTGGTTGCGACCATCGCGTGCTTCGCCGACGTCGTGCCGCACGTGCCGGCCGCAATTCCGGTGACGGTCGCGACGACCTCCACCCCGGGATTGCCCGCGACCGTGATGCTGCGCTGTGGACTCAGGGCCACATTCGGCACGACCCCCTTGTCGGAGGTGTAGATATCGGCTACGGTCGTCACCTCGGCGCGGATGGCGGCGCCGGGATCGTTGACCTTGGTCGCACCGGCAGTGCCGGTGACCGCGTGCGATGACTTCTCACACCCCGGACTCCGATTCGGCAGCTCCGCGGCGCCCTTGAGTACGCGAATCGGGCAGGTGCCGAACGGGCCGTCCGGGCATGCCTTCTCCCAGCCGATGATGGTCGAGCAGGACGGGACGTCCCAGCCGGGTGGCACATCGTAGGCCAGGCCGCGTGGCGTGACGACGGTCTGCCAACCCGGTGGCGTCTGTGCTGTCGAGCTGCTGGTGACCTGTCCGCAGGTGCCGGTGCCGCCGCCCGGCGCGGTTGGCGGCGGCGCTGCCGACGTCTCCGTAGGACTCTCGGTGGCCGGCGGTGCGGCCACTGATGTGCTGGATTTCGTCGCTGCGGTGGAGGTTTCGGCTACGGCACTGGAATCGTCGTCGCGGTTGAGGCCCCAGAAGACCCCGGCGACGACGAGTGCGACGACGACTACCGCAGCCACCGAGATGATGATCCACGGGGTGTTGCTGCGCTTGGATGCGTCCGCAGGCAGCGGCGGCGGGATGTGGTCCCATCCGGTCTGGGCTGCGCCCGCTCCCTGGGGCTGGCCGGTGAAAGGATCGAGCCCCCCGGTCGGCAATTGCTGTCCGTACTGAAAGGGGTCGCCACCGGGTTGTCCGCCATTCGACGGATGGGGCGGATTGGGCTGTGGGTAAGTCATGGTTTCCCTTGTGGTCGCATGATCGGGTATGTGGAACTGTGCGGCGCCTACTTGGGCTGGCCTACCTGGTTACGAGCCGTTGTAGTCCGAGAATGTTGCGGTGACACGGCGTTTCGCGCCGTCGATGGTGACCTCACATTCGAACTTCGCGTTCTTCTTCACCACCGGATTGGTGCCGCCGTTGCAGGTGACGTCGCGGACGTTCGCGATGCCGTAACCGGTCGTGGCGTCGGTGAGCACCTGCTGCACCCCGGTCTGGGCGGCGGAGGCACTGAGCTGCACCGACCCGAAGTACCCCGGCTTCCAAAAACCGAGCACACCAACCAGCGCGCCGAGTACCAACACCGCGGCGACTACCACCCCGATCAACCGCGCGGACGCCTTGGCCGGGCGCGCGGTAATTCCGGACGGGTAGCCGGCCCGCGGACCGCCATAGACCATGCCCGGCCGGCCGGCGGGATTCGTGGGCGCAGGTGAGTAACCACGTCTGTGGTACTCGTCAGGGTGCCCGTAGTAGGGCGGCGCCGTGTGCTGCGGTGCCGGTTCGGCCACCGCACCGTCCGGCTGGGACGGGCTGCCGGACGGTGGCGCGGTCGTCCAGGTGGAGGTCGCGGCCCAGTTGTCTGCCATCGGCGGGGGCGACGACGTCTCCGTCACGGACGGAGCCCACGGCCAAGCCCCCGCGGTGTCCTGAACCGGTACCGGCTCCTGCTGCGCAGGAGCCGGTGTTTCCGCGGCGGGGGCGGGCCACCACGGCTGCGCGGAAGTCGCCGGGGGAGGCGCGGCAGGCGTATTCGGCGGAGCGGGTATCTGCACCTGAGCCGTCTGTTCCTCGGACGCGGGCGGTCCCGCGCTCTCCGCCCCCAACGGATCCGGTCCTTGCGGACGCGTCATCAAAGCCCCTCCCCTTTGTTACAACCGTAGCGGGGAACGGGATGAATCGGGGCTAGGGCCCCTCAGCCCGGAAGCCGGCGTTGAAGCTGACCCGCTCGTAGGTGGCGACGCCGGCGTGGACGTACGGATCGGTGGCGGTCAGCGTGTCGGCGTCCTCGGCTGACATGTCCGAGTGTGACCCAGCGCCGCGCCGCCCTGTGACTCCAATCGGCAGGCGAGCAGGACGCGGCGTTGTTCGACCAAAGCACCCAGCCATTCCAGATGCGCCGGCCGCGTGTGGTCAACGACGTCGAGGGCCTGGGTGTATGTGATATCCAGGACCTGGAACACGGGTGCCGAGGCCATCCGACGGAAGGGGTTCGATGTCTGCTCCATGGCAGCCTGGACATTTCGGTCCGGGACAACCGCTGAATGCGCCTGCTCCGGAGTACCCCGTCTTCGTCGCCTCGAGCGAACCCGGGCCGCCGCAGTCGACGACGCCGTCCGGCGCCACGGCGATCATCGCGGCGGTCTTGAGTCTGCTGGGCTGTGTGGCGATGGTGGCGCAGGCGGTTCTCAGTTGGTATTTGGTGTCGGTGTGGGGGGCGACGCCCATTGATGGCAGCAGCGATTCGCCACAGCATTACCTGGTCCCGTTCGACATTGCGATGGGCGTTGTTCAGGCGATCGTGGCCGCCACCTTACTGACCGGCGGTGCGCTGTTGATCACGGGGCGATCATCGGGCCGTTGGATCGTGATCGCGAGTTGCGCCGCAACGGTGCTGGCGAACGCGATTGGGCTCATCTACGTCTACACCGTGCTCAACGACCTGGATGTGACGTTCTATGAGCGATACCGCTATTCGCTGCGGTCCGTGCGGTTGAGCTCGACACTACTCACAGTGGTACCGATGACCTTCGCGCTGATCACCGGTGTACTGGCCGCGCTGAAGTCGACCGCGGCGTGGTGCCGATTCAAGCACGACAACGCGCAGGTGGCCTCGCACGGCAGTTACCCCGGGTATCCGCAGCCGTACTAGGCGCCGTTGCCGGCGGCACGATCCGTCAGTTGATCGGTGCGTTGAGCCAGTGCAGGTCGTCGAGCATGCCGCGGGCCGCCACGATGCCCTGACCGGTCTGCCACACCTCGTTGTTCACGATGAACACCCGGTTGTCGCGGGTGGC
>Ga0070667_100001639_pt1 | contig 20014 bp, 13 predicted proteins | sample KBSS33metaG_FD_64659 | JGI IMG/M metagenome (GOLD analysis project Ga0070667, IMG submission 64659) | Switchgrass rhizosphere microbial communities from Kellogg Biological Station, Michigan, USA - KBS S3-3 metaG | ecosystem: Host-associated > Plants > Roots > Rhizosphere > Soil ... | reverse complement strand
TCGGCGGGCATGCCGATGTCTTTCAGCGCGACCGGCACACCGAGCCGCTGCGCCAGATCGAAGAGGCCTGCGGCCGCGCTGTCGGTGCCGAGCGCGCGGGCGATGCGCCGCATGGCCTCGGGCGCATGCGACGCGTTGTAGGCCAGTGCATGCGGCAGCACCACCGTGTGGACCTCGGCATGCGGCAGGCTGAAGCTGCCCCCCAGCGTGTGGCACAGCTTGTGGTGCAGCCCCATCGCCACCGCGCCGAGCACCGAGCCGCAGAGCCAGGCGCCGTAGAGCGCGTCGCCGCGCGCATCCAGGTCGGTGGGCGCGGCCGTCAGGCGCGGCAGCGCCGCAGCGATCGCGCGGATGCCCTCCTCGGCCATCAGCGACACGATGGGGTTGCCGTCGAATGCGTACAGGCCTTCGGCCGCGTGCGCGATCGCGTTGAGGCCGCTGGTGACCGTGAGGCCGATGGGCAGGCTCAGCGACAGCTCGGGGTCGTAGATCACGGTGCGCGGCAGCACGCGCGGGTCGCGGCCGGTCTTCTTTACGCCGGCGTCCGTCAGCCCGTAGATCGAGGTCATCTCGCTGCCGGCGTAGGTGGTCGGGATCGCGATGATGGGCAGGCCCGAATCGAGAGCGATGGCCTTGCCGAGCCCGGTCGTCGAGCCGCCGCCGATCGCCACGGCGCAGTCGGCATCGAGCCTGCGGGCTTCATCACGTGCTTCACGTGCGGTTTCGATCGGCACGTGCATCACCGCCCTCGGGAAGATGCCGGCGGCACGCGCACCGAGCAACTCGGCCACCCGCCGCGCCGCATCGGCCTGCTCGGGTGTGGACAGCACCAGCGCGCGCGTCGCACCCAGCGCCTCGATCTCGCGCCCGAGTTGCTGCAATGAGCCGGCGCCGAAGACGACACGCGATGCCAGCGCCTGATGGACAAAGGGCTTCATGCTGAATCAGCCTCGCGGATACCAGGGCGGGATCTGCGCGTCCACATTGACCCACACGCTCTTGACCTGCGTGTACTCGCGCATCGCCTCGAAGCCCATCTCGCGGCCGTAGCCGCTCTGGCCGACGCCGCCGAACGGCGAGCCGGGGTTGACGCGCTTGTAGCTGTTGATCCACACCATGCCCGCGTGCATGTCGCGCGCAACCTTGTGGGCACGCTGCAGGTTGCTGGTCCACAGACCGCTGCCCAGCCCGTACTCGGTGCCGTTGGCGATCTGCATCGCCTCGGCATCGTCCTTGAAGGTCAGCACCGTGACGAAGGGGCCGAAGACTTCTTCCTGTGCGACCCGGTCCTTGAAGCTCTTCGCCTTCACGATTGTTGGCTCGACGTAGCAGCCGTGCGCGAGCTCGGGTGTGCGTGGCGCCTGGCCACCGGCGACCACCTCGCCGCCTTGCTCGCGCGCCACCTGCACATAGCTCAGCACGCGGTCGCGGTGCTGTGCGCTGGTGAGCGGGCCCATCTCGGTGGCGGCGTCCAGGGGGTTGCCGAGCTTGATGGACTTGGCGAGCGCGGTGAACTTGTCGAGGAACTCGTCGGCGATCCGCTCGTGCAGCACCAGCCGCGAGCCGGCGATGCAGGCCTGGCCCTGGTTGTGGAAGATCGCCCAGGCCGAGCCGTTGACGGCGGCGGTGAGATTGGCGTCGTCGAACACGATGTTGGCGCCCTTGCCGCCGAGTTCGAGCTGCACCTTCTTCAGGTTGCCGGCGCTGGCCTGCACGATGCGCCGGCCGGTGGCGGTGCTGCCGGTGAACGCGATCTTCGCGATGCCCGGGTGCTCGGCGACGTACTGGCCCGCGATCGCGCCGCGCCCCGGCACGATGTTGACGACGCCGTCGGGCATGCCGGCTTCGCTCATCAACTCGGCGATCTTCAACGAGGTGAGCGGCGTGATCTCGGCCGGCTTCATCACGATGGTGTTGCCCGCGGCGAGCGCCGGCCCCATCTTCCAGCTCGTGAACATCAGCGGGAAGTTCCACGGCACGACCTGCCCGACCACACCGAGCGGTTCGCGCAGCAGGTAGTTCAGGAACCCGGCCTCGACCGGCACCACGTCGCCCTGCAGCTTGTCGGCCATGCCGCCGAAGTAGCGGAAGCACGCGGCCGTGCGCGGCACGTCGAGATTGCGCGAATCGCGCAGCGGGTGGCCGGTGTCGAGCGATTCGAGGCGCGCGAGTTCTTCGGTGTTGGCCTCGATCAGGTCGGCCAGGCGCAGCAGGATGCGGCCGCGGTCGGCCGCGGCCATGCGCGCCCAGGCCGGGGACGCGCGTGTCGCTGCAGCGACGGCCTTGTCGACGTCGGCGTGCCCCGCCATCGCGACCTCGGCGATGACCGAGTTGTCGTGCGGGTTCAGCGTCGCGAGCGTCTCGCCCGATTCGGCGTCGAGGAACTTCCCGTCGATGAAGAGTTGGTGCCGGATGGGCGAGCGCAAGCCCGCCGCGGCAGCGATGTCCGCGAGGTTCATGGTGGGCTCCGCAGCGTCAGAACTGGACCGGGACTTCGGGGCTCTCGCCCTTCTCGATCTCGTAGACCAGGTTCGGTGAGCCGTTCTCCCAGACCAGCAGCATCGAGCGCTTCGGGCTGTAGCCCTGGTGACGGCAGTAGGCCGGCATCGCAGCCATGTCGCCGGCCTTCATGATCACGCGGGCCAGCGGCTTGCCGGTGGTCTTGTCGGCGCAGTCCCAGTGGATCTCGTCGCACATCTGGAAGAACCACTCGACCCGGTCGTTGGCGTGGATGATGGGCAGGATGTGCTCTTCGGTCGTCGGGCACATGAAGCTGTACTTCACGACAGAGGTGAAGCTCGGGTTCCAGGTGACCTGACTCCGGCTCAGGAACGCGAACAGGTTGAACGCGTGCACCTCGTTCTCGAAGCCGGGCTCGGGATGCAGTTCGGGCTGGTCCTGCGGCACGTCGGCGAACGCGCGGTTGATCGGCGCGCCGCGCGCATCGGAGCGCAGGTTCAGGTCGTCCTTCAGGCCGACACAGCGCTTCGCGAGCTCGCGCGCGCGCGTTAGCTTCGGCGTGTTGCTGCCGTTCTTGCGACCGTAGGGCGAACCGGTTTCCTGTGGCGCAGAGAACGGGTCGAAGCTCGCGTTGGTCCAGTCGTCGAGCATCTGCGCGAAGGTGGCGGCGATCTGCGGCGTTTCGAAGTTCTCCAGCAGATCGACGCCCGCTTCCTTCATCGTCGCGTTGTAGGTGCCGGCGTAGAGGTCGACGGTCTTGTAGTGGTTCGTCGTGCCGAACACGTGGTCGAAGTTCACCCCGCCGTAGAAGAAGCCCCAGGCCACGTCGCGCATCAGCGCGCGCAGGAAGTTGCCGACGTCCATCGTGTGGCTGAGCGGCCGGCCGTCGCGCGTGGTCCAGCTGATGTGGGCGAAGTACTCGTCGCGGCGGAAGTTGAAGCTGCCGAGCGTGAAGGTCTTGTAGCCGTTCAGGGTGTCGGGCGTGCTGGCGAGCACTTTGGCGATGTCGGTGGGAGCGTTCATGGTGAGGATCTCCGGTGTTCGTGGCGTGCAGCGACAGACGGTCAGGCGGTCTGGCAGATCTCTGCCCAGCGCTCGATCGACAGATCGCCCTTGCAGGTCTGCTGAACCAGCACCGCCGGCTGGGCGGCTCGGAACTGGTAGGCCGTGTTCTTTGGCAGCAGCGCCTGGTGGCCCCGCTTGATCGTCATCCAGCCCATCTTTTGGCCGCGCGGTTCGCCCTTCACCAGCACCGCGCCGTTGTGGTTCTCGTCGGGCACGGTTTGCTCGGCATCGAGCTTGACGAGGTGGATCTCGACCTCGCCGTCCATGCTCAGCGCGAACTCGTCGTGCGCGCAGGTGAACCAGGGCGAGGTGCCTTCGGCGCGTATCGTCTCGAGCACGTAGATCTGGTTCTGACCGAAGACCACCTTCTCGTAAGGCTTGGCCTTGCTCGCGATCTCGAAGCAATTCGAGAAGGCGTAGTTCTTGACGTTGTCGGCGATGTTCTGCACACCCCCTTTTTCGTAGTGGTCCAGCGATCCAAAGACGGTCTCGTAGGTGGTCGCCTGGGGGGTCTGGGTCATGGCATGTCTCCAATCAGATTCAGCATCCGTGATGAGGAGTCTAGGAAGCGGACGAGCCTTCCGGTAGGGCCTTCCTGGCGACCGGATTGTTCTGGCTTTCAGAACAATATGCGGGTAATCCCGCGACCCTCACGGTCGCCGGGGCACGCTATTCGATGATGGTCTCGGGCAGCAGGCCGAGGTCGATCAGCGCCTGATCCCACGGTGGCACACCCGAGAAGCTGGTCGCCAGCACGTCGAGGAACAGCTTCAGCTTCAGCGAGCTGCGCAGCGTCGTCGAATAGAACACCGACAGCCAGAAGGAGCTCAGCGGGTAGGCCTGGAGCACCATCTTCAGATCGCCCGCCAGCACCGGGTCCGAGGCCACCAGCGTGGGAACGCAAACAATGCCGGCATGTTCGAGCGCGTACTCGCGCAGCAGGTGGACGCTGTTCGTCATCAGCACCGGCTTGATCTCGACCGACACCTGCTCGCTCGCGCCGTGGAAGATCAGCCGCTCGCGCGTCGGGTAGCCTGAGTACCAACCGATGCGGTGCCCTGCCAAGTCGCGCGGATGGCGCGGGATGCCGTAGCGGCGCAGGTAGTCTGGCGACGCGCACAGCACGCGCCGCACCGGAAAGAGCTTGCGCGAGATCAGTTCCTCCGATCGCGGCGGGAAGATCTGCAGCGCGCAGTCGAACCCCTCCTTCACCGGGTCGAGCACGGCGTCGTTGACGACGAGGTCGAGCACGATCTGCGGGTAGCGGGATTGAAAGTCCTGCAGCAGCCGCGCCAGGTGCCCGAGTACGAAGCCCGGCAAGGCGTGGATGCGCAAGCGCCCCGCAGGCGAGGTCGTGACCTCGCGCATCTGATCGACGACCTCGTTGGTGCGGCCCACGAGCTCGGTGCAGTCGCGCAGGAACGACTGACCCAGCTCCGAGAGGCGCACGCTGCGCGTGTTGCGATGAAACAGCGGCGCGCCGACAAATTCTTCCAGCTGTTGGATCCGGCTGGTCACCACCGAGCGCGACACGCGCATCTGGCGCGCGGCTTCGGCGAAGCTTTGCGACTCGGCGACTCGCACGAACGCATCGATAGCCAGGAAACGGTCCATGGGAAGGCGCGACGAATCCGCAGGTTGAGACAGCCGCAGTTTTAACAGGTGCCAGGCGGAGCGCGCCCGTCATCCGCGAGGGCGCCCCCGATCTCGAAACTCAGCGTGGTCGGGGCTCAGGAACGGCCCCTCGCGGCAACCGAATGCCGCCATCAACCGGGTCTCGCGCCAAAAGATCAGGTCAGTTCAACCCGACGAATTTCCGATGTTGCGTTGATGCGCGACTGCCACGCCGTTGAGAACCGAACCAACGCTCGCGCTTTCGACGAATTGGCGGTTCGACCTCCATTGCGGGTATGCTGGTGGCTCTCCGGGACATGACGGAAGACGGTGCAATCGTGGCAACGGCAGCGGGCGCGGCGAACGATGGCGAACGTGCGGCGCAGTCGGTCCTGGTCGTCGACGACGTGTCGATGAATCTGGAGATCATCACCTCTCAACTCGAAAAGCGCGGCTACCTCACGCTGGTGGCACGCAGCGGACAGGAGGCGGTCGAACGCGCCGCGTCCGCGCATCCCGATCTGATCCTGCTGGATGTCCTCATGCCGGGCATCGACGGCTTCGAAACGTGCAGGCGCTTGAAGCAGCGCGAGGCAACCCGCGACATTCCGGTCATCTTCATGACGGCACTGACATCGATCGACGACAAGATCGAGGGCTTCCGCGTCGGTGCCGTCGACTATGTGACCAAGCCGATAAACGCCGAAGAAGTGGCGACGCGGGTCGTCACGCATCTGAAGCTGGATGCCTTGCGCCAGCGGCAGGCCGCGCAGAACCGGCAACTGCGCCAGGAGATCGCCGCGCGCGAACGGGACATGCGCTCCAAGCGGGAAGAGGCGCGCGAGGACGAGCGCAAGCACATCGCCCGTGAAATGCACGACGAGCTGGGTCAGCACCTTTCGGCGATTCGCCTGGAACTCTCGTTCGTTCGCATGCGCTGGGGCACGGACAACCCGGAGCTTCGCGAGAAGGTGCAGTCCGTACAGAAGTCGATCGACGGCGTCATCCACGTCGTGCGTGACCTGGTCGCGCGTTTGCGGCCGGTGGTACTGGACATGGGCATTGCCTCCGCGCTCGAGTGGCTGGTCTGCGAATTCAGGAATTCGAGCCAGGTGAAATGCGAGTTGCAGATCGACGAACAGGTCACGCAACTCAGCGCCTGGCAGACCAGCATCGTGTTCCGCCTGGTGCAGGAATCGTTGACGAACATCGGGCGGCACGCGCGCGCGCGCGGCGCGCAGGTGTCACTGCAGCGCCAGTCGGGCGCCTATGTTCTGACGGTGTGTGACGATGGCCTGGGCTTCGACCCGGCGAAGATCGGTATCAAGTCTTTGGGCATACAAGGCATGCGCGAGCGAGCACAACTGCTCGACGGCCAGCTGGATCTGCGCACCCGCCCGGGCGAAGGCACGAGCATCGTTGTCACCTTTCCGGCCAAGGCCGCTGCCGCGTGAGCGGTTCGTCGTCGCAATGGACGCAGCGGCCCCGAACCAGCGTCCGGATCACGTGACCGGCGCGCTCTCGAATCCCCGAATCTCGTCGATGACCTCGTCCAGCTTGTCAGACACCGCGCGCGCCCTGTCGTCGATGTCGGTGTCGCGCGCACCCTCCAGGCAGGCTCGCTCCAACGCCGTGGCAGCCTTCTGCAACCCGTGCATGCCCAGCGTTCCAGCCTCGCCCTTCAGGTCGTGCACGGCACGCATCGCGGTTTCGGCGTCTCCGGCGGCGCGTGCGGCATGGAAGCGCTGCACGAAGTCGGTCTCGCTGTCGCGGAACAGGCCCAGCATGCGGCGGTACAGCGCATCGTCGCCTCCGACATTGTCCAATCCGCCTCGCCTGTCGATGCCGTTCGGCGCGTGTACGGTGTCCGAGCCCGGTCTGTCGCCGCCGGCAGCCGCGGACCGGGTGGGCTTCACCCATTTCGCCAGGGTGGCGAACATCTCGTCGATGACGATCGGCTTGGCGATGTGATCGTTCATGCCGGCCGCGAGCACGGCTTCGCGATCGCCCACCATCGCGTTGGCAGTCATCGCGATCACCGGCAGCGTTCGCAGCGCCGGCTGCAGACGCAAGGCCCGGGTCGCGGCGTAGCCGTCCATGACGGGCATCTGGCAGTCCATCAGGACCGCATCGAAGCGCTCGCGGGCCAGCACGTCCAGCGCCTGCCGCCCGTCGCCGGCGACGCTGACGGCGACACCGGCGCGTTTCAACAGGTCCACCGCAAGCTCCTGGTTGAACATGTTGTCCTCGACCAGCAGGACGCGTGCTCCGGCCAGCGCCGCCCGATGGTCGACCAGGGCCTCCTCGCGCCGCGCGCTGCGCGTGGGGACGAGGGGTGCGTGCCCGAGCGCCGTGGCACAGGCATCGAGCAGGGTCGACGGCGTGACGGGCTTGGTCAGCAGCGCGCCGACCCGCAAGCGTCGTTCGGCGAGTCGCTGTCGCACCTCTTCGCGCCCGAAGGCCGTGGCCATGATCACGACCGGTGCCGGATGACGCAGCGCAGCCCGCTCGACGAGCGCCTGGGCGCAGGCCACGCCGTCCATGCCCGGCATCTTCCAGTCCAGCAGCAGCAGCTGGTACGGCTTGCCCCCGGCGTCGGCCAGCCCCACCCGCACGAGCGCCTCTTCGCCGCTGGCAGCGGCATCGACCCGCAGGCCCAGGGCCCGGCTCATGGCGGTGAGCAGCTCGCGCGCGGTGGCGTTGTCGTCCACGACCAGCACGCGCGTGCCGACCAGATCGTCGTTGTTGCCCGGCGTCTGTGCATCGGCGCTGTGCTGCAGCCCGAAGCGCAGCTCGAAGTGGAATCGACTGCCAACGCCTGGCGCACTCTCGGCTGCAAGTTCGCCGCCCATCAGGTGCACGAGGTGCTGGCTGATCGCCAGCCCGAGACCGGTGCCACCGTAGCGGCGGCTGGTCGACGCGTCCGCCTGCGTGAAGGGCTGGAACAGGCGTTGCTGCTGCTCCGCGCTCATGCCGATGCCGGTGTCGCGAACCTCGAAGCGCAGCCGGGCCGATGCGCCGTCCTGTTCGAGCAAGTTCACCGTCACGACGATCTCGCCGTTGTGCGTGAACTTGACGGCGTTGTTGCCCAGGTTCAGCAGCACCTGGCCCAGCCGCGACGGGTCGCCCACCAGCGCAAACGGCAGTTGCGGCGGCATGTCCAGCAGCAGCTCCAGGCCCTTCTCGTCGGCCTTCATGCTCAGCACGTTGACCACGTTGTCCAGCACGTCGCCGAGGCCGAACGGAATACTCTCGATGTCCAGCTTGCCGGCTTCGATCTTGGAGAAGTCGAGGATGTCGTTGATGACGCCCAGCAGCGCTTCGGCCGACGCGTGCACTCTCTGGATGTAGTTGTGCTGCTGCGGGTTCAGGTCGCTTTGCAGCGCCAGGTACGACATGCCGAGGATCGCGTTCATCGGCGTGCGGATCTCGTGGCTCATGTTGGCCAGGAATTCGCTCTTCGCCTGCGTGGCTGCCTCGGCGGCGCGCTGCGCACGTTCGAGCTCGCCAGTGCGTTCGTGCACGCGCTGCTCCAGGCTGGCGGCGAGCGCGCGAACCTCCTCCTCGGCGTGGCGGCGCACCGTGGTGTCGGCGAACACGGCGACCGCACCGTGCACTGCGCCGCGCTCGTCGCGCAGCGGCCGCGACGTCACGGTCAGCCAGCGACCACTGTCCGGCGCCTCCCCTTCGCGCAGCATGTACAGGTCGACGTGATCGACCGGATCGCCACGCAGCGCGCGCGGCAGCGGCAGCTCGGCCTCGGGGCACGGCGTCGTGCGGTCGGGAAGGTACAGGCCGAAGCGGTTCGTCCAGTTGCCGCCGCGCCCGGTCGTCAGCCCGGCGCCAGCCACCTTCTCGGCCGCCGGGTTCATCAGTACGAGCTCGGACCGTTCGTCTACGACGAGCACCGAATCGCCGATCCCGTCAAGCACCGAGCGCAGGATGCGGGTCTGGTTCTGCAGTTCGCTGCGCGAGCGGCGCAGCCGCAGCAGAAGGAACGTGGTCCCGGCCAGCGCAACGATGCTGCCCGCCAGCACAGCCCACAGCCAGCGTTGCTGCAGCTCGCGCGTGCGCAGCGCGACTTCCTGCAGTTCGCCGCGGCGCTGCAATTCGGCGAGCTCGCGCTGGCGACTCTCGGTGCGGTAACGCTGGGCGAGCTCGAGCATGCGTGCGCTGCTGCGCTCGGCGGCTGCGCGCGACTGCATCTCGGTCGCCTCGGTGGTCAGCGTGTAGGCGCGCTTGTAGTCGCCGGTAGCCGCGGCCAACTGGGCAAGGCGGCGGGCGCTTTCAGCGCGGTAGAAGGGCGCATCGATCTCGGCGGCGAGCGCGTAACCGCGATCCGCGTCGGCCTGCGCGGTGGCCCGCTCGCCGCGCGCCTCGCGCAGCTCGCTGCGGATCTTGAGCGCGAACCACATGCCGATCCGGTGCGGCTTCTCCTCGTAGATCGCGATCGCGCGATCGACTTCAGTGGCCGCTTCGGCGATCCGGCCTTGCCGCTGCAAGTTGTAGGCGAGCGTGTAGTACGCGATCGCCAGGTTCGCTGGCGTGCGCGTCAACTCGAACATCGTGATCGCCTGACGGGCCAAGGACAAGCCGCTGTCCGGGTCGCCGCGTTGATCTGCCATGCCCGCGAGGCCGAGCAGTGCGTACGCCTCGAGCACCTTCGAGCCTGCCGCGTGCGCGTATTGGCGCATCAGTTCGTACTGCTCAGATGCTTCTGTCAGGCGGCCGCTCTGGTCGTAGGCGATCGCGACGCCGTGGTGCCCGTAGACGAGCGCCAGCGCGTTGCCGGAGCGCTGCGCGATGTCCATGCCCTGCATCGCCAACGTGACCGAGTCGTCGATCTGGCCGATACGCCGATACATCACCGATGTGCGCAGCATCGCCTCGGCCAGCAGCTCCGGTCGTTGGACGCCATCGAGCAGCGACAGGCTGTGCGTCGTCGTCTCGACGAGGCGGTAGATGCGCCCTTCGTTGATCGCAGTCAGCGAGAGGTTGATCTCTGCCTCGGCCTGACCGGCGCGATCGTCGGCAGCGGCGGCGATCTGCAACGCCTGCTCGGCGTGCTGTGTCGCCGGCTTCGTCAGGGCAAGGTGGATCTCGGTACGCGCCAGCAGGTTCAGCACCCGGGCGCGGTCGACCGGCGAGGCGTCCGCCGGCAGCGAGTCCAGCAGCCGCAGTGCCTGTTCGTGGGCGGCCGGGCCGTCGTTGTCGGCCAGCTGGCGGGTCTGAGCGACGCCGGCGCGCCAGTCGTCGAGCGGCGCGGCCACGGCGGCGGCCAGCGTGCACAGCATTGCAGCGCATAGGCCCGCGAACCGGGTCCGACCGGATCGACCTCCCACCATCGATGTCTCCTCCTCTTCTCGCCGGAGCAGCGACCTGCGGGCCCCCGGCACCTGGCCGACGTCCGTGGTCGTCAGATCTGCACGCTCAGGCTGGTGCCGATCTGGCGGTCGTTGACCCATGCGTTCGCCGGCCGCGACTCGACACCGAAGTACGAACGCCGCAGGGTGCCGAGCAGGTTGCCGCCGTCGAGCGACCAGGTCACACGGTTGGTGATACGCCAGCGCAGCGAAGCGTCGAGCCAGCCGTAGGCGGCCGTATAGGCTTGGAATGCACCCAGGCCGACGACGCTCGTCGAACCGCTGGCAAATCGGCTGCGCCAGTTCCACGCCAGCCGCGCTGACCAGTCGCCGTGCTCGTAAAGGGCCATCAGGTTCGCGCTTTGGCGCGACAGGTTCTGCATCGGCACGTTGGCTCGCAGCACGCGGTCATAGGTGCTGCTGTCGACGTAGGTGGCGTTGACCTGCAGTCCCAGGCCGCGCCAGGCGCCGGGCAGGAAGTCGAGAAAGCGCTGGTACGCGACTTCGACGCCGCGAATGTGCCCGATGTCGGCGTTGTACGGTCGGCTCACTTGGTAGCTTGCGCCGTCGTGCTCCTCGGCCTGGGTCTGGGTCGCGATGAAGCCGTCGACGCGCTTCCAGAACACGGTCAGCGAGGCGGCATGGCCGTGGCCGAAGTCGGCCTCGGCGGCGATATCGGCATTGGTCGCGCGCAGCGGGCGCAGCATCGGGTTGCCGGACGTGCCCTGGTTGAGCTGCGGATTCACCGAGTTCGGCGTCAGCGTGATCGACGGCGAGAGTTGGTTGAAATCGGGGCGCGTGAGTGTGCGCGACGCCGCCGCGCGCAGCTGCAGCGGGCCGTCGGTGCGCCAGCGCAGGCTCGCGCTCGGCAGCCAGTCGGTCGTCGTCGTGTCGATTGCGATCGGTTCGATCGCCCCGGTCGACGGCACGGTCTGGTTGCCGTCGACCGTGGAGCGGGTGTGCACGCCGCGCAGCCCGACCCGGCCGTCGAGCTGCCGTGCCGGCAGCCGCCAACCGGCCTGCGCATAGACGGCGTCGGTTTGCTCGTGGATGCGCCAGACGCCGAGCGGGCTGCCGGCGGTCGGCAGCGGCGTCGCGATGCCGAACGCCTGGCGCAGCGCAACCGGATCGCGCGCGTCGGACAGCGTGTCGGTCAGGTAGCCGTCGATGCTGGTGGCGCGGCCGTCGAGGAAGGGGCCGTACGGATAGGTCTGGATCCTGCCCGGCCTGTCGGCCCCGGTCACGGTGCCGGGCACCGCGACGTCGCCGAAGATCAGGTTCGGCGCATTGTTGGCCTGGCGGCGCGCCTGGCGCCAGCCGAACGCGACACTGTCGAGCGCGCCGGACTCGAGCTGCCATTCGCCGTCGAGGCGGGCGGCAAGCAGGCTGCCGCGCAGCGGCCGGATGCGATAGTTGACCAAGGCGTAGCGATAGTTCGCCGGGTCGGCGAGGTTCATGCCTTCGATCGCGGTGCCCGGCACCGTGCCCGAGAGGTCGTGCGTGAAACGTGCCGCGTTCGCTGCGAGCGTCGTCCCGGAGAAGAACAGGTTGTTGAAGCTGCGCGTGTGGCTGAGGTCGGCGGTGAGGCGCACGGGGCCGTCGGACCAGATGGCGCCGGCAGCGAGCTGGCGCGTGCGGTCTATCGTGTCTCGCGCGAAGCTCAGGACCGAGACGGGCGCGTTCAGCCACGTGATGCGCTGGACATCGTTCGTGCCGGGGAAGAGGGCGACGCTCGCCGGATCGAAGCCGCTGCCGGCGCCGAAGTTCGGGCCGACGTTGATCTGCTGCGTGTCCTGCTTCGTGCGCAGCTCCGCGAGGTGCGCTTCGCCGTAGATCTCGGTCGTCGCGCTCGGCCGCCAGCCGAGCATCAGGCTGGCCGCGTTGCGGCGGCGGCGGCCGAAGTTGCTGCTTTCGCTGGTCGAGCTCGGCGCGACGGTGTCCTGGCCGGCAACGAGGTCGAGCCGGCAGCCCGACGTGGCGCGCGCGCTGCAGACCATCGGCGTGCCGCTGCCTTTGGTGTCCTCGCGCCAGGCGCGGTCCTGCAGCACCACGTTCAGCAGTACGCCGAGGTCCCCGACCCCGGTGGACGCGCGCTTGCCGAACAACAGCGAGAACTGGCCGGCGCTCTTGGCCGCTAGGTCGCCGTGCAACAGTCGCGCCGACAGCGCGAGCGTCGACTCGCGAAAGTCGAACGGCCGCCTCGTGCGCAAGTCGACCAGGCCGCCGAGTCCGCCTTCGATGCGCCCGGCCGACGAGCTCTTGTAGACGTCGATGCCGGCGAGCATTTCGCTCGGCAGATCGGCGTAGTCGAGCGCGCGGCCAAAGCCGGCAGTGAAGATCTCGCGCCCGTTGAGCGTCGTCTCGACCTGCACCAGCCCGCGCACTGAGGCGACCGAGGCCTCGCCGCGGTCGCGCGCGATCTGCACGCCGGTGATGCGCTGCACGGCATCAGCGACGCTGAGGTCGGGCAGCTTGTAGATCTCGGCGGCGACGATGCTGTCGAGGATGTCGTCGCTCTCGCGCTTGCGCTCGATCGCCGATTCGAGGCTGCTGCGCGTACCCAGCACGAGGACGGGCTCGAGCCGTTGCTGAGCCGAAGCCGCCAGTGGACCCAGCAGCGCGAGCGCGAAGGCTGGCGCACGAACCCGAACGGACTGCATCGCGACGCTTTCCTGACGACAGTTCAGGTGAGAATGTGCCGTTATGGTGCGCGCGAGGACTGTATGTGGCGATCAGTACAAGCCCTTCCCTGCATTCTCTCGGTTCACCGCTGGCCCTGCGTATAGACCGTGTCCGGTACCACGGTGGCAAGATCACTCAGCAATCGTGTACGCTGTAGTTCTCTCAGCTCAACGAAAGGGGGTGATATGTCGTCAATCTCTTGGTCCGGAACAGACCCTCGCGTTATGTAGTTGGTTCTGCATCCAGACCCGCGGGCGCTCTTCACCAATGGTGCGAGCGCCCGCGTCACTTGCGTGGCGCGGTTCATTGCCAATCGAACGCAATGCGTGTCCAGCCTCGCCGGCGAGTCCAAGGGCGGACTCGATCTCGACTCACGGCCGCCTTGCTCAGGCCGCGCGGAAGAGGTTACGAGCGAAGCTGCGAAGGACGGCCAGGGTGGATTGTCAGAAATGGACCGAAATTCGCCGAGTTCCTGGCCACGCACCGCGCGCTTTTCGTGCCGCGCGCGACATCGCCTGCCATGGGCCTGTCCAGGCTCGTTACCACCCGGGCAGCGTACTTAACCAACCGCTGTCGTCCCGGTTCTCAAGCGGCTGAATCGTCGTGTGTCCATGAAAGTTCGGCGGCGTCGCAGCGCGGGGCACGTCCCACGCCAGAAGCAGCGCGACCGCAACGCCGATGCACGCAATGAACGGCCCTGTCCAACCACCCACCCCCAGCAGCTCGAGCCCCATGCCAGCACTGATCGTGGCGATCGAAGCGGCGACCACGTAGTGGTGACGAGCGAAGATCATTTTGGCGACGCTGCGTGTAGCACAGTGCCCATCGCGGTCGACCGCGGAGCAGGGTGCCTGGTCTCCAACCAATCCCGCGCCGCGGTATGCGGGTCGACCTCGGGATGCGTCAGGTGCTCGGTCTGCGCGATCGCGCGCGCCACCTTGATCTGGACCGGTGGCTGGGCATTGACAATCAGTTCGTTGACGAACTCGACGCACCACTTGTCGCGGTTCATTAGGCCCTCCGCGAGCGAAGAAACTTGAAGCGTTCCGCCGGCGCGGCCGGCGAAACAGCCCGCTGCGCGGATCAGCGTCGCGCGCTGCGGCCCGTTCAGATTTGGCGACAATTGCGATCGCCCGTGCCTGGGACAAACCCCCGCTTCCACCGCGCAGCCCTCGAAACGCGGGGGTGCCCAGCGACCCGATACTCGCGCCGAGAAGATGCAGTAGAAGTTCATTCGCGGCACGGAATGGCGAATCGCAGCAGATACCTCGAGCGCGACGTCACCGCGTGTATCGTGTCTTCGCGTCCCTGGCATGGCGGTCATTCGCTACAGGCCCTCGCTCCAGGAAACTTTGGCATCATCAAACGCGCTGAGACCGCCGCCGGCAGTCCCGCGTCTGCACGTAGGCGGGGCGTGTCCACCCCGCAGGAGATCTACATGTCCAGCAAGCGATTTTGGGTGGTGTTTGCCAGCACGATGGCGCTTGCCGCCAGCTGCCCCGCGACAGCCGCGGAAACCGTGAAGGTCGCATTTATCGACGTCCTTTCGGGGCCGTTCGCGGCCGCCGGCGAAGGCTCGCTCAAGCAGCTTCGTGAGGTAGTGACCCAACTCAATGCCAACAGTCTACCGACCGACCCCAAGTTCGAGGTCGTTGCCTTCGACGGCAAAGGCGTACCGCAGGAGAGTCTGACGGCACTGAAGTCCGCTTCCGACCAGGGGATCCGCTACATCACGCAAGGTGGTGGGTCAGGGGTGGCGTTCGCGCTTGTAGAAGCCCTGAACAAGTTGGCGGACCGTGAACCTCAAAAGGCTGCACTCTTTCTTAACTACGCGGCCATGGACCCAGGCCTGACCAATGATCGTTGCAGCTTCTGGCACTTCCGCTTCTACCCGTCGAGCGAAATGAAGATCGAGGCACTGACGACGTATCTTCAGAAGCGCCCTGACGTGAAGAAGGTCTACCTGTTCAATCAGAACTACACGCACGGCCAGCAGGTGGCCAAGGCGTCGCGCGCCTACCTGGCACGCAAGCGCCCGGACATCGAGATCGTCGGAGACGATTTCATCCCCATCGCCCAGGTTCGGGATTTCTCGCCATACGTGGCGAAGATCAAGGCCTCGGGTGCGGACACCGTCATCACCTCCAACTGGGGCAACGACCTATCGCTGTTCTTCAAGTCGGCTGAGGATTCTGGCCTGAACATCAACTACTTCACCATGAACGCCAACAACCCGGGCGTCCCGGCGCAGATGGGGGCTTGGGGTGCGGAGAAGGTCGGCGTCATCTGGAACTGGGGACACAACGCGCCCACACCGGAACTGGAGAAGATCTACGTGGCCTACAAAAAGAAGTACAACGAGGACTTCATCTTCGCCGCCCATTGGAACAGCATGCACATGCTGATGGAAGGCATGCGTAAGGCCAAGTCGACGGATCCCAAGGTGGTGGGGGTGGCGCTCGAGGACATGCATTACAAAAGCCCGCTGGGTGAGGTCACGATGCGCAAGACGGACCATCAACTGCAGGCACCGTTGTACCTGGGCATATGGGCGAAGCAGGGCAGCAAGGGGGTGAAGTACGACGCCGAAAACACCGGGTACGGGTTCCGCTCCGAGGTGGTTTGGGATGCCTACGTGGCCTCGCAACCCACCTCGTGTCAGATGGCTCGGCCGAAGATCTGACGCGGATGCTGGAAAGGCGGAAAGGCGCTTAGCGGAGCAGACTGAGATCTGACCGCCGCGGACGAGCTTGATGGCGCAGCATCCGGCTCGTCTCGCTCCGCGGGCGCTCGGCCTCACCCTTTCACTCTCGGCCAGAAGCAGTCTTACGGCGTTCCCGCTGCAAACGGTCGCTCGTGGATCGATTCTCGATCGACGAGGCGCTTCGACGCATTGAGCGCACCAAGCCTACGGGGGTGTCGAGTCATGCACGCGGAGCCAGAAGACGCTGGCGAGTGCGGTGCATCACCTTCCCGATGGTCCCTGCAGTAGCGTCCGATATTGAGTCTGGGCAGGGCGGCGCCCAACGGTCGTTTTGATGCCTCGCTGAAAACCGCCGGGCACGGCTCGGGCACGAAATGGGCACAAAGCAAAACGCCGACCACAGGGCCGGCGCTCGACTATTCCTAAGTTGTTGTTATTGTTCGAGAATTTTGGTTGCGAGGGCAGGATTTGAACCTGCGACCTTTGGGTTATGAGCCCAACGAGCTACCAGACTGCTCCACCTCGCGACTGAGCCTGTGACTATAGCACAACCGGGAGCTTGCCGGGCACGGTCACAAGCCGGCGGTCTGCAAGGTCTGCAGGAAACGCGCACTGTCCTGGAAGCCCGCGATGCGCGCGGCGGGCACTTCGCGACCGTTGGCATCGAAGAAGATCGTGCCGGGTGGGCCGAACAGGTGGAATCGTTTCAACAGTTCGCGATCGTCGGCATTGTTGGCGGTCACGTCGGCCCTCAGCAGCAGCGCGCCGCTCATCCTCTTTTGCACCGCCGGGTCGACGAACGTGAAGCGTTCCATCTCCTTGCACGAGACGCACCAGTCGGCGTAGAAGTCCAGCATCACCGGCCGGCCGGCGCCGCGCAATGCCGCGTCGAGATCGGCGCTGCTGCGCACCGCCGTGAACACCGGGCCGTGTTGTGCGGCCGCTCCGGCACCTGCGTCTGCGCGCAGATGCGCGAGCGGTTGGAGCGGGTTCGCCCCGCCGGACGCGGCTCCGACGAGTTGCAGCAGACCGCCGACAAGAAGGAGCGCCGCAGCGGCGCGGCGCCACAGGCTGCCCGTCCAGGCGTGATGCTGACCGTCGCGCCGCGAAGCCAACATCACCGCGGCCCCAATCGCCAGCGCGCCCCACAGCGCAAGCACCAACGGGGCGGGCAGCACAGACTGCACGGTCCAGAGTGCCACGCCGAGCAGCATCAGGCCGAAGAGCCGCTTGACGTCGTCCATCCATCCGCCGGCGCGCGGCAGCAGGGCACCGGCCGACGCGCCCATCAGCAACAGCGGCACGCTCATCCCCGCGGCGAGCGAGAACAGCGCCGTGCCTCCGAGCCAGACATCGCGCGTCTGGCTCAGGTACACCAGCGCGCCCGCCAGCGGTGCGGCCACGCAGGGACTCACGATCAGTGCCGACACGCCGCCCATCGCAAACACGCCGGCGAACCGGCCCGCCGGAAGGCGTTGCGACGCACTGGACAGACGTCCGGTGATCACCGCAGGTACTTGCAATTCGTAGACACCGAACATTGACAGTGACAAGGCGACCAGCCCGGTCGCGAACAGCGCCAGTACCCAGGGTTTCTGCAGCGATGCCGCGAGGCCTTCGCCGGCCAGCCCCGCCGCCACGCCGAGCGCGGTGTAGACCAGGGCCATGCCCAGCGAGTAGCTTGCCGCCAGGGCCAGCCCGCGACCCCGGGAGACCTGCGCACCATGGCCGACGATGATGGACGACAGGATCGGCAGCATCGGCAGCACGCAGGGCGTCAGCGACAGCAGAACGCCACCGAGAAAGAACACGCCGATCACCGGCCACAGCTTGCCGCTGCGCAAGGCGCTGTCGATGCCGGCGTCGTCGGCGGCATACGTGGTCGCCGCCGGCGTTGCGCCAGGCGCTGGGGCAGCGGCACCGATCGAGCTTTCGCTGGCGGCCATCACCCGCGCCGACCCATCCCCGCCGAATCCGACCAGCTTGAACTCGACGCCGCGCTGCTGCGGCGGGTAGCACAGGCCCTTGTCGGCACAACCTTGGTTCGTGGCCAGCAACCGGAAGCCGGGCGACGCCTGTTGCACCGGGATCGTGATGCGCACCACGTCGCGGTAGGTTTCGACGGTCTTCTGGAATGTTTCGTCGAACTTGGTCTTTCCGACCGGCAACACCGGCGCTCCCAGGGTCGCACCGATGGCAGCGAACTTGAACTGCTCGCGGTAGAGGTAGTAGCCCGGCGCGATCGTGTAGACGAGTTCGACGCTGCGCTCGTCGGCCGCACGCGCGGCGAGCTTGAACGCGACCTCAGGGTCGAGGAAATCTTCCTCGGCACGGGCCGGTGCGCCCGTGAGCAGCAGCACGGCCGCGCACAACTGCAGGCACAGGTTCAGAAGGTCTCGGGGACGCATGATGTGACGAAGAAGCTATTTGAATGACCCCGGTTTGCGACCGAGGTTCCCGCGTCGGATGGTAGCCAATTGCGCACCGGAGCGCCGAGAACGAAAAAGGCCGGCAATGCCGGCCTCTATGTCGCGAAGCGATCTCTTACTCGTCGGCCTTGGCGTCGGCCACCACGGGTTCCGGGCGATCGACGAGTTCGACGAAGGCCATCGGCGCGTTGTCGCCGACGCGGAAGCCCATCTTCAAGATGCGCGTGTAGCCACCCGGGCGCGCCTTGTAGCGCGGGCCGAGTTCGTTGAACAGCTTGGTGACGATGTCGCGATCGCGCAGGCGGTCGAATGCCAGCCGGCGGTTCGCCAGCGTGGCGTCCTTGGCGAGCGTGATCAGCGGCTCGACGACGCGCCGCAGTTCCTTGGCCTTCGGGACCGTGGTCTTGATCGCCTCGTGCTGCAGCAGCGAATTGCACATGTTGCGCAGCATCGCCAGGCGATGCTCGCTGGTGCGGTTGAGTTTTCTGAGTCCGTGACGGTGACGCATGGTGCTTTTCCTTTCTGACTAACTTATTGAGCTCCGGCCGTATCAGGTACCGGTGCTTTGCACGATCAAACGCGCCAGGCGCGTTTGTCATCCGATGACGGCTTCAGCCGTCTCTTCTGTTGGAACGAAGCGGATTACCGCTTGTCCAGGCCCTGCGGGGGCCAGTTCTCCAGCCGCGCGCCGAGCGTGAGCCCGCGCGAAGCCAGCACTTCCTTGATTTCGTTGAGCGACTTGCGACCCAGGTTCGGCGTCTTCAGCAGTTCGGTCTCGGTGCGCTGGATCAGGTCGCCGATGTAGTAGATGTTCTCGGCCTTCAGGCAGTTGGCCGAACGCACCGTCAACTCGAGCTCGTCGACCGGGCGCAGCAGGATCGGGTCGAACTGCGTGTTGCGCGCCACCGGCGCGTCGGCGAACGGGCTGATCTCGCCTTCGAGCTGCGCGAACACCATCAGCTGCTCGACCAGGATCTTCGCCGAATTGCGGATCGCTTCCTCGGGCGTGATCGCGCCGTTGGTGTTGATCTCCATCACCAGCTTGTCGAGGTCGGTGCGTTGTTCGACGCGTGCGCTTTCGACCGTGTAGCTCACGCGAGCCACCGGCGAGAACGACGCATCGAGAACGATGCGGCCGATCGACTTGGTCGGCTCGTCGCCGTAGCGGCGCATCGTGCCCGGCACGTAGCCGCGGCCCTTCTCAACCTTGATCTGCATGTCGAGCTTGCCGCCGTGCGACAGGTGCGCGATGACGTGCTCGGGGTTGATGATCTCCACATCGTGCGGGGTCTGGATGTCGCCGGCCGTGACCGGGCCCTCGCCTTCCTTGCGCAGCACCAGCGTCACTTCATCGCGGTTGTGCAGCCGGAACACCACGCCCTTGAGGTTCAGCATGATGTGAACGACGTCTTCCTGCACGCCGTCGATCGCCGAGTACTCGTGCAGCACGCCGGCGATCGTCACCTCGGTGGGCGCATAGCCGACCATCGACGACAGCAGCACGCGACGCAGCGCGTTGCCCAGCGTGTGGCCGTAGCCGCGCTCGAACGGCTCGAGCGTGACCTTGGCGCGATTGCCGCCGAGCGGCTCCACATTGATGGCTTTGGGTTTCAGCAGATTGGTTTGCATTGAAGTCCTGTTCGTCTCAATACCCTCGGCTCGTTACACCGATAAGGCTGATGGACACAGCGCCGGGC
>Ga0070667_100001636_pt1 | contig 20034 bp, 15 predicted proteins | sample KBSS33metaG_FD_64659 | JGI IMG/M metagenome (GOLD analysis project Ga0070667, IMG submission 64659) | Switchgrass rhizosphere microbial communities from Kellogg Biological Station, Michigan, USA - KBS S3-3 metaG | ecosystem: Host-associated > Plants > Roots > Rhizosphere > Soil ... | reverse complement strand
CAGAGGCAGTGTTCTCCGCGGTTGGTAAACTCAGCATTCCCGCCGCCTGGTGGGAATGGGATGGCGGCTTCAATATGTTTGATAAAGGAACGCAGATTATCTCGGGCTGCATGCGAAAGGCGATCGATTCATATTTTGCGAAATGAAGCATTAGAGCGCTTCGATAAGTCCTTTACTAAAACGTTAAATTAGCCGTTTTTTAGGGATTTTGATGTTGTAAATTACTCAGGCTCGAATTATTATTTAGTTTAGCGGTGAATAAGCAATTGTTATAGTTTATAAAGACGATTGTACCTTTTTTCACTTTCTTCAAGGGCGGGTTTGGATATATGACAAAGCGGATAAATCTCAAGCGAGCAAACGTTGCACGCTCGAATACGATCAGAGATATCAATCGACAGATCGTTTTAAACTATATCCGCGAAGAAGGCCCGATTTCGCGGGCTGAGATCGCCCGCCTCACGGCACTCCAACGCTCTACCGTTTCACTAATTGTCGAAGAGCTTTTAAACACCGGCCTGATCGAGGAGGTGTATGGCGAATCGTCGGGCGGCCGTCCGCCACAGCTCCTTTCCTTGCGCGCCGCCAATGCTGTTGCATTGGGCATCGACCTCGGCAAAAAACGGACGATCGTTGCATCCAGCGACCTTGCCGGCCGCGTACTGGACAAGGCAGAATTCGCGACTGACCGCGATCTCACAGTTACTATGGACCGGATCATCGATTGCGCGCGGATGATGATTCAGAAAAGCGGCGGTTCGATCGAGGGGGTTGGTTTGTCCGTGCCCGGCCTTGTTGAGCCGATCAAAGGCACCGTGCTTCACATTCCGCATCTCGACTGGGATCGGCCGGACATAACGGGCCGGTTGTCCACGCTCACCGGTCTTCCGGTAAGAGCTGAGAACGACGCGAATGCCGCGGCCCTGGCTGAGCTTTGGTTTGGGCGGCCGGAGATCAGCGAAGTCCGCGACTTTATTACGGTACTTATCGATAACGGTATCGGTACCGGTATTGTTTTTGACGGGCAGATTTACCACGGCAAAGATGGTGTCGCGGGCGAGTTTGGCCACATGACGATAGGGCATGACGCGCCGATCGCATGTTCCGCCGGGCGTTTTGACTGTTGGGAATCGTTCGCCTCGGAACGATCGGCGATCGCACGATACTCTAAAGCTTCGGGCAAAAAGAACGGCGAGAGTGTTACGTTTCCAGAGCTCGTCGAGCTTGCACTTGAAGGTCAGGACCACGCCATTCGAGCTCTAAAGGAAACAGCGGAATATATAGGTATCGGTGTTTCAAGTCTTATTCAGGGACTTTCGCCCGAGGTGATCGTGATCGCGGGCTCCATCGTAAGGGCTTGGTCGGTCATCGAAGAAGACGTTAAGAAAGCCGCGATCCGATCCATTTGTCAGGGATATCCCTCGGCGAATGTTATGCCGTCCACATTGGGAGCTTTCCCGACGTTAATGGGGGCCCTCAGCCTCGTCCTCGCCAACAAGTTTGCCTCCATCTCTATACACTGAAATTTCCTGCCATTGCGTTTGCAGAACCCGATAAGATCGGATTTATTCCGCTGTTCTTAAAGTTTAGAGTTCGGGTCTGAATTCCGCCTAAACGATGGGTGTCCGCGTTTCCTCCGATTCATAAAAGCTCGGTATTCCAACGAACAGATTGCTCGGGAATTCAATGGCTAAATTAGTTCGTTGGTTTTACTTTTCAAGGAGGTCGCCGTTTTATGTTAAAGAGACTGCATTATAGACGGAACGTAACGCGAGATCGCCGCTTCATTGACAACGCTGATATTGCACAGTTTCGGGAAAGGCAAACCCCCGTATATTTTGAGGATGCTCTTGTCGGTTCGATCGAAAAACCTGATCTTGAGCTTTGCCTGGCGGCGGTCGATAGATTTGAGATTCGCAATTTTCGCTTGCTCGCATGTTTGGATTCGGAGGAACGCATCGATAGGGTGGATATAAGCCTGTCGAGCTAACCCTGAACGATCTTCGGAGCATTAGGGCCGACGACACGCGTCGGCATTTGCGCGGTCAAGGCTTTAGAATAACTTTTATACAATTGTCCTCTTTATTTTTGAACATCTCGTAGGCCTCCGGGGCGTCATCCAGGGGCATTTCATGAGTAACAACGAACGATGGATCGATGTCGCCGCGTTCGATCTTTTCAAGCAACGGCCGCATATATTTGTGTGTATGGGTCTTTCCTTGTTTGATCGTGAGTCCCTTGTTCATCGCAGCGCCGATCGGGATGTTGTCGCCGAACCCAATGTAAACGCCAGGGATCGAGACCGTTCCGCCCTTGCGGCAGGCCATTATCGCCTGGCGTAGAACGTGAGGCCTATCGGTCGCTAAAAATGTCGATGTTTTTATAACGTCGAGAGTCCCGTCGAGCGTGCCGCCGGCGTGTGCTTCGCAACCAACGGCGTCGATGCAGCTATCGGGCCCGCGGCCGCCAGTCAATTCCATCAGGCACTCGTGAACGTCTTGCTCATCGAAGTTGATCGTTTCACAAAGATCATTTGAACAAGCAAGTTCCAATCGCTCGGGAACATTATCAATCGCCAGAACACGTCCCGCACCCATCATCCGGGCGCTTTTGATCGCAAATTGTCCAACGGGCCCGCATCCCCAGACAGCAACGGTATCTCCCTCGGTGATCTGGCAGTTCTCGGCAGCCATATATCCTGTCGGGAAAATATCAGAAAGAAAAAGCAGCATCTCATCCGGCAGGCCATCATTACGAAGCTTAAGCGGCCCAACATCAGCGTAAGGGACGCGAAGATATTCGGCCTGGCCGCCGGAAAAGCCGCCCATCAGATGCGAGTAACCGAATAGTCCGGCGGGCGAATGACCCATGGCCTTTTTTGCCATTTCGGCGTTAGGATTTGAACGATCGCACAGCGAAAACAGTTCGTTCCTGCAGAAAAAGCATTCGCCGCAAGATATGTTGAATGGCACGACGACCCGGTCACCGGGTTTTAGATTCTTTATCTCGCTTCCCACCTCGACGACCCTACCCATGTTCTCGTGACCAAGAACATCTCCTTTTTCCATGGTCGGCATGTAGCCGTCGTAAAGGTGTAGGTCGGAGCCGCAAATAGCGGTAGAAGTTATCTGAACAATTGCATCCTTAGGATCCTCGATGACGGGGTCCGGGACCGAATCAACGCGAACATCTCCAGACCCATACCAGCATAAAGCTTTCATCGCTGTCCCCCTGAATCTTCTAAGTATAGGACGCAGGCTAGATATGCTTTGTCTTGTTGCTTACGTTTGGCCGGACGGGTTTGTAACGTGCCTAATAAGAAAAGCGGCGATCAACTCGCCGCCCGAAGTTAGCCGGAATGAAAGCGGAACTAAGCCGGTTTCTTGTTCATATTGGCGTTAGTATTCGTCTTGGTATTCATATTGGATGGATGCGTATTGCTCGAAGTGTTCATGTTCGAGTGATTAGCATTGCCCGTGTTGGAATTCATGGTCGACACCGGTGTAGATGACGGCGACGGATAGGGAGTAGGCGACGAAAGGTTAGTATTGGTGTTGCGAGCATTACTGTTATTTACATTTGTCTCACCGCCGCAACCGACGAGTCCAGCAGCTGAGACAGCAGTCAAAAAAGCAGAAAGTGCTAGTCTTCTCATTTTGGTCTCCTCAATCTAAATATAATTTGCGCTAATGTGATCACCTTCATTCCCAGAACACGGGAAATCGGGTGAACGAGTTGTATCCTTCACAGGCAGCCATCCGAGATGTTGACCACCCGGAAATTATCGAAAAACACGGGATCGTGTTTGTATGCAAGATGAAACTCAAGATAACAAAATCGGGGTCCTGAGTGTCATAACTCTCAGACAAAGAAAGCTTAATAAATCGCCTATGCGACCGCAAGGGGGAAATCCCGAATAAAGTCCGAAAAATTTGACAGTAAAGTTTCTTCGGCTGACCGGTGTTCGATGGCGGGAACCGCAAAATCGATCGATTCCGTTTCGCGAATATCAGCGTCCGCGACACGCTGCAAAAAATTAAGAGCGCTCGAATGATGTTTAGGGTTGCCGGAAGCGGAAGCATCTGCGGGAATATGGACATTATAGCCACGCATATATGCGTCGTGCGCTGTAAACAATATGCATATATCGGTAGTAACGCCCGTCAAAATAATGTTAGACACACCCATTGAAAGTAGAAGCACACCCAGCGAAGTTCCGTAAAATCCGGACCGCTGCGGTTTAAGTACAAATAGATCGTCCTCCTCGGGCTCCAGGATCTGAATTATCTCACGGCCTCGTCTCGAATTGTCCCTGATATTTTTGACAAAGCTTGCAAAGTCTTCATTCCAACGCCCATAGTTGTCGTTAAGATAGATGACCGGAATGCTCGCGGCTTTGGCCCGCGACTTGAGAGCTGCAATGTTTTTCACGATCCTCCGTGCGTGTTTGTAAACTTGCGCGCCATCCTCAAATTCAAAATCCGAGATCAAATCAATGATCAACAATGCCACGCTTGATTGTTGAACAGTTGTAGAAGTTCCGGGCAGTGAGCCTTTGGTGTCGTTCATATTTGCCTCCGATCAAATTCAAACTCGGTAAACGCAAAACGAATGCCAAAGACTCGAGCTCGCCTTCGACTGCGAAAACATGCAAGAATCTTCATAATTTTGAGAAAAGATCGAGCAAGATCCTTGCATTGAAACGATACACGGCGCATTCAAGTGCCGACAGTCGGACCCTCGTATTGTTTTCATACAAAAGTATTTAATATTCACCCTGAATGTCAGTTGGACGAGTGGACTATACAACTCGCGTGAAAATTAGTTGTATACTAAATTTTACTTACGAAATAAATCGGAGCTGACCGAAAGCGGCGACGAGTGAAGAGCATCTTCCCGACTGCAGGCCTTTACAAAACCTCATTTTGCAGATCGCCCTTTCTTCAGCGAACTGATCTAGATGTCTCGAAAAAACAAGAAAAACGACGAAGAAAACGGGGCACCTGAGGACGGACATAACGACCTCATGACAGTCCGAATTGGCGCGTCGGCCGGCGAGAACAAGGCCGCAGGGGAATTCTTCTCCGCGAAGCCCGCGGACTCGGAAAAGATTTTTCTTCGCTATGATCGGGCAGAGGTTGCAGAGACCCGGAGGCCGGTCGAATTTGATAAAGCAGTCTTGTTCAACATGAATGAGGGGCTCCTCACCGTCGATCAAAACGGGTCGGTCGTTACGATGAATCCGGCGGCCGAGAAGCAGTTGGGGTGGAGAATTGACGAGCTGCACGGACGAAATATTCACGAGGCCATCCACTACAAGCGGAAAGACGAAACGATATACCCACCGGAAGAGTGTCCCACCCTGAATGTGCTCAGGACCGGCGTTCCGGTCTTTGATAGAGACGACGTTTTCATACGGAAGGACGGAACATTCTTTGACGCGCGTTTTAGCGCTTCTCCATTGGTCGGCTCTGGGCAAGCACTCGGATTGGTAATTGTTTTTCGGGACGTAACCGAACGAAAGCGGACCCAAGAAATCAGCGAATTTTTGCTCGTGATCGCAGAAAAGATACGAACGAGCCGGAACGCCCAGGACCTCTTGGCTGATGTTTCAGAATTGCTTGGAAAATATCTGGGAGCTCACCGCTGCCTCTTTAACGAAATCGATCTTGAAAAAGACCTTGAAACCGTTCATAAGGACTACTCGAGAACCGGCGAATCCGTGGCTGGCAAACACAAAATATCGGACTACAGCCCCATTGCGTCCGCAAACATGAAGGCCGGTCAGACAGTTGTTAACCGCGATTCGGAGACCGATCCTCGGACTGCGGACCTTTTTGCGAAGATTTATGCCCCGAACAAAGAGTTTTCGTATGTCGCTGTGCCGATGCTTCGTGAAGGGAAGTGGGTAGCGTCGCTTTGGTGCAGCGACGATAAGCCACGAGACTGGTCCGATGAAGAAATAGGTTTGCTCGAACAGATCGCTGAACGAGCGTGGTCCGCGGTCGAAAGGATCCGTGCGGAAGGGGCCATCGCGAAACTTGCTGCCATAGTCGAGTTTTCGGATGACGCGATAATCAGTAAGGATCTCGACGGGACCATTACAAGCTGGAACCGCGGAGCCGTCCGGCTTTTTGGATACGCACCCAAGGAGGCGATAGGCAAGTCCATCACCATGTTGATACCGCCCGATCGTTATGACGAAGAGCCGGGAATTCTGAACAGGATACGTGCTGGAGAGTCGATCGACCACTATGAAACGGTAAGGCGACGAAAAGATGGAAGGTTGATCGATATTTCACTTACGGTTTCCCCGGTGTATGACTCAAGCGGTAGGATCATCGCGGCCTCAAAGGTCGCCCGCGATATTAGTGCTCGGAAACGGGCCGAAAAGGCTTTGCGGGCAAGCCAGACACGCCTTGCCGACGAGCTCCTGGATACGAAGATCCTTCAGAAACTCAGCATTGAGCTTATTTCGGAACAACGAGCCGAGAAGCTGTATGAACAGATCCTCGACGCGGCGATGGAACTGATGAAGGCGGACTTTGCCAGCATTCAATTGCTCGATGAGGAACGCAACGCGCTGAGGCTTCTGGCTTGGAAGAATTTCCATGAGGATTCGGCCGCGAGTTGGCAGTGGATCGATGCGGATTCGGCCACTACGTGCGGACGAGCTCTGGCAACCGGCGGCCGTATTGTTTTAGACGATATTGAAACAAACGACGGCCTGGCTGACGACAGAAACCTTGAAGAATATCGGCGATCAGGAATCCGAGCGATGCAGTCGACGCCGCTGACCTCCCGATCTGGACGTCCATTGGGAATGATCTCAACGCACTGGGGCAAATCACATCGTCCATCGGGGCATGATTTCAACTTATTTGATGTATTGGCCAGGCAGGCAGCCGACCTGATCGAGCGCTCCAGGGCCGAGGCGGCTCTTCGAGATAGGGAAGAACGATTGCGGCTATCTCTCGACGCGTCTCAGATGGGATCGTTTATATGGTATGTCGATGACGATCGCACCGAGGACGATGCGCGAATGCTCGAACTGTTTGGCCTAGCTCGAGAAGATGAGCTTAATCTAACTAAAGCGCTCAGTACATTGATCCATCCCGATGACCGTGTTCACTACACTGAATCAGTCGAGGGTGCGATCGATCCTGAAGGGGACGGAAGACTGCGTGACGATATTCGCATCATTCGGGCCGATGATGGCGAGGAACGATGTATCGCAATAACAGGGCAGGCCGAATTTGAAGGTGAACCTCGACGGGCGGTGCGCGTCGCCGGCGTCGCTGCGGATATAACCGAGGCCCGTCGAGCCGAGGCCGCGTTGCGCGAATCTGAGGAAAAATACAGGATTAGCGAGAATCAGCTTCGACTCGTTACGGATAATATTCCAGCGTTGATCGCCTACGTTGGTGCGGATGAACGTTATAAATTCGTGAACGGTACCTACAGCGAATGGTTCGGCCAGCCGAAAGAGGCGTTTCTTGGCAAGAAGATGCAAACCGTAGTCGGGGTTCGTGCATACAAAAGCCTGAAATCGCATATTGACCAAGTCTTGACTGGTGAATCCACGACATTCGAGCTGTTGCTGAATTACAAAATGGGCCCGTCGCGCTTTGTCTCGGGAGCATATGTTCCGGACCTCGACGAGGACGGTTCCGTTCTTGGATTCTACGCTCTAACGAATGATATCACCGAGCTCAAACGGTCGGAGGAGATGTTGTTCTCGAGCCAGGAGCGCATGAGACTGCTGACCGAGAGCTTTACCGACTATGCCATCTTTTCAACCGACGTCGAGGGTCGCGTCGATACCTGGAACCCCGGCGCTGAGAATATTTTCGGTTATAAGGATGACGAGATCCTTGGTACGAGCCACGAGGTCCTGTTTACTCCGGAAGATGTCGGTAGAGGCGTGCCCGTAAAAGAAATGCGCAATGCGCGTAACAACGGGAGAGCATCTGACGAACGATGGCTTGTACGTAAGGACGGTTCCCGGTTTTTTGCGAGCGGCGTGATGGCTCCCCTTTTCCTTGGAACCTCTCTTACGGGGTACGCGAAGATCGCTGTAGATCTGACTGAACGAAAGCGAACCGCCGAAGCACTGCAGCGCGCTCATGATGAGATGGAAGTGCGCGTTCTTGAGCGCACGAAAGAACTTGCAGAAGCAAACGCCGCGTTAATATCCGAAATAAATGAGCGAAAAACGGCCGAAAGAGAAAGGGTCGAGCTGCTTCAGAGACTTGTTACGACGCAGGAGGACGAGAGGCGCCGGATCGCCCGAGATATTCACGATCAGCTTGGACAGAGGTTGACCGCGCTAAGGCTGAAGATCGCTTCACTAAAGGAGCTTTGCGCCGATAACGAAGTTTTGCGGGCAAGAGCGACGCGTCTGCAGGAGATCGGAGAGGTACTGGATTCCGAAGTGAGTTTCCTTGCCTGGGAGCTGCGTCCAACCGCGTTAGATGAACTTGGTTTAAAAGACGCAATAGGTACGTTCGTTCACGAATGGTCCCTGCACTACGATACGTCCGCCGACTTTCATTCAATAGGTATGGCGAACATAAGATTAGGTGGCGATGCAGATACTCACCTTTATCGCATTGCCCAGGAAGCTCTTAACAACATAGCGAAGCACGCAAAAGCAAAGAGGGTAAATGTTCTTTTGGAAAAAAGAGAGGAAGAAGTAGTCCTCATTCTCGAGGACGATGGCGTCGGATTTGTCCGACACCAGGAGCAGGAAGTTAAAAAAGGCGGCAAGGGGCTCGGCCTCCGCGGAATGGGCGAGCGAGCGTCGCTGATCGGAGGAACATTGGAGATCGAGTCCGCGCCGGGGCAAGGGACGACGATCTACGCAAGCATTCCGATAAACGGCAAACTGAAATGAGCAAAAAATTGCGCATTATTATTGCTGAGGACCATAAAACCGTTCGTGAGGGGATAAAACTTCTCGTGAATGCTCAGGATGATATGGAAGTGGTTGGAGAGGCTGGTGACGGTGAGGCGGTGCTAGAGCTTGCCTCAAAGTTGGATCCGGATATCGTGCTGATGGATATTTCCATGCCTGTACTAAATGGTCTTAAGGCGACAAAAAGATTAAGGTCGATGAAGCCGGACACTAAGATACTTACTCTTACCAGGCATACCGACGATGGTTATTTGCGACAATTGATAACCGCCGGAGCTAACGGTTATGTTCTAAAGCAAAGTGCTCCGTCAGAGCTGATCAACGCAATTCGAACGGTCGGGAGCGGCAACTCCTTTCTGGATCCGGCGGTTACGCAAAAGGTCATGGGTGGATATGCGAGCAAGTCGGACTCGCTGCGAGGCGAAAATAAAGGCGATCTTAGCGCTCGCGAGAATGAGATCCTCAAGTACATTGCTTTTGGATATAGCAATAAAGAGATCGCCACCCGGATCGACCTCAGCATCAAAACGATTGAGGCCCATAAGGCCAATGCGATGAAAAAGTTAGGCATCTCAGGTCGAATTGATATTGTTAAATACGCGATCCTACAGAATTGGCTTCAAGACGACTAGTTGTAGGGATTTTCCCTACAAACCTGGCCAAAAATCCCTATTGGCACGCCAGGCATTAATAAAGCATAAATAATATACTCACTGATTCACTCCATGAGTGTAACTTGTCGTATTACAAGGGTTAAGTGACTTGCTTGAAACGTAGTTGTGTTTCTGACTCGGTGGGGGCCGCGTAGGTTTCCACCTTTTTTATTTAGATATGCCGAACAGCCTGTAGGGTTTTTCCCTACAATATTTGTCGAACTTCCTAATATCCCTACCAACTCGCAAAAGACATAATTTGATTATTGTAAAGGCAAGACGTTAGAGGGCTCGATCGAAACGGACTTACTTGCCTCTACGACATGCGTCAAAAGATCAAGGGGGCAAGATCAAGGGGGAAGGAAGAGGGACGACGTCCCTCTTCCAATATCATCTTACTATAAAAGTAGGAACTCAACAGCAGCCGCTTAGACGGTACACGAACGAGAAAACCAAGGGGGACTAAAGAATGGATTTTCATAACCTGCACGGACACGGAAACGATTTTTCGGGATATCAGGATGTTTTCTCTGGTATTCGAGATTCTGCTGAGTCACCTTTGCCTAAGAGAAAGAAAAGGCTGGACGCAGGTGCGTCGAGCCCCGTGCTGACTACCGATAACGGCCCGCTGAACGCATTACCGCAACCGCTTTTTGATCTGCTGCGGCCACACCTGCGGCGGATTTATATGAGCAAGGAAAAGTTTCTTTTCCAACAGGACGATCCGCTCGAATATATTTACTTTCCTGAAACGGCCGTTGTGTCCGAATTTCACATTCTTGATGATGGACGGATGGTTGAGATCTCGATAACGGGACGGGAAGGGATGACTGGGGTGTCTACTCTGTTTCAAACTGACAAGGTAGCGAATTGCGGCCAGGTCACGCTCGAGGGAAATCTGCTGCGGATAGAACGGTCCTTGTTGAAAAAAGTTGGAAAAGCGCGCCCGGAATTACTCATCCTGCTGCAAGGATATCTGGAGAACTATATTCGCCAGATCTCGCAAAAAGCGGTATGTAATATGTACCACTCGGTTGAAAAGCGTTTTTGCACGTGGCTTCTTATGCTACAGGATCGGTCAATGCGGAAAGTTCTTAAGCTCACTCATGAACAGATAGCCCGAACACTCGGGGTTTATCGGCCGAGCATTACCTGTGTAGCTCTCGAGATGCGGAAAAAAGGCTTGATCGATTATTCACGTGGAGGAATAGCTATCCGCGAACGCGAAAAAATAGAGAATTTGGCCTGCGGCTGTTATTTTGAGCTCGATTATAATCTCAACCGCTCGGGCTCGAATGGCTTACATTGACGGTCGTCTCGAAAACTTTAAGAAAAATTTGGGTTTTTTGTATTGCAGGAGACAAAGGGGTTAAAGGAACGCGCAATAATCAAACTGCTGCCAAAAACCTCTAGCCAGAGAGGTGATTCTTCTAAGGTGGTTAACTGAAGGGCGTCGGAGTTCATGTAGCTCCGACGTTTTTTTGATTGACACGTCAAGTTTCTAAATAAAAAGACACTAAAATAGTTGGGACCACCGGATGCACTTCGCCGTGATGTCCGTCAGTCTGAACTATTTACAAGAAAACGTACCTGTAAAAACTTACAGTTGCTGAAGAGTATAGTCGGCCTATAAGGTTCTACAAGACGCCGATAATCGTTGGTCTCCCTCTGAGAGACACGGTAGTCATAAGTTTATAGATCTAACCTTAGGAGACTTTGCTATGAATAGATTATTCAAGATTTCGCTCATGCTGACAATTTCGATGGTCGCATTCTCGTCGGTCCACGCCCAAGATGAGATTAACAGGTGGGAATTTTTTGGCGGCTACTCATACATGAACCTTAACCGCGGGTTTGACCCTGACGAGTTCGACAACAGCTTTTCCGATTTTCCGTCGAATCGCGTGAATGCTCATGGCTTCAACGGTTCAATAACTTACAACTTCTGTCGATTTATCGGAGCGAAGTTCGACCTTACGCTACATTCGCACGGCGAGGATTTCAACTCGAACTTCATTACGGTAAACCCGCCTTTGGTAACACCGGGAACGTTTAAAACAAGCCAGAATGTATATCAATTCATGGGCGGCATTCAGATCAAGGACAACAAAAAGGAAGGTCCGAAGCTGAAGCCATGGGCCCATATCCTTGCGGGTATATCCGACCAGCACTTTGGTCTCGACCGAACCGCTCCGACAAGTGCACAACTTTTCAAAGTCAACTCGACTGATTTCGCGATGAAATTCGGCGGCGGCCTCGATCTAGCCGTCCACAAACATGTCGATATTCGACTTATTGGAGCCGATTGGAACCCGATCTTTCGAGGAGACCTGGATCTTGGTCCACCATTGGGCACGGCAGGCAGCGTACTTCAAAACAATTTCCTGTTGAATTTTGGTGTCGTCCTTCACTGAAGTTATTGGTACTGTCGGAAAAGAGCGATTCAAGAGCCTGCATTTAGCGGGCTCTTTTGTTGTGTCTTGCACAATTGTCAAGGAAGAGGAATCGAGTCCTTTTCCCACGCCAAGACTGTTAAAACTAACAGTTATCGCGCCAGCCTCATCTACTTACAATCCATTCATCGGAAAGGTAACTCGCCATTCAAAATTGCGCCTACCTTCTGATCGTTTACCAATCCAACGAGAACTTGCGGCGGGTAGTGACTATAGATGGAAGTGCCGGCTACGATCGAGATGACAACCAAATCTGAGACCACGGTCAGCGGTTACGTGGCTGTGGTTGCTTGGGTCGTCGCGTCGATCTTCTTTTTCTACCAATACGCTCTTCGTTCCGCTCCTTCGGTCATGATTCCTGAGCTATCTGGTGCTCTTGGAGTGTCTGCGGTCGGCCTAGCGACGATCCTCGGGTTTTTCTACTACGGGTACGCGCCTTTTAGTCTCGTGGCAGGCGTAGTCTTTGATCGAATAGGGTTGAAAGTACCTCTAACAATAGCCGCTGTCGTGGTTGGCATTGGAGCAATGCTATTTGCGACTGGAAATCCCGGCGCAGCGAGCGTCGGTCGGTTCCTGCAAGGCGCAGCGGGCGTGTTCGCGTCGGTCGGAGCTCTTTATATTGCGAGTAATTTCTTTCCCCCTTCTCGTACCGCGACGATGAACGGAGCGACTCAAATGTTTGGCATGGCCGGCGGCTCTGCCGGACAGTTTGCAGTTGCCCCGCTGATAGCGGGCGGAATGGCTATTAGTTTCTTCTGGATGGGGATGGGGATAGTAGCAATACTATTGGGAATTCTCCTTTTCATTTTTGTTCCAAGACAGGAAAAGAAGCCAGGACAAGAAGAATGGTTCTCAAGCTCGATCGAGGCGCTAAAGACAGTTTTTTCTAATCCGCAATCCATTTTATGTGGGCTGATCGCGGGCCTTCTTTTTATTCCGACGACGATCTTGGGCATGGTCTGGGGCGTGCGGTTTCTGCAAGAAGCCCGCGGGGTCGAGTACGGAACTGCGGTAATGCAATCGGCGGCCGTTCCGCTGGGCTGGATCATTGGATGCCCGCTCTTGGGTTTTATTTCCGACCGGATAGGGCGACGGCGACCCGTTATCATAAGCGGAGCATTCGTGTTGATGGTTTGCCTTGCCTGGATCCTGTTCGGCCCAAAGGACGTCCTGCCTCCATATACGCTGGGACTCGTCGCGGGCATTGCCTCGGGGTCAGCGATGGTGCCTTACACCGTGATCAGGGAGGTGAATCCCACTGAGTATGGTGGCACCGCAACAGGCGTCATTTCGTTTTTGAATTTTTCATTTAGTGCACTGCTAGGGCCCGTCTTTGGTTGGATCCTGCAGAGCGTTTCGGGAAATGCGGCGGCGGAGCTTGAACATTATCAGATAGCATTCGTTCCATTGCTATACGGCGTCGCGCTAGTGCTGATTCTAGCTTTGTTTCTAAAGGAGACAGGGCCAGCGGGGCGTGCGAAATCTGGCGAGAGTACGTTGGAGGTATAGCGTATGGGCTTGGGTACAGGTATAGGAACCGGGAAATACGAGAGATTGCTTGAACGGTGTGAAGGACTGCAGCCGATACCGACCGCGGTCGTGCATCCATGCGAAGCCGGTGCTTTAACCGCGGCTATCGAGGCGGGACGAAAGGGATTGATAGTCCCGATACTTGTCGGCCCTTTCAAGAAGATTGACCAAGTCGCCGCCGACGCCGGCATCGACCTTGGCATTCCGCAGATCGAGGATGTACCGCATAGTCACGCCGCGGCAGTAAGAGCCGTCGAGCTTGTACGGGAAGGGCGCGCTGAGATCCTGATGAAGGGTAGCCTCCACACCGACGAGTTGATGTCGGCGATCGTCGCTCGGGACATCGGACTACGGACTAGTCGTCGAATAAGCCACGCCTTCCTAATGGACGTTCCGACCTATCACAAAGTGTTGGTTGTGACGGACGCCGCTATCAATATTTCTCCTTCGCTCGAAGACAAAGTAGATATTTGTCAGAACGCAATCGATCTGGCGCGGTCACTCGGAGTCGAGCGGCCGAAAGTCGCGATCCTCGCCGCGGTTGAAACTGTGACCTCAAAAATGCCTGCGACGATCGATGCCGCGGCTCTATGCAAGATGGCGGAGCGAGGACAAATAATAGGCGGGATGCTTGACGGCCCGCTCGCGTTCGATAATGCGATCAGCAAAGAAGCGGCTGATACGAAAGGAATCAAATCCGAAGTTGCGGGTGATCCGGACATTTTACTTGTCCCGGATCTTGAGGCTGGCAATATTCTTGCCAAGCAGCTCACCTTCCTGGCGAATGCGGACAGCGCCGGAATGGTGCTGGGTGCGCGAGTCCCGGTGATCCTAACGAGTCGCGCGGATAGTGTTCGCTCACGAATCGCAAGCTGCGCCGTTGCCATGCTGGTAGCACATTCCCGGCGAGCTACTTTATAGGAGACACGAATGGACGACTATGCCTTAGTGCTAAATGCCGGTTCGTCAAGCCTGAAGTTCTGTGTCTTTCATCGTCCTGAAGGCAAAGGGTGGCGGCTTGCGGCGCGGGGTCAAATCGAGGGCATCGGTACAAAGCCGCGCCTAACAGCAAAAGACGATTCCGGTGTGAAGCTCATCGACCAAGATCTCGTTCTGGAAGAAGTTCGCGACGGTAACGGGGCCATCGAGCAATTGGCCGTGTGGCTTCGCTCGCAATACGGAGGTTCTCGGGTGCTCGGAGTGGGGCACCGGGTTGTCCACGGCGGCGTACGTTTTACGGGACCAACCATCATTAATGCTGACGTTTTAAAGGAACTATACGAGCTTACACCTCTCGCCCCCTTGCATCAGCCTTACAACATGGCGGCAATAGAAGCGGTTGCTGAGCGGCTTCCCGACGTTCCACAAGTTGCCTGTTTCGATACCAGCTTTCATCGGGGCCACAACGCTGTAGTGGACCTCGTCCCGCTTCCAAAGGATCTGGCTAGTCACGGCCTCCAACGGTATGGATTTCACGGATTGTCGTACGAATACATTGCGTCCGTGCTGCCGGACGTAGCGCCGGAGATCGCAAGTGGTCGTGTCATCGTTGCACATCTCGGAAGCGGGTCTAGTCTATGCGCTCTTAAGGAAGGGAAGAGCGTAGACAGTACGCTGGGTTTCACTGCCCTTGATGGTTTGTGCATGGGAACTCGACCTGGAGCTATTGATGCCGGTGTCGTTCTCTACCTATTCCAGAGCCTTCAACTTTCACCGAAGGATGTCGAGACGATCCTGTACAAGCGGTCTGGCCTGCTCGGCATCTCGGGTATCAGCAACGATATGCGCGTCTTGCTCGAGAGCGATGAACCAGCGGCTCAACAGGCGGTGGATTATTTCGTCTACCGAGCGACGAAGGAGATCGGTGCATTGGCGGCGGTGCTCGGCGGCATTGACGCCTTGGTATTTACCGCGGGTATCGGCGAGAACTCGCCGGAGATCAGAAAACGCATATGCAAAGGTGCTCAGTGGCTTGGAGTCGAACTGGATGAGCAAGCTAACAATTCAAATAGCGCTCGAATTTCAATCGAAAAAAGCTCGGTGTCGGCCTGGGTTATCCCAACAAATGAGGAACTCATGATCGCGCGTCATACCGGCAGACTGCTTGGTATATCGCAGACCCAAGCGCGAGGAACTGTCTGAGGAGAAGTAAATATGGCGACCGCGATCTCACAAGAGTTGGCACAAGAAAACGGAAATCCTGAATGGAAAGGATTCAAAGGCGGCCTCTGGCAAAAGGCAATAGATGTCCGCGATTTCATCCAGCAGAACTACACGCCCTATGAAGGCGACGGATCATTTCTCGCAGATGCAACCGAGCGAACGAAAGGGATCTGGGATCGTCTCAACGAACTCTTTATTGAAGAGAGGAAGAAAGGCGTTCTGGACATCTCGCAGATCCCGACGTCGATCACAGCTCATCCGCCCGGTTACATAGACAAGGATAGCGAGGTGATAGTCGGGCTTCAGACCGACGCGCCGCTGAAAAGGGCGATCATGCCGAACGGCGGTTTCCGGATGGTTTTGAATGCTCTAAAAACTTACGGTTACGAACCCGATCCGAAGGTCGTCGAAACATTTACTAAACATCGCAAGACCCATAACGAGGGTGTGTTCGACGCGTACACTGCGGACATTCGCCGATGCCGCAGTTCGCACGTTTTGACGGGATTGCCGGATGCCTACGGGCGCGGCCGCATCATTGGCGATTACCGGCGAGTCGCGCTTTACGGTGTCAACAAGCTCATCGAGGCTAAGCAAGCGGAGAAAGACGCACTCGATTCCGCAATGTCGACGGACGACATCATTCGTGATCGCGAAGAGCTTGGAGAACAGGTCCGTTCCCTGAAAGAGCTGCAGCAAATGGCATCGACCTATGGATTTGATATTTCGAGGCCGGCAGGAAACGCACTTGAAGCGGTGCAATGGCTTTACTTTGGGTACCTGGCCGCCGTCAAGGAACAAAACGGTGCGGCGATGTCCCTCGGACGTACATCGAGTTTCCTGGACATTTACTTTGAGCGCGACCTTGCTGGGGGGACGATCACTGAAGAGCAGGCACAGGAAATGATCGACGATTTTGTTATCAAACTCAGGATCGTTCGATTTTTGCGAACGCCGGAATATGACGACCTATTCGCGGGCGATCCTACGTGGGTCACAGAATCGATCGGGGGAATGGGGGATGACGGGCGTACCCTTGTTACGAAGACGAGCTTTCGATTTCTTCAGACACTTTACAATCTCGGTCCGGCCCCGGAACCAAATCTAACAGTGTGGTACTCGCCTCGTCTGCCGGATGGATTTCGAAGTTTCTCGGCGAAGGTGGCGATCGATACAAGTTCGATCCAGTTTGAAAGTGATGAGTTGATGCGTCGAGCGATAGGAGATGACGGCGCGATCGCATGCTGCGTATCACCGATGGTGGTTGGAAAACAGATGCAGTTTTTTGGTGCGCGGGCGAATCTGGCCAAATGCCTCCTTTATGCAATCAACGGCGGACGGGACGAGCTGACCGGCGCTCAAGTGAGCCCGAAGTTCGAAGCGGTTACGGGCGAGTATCTGGTGTTCGACGATGTCATTGACAAGTACACGAGGATGATGGATTGGCTGGCAGGCGTTTACGTGAACGCGATGAACGTGATCCATTACATGCATGACAAGTATGCATATGAGCGATTGGAAATGGCTCTGCATGATTATGCGCCGCTTCGAACGATGGCATTCGGAATGGCCGGGATGTCGGTGATCGCGGACAGTCTGTCGGCGATCAAGTACGCGAGGGTAAAGGTGGTTCGCGACGAGACCGGTCTGATCACAGATTATGAAACGGAAGGGGATTTTCCAAAATTCGGAAATAACGATAATCGGGTCGATCAACTTGCGTCGTGGGTAGTTACGACGTTCATGAACAAGCTCAGAAAGTATCCAACCTATCGTCATGCGAAGCATACACAATCGATACTAACGATCACGTCAAATGTGGTTTACGGCAAGAGCACCGGTAATACGCCGGACGGAAGGCGAAAAGGCGAACCGTTCGCACCCGGAGCGAACCCGATGCACGGGCGCGACAACCATGGAATACACGCGTCAGCCGCGTCGATCGCGAAAATTCCTTTTAGGGACGCGGAGGACGGCATTTCGCTCACCGCATCGTTGTTACCGGGCGGTCTTGGAAAATCTGCCGAAGACCGAGTCACTAATCTTCGCGCGATGCTGGACGCATTTTTCGGCTCGACCGGCTACCACATGAATATCAACGTGCTCAATCGCGAAATGTTGCAGGACGCGATGGACCATCCTGAAAAGTATCCTCATTTGACCATACGTGTGTCGGGCTACGCCGTGAACTTTGTTCGACTGACACGGGAGCAGCAGATGGATGTGATCAACCGGACATTTCACGGGAGGCAGGAGGTGTTATGAGTGCCGAACCAACGCCGCAATCAATCTCTCTTGAAGCAAAAAGTCCATTTGAACTCCGTGTCGACCTAAGCCGGAATGTCGAAGAGTCTGTTGTTAAGCGAGCCCTTGTTACGGGTGACATGGGTTTTCTCCATTCGTTCACAACCGGTTCTACGGTTGACGGACCGGGCGTTCGCCTTGTTGCTTGGACCGCGGGATGCCAATTCAAGTGCCGCTACTGTCACAACCCGGACACGTGGAAAATGATCAACGGTATGCCGGTAACTCTCGATCATGCAGTTGAAGAGCTACGAAAGTATCGCCATGGATTAAAGGTAATGGGAGGTGGTTTTACTCTCAGCGGCGGAGAGCCTTTGATGCAGGATCGTTTTGCCGTTCGACTGTTTGACGCAGCTCAGGAGTTGGGAATCCATACCGCCGTTGATACCAACGGGTACTTAGGGCAACGGCTAACTGACGACGAATTGAAAAAGATCGATCTGGTTTTATTGTGCATAAAGTCACTCGATCCTAAACGCCATCTCGATCTGGTAGGAAAGGAACTTGGTCCCAGCCTTGATTTCGCCCGGCGATTAGCGGAGCTTAGGCGTCCAATTTGGCTGCGATTTGTGCTTGTTCCCGGTTGGACCGACAGCAACGAAGATGTGGAGCAAATGGCTGAGTTTCTGACTAGTCTTGGCAATTGTGAACGAGTGGACATTCTACCATTTCACCAAATGGGCCGCTTTAAATGGGAGAGGCTTGGTCTCGAGTATTCGCTGGCAGACGTCGAGCCACCCGGGGCGGAAGCCGTCGAACGTGTCTCCGATATCTTTCGTTCGGCCGGGCTCGAAGCGTACTAAAGATTTAATGGAGGTCGCATGTTAAAGATCTTTTTATTGCTTTTCGCAATTCTATTTTGTTTCTCGTTTGGGTCTGCGCAAACAAAGCAAAAGAAGGTCATTTTGCCGCCCGGGTCAAATGCAAGTGGAAATTGGAGTCCCGGAATTTTAGTCGATGGGACGCTCTATGTCTCAGGAATGGGCGGTGAGGACGCTGCCGGGAAGATCCCTTCCGATTTCGGCGCCGAAGTAAAGCAAAGCCTGGACAATATTGGTGTGATCTTGAAAGAAGCCAGTATGGCGCCGGCTGATGTGGTCAGCGCTCAGGTGTATCTTACGGACAAAACTCTCTTTGATCGAATGAACGCGGTCTATACCTCCTATTTTAAGGTTCCAAGGCCGACGAGAACGACGGTCGTAGTCGCTAAGCTGGTCGGTGACGGCCATATCGAGATAACTGTTACGGCGAGAAAGTAAGTCTCCCTTTTTGATAGCAGTCAACCAAAAACAATATGTATCTAGATGGCCAGAAAACTCCCCCGATCATCCAAAGTGTGCTTCATCCGACCGATTTCTCCGCGGGAAGTCAAGTCGCCTTTTATCACGCTCTAAAGGCGTCTCTGTTATCGAAAACCGAGCTTAATCTGCTGCATGTCGCGTCCGGCGACGATTCGAGCTGGTCAGATTTTCCGGGCGTCAGGGAAACCCTGGAAAAATGGAAGCTCTTACCAAAAAACAGTCCCAAATCGGCGGTAATTGGTCTGGGCATTAATCCGTGCAAGGTTATTAGGAAGGACAGCGATCCTGTCAGGGCAGTGCTTAAATTCCTGGAGAAGAATCCGGCTGACCTGATCGTCTTGGCCACCCGTCAATATAAGGGTCAGGTTCGCTGGATGCACAAATCGGTTGCGGAACCGGTCGCGAGGAGCGCCAAGCAAATGACGTTATTCATTCCCGGCGATTGTCCGGGGTTTGTATCCGAAACCGATGGCTCGATCAGCCTTAAGCGGATCCTTATACCAATTGCCGAAAAACCGTCGCCGCAACCGGCCATTGAAGCGGCAGCCCGTCTGGTCACCAGATTCGGCCTGACATATGGTACGTTCAGCGTTTTGCATGTAGGGGCGTCGGAAGACAAGATGCCACGTTTTCTTGCCTATGAGGTTGAGGGCTGGGACTGGAAGAAAGAGGTGCGCAGCGGAGAGGTTATAGAAACCATTGTTAATACCGCC
>Ga0070667_100001634_pt1 | contig 20056 bp, 18 predicted proteins | sample KBSS33metaG_FD_64659 | JGI IMG/M metagenome (GOLD analysis project Ga0070667, IMG submission 64659) | Switchgrass rhizosphere microbial communities from Kellogg Biological Station, Michigan, USA - KBS S3-3 metaG | ecosystem: Host-associated > Plants > Roots > Rhizosphere > Soil ... | reverse complement strand
CCGGTTTCGGGCCTCACACAAGAGACGAGCCCCGGATCCGGAAGCGGACCGCGGGGCTCTGGGAAGCAGCTAGACCACGGGCACCGCTGGCCGGTACCCGTAGAAAAATCGCCGCTGCTTACTGAGCACGGGATTGAGTGTGCCACCAACAGCCGCGCCTGCGCAAAAACTGTCGTCTCGCAGCGGTAGGTTTGGTTGCGAGATGAGTGTGCATGTGACCGGCCTGGATCCTGTGACCAGCGAAGAACTCCTGGAGGGCCTCAACCCGCAACAGCGCAAGGCCGTGCTGCACGAGGGCTCGCCGCTGCTGATCGTCGCCGGGGCCGGATCAGGCAAGACGGCGGTGCTGACCCGGCGGATCGCCTATCTGCTGGCTGCCCGCGACGTCGGCGTCGGCCAGGTGCTCGCCATCACCTTCACCAACAAGGCCGCCTCCGAGATGCGCGAGCGGGTGAAGAGCCTGATTGGCGCACGGGCTGGGTTCTCTATGTGGGTGTCGACGTTCCACTCCACCTGCGTACGGATCCTGCGCAATCAGGCGTCCCTGCTGCCCGGCCTGAACTCCAACTTCTCGATCTACGACGCCGACGACTCGCGGCGGCTGCTGTTGATGATCGGCAAGGACATGGGGCTGGACACCAAGCGCTACTCGCCGCGGTTGCTGGCCAACGGGATCTCCAACCTGAAGAACGAGCTGATCGGCCCCGAGCAGGCGGCCTACGACGCCTCGAACGCCGACGAGGACCTGCCGCGGATCATCGCCGAGGTCTTCGCCGAGTACCAGCGCCGGCTGCGTGCGGCCAACGCGCTCGACTTCGACGATCTCATCGGCGAGACAGTCGCTGTGCTGCAAGCCTTTCCGCAAATCGCGCAGTACTACCGCAGGCGGTTCCGGCACATCCTCGTCGACGAGTATCAGGACACCAACCATGCGCAGTACGTGTTGGTGCGCGAATTGGTGGGTCGCGAAACGGAGGACGGTGTCGCGCCCGCCGAGCTGTGCGTGGTGGGTGACGCCGACCAGTCGATCTATGCGTTCCGCGGTGCCACGATCCGCAACATCGAGGACTTCGAACGCGACTTCCCCAACGCCACAACGATTCTGCTGGAGCAGAACTACCGGTCGACACAGAACATCCTGACCGCGGCGAACTCGGTGATCTCCCGCAACGCCGGCCGCCGCGAGAAGCGGCTGTGGACCGACGCGGGGGAGGGTGAGCTCATCGTCGGCTTCGTCGCCGACAACGAGCACGACGAGGCGCGTTTCGTCGCCGAGGAGATCGACGCGCTCGCCGACAAGGGTGAGATCACCTACAACGACGTCGCCGTCTTCTACCGCACCAACAACTCGTCGCGCGCGTTGGAGGAAGTCTTCATCCGGGCCGGCATTCCGTACAAAGTTGTTGGCGGCGTTCGCTTTTACGAGCGCAGGGAGATCCGCGACATCGTTGCGTACCTGCGCGTGTTGGACAATCCCGGCGACTCGGTCAGCATGCGGCGCATCCTGAACACGCCGCGGCGCGGCATCGGCGATCGTGCGGAAGCCTGTGTGGCGGTGTACGCGGAGAACACCGGCTTGTCGTTCAACGACGCGCTGCAGGCCGCCGCCGAGGGCAAGGTGCCGATGCTGAACACCCGCTCGGAGAAGTGCATAGCGAGTTTCGTCGAGCTGCTCGACGATCTGCGCGGCCGGCTCGACGGTGAACTCGGTGAGCTCGTTGACGCCGTTCTGGACCGCACCGGCTATCGCACGGAACTGGAATCCTCCAGCGATCCACAGGATCTGGCGCGACTGGACAATCTCAACGAATTGGTCAGCGTCGCACATGAATTCAGCACCGACCTGGCCAACGCGCAGGCGCTCGGCGAGGTCGACCCGCAAGACGAGGACGTGCCCGACACCAGCGTGCTCGCTCAGTTCCTCGAACGGGTGTCGCTGGTCGCAGACGCCGACGAACTGCCTGAGCACGGCGCCGGAGTGGTGACGATGATGACCCTGCACACCGCGAAGGGGCTGGAGTTCCCCGTGGTGTTCGTGACGGGCTGGGAGGACGGCATGTTCCCCCACATGCGGGCCCTCGGCGATCCGACGGAGCTGTCCGAGGAGCGACGGCTGGCGTACGTCGGCATCACCCGCGCACGGCAGCGGTTGTACGTCAGCCGGGCCAGGGTCCGCTCGTCGTGGGGTCAGCCGATGCTCAACCCCGAGTCGCGGTTCCTGCGCGAGATCCCGCAGGAGCTCATCGATTGGCGGCGGACGGAGCCTGCCCCGTCCCTGTCTGCTCCGGTCAGCGGTGCGGGCCGGTTCGGCACTCCGCGCCCCTCGCTTGCTCGCTCAGCGGCCGGAAAACGCCCGCTGCTGGTGTTGGAGCCCGGTGATCGCGTCACCCACGACAAGTACGGCCTCGGCCGCGTCGAGGAGGTCTCAGGCGTCGGCGAATCGGCGATGTCGCTGATCGACTTCGGTAGCGCCGGCCGTGTCAAGCTGATGCACAACCACGCGCCGGTCTCCAAGCTCTGAGCAGCGGGAGGCGGAGGCAGTTGTCGAATTGCCCGGTTAGGAGCGACGTTTTGTCGCCACTGCCGACTCTGTCGCGCAGAGCCGGGCAGAGGGGTGAATGATCGCGGCGCAGCCGAAGCGTTGATAACCAGCATGAGCTTTGAGATGACCGCCCATACCGTCGCAAGCGACTGGCACTTGTGGCTCGGTTTCTTGGGCGCGTCGATTGCGATTGCGTTCTCGCCGGGCGCCGGGGCGATTCAGTCGATGACGGCAGGTCTGAGTCATGGCCTCTTGCGGGCATATTGGAGCATCGTCGGCCAGGAGTTGGGCCTGGTGTTCCAACTGACCCTCGTCGCGGTGGGGCTGGGCGCCGTCGTCGCCAAGTCCGTGGTGGCGTTCACCATCATCAAGTTCCTCGGCGTTGGCTATCTGCTCTACCTGGCCGTGCGGCAATGGCGCGCATCCAGTCGGGACCTGACGGAGAAGATCAGCGGGACGCCGACGAGAGCCGGATTCCCACTGCTGATACGTGGATTCCTCGTCAACGCGACCAACCCGAAAGCGACGGTGTTCTATCTTGCCGTGCTGCCGCAGTTCGTGTCGCCGACCGCGCCACTGCTACCGCAGTACGTCGTGATCGGGTTGACGTTCGTCGGGGTCGACATCGTGGTGATGAGCGTGTATGCGGGCCTGGCGACGCGGCTACTCAGGCTGCTGGGGGCTCGCCAGCAAGTGGTGCTCAACCGGTTCTTCTCGGGCCTCTTCGCAACCGCGGCCGTGGTGCTGGCTCTTGTGCGTCGGGGGGCGGCCGTCTAGAACGCGGCTCGAGGGCGCTACGACCCACCGCGGGCCCAGCGGCGGGTGGCGGGCAGGAATGCCAGCAGGATGCTCGCCACGGGCAGCACGGGGATCAGGTAGACCACCGGCGCCAGTTTGGCTCCCGCGACGAAAAGGCCCGCGAAGATCAGCAGCGCCACGATCGCGCCGACCACGATCAGCAGCCTGCCCATCCGACGCCGCAGCAGCAGCGCGATCAGCCCGCTGATGAGCGCCGCCGAGGACACCGCGGTGAGAAACCCGATGGCCACGCAGAACAGCCGGTCCGACCGCCACCAGCCGGTGATCAGGTCGGTGGCGATGACCGCGGTGGCCCAACCGGAGAGGATGCACGCGATCGCGGTTGCGATGGCCGCGCTCGGCTTCGCACGCGCCGCGCGCGGCACGCCCACGGTGACCGGTTTGGCCCGCGGGATGTAGCTGGTCTGAGAGTCCTCGCCTGCCGCGATGTAGCTGGTCTGCGGCTCGGCCGCTGCTGGGAATTCGCCGGTCGGGTGGCGCCGGATGATGCTGGTCTGGGGCTCGGACTGGGCCGGCATCGGCGACGACGGCGTCCCGTTGTCGGATAGTCGTCGAATGCGTGGTCGATCAGGATGGGGCTCGGGAGAAGCTACGTCGGCGGGGCCGTCACTCACATCTAGCCAACGTAGTTGCCGGGGCCAAGTCCCCGCTGCGCAAGCCACGGCACAGGGTCGATCCGGTTGGTGCCGTTGAGAAGAACCTCGAAGTGGCAGTGCGGGCCGGTCGAGTTGCCGCGGTTGCCCATCGTCGCGATCTGGTCGCCCGCCATCACGCGGTCGCCCTTGTTGACCAGCCACGTGTTGACGTGGCCGTACAGCGTGACGGTGCCGTCCGCGTGCCGCAGCTTGACCCAGGCGCCGTAGCCGGCGGTCGGGCCTGCGTCGACCACCACGCCGTCGGCGACAGCGTAGATCGGGGTACCGATCGCATTGGCGATGTCGATGCCGCCGTGCAGCACGCCCCAGCGATACCCGAAGCCGGAGGTGAATACGCCCTTTGTGTACATCACGAACAGCGGCCGGTTCAGGCGCGCTTCGCGATCGGCCCGCTCCTGCGCGAACGCCGCGGCCTTGACGATCTCCTCGGCGTGCACCGATGAGTCGGCCGCAGGGGTCACAGAGACGATCTGCATGCCGTCCGTCGAACCGGTGACGACCCCGCCGCCCATCACGGACTGGTCGGCGGCAAGCACAGCCTCCGTCGGCGCCTTGTCGGAGGCGTTGGCCATCGAATACGCACCGGCGGCGGTCGCGCCGACGGCCATGGCGGCGACCATCAGGCGGCCCTTGACGGGCACCTCCTGCTTGCGGTGCAGTCCGCGGCGGCCGGAGATGTCGATGATGTCGGTCTCGGCGGCACCGTTGCTTGTGTCGGTGTGGCTGTCGCGATACGCATGCGATGAGCGACGCGCGTCGCGCGGATTCGGCCGGAACTGCGAGGGCACCGCCAGCCGCAGCGGGATCAGATCGTCGGTGTCGTGCATGTCGTCGAGCTCGGGCGCATGGATGACCTGCGACTCGCGGTCGAACGCACTGTTGTCGCGAAAGTCCAGGTCAGCGAGGTCACCGAACTCGTTGAACGGAATGATGTCGGTGATTTCGGCTGCTTCGGGTTCCTGCCGCGTACGCCGAGCGTTCGTCGCAACTCCATCCGGAAACCGAGACGAACGGTGCTGAGCCAACCTGAAATGTCCTTCTAGTCGTGATCGAAACGTGATCTAGACCAGAGGCACGTTAACCAAATCCCAATGTTCGTGGCAACCCGAGCGACTATTCCACCGGGGATTGTGACTTGTATCACGCGGCCGGGGGCGGTGAGATCTACCACATGAGCGGCAGGCGGTGCAGAGGGCGTTAGTTCGTGTGGATAAAGTTCCCCCTGGCCCGTTGGGCGCAAACCTTCGAAGTCAACGCACAAAGACAGTGAGTCCATGGATCTCTTCGAATACCAAGCGAAAGAGCTGTTCGCGAAGCACAACGTGCCCACCACGCCGGGTCGGGTGACCGACACCGCCGAGGGCGCCAAGGCCATCGCCGAGGAAATCGGCCGGCCCGTCATGGTCAAGGCACAGGTGAAGGCCGGCGGCCGCGGCAAGGCGGGCGGCGTCAAGTACGCCGCCACCCCCGACGACGCGTTCACCCACGCGCAGAACATCCTCGGCCTGGACATCAAGGGCCACATCGTCAAGAAGCTGCTGGTCGCGGAGGCCAGCGACATCGCCGAGGAGTACTACATCTCGTTCCTGCTCGACCGCGCCAACCGCACCTACCTGGCGATGTGCTCGGTCGAAGGCGGCATGGAGATCGAAGAGGTCGCGGCGACCAAGCCCGACCGGCTCGCCAAGGTGCCCGTGAGCGCGACCAAGGGCGTCGACCTGGCATTCGCCCGCTCGATCGCCGAACAGGGTCACCTGCCCGCCGACGTGCTCGACGCCGCGGCCGTGACGATCCAGAAGCTGTGGGAGGTCTTCGTCGCCGAGGACGCCACGCTCGTCGAGGTGAACCCGTTGGTGCGCACGCCTGACGACCAGATCCTTGCGCTGGACGGCAAGGTCACGCTGGATGCCAACGCCGACTTCCGCCATCCCGAACACGTGGAGTTCGAGGACCGCGACGCCACCGACCCGCTCGAGCTCAAGGCCAAGGAGCACGACCTCAACTACGTCAAGCTCGACGGTGAGGTCGGCATCATCGGCAACGGCGCGGGCCTGGTGATGTCCACCCTCGACGTGGTCGCCTACGCCGGCGAGAAGCACGGCGGGGTCAAGCCGGCCAACTTCCTCGACATCGGCGGCGGCGCCTCCGCGGAGGTGATGGCCGCAGGGCTGGACGTCATCCTGCACGACCCTCAGGTCAAGAGCGTGTTCGTGAACGTGTTCGGCGGCATCACCGCATGCGACGCGGTCGCCAACGGCATCGTCAAGGCGCTGCAGATCCTCGGGGACGAGGCCAACAAGCCGTTGGTGGTCCGGCTCGACGGCAACAACGTCGACGAGGGCCGCCGCATCCTCGCCGAGGCCAACCACCCGCTGGTGACCGAGGTGGGCACGATGGACGAAGCCGCCGACGTCGCAGCCGCGAAGGCCGCCGAAGCCGCGAACGCCTGAAAGGACTGACATGGCAATCTTTTTGACGAAGGACAACAAGGTCATCGTCCAGGGCATCACCGGGGCGGAGGCCACCACGCACACCGCGCGGATGCTCAAGGCAGGCACCCAGATCGTCGGCGGCGTCAACGCGCGCAAGGCCGGAACGACGGTGTCGCACAAGGACGTGAACGACAACGACATCGAACTGCCGGTGTTCGGCACCGTCGTCGAGGCGATCGAGAAGACCGGCGCCGACGTGTCGATCATCTTCGTGCCACCGAAATTCGCCAAGGACGCGATCATCGAGGCCATCGATGCGGAGATCCCGCTGCTGGTGGTGATCACTGAGGGAATTCCGGTGCAGGACAGCGCATTTGCGTGGGCCTACAACGTCGAGAAGGGCAACAAGACCCGCATCATCGGCCCGAACTGCCCCGGCATCATCACACCGGGCCAGGCGCTCGTCGGCATCACGCCTGCCAACATCAGCGGTGCCGGCCCGATCGGGCTGGTGTCCAAGTCCGGCACGCTGACCTACCAGATGATGTTCGAGCTGCGCGATTACGGCTTCTCGACCTCCATCGGCATCGGTGGTGACCCGGTCATCGGCACCACGCACATCGACGCCATCGAGGCCTTCGAGAAGGACCCCGACACGAAGGTCATCGTGATGATCGGCGAGATCGGCGGCGACGCCGAGGAACGGGCCGCCGACTACATCAAGGCGAACGTGTCCAAGCCGGTCGTCGGCTACGTCGCGGGATTCACCGCGCCCGAGGGCAAGACGATGGGCCACGCGGGCGCGATCGTGTCCGGCTCGTCGGGCACCGCCCAGGCCAAGAAAGAGGCCCTCGAGGCCGCCGGTGTGAAGGTGGGCAAGACGCCGTCCGAGACGGCCCGCCTGGCCAGGGAGATGCTGGAAGAGATCTAGCGCGTGGCGTGCACTTTGCGCACGCACGCGGTCAGCGGATGTGAACTAGACCGCAGGATTAGGAACGCGTTCTAGTTATCGATTAGCCTGACGAATTAACAGCCGTCAGGAGGTTTGTAATGGTCGATCCGCGGACTCCGGTCGTCGTCGGCGTCGGCCAGTTCACCGAACGGATCGACGATCCGTCCTACCGGGGGATGTCAGCGGTTGAGCTGGCGACCGCCGCGGCCTCGGCAGCGCTGGCCGATACGGGCACAGCCGCCGCTGCCGTCGCGAAGGCGGTCGACACGGTCTTCGGACTGCGCCAGTTCGAGATCTCCGGACCGATGCCTGCGGCCTTGGGCAGGTCCAACAACTACCCGCGCTCGGTGATGAACCGGCTGGGTGGCGACCCCGCTCGCGTGGTGCTTGAACCCGTCGGCGGGCAGAGCCCGCAGAAGCTCCTCACCGAGGCGGGCAACACGATCGTGGCGGGCGACGCCGACGTCGTGATGATCATGGGCTCTGAGCCGGGGTCGACGGCACGGTACTACGCCAACCGAGATCACAAGCCGGACTTCACCGAGCATGTCGAGGGGCAGCTCGAGGACCGCGGTCACCAGATCTACAGCTACATCGACGATTACACCGTGCAGCACGGGCTGACCGGCGCGCCGGTGCAGTACGGACTGCTGGAGAACGCCCGCCGTGCACGTCTGGGGCTGAGCGTGGCCGACTATCGCCGAACGATGGCCGAACTCTTCTCACCGTTGTCGAAAGTGGCTGCGAAGAACCCGTTTTCGTCTTCGCCGGTGGAGCGATCGGTCGATGAGATCCTTACTGTCACCGCAGACAATCGGATGATCTGCGACCCGTATCCTCGCCTGCTCGTCGCACGCGATCAAGTCAATCAGGGCGCCGCGGCGATCGTGATGGCGGTCGAGGCGGCGCGTCGACTCGGCGTGCCGGAGGAGAAGTGGGTGTACGTGCACGGCCATGCCGACATGATCGAACAGGCGACGCTGGACCGTGCCGACCTCGGCGCGAGCCCCGCGTCGGTGATGGCGGTGCGGGAAGCGTTGCGGGTGGCGGGAATCGGCGTCGACGACATCGCCACCTTCGATCTGTACAGCTGCTTCCCGTTCCCGGTCTTCGTCATCTGTGAGGCCCTGGGTATCGACGGTGACGATCCGCGTGGCCTGACGCTCACCGGGGGACTGCCGTATTTCGGCGGCCCGGGTAACAGCTATTCACTGCACGGTATCGCCGAGACTGTGAGCGAAATGCGCGAGGCGCCCGGTCAATTCGGCTTTGTAGGCGCCAACGGCGGCATCATGAGCAAGTATTCGGTCGGCATCTACGCGACCGAGCCCGTCGAATGGCGCACCGACCGCACCGAGGTGCTGAAGGAGGAGATCGCTGCGTTGCCGAAGGTTACCGTGACCGGGACCGCCGAAGGCCCCGCGACAATCGAAACCTACTCGGTTCGCTACGACTGGCCGATCCGCACCGGGATCATCGTCGGTCGCCTCGATGCCGATGACTCGCGTTTCATGGCCACCACCGAGGACGAGGATCTGGTGGCGCTGATGTCCGACGGTGACCCGCTGGGGGCGGAGATTTACGTCTGGTCAACCGAGCACGGCAATCGCGCCACGCTCGGCTAGCGACGAGCCGGTCACGGTAATCAGACGAGCGCGGCCAGCTTGCCCGCCAGCCGCTCGACGTAGCTTGCGACCTCGGCCTCGGATCTGTCGGGCAGTCCGAACAACACCTCCGTCACGCCGAGGTCGGCCCACCGGGCGAGTTTCTCCGGATCCGGCTTGAAGTCCAGCGCGACGATCTGCGGGACGCCGTCCCGGCCCGCCGCGGCCCAGCTGTCCTGCAGCAGCTTGACCGGCTCGTCGATGTCGAAGTCACGCGGCGTGGTGATCCAGCCGTCGGCGCTGCGGGCGATCCACTTGAAGTTCTTCTCGTTACCCGCCGCACCGACAAGCACCGGGATGTGCGACTGGATCGGCTTCGGCCACGCCCAGCTCGGGCCGAAGTTGACGAACTCGCCGTCGTAGGCCGCCTCTTCCTCGGTCCACAATGCCCGCATCGCTTCCAGGTACTCGCGCAGCATGGTGCGCCGCCGCCCCGGCGGCACGTTGTGGTCAGCGAGTTCGTCTGTGTTCCAACCGAATCCGACGCCCAGGCTGACCCGGCCGCCAGAAAGGTGATCGAGCGTGGCGATCGACTTCGCCAGCGTGATCGGATCGTGCTCGACCGGCAGCGCCACGGCCGTCGACAACCGGACGCGGGTCGTGACGGCCGCCGCGGTGCCGAGGCTGACCCACGGATCGAGGGTGCGCATGTAGCGGTCGTCGGGCAGTGACTCATCGCCGGTGGTGGGGTGGGCGGCCTGCCGTTTCACCGGGATGTGCGTGTGTTCGGGCACGTAGAACGTGGTGAAGCCGTGATCGTCGGCGAGCTTGGCGGCAGCCGCCGGGGTGATGCCGCGGTCGCTGGTGAAAAGTACGATCCCGTAGTCCATGCCAAGAATTAGAACGTGTTCCAGTTCGGCAGGCAAGGGCGGGGTCCGCTTTGCAGCTCAGCGAGGCATTCGCAGACGCCTACGTAGTGCGACATGGGCAGAACGCGTAGCCCATTACTCGCGACCAGCCACGCGCAGGGCGGAACAGTTCACGATGTGCAATCTGGGGGGAGAACCCGACGCAAACTGCGCGAATGGATACGCCGCTACCTGGCGTGCGAAATCGCCGGGACAGTCGGGGAGTTGGGCGGCGCCGCTGTCGCGTACCTGGCGACGGGTTCACTGGCCGCAGCCGCTATCGCCGCGACCATCGGTGCGTCGGTCGGCTACTACGCGGCTGCCTACATCAGCGCGGTGCGCTGGAGCTATCGAGACCTCGACCATCGGCGATGGCTGTCGCGCGTGCTGGTGTCCAACCTGCTCGCGCTGCGCAGCGTCGCCGTGGAGTTCGGCCCCGCAGAGCTGATCGACAGCGTCGCTGTCAGGCCCGTGGCGTTCTACGTCGGTCCGCAGATCTTCGACAACACGATCGCCGGCTGGATCTTCGGCAAGCTCGTCTCGGACCTCGCGTTCTATCTCTGCGCGATCTCGAGCTATGAGCGATTCAAGAGCCTCCTGGTGCGGGCTGAACCGCGCGCCTGAGGAGGTGGCTGATGAATCCGTCGCTGCGATCGAAGCTGCGTGAGGATCTGCGGGCGGATGCCGCGAGGCTCACCGCACTCGCCGATCGCCACGGCACACCGTTGCTCGTGCTGCGGCCGCAGCTGGTCGCCCGCCGCTACCGAGAGCTGGCGGAACGGCTGCCGGGATTCCGGCTGCACTATGCGGTCAAGGCGTCGCCGCATCCGATAGTGCTGTCGACGATCGCGATCTGCGGCGGCGGGTTCGACGTCGCCTCCAGTGCCGAGGTCGCCCTTCTGCACGAGCTCGGTCTGCCGATGGATCGCTGCATCCACACGCATCCGATCAAGAAGCCCGTGGACATCGATGTGGCCTATGCGGCGGGCATCCGCACATTTGTGGTCGAGAACCTCTGCGAGGTACAGAAATTCGCGGGCCGGCCGGCCGACATCGAACTGCTTGTGCGACTGGCCTTCCGCAATCCGGCCGCGAAATCCGACCTGTCTACGAAATTCGGCGTTGAGCCGGCCGACGCCGAACTGCTCGTCAAGCACGTTATCGGCGCGGGTGTGCAGTTCGCAGGGTTCAGCTTCCACGTCGGCAGCCAAAGCGCGTCGGCGCGGCCCTATGGCACGGCGCTGAGCGGCACGCTCGACGTGATCTCGCACATCGCCGAGAGCCTCGGCGTGCACACCCGCGTGATCGACATCGGCGGCGGGTTCCCCGTCGCATACCGCGAACCGATGCCCACCATCGATGCCATCGGCGACGTCATCGACGCGGCGTTGGGCTCCGCGCGCGACGACTTCGCGTTGCTCGCCGAGCCGGGGCGCTATCTGGCCGCGGACTGTATGACGTTGCTCACCAGCGTCGTCGGCACCGCGGAGCGCGACGGCCAGGTCTGGCACTACCTCGACGACGGGGTCTACGGCAGCTACTCCAATGTGATGACCGAAGACGTGCACCCGCCGATCCTCGCGCTGCGTGAGCTAACTGAAGACGGCGCAAGCGATTTCGAGCAGACGACACTCGCCGGGCCGACATGTGACAGCGCAGACGTCGTCGCACGCGACTACCCGATGCCCGCTCTGGAGGTCGGAGACCTTCTGGTCAGTCCCATGATGGGCGCCTACACCGCCGTCACGTCATCGCGGTTCAACGGCATCCCGGCCACGCCAGTCGTCATGGCCTAACCGATCGCTATTCGGTAGAGCCGAGTTTCCCAACGTGGTATCCGAGCCGTGTCTCGACGTCGCCCGGTTCGTGGAAGCCCCGCTCGAAAAGCATCCGAATGCACGATCTCCGCGTCGGGAGGCAGGCTGTTCACGTCGACGAGACGTTTCGTTTCTGCGATCGCCTGTTTGTCGAACGACGCGATCCTGGTGGCGAGCGCGTCGACGAACGCGTCGAGCTCCGCATCCGGCAATGCGCGGTTGACATAGCCGTAGCGCTCGGCGAGTTCGCCATCGATGTCGTCGGCCCCGAGCAGGACTTCGAGGGCGCGGCCGCGCCCGATCAACCGCGGCAGCCGTGCCATCGGACCGCCGCCCGGTACCAGTCCCGCGCCTACCTCCCACTGCGACAGGACTGCCTTTCCCGGCTGGCGAAGCGCATATCACTCGCGAGCGCGAGCTCGCCGCCGACGCCCGTCGCGCGGCCCCGAATTGCGGCGATAGATACGACCGGAGCGCGGCTGACCCGGGCCAGCATGTCGGGAAGCGCCTGCAGACCGGTCGGCCCCGGCGGAATTCGCGTCGTGTCCTCCAGCTTCGCTGTGAAGTCGTAGTGCGTGAGGAAGAATCCGTCGACTGCACTGTCGAATACGACGACGCGGACCTCTTCGTCGGTCTCGAGCGCGGTGACGATCTCGTCGAGCTGAGGAATCGCCGCTGGCCCAAAGATGTTCAGCGGCGGCAGATCGAAGGTCACGCGCCAATACGTCGGCGATCGTCGCGTCAGCAGAATTCGTCCGGTGCCCACGGTCATTGGGCGATGTTATTCGGGTCTCTGGGTGGCTGACTTTCTTTCACCGCGAGGTTTACCCGCGACGGCCCGCCACCTGTGTTGGTGGGATGGCACAACATGACGACTGAACGCATCGCAGACCACGTCAAGTTCGCCTATTGGGTACCCAATGTCAGCGGCGGCCTGGTCACCAGCGACATCGAGCAGCGCACCGACTGGAACTACGACTACAACGCCAAGCTCGCGCAGACCGCGGAGAACAGCGGGTTCGAATACGCGCTGTCGCAGGTGCGCTACGAGGCCAGCTACGGGGCCGAATACCAGCACGAGTCGACCAGCTTCTCGCTCGCTCTGCTGCTGGCCACGCAGAAGCTCAAGGTGATCGCCGCCGTCCACCCGGGGCTGTGGCAGCCCGCCGTGCTGGCCAAACTGGGCGCCACCGCTGATCACCTCTCCAACGGCCGGTTCGCGGTCAACGTCGTGTCCGGCTGGTTCAAGGACGAGTTCACCCACCTGGGCGAGCCGTGGCTGGAGCACGACGAGCGCTACCGCCGCAGCGCGGAGTTCCTGCAGGTGCTGCGCACGATTTGGACCGAGGACAACGTCGACTTCCGCGGCGACTTCTACCGCATCCACGACTTCACGCTGAAGCCCAAACCGCTGAACACCGCCGAGCGGCCCAACCCCGAACTGTTCCAGGGCGGCAATTCCACCGCCGCGCGCCGCAACGGCGGCTACTACGCCGACTGGTACTTCTCCAACGGCAAGGATTTCGACGGCGTGACCGAACAGGTCGTCGAGGTGCGTGACCACGCCCGTGATGCCGGCCGCGAGGTCCGCTTCGGGCTCAACGGGTTCATCATCGCCCGCGACACGGAGAAGGAAGCGAAGGAAGTCCTAAGAGAGATCATCGAGAAGGCCAATCGTCCCGCAGTCGAGGGATTCCGCTCCGCCGTGCAACAGGCTGGCAACTCCTCCTCCGACAAACGCGGCATGTGGGCGGACTCGACGTTCGAGGACTTGGTGCAGTACAACGACGGATTCCGCACCCAATTGATCGGAACGCCCGAGCAGATCGCGGAACGGATTGCGGCGTACCGCAAACGCGGCGTCGACCTGATACTGGGTGGCTTCCTTCACTTCCAGGAGGAGATCGAGTATTTCGGCTCTCGAGTGCTGCCTCTGGTGCGGGAAATCGAAGACTCCGAACAGGATTCGATCGATTCGGCAGTGCTGGTGTCCGCCTGACGGTGGCAGATGGTCGCCGCCCCCACATCAGGGTGCGCTAGCGTGGATGACTGAATCGCTCAGGCCAGTACAGGAGAGGTCATGACCTACCCGCCCGGCAGTCCCGGATATCCGCCCGCGCAGCAACCCACAACGCAGTTCGCGGCCCCCACTCAGCAATTCGGCAGGTTGCCGGAACCCGCCACCCCTGCCGCGGAGGGCCCGAGCAAATTGCCGGTGTATCTGTTGGCCGCGGTGGCGGCGCTCGGCCTCGCCGTATACGGGTCGAGCTACGGCCCGCTGTTCCAAGCCGGTGCGGACTTCTTCACGCCCACGCTGCTCGACCTCGGCGTGGTGGCGTCGCTGCTGGCAGGGCTGATCGCCGGTGTCGGCCTGGTGCCCAAGCAGAAGGCGGCGCCCGCCCTGGTGGCCGTGCTGTCGGTGCTGGGCTTCCTGCTGTCGGTCGCGATCGTGCTCACCGCGCCGCAGGGTGTGAGTATCGAATGGGGCCTCTACCTGATCATCGCGTTCAGCGTGGTGCAGGCGATCGTCGCGGTCGCGGTGCTGCTGTTCGACGCGGGTGTCATCGCTCCGCCCGCGCCGCGACCCCGCTACGAGCAGCAGCAGCAGTACGGCCAGTACGGCGGTCCCGGACCGTACTACGGGCAGCACCATCAGCCCGGGCCGCCCCACCAGCAGCAACAGCAGCGTCCTGGCTATCCCTCGCAGTACGGCGGCGGCTACCCAGGTGGTCCGTCCGGCGGGTTCCCCGGGGGCCAGCACAGCGGCCCTCCGACGCCGCCCACGGGTTTCCCGACCTACGGCCAGCCGCCGTCGAGCAGTTCGGGCAGTTCGGGGAGTTCGGGCAACGCGAGCAGTTCGAGCAGTGCTCCGACGACACAGGTGCCCGTGCAGGGGTCGTCTTCCACACAGTCCGGCCCGCCGCCGTCGTAGTCTGGGCCGCGCGTGCGTCAACTTCGCGCGCGTGAGCTAACGCGAGGAGCGGCCCGACCAGTGGAACAACGGCCAGCTGGCACACGCCAGGCGCGTGAGCTGCTTCGGGTCGCGTTCGGGCCGTCGGTCGTGGCGCTGGTCATCATCGCAGCGGTGACGCTTTTGCAGCTGCTCATCGCCAACAGCGACATGACCGGCGCCTTGGGCGCGACTGCCAGCATGTGGCTGGGTGTGCACCAAGTGCCGGTGTCGATCGGCGGCAGCGAGCTGGGCGTGTTGCCACTGTTGCCGGTGCTTGCGATGGTGTGGGGCACCGCGCGCACCACAGCGGCGGCGACGTCAGACACCGCGTCGTGGTTCGTCACGCGCTGGGTCGTGGCGTCGGCGCTCGGCGGTCCCTTGCTGATCGCCGCGATCGCGCTGGCGGTCATCCACGATGCGTCGTCGGTGGTGACCGAACTGCAGACGCCGAACGCACTGCGGGCGTTCGGTGGTGTGCTGGCCGTGCACGCGATCGGCGCGGTGATCGGCGTCGGTTCGCGCATCGGCGGCCGCACGCTGGCGGCGTCGCCGCTGCCGAATTGGCTGCCCGACGCGGTCCGCGCCGCAGTAGCCGGGGTGCTGGCCCTGGTCGGCCTCTCCGGCGTCGTGATGGTCGGCTCGCTCATCGTGCACTGGTCGACGATGCACGACCTATACGCGATCACCGATTCGATGTTCGGGCAGTTCAGCCTGACGGTGTTGTCGGTGCTGTACGCGCCGAACGTGATGGTCGGCACGGCCGCGGTCGCAGTCGGGTCGAGCGCACATGTCGGCCTTGCCACGTTCAGTTCGTTCACGGTGTTCGGCGGCGATGTCCCGGCGTTGCCGGTGCTGGCGGCGGTGCCGACGCCGCCGCTCGGCCCGGTGTGGGTGGCACTGTTGATCGTCGCGGCCGCATCCGGTGTTGCGGTCGGGCAGCAGTGCGCGCGCCGGCCGCTGCCGCTGCTGCCTGCGTTGGGCAAGCTGATCATCGCCGCCGCCATCGCTGCGCTGGTCATGGCCCTGCTGGGTTTCGCAGGCGGCGGTCGGCTCGGCAACTTCGGTGACGTCGGCGTCGACCAGGTCACGTTCGGGCCCGCCGTCTTCCTCTGGTTCGTCGGCATCGGTGCGCTGACGGTGGCGATGTCCGGCGGCATTGCGCGACGGCCCAAGCGGGCCAAGCCGGTGCCGGAACCCGAACCCGAACCGGAGTTGGTCGAGGACGAGCCGGAGATGGCTGAGCCCGAGCCGGAATTGGCCGAGGACGAGCCGGAATTCGCCGAGGACGAGCCCGAGGACGACGTCGTCGAAGTGCCCGTCGCTCGCCGGCCGCGAGTTGAGGATGTGTATCCGGAGGACCCGGAGGACCATTTCGTTGCTGACGACGACGTCAGGACGACCCGCGACGACAAGAGTGAAGCCGGCGGCTAGGCACCCACTATTGTCGGAGGCGTGCAGCAACCGCTCCGTGTGCCCCCGAGTGCACCGGCGCGGCTCGTAGTTCTGGCGTCCGGAACCGGTTCGTTGCTGGCCTCTCTGCTCGAAGCCGCTGTCGGCGACTACCCCGCGCAAGTAGTGGCGGTCGGTGCTGACCGAGACTGCCGCGCTCTTCAGATAGCCGCCGAGGCGTCGGTGCCGACGTACACCGTGCGGCTGGGCGATTACGCCGAACGCGACGCATGGGACGCCGCGATGACCGAGGCCACCGCCGCGCACGAGCCGGATCTGGTGGTATCGGCCGGTTTCATGAAAATCCTTGGACAGCAGTTTCTTTCCCGGTTTCCCGGTCGCATCGTGAACACCCACCCGGCGTTGCTGCCCGCCTTCCCCGGCGCGCGCGCCGTCGCTGAGGCCCTGGCGTATGGCGTCAAGGTGACGGGTTGCACCGTGCATCTTGTCGACGCGGGCACCGACACCGGGCCGATCCTGGCCCAGCAGCCGGTTCCGGTCCTCGACGACGACGACGCAGCCACCCTGCACGAGCGGATCAAGGTCGTCGAACGACGGCTGCTGGTGGATGTTTTGGAAGCGGTGGCCACCCGCGGCGTGACCTGGACCGGAGGAAAGGCGACCATAGGATGACCTCAAACGACGGGCGCAGGCCGATCCGGCGCGCATTGATCAGCGTCTACGACAAGACCGGACTCGCCGAGTTGGCACACGGCCTGCACGATGCCGGGGTGACCATCGTGTCCACCGGCTCAACGGCCAAAACGATTGCGGGCGCGGGAGTTCCGGTCACCTCGGTCGAAGAGGTCACCGGCTTCCCCGAGGTGCTCGACGGCCGGGTAAAGACCCTGCACCCGCATGTGCATGCCGGTCTGCTCGCCGATCTTCGTAAACCAGAGCATGTTTCGGCGCTGGCCGAACTCGGCGTCGAAGCATTCGAACTCGTGGTCGTCAACCTGTACCCGTTCACCGAGACCGTCGACTCCGGCGCCAGCATCGACGAGTGCGTCGAGCAGATCGACATCGGCGGCCCGTCGATGGTGCGCGCCGCCGCGAAGAACCACCCCAGCGTCGCGGTAGTCGTCGACCCGTTCGGATACGACGGTGTGCTGGCCGCGGTGCGGGCAGGCGGGTTCACGCTCGACGAGCGGAAGAAGCTGGCGTCGTTGGCCTTCCGGCACACCGCCGAGTACGACGTGGCGGTGGCGTCGTGGATGGGCTCGGTGCTGGCCCCTCAGGAAGATGAAGCACCACAGCCGTTACCACTGTGGCTGGGCGCGACGTGGCGGCGTGCCGAGGTGCTGCGCTACGGCGAGAACCCGCATCAGCCGGCCGCGCTGTACCGCAACGACGCCGCGTGGCCGGGCCTGGCTCAGGCCGAGCAGCTGCACGGAAAAGCGATGTCCTACAACAACTACACCGACGCCGACGCCGCATGGCGGGCCGCGTTCGACCACGAAGAGATCTGCGTGGCGATCATCAAGCACGCCAACCCGTGCGGCATCGCGATCTCCTCCGTCTCGGTGGCTGATGCGCATCGCAAGGCCCACGAATGCGATCCGCTGTCGGCTTTCGGCGGTGTGATCGCCGCGAACACCACCGTCAGCGTGGAGATGGCCGAAACCGTCGCCGACATCTTCACCGAAGTCATCATCGCGCCCGCATACGAGCCCGGCGCGGTGGAAGTGCTTGCGCGCAAAAAGAATATCCGTTTACTCGTTGCCTCCGAGCCGCAACTCGGCGGCACCGAGTTCCGGCAGATCAGCGGTGGCCTCCTGCTGCAGCGGCGCGATGCGCTCGACGCACCGGGCGACGACCCGGTCAACTGGACGCTGGCCACCGGTTCGCCCGCCGACCCGGAGACGCTGGCGGACCTGAAGTTCGCATGGCGGACGTGCCGTGCGGTGAAGTCCAACGCGATCGTCGTCGCCAAGGCCGGCGCGACCGTAGGCGTGGGCATGGGTCAGGTGAACCGCGTCGACGCGGCCAGGTTGGCGGTCGAGCGTGGCGGAGACCGTGTGCGCGGCGCCGTCGCGGCCTCCGATGCGTTCTTCCCGTTCCCCGACGGACTCGAGACGCTGACCGATGCCGGTGTGAAGGCGATCGTGCATCCAGGCGGGTCGATGCGCGACGACGTTGTTACCGAGGCCGCCGCGAAGGCCGGGATCACGCTATACCTCACGGGCGCCCGGCACTTCGCGCACTGAGACGAGCTAGGCGGCCTCGGCGAGACGGAGTTCGATCACGGTCTGCGGGGTGCCGGTCTTGTGCACGGCGGTGCGTCTCAAGCCGGCAGCGTCGAACAACGCGTCGAACTCCTCGATCGTGCGCTCCTTGCCCGTGCACGCCATGAGCATGACCATATCCGTCAGTGCGGCATGTGGATTCGCCTTGTCGACGACCATGTCGATAATGGCGATTCGGCCTCCATGAGCGATCGCGTCCCGGCATTTCTGAAGGATCTTGACGCACTCCTCGTCCGACCAGTCGTGCAGGATGAACTTGAGCAGCAGCAGATCCCCTGTCGGGACGGACTCGAAGAAGCTCCCGCCGACAGTGCGGGTGCGGTCCGCGAAGCCGTTGCGCGCGATTTCGGCTTCGGCGTGTTCGACGACATTGGGCCGGTCGAAAACGATTCCGCTCAGCGCGGGGTTCTTGTGCTGAAGTAGCTGCAGCAGAGAGCCTTTCGCGCCCCCGACATCGACCGCACACTGCACGCCTGTGGTGTCGATGGCGTCCGCGATGGCAGGCCCCCACACAGCGGTCATGCCTGACATGCCTGCCGAGAATCGTTCGGCTTCATCGGGATGCTGTGCCAGATAGTCGAATATGGTCTTGCCCCCGAATGCCTTTGTGGATCGGGTGCTGCCTTCGCGGATTCCGATCGCGAGTTGGTCCCAGGGCAGCCAACTGCCCATCTGGCTGAGCACGAGCGGCCGCAGGGATCGCGGATCGTCGGTGCGCAACGTGTCCAGCAGCGGTGTCGAGCCGAATCGGCCGTCGGCTTGTTCGGTCAGCAGGCCGATGGCGACACCGGCGCGCATCAACCGGAGGGTGGTTTCAGGTGCGCTGCCCGCACGGGCGGCCACCTCCGCCGCCGTGAGACTTTCCCCGGCCAGGTGATCAGCGATCGACAGATCCGCGATCGCGCATGTCGTCCAGCACGCCCAGTAGTCATAGAGCGTGCCCACCATTTGGTGGTAGGCGTCGCCGCCGGTCTTCCACGGTGCAATGGGTGAAGCCACGTAATCCTCCAATCGAACGGATCCGGCGGTGATACCGCCTTCATTGGCAACCAACGGTGCCGCACCCCATTTGCGTTCAATTGCAAACCTCGTTCACTTTCGGACACCCGTGCCTGCTATCCGGTTGCGTCATGTTCGACGGCCGTAAGGTGCTGGCAATTGCGGGGAATCGTGGCGGCCGGTTCAGCGTGTTCGGGTTCGAGTGCGTCGACGGCGTCGTCGCTTGCCACGAAGGTCGATCACCCGCTGACGCTCACACCCCCGCAGCTGCTGGCTGCCACCGGTGGTGCGAGCCGGTGGCGTTCGGCGCCCCGGCGAACGGCAAGCTGACGTGCGGTCCGGCCGGAACCATGGTGTACACCCCGAACAAGGGGTTCTCCGGCACCGACCAGTTTCAGGTGACGACGACCGACGCGGTCAAGCTGTACGCCGTCGACACCCCGCCGCTCGCGACCGTCGGTGGTGTGGACATCCAGAGCAGTGCCAACGGTTCGGCCATCGCGGCGGTGCCTGGGAAGACGGACGAGATCTACGGGATGACCGATCGCGGCCCCGACGTCGACGGCCGCACGGACACGGAAAAGGTATTGCCAATCCCGGACTTTCACCCGCAGATCGCCGGGTTCCAGCTCACCGACGGCACAGCGACGCCCGGCAAGACCATCATCCTCAAGGGGCC
>Ga0070667_100001632_pt1 | contig 20064 bp, 13 predicted proteins | sample KBSS33metaG_FD_64659 | JGI IMG/M metagenome (GOLD analysis project Ga0070667, IMG submission 64659) | Switchgrass rhizosphere microbial communities from Kellogg Biological Station, Michigan, USA - KBS S3-3 metaG | ecosystem: Host-associated > Plants > Roots > Rhizosphere > Soil ... | reverse complement strand
CTTATCGCCAGGACGGTTGGACGGTTAAACAGCTGGTACACCATGTAGCCGATAGCCATATCAATGCCTATTGCAGGTTTAAGCTGGGTTTAACGGAAGACAATCCCACCATCCGGCCCTATGAAGAAAAGCTATGGGCCGAATTAAGTGATACACATCATTTGCCTACAAATGTTTCCATTACCCTGCTGTATTCTTTGCATACACGTTTGTATGAATTGCTAAAGCACGTGACCGAAGCAGAATGGACACGCACCATCTTTCATCCGGCAAGCAACAAGGAAATGACGCTCTGGCACCTGCTGGGCATGTATGCCTGGCACGGAAGGCATCATACAGCTCATATAACGGCCTTGAGAGAACGAAATGGATGGTAAGGGGCAGCCATGAATTAGTAATTGGCGGAAACCGCGGCCGGAGTCCTCAACGATCGCAAGTCCATACGTTTAATTTGAACAGATACCATGAAATGGAAAACACTTTCTTCAACATACCTCGAAAGGCATCAATTTTTTACTGCGCGGAAAGACCGTTGCCTGCGCGATGACGGAACCATTATTGATCCGTATTATGTAGTAGAGCTGAATACCTCTGCCACGGCATTGCCGGTTACCGAAGAAGGTAAAGTGGTATTGGTAAAACAATACCGGCATCCCATCGGGGAAGTAATTTATGAGACACCCGGTGGTTTTATTGACGATGGCGAAGATTTTGTGACTGGTATGCAGCGGGAATTACTGGAAGAGACCGGTTATGCATTTAATGCCATTGAACCGCTGGGGCGGGTGGCAGGCAACCCCGCTTTGCTAAATAATTTTACCGAACTTTTCCTGGCAACCGGCGGCAAAAAAATCAGCGGGCAGCAATTGGATCATAACGAAGAAATAGAAATTGTGCTGGTGAGCATGGAAGAATTAATGCAGTTGCTGATGACACAGCAAATAAAACAGTCGTTGCACATCAACTGCATCTTTTATGCATTGATGAAAATGGATAAACTGAAGCTGAGCTAATGGCTTTTAGACGTGTATTACTTCGCCCACTACAAACACACTACCGCAAACAAGAATCAGGTCTTTTTTCCTGGCATTCACCAATGCCGTTTTCAGTGCTGTATTTACGTCTGCATAATGATTGCCGCTAAGGCCTATGGCAAGTCCTTTTGCCGCCAGCTGATCTTCCGGCAAAGCCCTTGGTATTTGTGCTTTGGTGAAATAATAAATGGCTTGCCGGGGTAATAAAGACAATACTTTATCCACTTCCTTGTCTTTTACCAGTCCAATCACGATGTGCAGGTTTTCATGATCAGTTATTTCAACCTGTTCGGCGATTTGTTTCACGCCATCTTCATTGTGGCCTACATCCAGCACCAACAAAGGATCTCGCTGAATAATGTCCCACCTGCCGTGAAGACCGGTTCGTTTTTTGGTGTGCTGCAAGCCATTTTTTATGTCTGTTTCGTTGATCTTCCATCCCCGCTGTTGCATTATTTTTACAGACTCCAGCACGGTCAGGATATTTTTTATTTGATAGATGCCCTGTAGGTCAAGCTCATAAACGGTATGTTCATCGTTCTTTTTATTAACAACTGTTACTTGTAATGAGTAGGTCTTTTCTTCCCAGGCACTTACAAATAACTGGTCGGTGGCGATGCTGAGTGCGGCATTTTCTTTTAATGCTTTTTCTATAAATACCGGTTTGGTGGCTGGTATTACTTCTCCTACCACCACCGGCACGCCTGGTTTAACAATGCCTGCTTTTTCGTACGCGATGGCTTCGAGGGTATTGCCCAGCATGTTCATGTGATCCCAGCCTATATTGGTGATGACGGACAGTTCGGGAGTGATGATATTGGTGCTGTCAAGGCGGCCACCCAATCCAACTTCTATCACGGCAATGTCTACCTGCTCTTGTACAAAATAGTCGAAAGCCATGGCAACGGTAATCTCAAAAAACGAAGGCTCCAGCAATTGTACCAGTGGTTTGATGCGGTCTACAAAATCAACTACAAAATCTTCTGTTATCACATCCCCGGCTACCCTGATCCGTTCCCTGAAGTCTTTTAAATGAGGCGATGTGTACAACCCGGTTTTGTAACCAGCGGTTTGCAAAATGGAAGCCAGCATGTGACTGGTAGAACCCTTGCCATTGGTACCTGCTACATGAATGGATTTGAACTTTTTTTGCGGGTTGCCCAATGCTTCGCAAAGGGCAATGGTATTGGTGAGATCCGCTTTGAACGCCGCCGCGCCAATGCGACTGTACATGGGCAGTTTCGTAAAAAGATAGTCGAGGGTCTGCTGGTAGGTCATGGGCCTGCAAAGATAAGACAGTTCATAGTTCTAAGAAACGCTCCGTCTATCGGCACACAGTTCGGTTCCTTCGAGGCCGCTGTCCGATACGAAGGTGTTGCGGTTAGTGGCGGCACGGTTTCGTTTGTGGGGCTCCGCCTTGGATTTAATTTTTAATGCCTGGCAAAAAAACTTTGCTTGGGTTTGTTGCAGCTGGTTGTTCACCAAATTAATAACCCATTGTACACACCGGAAATTAGACGGGCCTGTGAAGGGATGATATTTGTATTACCGCGCGGGGAACTATCTAAAACCCCGAAGGGATGGTATCAACACTAATGTCATCCCTTCGGGGTTTGGCTCCTGCAACGCGGAGTGTTATATTAATACCACTCCTTCGGGATTTATATATTCGCTGCTAATTATTAATCTTGAAATTAATAATCACTGTTCCTGTTTGTTCATCATCCCCGTTTGGACTTGCATTCAATTTTGATTTTTTTACAATTTCGATGGCCTTGTCTTTATAAGACGAAGAAGAAGTGGTAGAACCCCGCGGCTGGTAAGACGCACTGAGCACATTGCCATTTTTATCAATCCTGATATCGACTGCTACTTTTTCATTGGTATCAAAATCTCCCTGGTAATTATAAACATTGGTAAAACGCCTGCCCTGCAAACCCCTGGAAATGCTTACACCTGAATTACCATGTCCGCCACCGGTATAGTTTTTACTATCGGGGTTGCCTCCGGGCCTGCCCTGGTCTCCCTTACCACCTGCAATACCCTCGCTACCGCCTTTTTTATAACTATCTGCTTCGTTGCCACCGGTACCGGTTCCATTCACTCCCTTAAAAACAGCTTTGGGCTTGGGTGGGGCAGGAGCCGGCGGTTCAACAGTCTCCACTTTTTTAGGAACCACTTTTTTGGGTTCTTCTTTATCTGCAATCTTAGTTGCATCGGGCTTTACAACAGGTGGCTTTTTTATTTCCGGCGCAGCTTCATCCTTATCGTTCGACAAGGGATCTTTTACATCTTCTTTCTGTGTTACCACAGCTTTGGGCGCTGTGTATTGCTGTTGATCCTGTGGTGAAGGTTTGCCCGGCAGAAAAGGTTGATCATTGCCCAGTCCCGCATCACTGTTGCCAAGATTCACTTCAATACCTTCTTCCGGCAATGGTTGCAAAATAGAGGGGGTGGTCCACCCTACTAAAAACAGGAAAAGGAATAACAGGACGAGTATTACCAGCGTAATGGTTCCTGCCTGCATGTTCTTTTTTGCTTCAAATTCAGCTTCGTTGGTATGTGTCATAAAACCCGGGTTAGTAAGGCAAAATTACATAGTTCGCTTATAACGATGCAAGTATAATGCTAATTACATAGCAGGAGGGCAGGGATCTGTTAAAATTTCGTGAGACGTGAGGCGTCAGACGTGAGTGTGCTTAGTCAGAATGAGTATAGCAGGGCACAATTATTTGCACAAGATTTCTGGACCGCTGCCTGCTCACCACTCACCACTCACGATTGACGTCTGGCGTCTCACGAATCGAACCCGTTCTCCCAACCGGCGGCTTTCAGTTTAGTGACCTTGCCCAGCACCTCGGTTTCCAACTGTTTTTTATAGGCAGTTATCTTGTCGCCAATGGCGGTATCAAAAGCGCCGATAATAGTGACCGCCAGGATGCCCGCATTTTTTGCGGCATTCAACGCAACGGTGGCCACCGGTATGCCATTGGGCATTTGCAGGATAGATAACACAGAGTCCCAGCCATCTATTGAGTTAGAAGATTTTATTGGCACCCCAATCACCGGCAACGAAGTCAGCGAGGCTACCATGCCGGGCAAATGAGCGGCACCACCGGCACCGGCTATAATTACTTTGAGCCCGCGTTCTTTTGCGGTTTGCGCGTATTCTACCATTCGATGGGGAGTGCGGTGCGCCGATACCACCGTAAGCTCAAAGGAAACCCCCAGATCTTTAATAATGTCTGCAGCTGCTTCCATGATAACCATATCACTGTCGCTGCCCATGATAATACCAATTTGGGAACCCATCTTTTTGTATTTGCAGCAAAGAAAACACAAAAAAATCAGACCTGCCGGCAAAATGGTAGCCGCACCAGGTAGCCAAGAATTTCAGGTCTTATTTCAATACATTAACAAAACCCTGCGCTGCATTGCTATTGAGGGCTAATTAATCGTTTTTTAATCGATCCCGCTACCCATTCACCGGCTCATTGTTTATTGTACATATAAATCTGTATATATTTGATTTTTCAACTAATGCAAGTCTACAGAAGTATGTTTTACACAAACCTGCTGGTCAAATGTGTTTCCCTGTGTTTTATTGGTATAGTAGGTTTAGCAGCTACGGGCTGCAAAGGCAAGCCGGATCCCGCTAAGCCAAAAGAAGCGCCCCCCACTGCAGTAGATGTTATAGTAGCCGGTGTACAGGCATTAACCAATACTGTAGAAGCCAATGGAAACATTGTTGCCAATGAGTATGTTGAGCTTCACCCGGAAATCAGCGGACGCATCACTTATCTTAATGTTCCTGAAGGGCATGCCATTGCACAGGGCACGGTTATCGCCCGTATCAATGATGCCGATTTGCAGGCGCAGTTGTCGAAAAGCAAAGTACAACTTGACCTGGCGCAGAAGACAGAAGATCGTTACAAGCAACTCCTCAATGTAAATGGCATTAACCAGGCCGACTATGACAATGCGCTTAACCAGGTAAACAGTTTAAAAGCAGATATCCAGTATACACAAACGCTGATCGACAAGACCGTTATCAAAGCGCCTTTCAGTGGTATCGTTGGGCTCCGCCAGGTAAGCCCGGGCGCCTTTGTTACCGCTGCGAATATAATTGCCACCATACAGCAGGTATCCAAAGTAAAAATAGATTTCACCATCCCGGAAGAATACAGCAACCTCATCAAAAAAGGAAGCCTGGTAGACGTGGAAGTAGATGCCGCGCAGCAGATAAGAAAAAAAGCGGTGGTTATTGCCACAGAGCCACAGGTTAACCAATCTACACGCAATCTGAAAGTAAGGGCTGTGCTGCGCGAAGGCACTGCCAATCCCGGCGCGTTTGTGAAAGTTTTTGTGGATGCCGGCGGAAATAAAAAAGCTATTATGATTCCTACCAATTCCATTATACCGGAAGATAAAAACAACCAGGTAATACTGGTTAAAAATGGCAGGGCGTCTTTTGTAAATGTTAAAACAGGTGTGCGTGAGAGCAATAACGTGGAAATTGTATCCGGCATTCAGACCGGCGATAGCGTAGTAGTAACGGGGGTGTTGTTTGCACGACCTAAAAGTGTATTAAAAATACGGAGCATAAAAACGCTCGAGCAATTAGCAAAGATGCAATAGCATCGAATGGCGCAGGATCAATGCATAGTAAACGCCTAACGGCAGTTATTCCACTTAAACAGCCAGTTCAGCAAGTATGAATATTTCAGAATTATCGTTGAAGCGGCCGGTTCTCGCCACCGTGATGAACCTGATGATCATCTTATTTGGAGTAGTAGGGTTTACCTTCCTGGCCGTGAGGGATTACCCCGCCATAGACCCGGCCATTATCAGCATCAGCACTTCTTATACCGGGGCCAATCCCGATATCATAGAAAGCCAGATAACAGAACCGCTCGAAAAGCAGGTGAATGGTATTCCGGGTATACGTACCGTTACTTCTTCCAGTTCATTGGGCAGCAGTAATATTACGGTTGAGTTTAACCTGGGTGTAGACCTGGAAGCCGCTGCCAGTGATGTGCGAGATAAAGTAGGGCAGGCGGCACGGAGTTTACCTCAGGATATTGATGCGCCGCCCGTAATTAGTAAGGCGGATGCCAACAGCGATTTTATATTGATACTGGCCTTACAAAGCCGCACGAAGAGTTTGCTTGAGTTAAGCGATTATGCAGAGAATGTATTGCAGCAGCAATTGCAGACAATCGATGATGTAAGCTCCGTAAACATCTTTGGGCAAAAAAGATATGCGATGCGCTTATGGCTCAACCCTGATAAAATGAATGCTTACGGGGTTGCTTTCAACGATATCCGCACAGCATTGAACACTGAAAATATAGAGTTGCCGCCGGGAAAAATTTATGGCAACAATACCGAAATGCTGATACGCACGCTGGGCAGACTTACCTCAGAAAAGCAATTCCATGATTTGATCATCAGGGAAGACAGTGCCGGCATTGTGCGCCTGGGTGATATTGCCAGGGTAGAGCTGGGGCCAGAAACACTGGAACAAAGCTGGAAATACAACGGCGTGAACGCGGTGGGCCTGGCCATCATTCCGCAACCGGGTGCCAACAATATAAAAATTGCAGATGAATTTTATAAAAGGTTTGAGCAGATAAAAAAAGCAAACAAATCGGATATTGAAGTAAGTGTGCTTATTGACAATACCCAGACTATCCGCAACTCATTATCGGAAGTAAAGGAAACCCTGATCATTGCATTCATCCTGGTGGTGCTGGTAATCTTTTTATTCTTCCGCAACTGGTTAATTGCGATACGCCCTTTGATTGATATTCCCATCTCGTTAATCGCTACCTTTTTCATCATGTATGTATCAGGTTTTTCTATCAACATCCTCACCCTGCTGGGGATTGTGCTGGCCACCGGCCTGGTAGTGGATGATGGCATCGTGGTAACGGAGAATATTTTTCGCAAGCTGGAAGAGGGTATGCCCATAAAGAAAGCAGCGTTGGAAGGCAGTAAGGAAATTTTCTTTGCGATCATTTCTACCTCTATTACACTGGCCATCGTTTTTTTACCCGTTATATTCCTGCAGGGATTTGTGGGCCGGCTTTTCCGTGAGTTTGGGGTGGTACTGGCAGCAGCAGTACTGATATCTGCTTTTGTATCACTTACCATTACGCCCGTGCTCAATGTGTACCTTACGCGTAAAGACAGCAGCCATGGATGGTTTTACCGGAAAACTGAGCCCTTTTTCACCGGTATGGAAAATGGTTATAAGCGATTGCTGAAAGGATTTATGAGCGTGCGGTGGCTGGCCTGGGTGATCATTGCTATTTGTGCCCTGATCATCTGGCTCACCCTAACAACTTTAAAAAGTGAAATTGCCCCACTGGAAGATCGCAGCAGTATCCGTTTTACGGTAACGGCGGCGGAAGGTACCAGCTATAGCTATATGGCGCAATATGCAGATCGCATTTCCAATTACATGTATGATTCAATACCGGAACGGGATTTTGTTTTTGTCCGCACGCCGGGCGGCGGCGGTGGTGGCGGTGGAAGTGTAAACAGCACCCAGCCACGTATTGGATTGATAAGTCCAAGCGAAAGAAAAAGAAGCCAGTCTGAAATCGCAAACGATTTGCAACGCAAACTAACCCGCTTCAATGACGCCCGTATTTTTGCTGTGCAGGAGCAAACCATTTCGGTAGGCGCTGGTTCCAGGGGCAGTCTGCCGGTGTCATTTATCCTGCAAAACCAGGACATCAACAAGCTGAAGGAGGTTATACCGAAATTCCTCGAAGAAGTTAGAAAAGACAAAACCTTTTCTAACGCTGATGTAAACCTGAAATTCAATAAGCCGGAAGTGCAGATTACACTCGATCGGATGAAGATAAAAGACCTCGGTTTGTCGAGCCAGGATGTTATCTCTGCTATGCAGGCGGCCTTCAGTGGTGGCCGGCTGGCGTATTTTATTCAAAATGGTTATCAATACCAGGTAATCGCACAGGTAGATAGGGAAGACCGGAATAAGCCGGTGGATATAGAACGGTTGTATGTTCGCAACAGCAGTGGCCAGAATATTCCGTTAAATGCGGTGGTGCACATGGAAACCAGCAGCAGCCCTTCTACCTTATATCATTTCAACCGGTATAAGGCGGCTACTATTTCAGCGTCATTGGCGGAAGGACAAACCATCGGTGACGGTATTGCTGCAATGCAGGTTATTGCCAATAGATTGCTGGACCAAACCTTTCAAACCTCGTTGTCCGGCCCATCGCGTGATTATGTAGAAAGTTCTTCCAATATCATGTTCGCCTTCGGTCTGGCGTTGATGCTGATCTACCTGGTGCTGGCCGCCCAGTTCGAAAGCTTTCTTGATCCGTTCACTATTATGTTTACGGTGCCACTGGCATTGGCCGGAGCATTGCTGAGCCTTTGGGTATTTGATCAAACCCTGAATATATTTTCCGAGATTGGCATGATCATGCTGATTGGCCTGGTAACCAAGAACGGAATTCTTATTGTAGAATTTGCCAACAAGAAAAGGGAAATTGGTTTGTCGAAGCTCGATGCCGTGATAGAAGCGGCAGCGCAGCGGTTAAGGCCGATCCTGATGACCAGTTTAGCCACTTCTTTTGGTGCATTACCAATTGCCCTAAGCCTGGGGGCAGCATCCACCAGTCGTATACCGCTGGGCATTGTGGTAGTCTGCGGGATCATATTTTCTCTGATCCTGACGTTGCTGGTAATTCCGGCCGTGTATACCTATATATCCGGTAAGCACAAAGTGCATCAAACAAATATTACTGAATAATTGATTATGATGAAGCGGCTATTTCTCTTGTTTCTCTCAGGTGTTACCTGCACCACGCTCCAGGCACAGCAATTGCGTTTACAGGATGCTGTTAGTATAGCCCTGAAAAACAGCCTTGACATACAATTGGTAAAAAATAACCTGCAGATTACGGATGTCAATAACAGTTATGGCATTGCGGGTGGTTTACCGGTAGTAACAGCCACCGGTTCAGATAACGAACAGTCTGTTAATATTAACCAGAAAATAAGCCAGAAAATAAATGGCCGCGATTCTGTCTATAACATCCAGCGCAATGGTGCAACTTCCAACCAGTTGTCCGGCGGCGTCAGCGGCAATATTCTTTTGTTTAATGGTTTCAGGGTGGTGGCAGCCAAAAAAAGACTGGAAGAATTAGAGAAACAGAGCCGGGAGTTTGTCAATTCACAGATACAAAATGTGATAGCGGCGGTAATGACCAGCTATTATGATGTGGTTCGACAGCAGGGCTATATCAAAACCATTGATCAATCGATTGCTGTAGCACAAAAAAAACTCGACATTGTAAAAACGCAACAAAGCGTAGGACTGGCCAATAATGCTGATTTGTTTCAGGCACAGCTCGACTTAAATAACCTGCTGCAGACAAAACAATCGCAGCAACTGGTAATTGACCAGGCAAAGACCGGTTTGCTAACGCTGTTAACACTAAGACCGGATTCTGTTATCAATATTAGCGACACAATTCTTGTTGACCGATCGGTGGTATTGGGCAATGTGCTGGATAACCTGAATACCAACCCGGATGTAATTGCAGCCGATGAACAAATTAGAATCAATGCACTCATCGAACGGGAAACCGCCGCGCAACGCTATCCTACGGTTCGCGCCAGCGCCGGCTACAATTACAGCCGCAACCAGGCATCGGCCGGGCAAACCCTATTGAACCAGCAATATGGTCCGCTTGCGGGGTTCAATTTCATTATTCCCATTTACAATGGCTCTATCTATAAGCGCCAGCAAAAAATAGCGGAGATCAACACCCGTAATGCGGGACTGCAGAAAGATATTACTTTGCGAGATTATACATCGAATGCGGTGAAAACCTACCAGGCTTATGCAGCTTCATTGATACAACTGGATACTGCTAAAAGGAATGTGGAACTGGCGCAGAAGCTACTCGACCTGGTCTTGCAACGTTTTCAACTCAGGCAGAATACTATCATTGAAGTAAGCATTGCGCAACAGGCTTTTGAGACAGCGGGCTATAGCCTGATCAACCTCAGCTATGCCAGTAAATCTTCAGAGATAGAATTGAAAAGATTGATTGGGAAACTTATGCCATAGGGGAATTAGGAACTGGCTGTCCCTCCATTAAATGGTCAGCTCTTCGTTTTGCCGCGAAGGGCTACACCCTTCGCTATGTGGATTGCACCCTTTCAGGGCTGGCTTGCCGGTATGCTGCCGGAAAACTGCAGGAATACTTCAGGATGTTTTTGGATGAGCTCGAAGCAATTTTATCATGGGGAGCCTTGCCCCGGTAACTCCTGGTTTACACACCGTCAATGGCGTTTACGATGATGTGTATGCGTTTTTGCTCCATGCTTCCTGCGATGTTTTGATTTCAATACGGATGGTTCTCCACCGCCGGTAGCGGAACTCTCTACCTCCTCCCCGGTATTACCGTTTTGCAGGTAATTGCCAAATAGATCGGCTAAGTGTTTACTGGCATATATCCTGCGATTGAATTTATTACCCAGCACAATGATAGTCGCTTTTTCATCGGTTAAGCGAATAAAAGCGGTGTTGTTACCATGCCACCAGCCATTGTGATACAATAATTTTTTGCCGTTGTCGAGAAAAGTCATGCGCCAACCCAATCCATAATTTCGTTTACCCTGCTTTTCCCAGCTATAGCCGGCAAAAGCTGAATCAAGGGTAGATTGTTTAAATAATTTGCCGGCATACAGGGCCTGGTCCCATTTCAGCATATCGCGAACCGTGCTGTAAACATTTTTGTCGCCGTATACCGCATCCAGGAATTCAAGTTTAAAAGGACGGTTATTGTATTCGTACGAGATCATGGCACGGCCGGTATCTTTAAGCGAATACACGTAGGTATCACGCATACCCAGCGGTGTAAAAAAAGTCTGGTTTAAAAAAGCAGCATAGGACTGGTTGGAGACCTTTTCAATAATCAGCGCCAGCAGGGCGTAATTGGTATTGCAATAACTGAAATGTTTACCTGATGGAAATTCCAGGGGCGGTTTCATCATGTACAATGAAGTAAGCACATCGGCATTGTTGACCATTTTTCTTTTATCCCAGCCATTCCGATCCAGGTAATGAACATAGTTGGGCAGGCCGCTGCGGTGACTTAGCAACATCTTGATAGTAATATCCCTGTAGGGGAAATTTGGGAAATATTTACCCAATGAGTCTTCAATATTCAGGCGTCCTTCCTCCCACAATTTCAAAACGGCCATGGCCGTAAAAGTTTTTGAAACAGAAGCCAGGTGAAATGCATCGCCGATGCCCAGTGAATCTTTTTTGGTAACGGGGTTTACAAAACCGGCGTATTTTTCATACACAATATTGCCATCTTTGGCCACCAGGATACTGCCGTTAAAAGCACCCCGGTTAAGCAAAAGGGAGTCAAAAAAATGCGAACAAGCGTTATTATAATGCTGTAATTTTTCTTTTGAGAGTGGCGGAACAGCTGCAATCTGGTAGGACGGAATGGAATCAGCCGTTGCGGTTGGCTGGCTGGCCGGGTGCTGCTTACAGTCGGTAAACAGGCTTAAAATACTCAAAACTGGCAGGATGGTTTTTATAAGGGACATTGTATAAACGATTAATTGATATCGTATAACAAATATAATGCTATACTTACTAATAATGCTAACAGCTGTTTTTTATTGTATGATGTGAATAAAGGATATTTGCGGCTCAAACAGAAGACCCCGATTTCATGGCAACAGAAAAAAAGACTACCAGCTATCCAAAAGAGAAAATCAACATCCTTTTTTTAGAGAATATCAGCGATGCGGCCGTAAAACAGTTCAAAGATGCGGGCTACTCGTCGGTTAGAAAACTGGGGGGCGCCCTTTCCGAAGAGCAATTGATAAAAGAAGTTAAAGATGTGCACCTGCTGGGCATCCGCTCCAAAACCCAGATCACCAAAAATATACTGGACGCCGCAAAAAAATTGCAGGCCATTGGCTGCTTTTGCATCGGCGTGAACCAGGTAGATTTAAAAAGTGCCCGGCAAAACGGCGTCGTGGTTTTTAATGCGCCTTATAGTAATACCCGTTCTGTGGCCGAACTGGTTATAGGACTGGCCATTGTGCTTATCAGAAGGATCCCCGACAAAAACACCGCTGCTCACCAGGGCATCTGGAAAAAAGATTCCAAAGGCAGTTACGAACTTCGCGGAAAAACACTGGGCATTATTGGCTATGGCAATATTGGCTCGCAGGTAAGTGTGCTGGCAGAAAGCCTGGGCATGAAGGTCATTTTTTACGATACCATTACCAAATTACCACTCGGCAATGCGGTAGCTAAAAAAAGCCTCAAGGAATTACTGGCCCAGAGTGATATCGTAACCCTGCATGTACCCGAGACCGGGCAGACAAAAAATCTTATCAATAAAACCAATATCAAATATTTTAAAAAAGGAGCCATCCTGTTAAACTATGCGAGGGGAGAGGTGGTGGAGCTGGATGCACTGGCCAAAGCACTCAGGGAAGAACAACTGTCCGGTGCCGCCATTGATGTATTTCCCTGGGAGCCGGAAAAAAACGGCGACACTTTTATAACACCGCTCCAGAACCTGCCCAATGTGATCCTAACTCCGCATATTGGTGGTTCTACCGAAGAAGCGCAGATGAATATTGGTGAGGACGTAAGCAATAAACTGTTTCAGTACCTGGAAATGGGAAGTACGACCGGTTCTCATACCATTCCTCCTTTGAGTTTACCTCCGCTGGAAGGTACCCATCGCATATTACACATACACAACAATGTGCCGGGTGTTTTATCTGCCATTAATACCGCACTGTCGAAACACCATATTAACATTTTATCACAGTATTTGAAAACAAATGACGAAGTGGGTTATGTAGTGCTGGATGTTGACAAAAAACTATCAGAACAGGCCCTGCATTTGCTGAAGGAACTGAAGGATACGATCAAGGTGCGGTTATTGTATTAAAAGCTGTCAGTTGCACGAACAATTATTTTGAATTATAAATTTTGAATTTTGAATGGGTTAGTGCAGCCATCATTTATTATTATCATTACTGTTATATGAATTGTGAGCTGCAGTATTGCCATTTAAAATATATAATTCAAAATACAAAATAAATGGCCTTTCGCCATATACCTTACTGATGAATGATACTATAAAAAACCTGGAAGAAGCGCTGTCCGTTTCACCCGATAATGTACCGCTCCGGCTGCACCTGGCGGAACTGATGCTGGAAGAAAAAATGTATGCAGAAGCAATGCTGCACTTTTCAGCCGTATTGCAGAAAAGCTATGGCAATATAAAGGCACAGAAAGGCCTGGCCAATTGTTATTATCATACCGGGAAATTTTCCGCAGCCATTATCATTTATGAGCAATTGCAAAACCAGTTGAATGAGGAAGACAGTATCCGGTTTGTAAAATGCCTGGTAAAGGAAAATTCCTTGCAGGAGGCCGCTGCAATTTACCAGAAGGTGATTGCTGCCAATCCTTCCTTTAAGGACGAAGAGATAGATAGCTTCCTGCGCATGCCTTCACACACGGGCGTTGCGATGCCCGGCGATGAAGAAGATGTTGACAGCGAAGACAGCGCTTACTTTATGGAAAAGCCCAAAATAAAGTTCGCCGACGTAGGTGGTATGCAGCGCATTAAGAATGAGATCAGCTTAAAGATCATACAGCCGCTGAAAAACCCGGAACTCTATAAAGCTTTTGGAAAAAAAACCGGTGGCGGAATATTATTGTACGGACCACCGGGTTGTGGTAAAACTTTTATTGCAAAAGCAGCAGCAGGAGAGATAGATGCAAAATTTATCAATATCGGTCTGCACGATATACTGGATATGTGGATTGGCAACAGCGAAAAAAACCTGCACGAGATTTTTGAACTGGCGCGTCAGAACGCACCCTGCGTATTGTTTTTCGACGAGGTGGATGCCATGGGTGCCAGTCGCGCCGATTTAAAACAGTCTGCCATGCGGCATGTGATCAACCAGTTTTTAGCAGAGATGGATGGCGTGGGCGCAGCGAATGAGGGTGTGTTGATATTGGCCGCTACCAATGCGCCCTGGAGCGTAGATGCGGCTTTCAGGCGCCCGGGGCGTTTTGACCGGATCATATTTGTGGAGCCGCCCGATGAAAAAGGCCGCGAAGAAATCATAAAATCAGTACTACAGGGCAAACCAGTGGGCGATATCGATATCAAGAAAATTGCGCAGGCCACGCCGGAATATTCCGGTGCCGATATCAATGCAGTAGTAGATATTGCTACCGAAGAGAAGTTACAGGCGTCTATGGAAGCCGGCAGCATTCAACCCATCCATACAAAAGATTTATTAAAGGCCATCAAGCAGCATCGTGCCACCACGGCAGAATGGTTTGCAACGGCCCGCAATTACGCCTTATATGCAAATGAATCAGGTTTATACGATGATATTTTGAAATACATGAAGATGAAGAAATAATTATTTTGAATTATATATTTTAAATTTTGAATTATGCGGATTGCAGCGCAACCAACTTAAAATATATAATTTAAAATTTAAAATAACCCAGTGTGAATGTTATTCTCGACCAGGCCAGGTTGCTGCTCGACCAGGGCCGTCCGAAAGATGCAGAGATCAAAATAAAACAATTCCTGCAGCAGGAACCGGATAATGATTATGCGCTGTCACTGCTCACAAGATGTCTTTACGATAGAAAACAATTTGATGACGGAATCGCAGTCATCCGGAATGCCATCAGCCTTGCGCCGGAAGAAAGCTTCTATTATTACCTGAAGGGTTTTGGGCATTACCAGAAAGATGACAGCGTTGCAGCAATCGATAACCTCCACAAAGCCATCCAGCTCAACCCTTACCACGCAGAATATTATGGCCTGCTGGCTTTTATTTTGCTGGGCACCAAAAATTTTAATGAAGCACTGGGCAAAGCCAATGAAGGACTTGCCATTGAAGCCGATAATATTACCTGCCTGAACGCAAGGGCAATGGCATTGAACAAGCTCAAAAAAACAGATGAGGCCATAGCCACCATGCAAAACGCGTTGGCGCAGGATCCCGACAGCGAATTTACCCATACCACCATTGGCTGGAACCTGCTGGAAAGGGGTAAGCACCAGGAAGCAGCTAAGCATTTCCGTGAGTCGCTCAGGATAAATCCCGTTTCACAAAATGCCCAAGGTGGTTTAAAAGAAGCGTTAAAATCAAAAGTGCCGCCCTATAAATGGCTGCTGCAATATTCTTTTTGGATAAACAATAAGGGGAAAAAGCTTAAAAGAGCTATGCCCATCCTGTTACTTATTGTTTTTCGTGTACTGATAACCCTGTTCAGGCAGAGCGATGCTACGATGGGGCTTGCCTATGTAGCAGGGGGCATTTATCTTTTATTTGTCATAGGCAGTTGGACAATGAATTCCATCGCCAATTTTTTCCTGCTCTTTCATCCTGATGGAAAATATGCACTCAGTGGTACGGAAAAATGGTCTGCGATTACCGTTGTAACGGCTATGCTCACGGGCTTTGCAATACTGTCGTTGGCGTTGTTTACCGGCGTTGGCAAGGGAACTGCATACGATGAAGATACCATCCTGGCTGCGGGCCTGGTTTGTCTTTCACTGGCCCTGCCGCTGGGGGAAATGGATTACCCAATCCGGTTTAAAATGGCCAATAAGAGAAATCGTTTTTCATTTTTGCTGGTAATAACCGGCCTGTTTTCGCTGCTGGCTGTCTTGTTTTTTCCGGCACAGGCGTTGCTGCTGGTGCTGCTATATGGCGTGGGCTTCCTGCTGTATAACTGGTCGGGGGTGTTACGCTACTAATAATTACTAAATTTTCAATATTTACTGAAAATTTAGTAAATTTGCAATGAAACAAAACGAATGGTATGAAAGTCGTTATAGCAGGTGGCGGATTTGGTGGTTTGCGGTTGGCAAGAAAACTAAACAACAAGGCTGGCCTGGAAGTTACTTTGCTGGACCGGTTTAATTTTCACCAGTTTCAGCCGCTGTTTTACCAGGTGGCCACGGCAGGCCTGGATGCCAGCAATATTTCTTTTCCCCTGCGGAAGGCATTTCATAAAAGTAAAAATGTACGTGTACGCCTTGGCGAATTGCGTGAAGTGGTAATAGCAGAGAATAAAATAGTAACGGATAATGGTGATATTCCGTACGATGCCCTGGTGATTGCCACGGGCGCCGGAACTAATTTTTTTGGTAACCAGCAATTGCAGCAGTATGCTTTCCCCATGAAGTCGACGGTGGAAGCTGTGCAATTAAGAAATCACCTCATACAAAATTTTGAAAATGCTTCTGTGGCCGAACCAGTCAACCGGGAAAGCCTGCTCACAGTGGTAGTAGTGGGCGGCGGACCCACCGGTGTGGAAGTTTCCGGCGCCATTGCCGACATGCGCGCATACGTATTACCGAAAGATTATCCTGAGCTGGATTTCAGGCAAATGAAGATTTACCTGCTCGAAGGTTCGCCAAAAACACTTGGCACCATGAGTGAGGCTTCATCGATGCAATCAAGAAAATATCTTGAAAAACTGGGTGTAACCGTTATGACCGGCAGCGTGGTAAAAGAGTACGATGGAAAAACAGTTACGCTTTCAGACGGCAAAACCATTGCCAGTTCAACTGTAATATGGGCCGCCGGTATAAAAGGGAATGTGCCCGCTGGTATACAGCCTGATATTATTGTAAGGGGCAACCGCATTAAAACTGATCGTCATAACCAGGTACAAGGCACACAGAATGTGTATGCCATTGGTGATATAGCTTATATGGAAACGCCTCTTTATCCGCACGGTCACCCTCAGGTGGCACAGGTGGCTATGCAGCAGGCAGATGCCCTTGCTGAAAATTTACAACGCATCGAAAGTAAATCATCGTTGCGCTATGAATTTGAATATTACGACAAAGGTTCGATGGCAACCGTTGGCCGTAACCTGGCCGTGGTAGATCTGCCCAAACCTAAATTGCATTTCGGGGGCTTCTTTGCTTGGATTATATGGATGAGCCTTCACCTGATGCTGATACTGGGTGTAAAGAACCGCTTTTTTGTTTTTTGCAACTGGTTGTATAATTACTTTACGAGAGACCAATCACTCAGGCTGATTTTTAAAAATCCGGCATCGGTACAAAATAGATAGCTGGCTTTGAATTTTGTAAAACCGCTCATACGGCTATTGCCTTTTATTGAGTTGTTAGGCGATTAGCTGTGAGCTGTTAGCTTTTTAGCTTTGGCAGCAATTTTTTTGATTAACTCACGTGTCCAAAAATTTACTCACCACTCACCACTCACGAATGACGTCTGACGCCTCACGATGTTATTCCGACCTCAGGCTCTTCACCGGGTTAGCCATTGCGGCCTTTATTGCCTGGAAGCTGATGGTGATAACCGTAACTACCATTGCCAGCACGGCAGCTATAATAAATACGCCGGGGCTGATATGAATGCGGTAATAATAATTTTGTAACCAGTTGTGAAGAAAGTAAAATGCAACGGGCGAGGCCAGCACGCAACTTATCATTACCAGCAAAATAAAATCTTTTGAGATCAACAACCAGACCTGCGGTATTGAGGCACCCAGTACTTTGCGGATACCTATTTCTTTTGTTCTTTGTTCAGCAACATACGCTGCCAGTCCGAAAAGGCCGAGACAGGAAATCAATACGGACAGCACAGCAAAAATGCCTGCCAGTTTGCCAATCAACATTTCAAGATCAAATTTTAGAGCATAATTCTCATCGGCAAAATGGTATTCATAAGGATAGTCGGGGTTGTATTTATTAAATAGCGGCTTGAGCTTTGACAGCGCCACCTGTGTACTCGCTTCCGCCGAAAGACGGTACATAATATTGAACGTCCAATCAGGTTGGAAAATAAAAATGGTAGGCTCCGCCGCGGCAAAGGGCGCATTGGTGAGCGCATCTTTTACAACACCGATTACCCTTAGGTGATGGGGCGCATTGGACAGCGACCAGCTAATGATTTGATTGATCGGTTCTTTAAAACGCATTCTTTTTACAGCTGCTTCGTTCAGTATAACGCAGGTTGAATCGGCGGATTCATTACCGGTAAAATTTCTGCCCGCCAATATGGGTATACCCAGTGTTTTAAAATAATCCGTATCACCCAATGCATTCATCGCAATTGACAACGGCTCATTCGGAAGCCGTCCCTGCCAGTTGTCAATGATATTGTGAGAATAAATATCGGTGGCGGGGCTCAGTGATCTGGTCATGCTGCTCACCAGTCCGGTGGACAAGACATCCTGCTTCAGCGCCACGTAGTTACTGATACCGCTTCTTGGAGACATGAGCAAGCGATTGGGATCGTAGCCCCTCGGGCGATTCTTTGCATATTGTATTTGCTGATATACAATGATGGTGCTGATGATAAGTGCGATGGAGCAGGTAAATTGTATCACCACCAGTATTTTTCTTGGCAGGGTAGCCGATTTGCCGATTTGTATAGCACCTTTTAACACTTTTACAGGTTGAAAAGAGGAGAAATACACTGCAGGACGGCTGCCCGCCAACAAACCGGTGACAACCACATAGCTTGCCATTATCAGCCAGAATAAACCGTTTGAAAAAGGGATACTGATATTGGTTTTCGCCAGGGCATTAAAGGCCGGCAAAGCCAGCTGCAGCAACACCAGTGATAAAATAAATGCGACGAAAGTAATAAGAACAGATTCCGTAAAAAATTGAACAATCAATCCTTTTCTGCCGGCACCAATCACTTTTCGCACACCTACTTCCCTTGCTCTTTTTTCTGAACGGGCGGTAGACAAATTCATGAAATTGATGCAGGCAATCAATAACACGAGTATTCCCGTTATACTGAACATCCTGATATAGTCAATCAAACCACCAGTGGCAATGCCATTTCTATAATCGGTATACAAATGCCAGTCGGCCAGCGGTTGCATGATAACCTGTTGCTGAAAAGTTTGATAAGTTGCCGGCGCATATTTTTTTACCAACCACCTTGCTTTCGACTCCATCCCGGCGTAACTGGCATTGGGCTTCAGCGAGGCGAACAATTTAAAAAAGTTGTGGCTCCAGTTGGTCGTAGCTGCTTTTACCCACCCGCTGGCAGCGATGGCGCTGAACGGCGTAATATAGCTAAACTGTAATGTTGAATTGCGGGGAATGTCTTTTATAACACCGGTCACTTTGAGGTTATCGGTATTGAACCGCACAATCTTATTCATGGGATCTGCATTACCAAACAATGCTTTTGCCGTTGATTCAGTTAATACAATGGAGGATTGATCTTTCAACGCGTCGGCCGGGTTTCCTTTCAGCATGGGAAACCTGAATATTTGCAGGAAATCTGTTCCTGCGATCATACCATCGGGGGTAATCTTTTTATCATTTACTGAAAGTATATCCGTTAGTGTTCCATAATTGGCGGGTCCAAATGCAGAAGCTGTGTAGGCAATTTCGGGAACATCTTTTTTCAGCGCATCCGCGAGGGGAATACATACTTCTGTCTGTGTACGTATTTCACCGTTGTTGTTGTAATTATATTTTACCTGGTAGGCTTGCTGGTAGCCGGGAAGAAACCGATCGTACGCATATTGTTCCTGCACCCACAGGCCAATCAGCAATGCCAATGCCATACCGGTAGCCAGGCCGGCAATGTTCAACGCACTGTATACTTTGTTGCGAACCAGGTTACGCCAGGCGGTTTTGAAATAATTTTTTAACATGGGATCAGCTTTTAGGTTTTAGCTATTAGCAGTTAGCCACTAGCTGCGAGCTACAGGATTATTTTTAATATCTTGCGTAGCTAAAAATCCACTCGCCACTCACGAATGAGGTCTGACGCCTCACGACATCATTCCGTTCTCAAACTCTTAACAGGGTTGCTGACCGCTGCCTTTACAGATTCATAGCCAACGGTCAGCCAGGCAATCAGTAGCGCTGTCATGGATGCAAAGACAAAAACAATCCAGCCCACATCTATATGGTAGGCGAAACTTTGTAACCAGCTA
>Ga0070667_100001630_pt1 | contig 20097 bp, 20 predicted proteins | sample KBSS33metaG_FD_64659 | JGI IMG/M metagenome (GOLD analysis project Ga0070667, IMG submission 64659) | Switchgrass rhizosphere microbial communities from Kellogg Biological Station, Michigan, USA - KBS S3-3 metaG | ecosystem: Host-associated > Plants > Roots > Rhizosphere > Soil ... | reverse complement strand
GAGGAATGGCGCCATGCCTATGACCGGAGCCGCGCCAACCGCTTCGAGCTGTCGCCGCAGGCTAAGGGGGCGCGGCGGCTGCGTTCAATCGCGCTCGGCTTCATCATGGCGAGCGGCGCCGAGGATGCGCCCCGGCTCGCGCTCCAGCAGTTCAGCGAGGCCGATAACATGACCGATCGCCAGGGCGCGTTCGGCGTGCTGGCCAACAGCCTGGCGCCCGAGCGCGACGTTGCGATCGCGGCCTTCCACGATCGCTTCCGCGATAATGGGCTGGTGCTCGACAAATGGTTCTCGACGCAGGCGCTGTCGACCCGCCCCGACACGCTCGACCAGGTCGAGCGGCTCGCCAAGCATCCCGATTTCACGATCGCCAATCCCAATCGGCTGCGCTCGCTGGTGGGGGCGATGTCGGGCAACCAGCTCGTCTTCCATGACCCCAGCGGCCGCGGTTATCGATTCCTCGCCGATATGCTGCTCAAGGTCGACCGCCTCAATCCGCAGACCGCCGCGAAGCTGGTCCCCCCGCTCGGCCGCTGGCGCCGCTTCGACGCGGGCCGCGCCGCGCTGATGAAGGCCGAACTGCAGCGGATGATCGACACGCCGGGCCTGTCGAAGGACGTGTTCGAACAGGTTTCGAAGAGCCTGGCCTAACGCCGCATCGCTGCGGCCGCCTCCGCCACAGCGGCGCGCGATCGGTCAGCCGCTCACCCAGACCGCGACGTCGCTCGCCACTGCATTGGCGGCGCGATTGAGCGCGGCGCTGACGCTCGCGGCGTTTTCGTCGGCGACCGGCGAGGTCGCCTCGAAACGGCGGATGCGAAGCTGGTCCGAGCCGCTCTTGGCCAGGCTGGCGTCGAAGATTATGAGCACGCGCCCCTGCCCGCCCAGCAGCTGGAAGGCCGAGAGCGTGCCGCCGAGCCGCGTGTCGGGGGTGATCGCGGGGTTGCGCTGGTCGGGGACGAAGCGGCCGGTCTTCGCCTCGATCGTTTCGGCGAGCAGGCTGCGGAACATCTGCGATGGGGTGTCCACCCAGGCAGCCTTGGGCAGATAGGCGAACGCGCCGTCGGTCAGCACCGCGACCCGCTGGTTGCGCAGCGCCGCGGGCAGGGCGGGGGGCGCCACGCTGATCGCGTCGCCGTCGCGCACCAGCTTGCCCTGGTCGACCGGAACCTTCGCGTCGGAGGTGAGGCTCAGCAACGCCTTGGGCGGTTTCCCGCCGAAGCTGATGCAGCCCGACAACGAAGCGAACAGCACCGGAGCGAGCAGAGCGGGAGCGAGCAGGGGGCGGCGAAGCATCGGATCAATGTCCCTTATAGTCGGGCAGCTTCGATCCACCGAGCACCGCGCCGGCGCCGCCGCGATCGAGCCTGGCCGAAATCGCGTTGAGCGATTCGGTCATCTCGGCGAGGTTCCGGACGAGCTGGTTGATCTGGGGCACCGTCTGGGTCGAGAAGGCCTTCACGCCGGGGCGCGCATCGGTGATCGCCGCATCGAGCGATTCGAGGGTGTGCTGCGCAGCGGAGGTGGCGCGGTTGAGGTTGGCCATGGCGGGCGTCACCTGATCGGCCATCACCCCGTTGGTGGTGGCGGCCAGCGCGCCGATCTTGTCGGCTGCGTCGCCCGCCTGGGTGAGGGTCACCTTGAGCTGGGCGATCGAGGCGGCGATCTCGGGGCCGCGGTCGGCGAGATCGCCCGAGAGCCGGTCGACATTGGCGAGGATGCCGCCGATCGACTTCTGATTCTTGTCGTTGAGCAGTTCGGCCAGCCGGTCGGTCAGCGCCGAGATGCGGTTGAGCAGCTCGGGCGCCGAATTGAGCAGCTCGCCCAGAGCGCCGGGCTTGGTTGGGATCACCGGCACGCCATAAGGCCCCGGCTCGACGATCGGCGGAGCGCCCTTGATCGCGCCGTCGAGATTGATCTGGCTGACCCCGGTAAAGCCAACCCCGGCGATCGTCGCGGTGGTCCCCTGGAGGATCGGGGTCTCGCGATCGACCGAAATGCGCACCCGCACGAATTCGGGGCTCTTCGGCTCGAGCTTGATCTCCTGGATCTTGCCGACCGGCACGCCCGAGAAATTGACCGGCGAGCCCTTGGCGAGGCCATCGACCGAGGTCTTGAAGAAGATGTCGTAGCGTTGCTCGGCGACGGTGTTGAAACCCGCGAGCCAGACGATGAACGCCAGCAACGCGACGAGCAGCGCGAGCACCACGCCCCCGACCAGCACATGATTCGACCGGGTTTCCATCAGTATCTCATTCCCCGGCTCCTCTAGCCCGCTCGCGCTTGGCGGTCTCCGACGCGACCCGTCCCCGCGGACCGTTGAAATATTCTTGAATCCACGGATGGTCCAACGCCAATAATTCCGGGATCGTTCCAACCGCGATCACACGCCGGTCGGCGAGCACGGCGACGCGGTCGCAGATCGCGTAGAGCGTGTCGAGATCGTGGGTGATCAGGAAGACCGTGAGCCCCAGCGTGCGCCGGAGCGCCTGGATCAGCTCGTCGAACGCGGCCGCGCCGATCGGATCGAGCCCCGCGGTGGGCTCGTCGAGGAACAGCAGCTGCGGATCGAGCGCAAGCGCGCGCGCGAGCCCGGCGCGCTTGCGCATGCCGCCCGACAGCTCGGACGGATATTTGGGCCCCGCCTCGGCGGCCAGGCCGGTCATCGCCACCTTGTAGGCGGCGATCTCGTCGAGCAGCACATGGTCGATCTGAGGATAATATTCGCGGATCGGCACTTGGACATTCTCGGCGACGGTCAGCGTCGAGAACAGCGCGCCGCCCTGGAACAGCACCCCCCAGCGCTTGCGAACCTGCTTCGCCTCATATTCCTCGCGGCCGATCATCGGCTCGCCGAACACCTCGACCGTGCCGGCGTCGGGGGTCTGGAGGCCGATGATCGAGCGCATCAGCACCGACTTTCCGGTGCCCGATCCGCCGACGACGCCCAATATCTCGCCGCGGCGCACGTCGATATCGAGCCCGTCATGGACGACCTGCTCGCCAAAGCTGTTCCTGAGACCCTCGACATGGATGACGATATCGCACTCGGCGCTGTTGAGCTGCACCATCCGTCAGATCCAGCCGATCGAGCTGAAGAAGACCGCGAACACCGCGTCGATGACGATCACCAGGAAGATCGCCTGGACCACCGAGGCGGTGGTGCGCAGGCCGACCTCTTCGGCATTGCCTTCGACCTGCATGCCCTGATAGCAGCCCGACATCGCGATGATCAGCCCGAACACCGGCGCCTTGATCAGGCCAACCCAGAGGTCGGTGAGCGGCACAACCTCCTGGAGCCGCTGGACGAAGGTGACCGGCGGGATGTCCAGATCGATCCAGCAGAAGATGCCGCCGCCGACGATCGCGACGATCGCCGAATAGAAGCCGAGCAGCGGCATGAGCACGATCGTCGAGATCACGCGCGGCAGGATCAGCGCCTCCATCGGCGAGACGCCGATGATTCGCATCGCGTCGACTTCCTCGGCGAGTTTCATCGAGCCGAGCTGGGCGGCGAAGGCGCTGCCCGACCGTCCCGCGACCATGATCGCGGTCATCAGCACGCCAAGCTCGCGGATCGTGATCCGCCCGATCAGGTTGATCGCGAACACTTCGGCGCCGAACTGCCGCAGCTGGGCCGCGCCCTGCTGGGCGATGACGATGCCGATCAGGAAGCTCATCAGCCCGATGATCGCGAGCGCCTTGACCCCGACCACTTCGAACTGGCGCGCCATCGCATTGAACCGGAACCGCCGCGGATGGGTCACCAGCCCCCATAGCCCGATCAGCGTCGCGCCGAAAAAGCCGAGCAGCCCGAGCAGCGAATGGCCCGCCGCGGCGGTGGCTTCGCCGATCTCGCGCAGCACCCGGAGGAAGGGCAGGCTGTCGTCGGGGCGGATCTTGAGCGGCTTGTCGGCGGTGGCGAGCTGTTCGAGCAGGTGGGCGACGTCCTTGTCGGCGCCGGTCACCCGCGCGCCATGGTCGCGCGCGATGCGGTGGACGAGCCAAGCGCCCACGGTATCGATGCGTTCGACGTCGCCGATATCGATCCGGGCGGGCGCCTCGCCGAGCGCCGAAAGGCGCTGTGACAAATCGCCGATCCGGGCCAGCGTCAGCTCGCCGGTGAAGCGCAGCGTTCCCTGGTCGAACTCAAAATCGGCTGGCGCGTTCATAACGCCCAGCAGTGATCGAAATCAGGCCGATCGGCAAGCATCCGAAATATATGCGCGCCGGCCGGTTATGTTCCGTATAGGGGCGCCATGACCGAACTCGCCATTTACGACATGGACCGCACGATCACACGGAGCGGGACCTTCACCCCGTTCATGATCCACGCCGCCACGCGGCTCGCGCCGTGGCGGCTGATCTTCGTGCCGGCGGCGGCGCTGGTGATGCTCGCTTATGTGCTCAAGCTGATCGAGCGCAAGCGGCTCAAGGAGCTCAACCAGGCGATGCTGCTCGGGCGCCGCATCCATGTCTCGCGGCTGGGGCTCGTGGCCGAGAGCTTCGCCGAAAAGGTGATGCGCCGCAATGTGCGGGCGGGGGCGCTGGCGAGCCTCGCCGAGAATCGCGCGGCCGGGCGCCGGCTGGTCCTCGCCACCGCCTCGTCGAGGATCTGGGTCGAGCCGATCGCGGCGCGGTTGGGTATGGACGACGTGATCGCGACCGGCGCGATCCAGGGTCTCGACGATTATGTCACCCACCGGGTCGATGGCGAGAATTGCTATGGCCCCGCCAAACTCCGCATGATCGAGGCATGGATGGGGCTTGAGAAGCTCGATCGCGCGCAGTGCCGGATCCGCTTCTATTCGGATCATGTCTCCGACGTGCCCGTGCTCGCCTGGGCCGACGAGGCGATCGCCGCCAATCCGCATGCCGGGCTGCGCGATGAAGCCCGGCGGCGCGGGTGGACCATCGTTGACTGGGATTGAGGCGCCGGCGGCCCGCCGCGCCCCCGATGTCTAGCGGCCGACCATCGCCTCGGGCCGCACCACCCGGTCGAAGGTCGCTTCGTCGATCAGGCCGAGCGCCAGGCCCGCTTCTTTCAGCGTCAGCCCCTGCTGGTGGGCGTGCTTGGCGATCTTCGCGGCATTGTCATAGCCGATCTCCGGGGCGAGCGCGGTCACCAGCATCAGCGATCGCCCGAGCAGATCCGCGATGCGCTGCCGGTCGGGCTCGAGGCCGTCGAGCGCGCGCCGGGTAAAGCTTTGCATCCCGGTCGCGAGCAGCGCGATCGAGCGGAGCACCGCCGCGCCGATCAGCGGCTTGAACACGTTGAGCTCGAGATGGCCCTGCAGCCCCCCGATCGTGACCGCCTGGTGGTTGCCGATCGCCTGCGCCGCCACCATCGTCAGCATCTCGCACTGGGTGGGGTTCACCTTGCCCGGCATGATCGAGCTGCCGGGCTCGTTCTCGGGCAGGCGGAGCTCGCCGAGGCCCGATCGGGGCCCCGAGCCGAGCAGGCGGATGTCGTTGGAGATCTTGGTCAGCGCGACCGCGAGCGTGCCCAGCGTAGCCGAAAGATGCACAAGCGGATCGTTCGAGGCGAGCGCTTCGAACTTGTTGGGCGCGGTGACGAAGGGGAGGCCGGTCAGCCGCGCGATCGCCGCGGCGATATCCTCGGCAAAGCCGGGCGCGGCGTTGAGCCCGGTGCCGACCGCGGTTCCCCCCTGGGCCAGCTTCATGATCCCGCCGGCGACCGCGCCTTCGAGCCACTTGCGGCAGGCGATCAGCTGCGCGGCATAGCCCGAAAATTCCTGGCCGAGCGTGAGCGGGGTGGCGTCCTGGAGGTGGGTGCGCCCGATCTTGACGATATCGTCCCAGGCTTCGGCCTTGGCGACGAGCTGCCCGGTCATCGCTTCGAGCGCCGGATAGAGGCTGTGGTGGACCGCAAGCGCCGCCGCGATGTGCAGCGCGGTCGGGAAGCTGTCGTTCGACGACTGGCCCATATTGACATGGTCGTTGGGATGAACGGGCGCCTTGCCGCCGCGTGCGCCGGTCAGCAGCTCGTTGGCGCGGCCGGCGATCACCTCGTTGACGTTCATGTTCGATTGGGTGCCCGAACCGGTCTGCCAGATGACCAGCGGGAAATGATCATCGAGCGCGCCGCTCGCGACTTCGGCCGCGGCCTGCTCGATCTTGTCGGCCAGCGCCGCCTCGAGCCCATGCTTCCGGTTGACCGCCGCCGCCGCGCGCTTGATCAGCGCGAGCGCATGGACGATGCCGATCGGCATCCGCTCCTCGGGCCCGAACGGGAAATTCTCGATCGAGCGCTGCGTCTGCGCGCCCCAATATGCGGATGCGGGGACCTCGATCGGGCCGAAGCTGTCGGTCTCGGTGCGCGTGTCGGGCATAACTCCAAGCCCTCCTTAATGGCCCTCTCCCTCGGGGAGAGGGTTGGGTGAGGGTTTCCGACGCTGGCCAGGGTCTTGCCGGCCGCCCACGTTCGGCTGCGCCTCGCTCCCCCTCACCCCAATTTCCAACGGACTCATCAGCCCGACGAACGCCAAAGGAATTATGACGGCCGCCTCGATGATCCAAAGGGCAGCGAAATCGATCCGCTCACGGGTTCGATTTCCCGGCCACGACCCTATTTCTTGCGGGTGAAATCGATCGACACGACGTTCGAGCCGTCCTCGACCGGCGCCGGCGGGGCCGGGGGCGAGTCGTTGCCGGCCGAGCTGTGGCCGGTGTCCTCGCCGTCATCGTCGATCTGCGCCTGGAACTGCAGCGCGAAGTTCACCGCGGGATCGACGAAGCCGGTGACCGCCGCGAAGGGGATGATGAGCTTGGCCGGCACCTGATTGAACGACAGCCCGACCTCGAACCCGTCGGGCTTGACCTTGAGATCCCAGAAGCGGTTCTGGATGACGATCGTCATCTCGTCGGGAAAACGCTCGACCAGATGCTTGGGGATGTCGACCCCGATGCCCTGCGTCTTGAAGGTGATGTAGAAATGATGTTCGCCGGGCAGCCCCCCGGCTGTCTCGACCTCGCCGAGCACGCGGCCGACCACGGCGCGAAGCGCCTCCTGGACGATCTCGTCATAGGGAATCAGGCTGTCGGGCGTCTGTTCGCTCATCGCGCTGTCGTGAACGCTGTGTCCGGCCCGGTCAAGTCGTGCGTTGCAGCGCGGCCCAACCTCGCTATAGCGGCGGCGATCCGGTGTGGGGGATTTGCCACACCGTTCGAAGGCACATAGTTGGGGAGCGGCCATGCGGACCGCATCGATCACGCGCAAGACCAGCGAGACCGACATTTCGGTCGCGATGAACCTCGACGGGACCGGCGTCTACACGGTCGCGACCGGCATCGGCTTTCTCGATCATATGCTCGAGCAGCTGTCGCGGCATTCGCTGATCGATCTCGACGTGAAGGTCACCGGCGATCTCCATATCGACCAGCACCATACCACCGAGGATTCGGGGATCGCGATCGGCGAGGCCGTTGCCAAGGCGCTCGCCGACAAGCGCGGCATCACCCGCTATGGCCATGCCTACGCGCCGATGGACGAGACGCTGACGCGCGTCGCGCTCGACATTTCGGGGCGCCCCTATCTGGTGTGGAAGGTCGCGCTGTCGGGTCCGCGTCTCGGCGAGTGGGACACCGAGCTGATCGAGCACTGGTTCCACAGCTTCGCGCAGGCGGCGGGGATCACGCTGCATGTCGAAAATCTCTACGGGGCGAACAACCACCATATCGTGGAAAGCTGCTTCAAGGGGTTGGCCCGGGCGCTGCGCATCGCGACCGAGATCGATCCGCGCAAGGCCGATGCGATCCCCTCGACCAAGGGAAGCCTCGGTGGTGGCTGAGACTGTCGCGTTGATCGATTATGGCGCGGGCAATCTGAGGTCGGTGGAAAATGCGTTGCGCGCGGCCGGCGGCGATCCGGTCGTCACCGCCGATCCCGAGCGGGTGGCCGGAGCCGATCGCATCGTCCTGCCCGGCGTAGGCGCCTTCGCCACGTGCATGGGCGGGCTGGCGGCGATCCCGGGGATGATCGAGGCGATGGAGCGGGCGGTGCAGCGCCGCGGCGTCCCGTTTCTCGGCATATGCGTCGGCATGCAGCTGCTCGCCGACGCCGGCCACGAACATGGCCGGACGGCGGGGCTCGGCTGGATCGGCGGCGATGTGCGGATGATGACGCCGGGGGCCGCGTTCAAGATACCGCATATGGGCTGGAACGATGTCACACCCGCGCAGAACCACGCGCTGCTGATGCCCGGCGAGGCCTATTATCTGCACAGCTTCATGTTCGAGGTCGCCGATCCCGCCAACCGGCTCGCCACCACCGACCATGGCGGACCGGTCACCGCCGCGGTCGCGCGGGGCAATGTGATCGGCGTGCAGTTTCATCCCGAGAAAAGCCAGGGCTATGGCCTGGCTTTCCTGGAGAGGTTCCTGGCGTGGCGGCCATGAGCGGTCTCTGTTTTCCGCCGTTCGTGTCGAGCGAAGTCGAGACACGTTGCGCAACCCTCACGTCCTTCGGCTTCGCTCGGGACGAATGGAATTTCTGCGACAGTCCATGACCATAACCGTCTTCCCCGCGATCGATCTCAAGGGCGGCCAGGTCGTGCGCCTGGCCGAGGGCGACATGGCGCGCGCCACCGTCTATGGCGACGATCCCGCCGATCAGGCGCGCCGTTTCGCCGAGGCGGGCGCCGACTGGCTGCACGTCGTCGATCTCGACGGCGCCTTCGCGGGCAGGGCGGTCAACGCCGGCGCGGTCGAGGCGATCCTCAAGGCCTTTCCCGGCAAGCTCCAGCTCGGCGGCGGCATCCGCGACCGGGCAGGCATCGACCGCTGGCTTGCGCTCGGGGTCGAACGCGTGATCATCGGCACCGCCGCGCTCGAGCAGCCCGATCTCGTCAGGGCCGCGGCGAGCGCGCTGCCGGGGCGGATCGTGGTCGGCGTCGATGCGCGCGACGGCTATGTCGCGACCCATGGCTGGGCCGACGTGTCGAGCGTCAGCATCGCCGAGCTCGCCGACCGTTTCGCCGATGCGGGCGTGGCGGCGCTGCTGTTCACCGATGTCGGGCGCGACGGGCTGCTCAAGGGCTGCAATGTCGAGGCGACCGTCGCGCTCGCACGGCACGCGACGATACCCGTGATCGCAAGCGGCGGGGTCGCCGACATCGGCGACATCCATGCGCTTGCCGCGCACGCCGCCGACGGGATCGAGGGCGTGATCACCGGGCGCGCGCTTTATGACGGGCGGCTCGATCTCGCCGAGGCGCTGCGCGTGGCGCGCGCATGACCGTCCGGGTCCGCGTCATCCCCTGCCTCGACGTCGCGGGTGGGCGCGTGGTCAAGGGCGTCAATTTCGTCGACCTCGCCGATGCGGGCGATCCGGTCGAGCAGGCGCGGGTCTATGATGCGGCCGGCGCCGACGAGCTCTGCTTTCTCGACATCACCGCCAGCCATGAGGGCCGCGGCACGATCCTCGACGTCGTCGCGCGCACCGCGGCGGTCTGTTTCATGCCGCTGACGGTGGGCGGCGGCGTGCGCACCGCCGACGACGCGCGCGCGCTGCTGCTCGCGGGCGCCGACAAGGTCGCGGTCAATTCGGCGGCGGTGGCGCGGCCCGAACTATGCGCCGAGATGGCCAACCGCTTCGGTGCGCAATGCGTGGTCGGCGCGGTCGACGCGCGCGCGACGGGCCCCGGACAATGGGAGATCTACACCCATGGCGGCCGCAAGCCGACCGGGATCGACGCGGTCGCGCACGCCCGGCGCCTGGCCGAGCTCGGCGCCGGCGAGATCCTGCTCACCTCGATGGACCGCGACGGCACCCGCGACGGCTATGATCTCGCGCTGACACGTGCGGTCGCCGACGCGGTGTCGGTGCCCGTGATCGCGAGCGGCGGCGTTGGCCGGCTCGAGCATCTCGTCGCCGGCGTCACCGAGGGGCATGCGAGCGCGGTGCTCGCCGCCTCGATCTTCCATTTCGGCCAGCACAGCGTCGCCGAGGCGCATGAGGCGCTGAAGGCGGCGGGGCTGCCGGTGCGCGGCTGAGCCGGCGGCGGCGCGCAGACCGCTTATTTCATCAGCACCAGCTCCTCCGCCATCGACGGATGGAGCGCCACGGTGTCGTCGAACTGCGCCTTGGTGAGCCCCGCCTTCACCGCGATCGCGGCGGCCTGCAATATCTCGGGCGCATCGGGGCTGATCATGTGGATTCCCAGCACCACATCGGTCTCGGGATGGACGACCAGCTTGTAGAGCGAGCGCTCGCTGCGGCCCGCCAGCACGTTGCGCATCGGCCGGAAATCCGAGGTGAAGATCTTGGGCGCGCCATATTGTTCGCGCGCCTGCCGCTCGGTCAGCCCGACGCCCGCCATCGGGGGGTTGCTGAACACCGCGCTCGGGATCGTCGCATAGTCGACCCGGTGCGGCTTGTTGCCGAAGACGCTGTCGGCGAAGGCCTGGCCTTCGCGGATCGCGACCGGCGTGAGCTGCACGCGGTTGGTGACGTCGCCCACTGCATAGATCGAAGGCACGTTCGAGCGATTGTCCTCATCGACGATGATCGCGCCCTTGGCGTCGATCGCGACCCCGACATCCGCGAGCCCCAGCCCGTCGACCTTGGGGCTGCGCCCGATCGCGAACAGCAGCAGGTCGGTGTCGCAGCGCTCGTGATTCTTGAAGTGGACGCATAACGAGCCGTCGTCCTGCTTGTCGATCCGCTCGAACTCGGCGTTGAAGATGAACTCGATCCCCTTCTGGGTCGAGATTTGAAACAGGCGATCGCGAATCTGCTCGTCATAGCCGCGCAGGATCTGGTCCGAACGGTTGACGACGGTGACCTTGCTGCCGAGCGCATGGAAGATGCCCGCGAATTCGTTGGCGATATAGCCGGCGCCGGCGATCACCACCCGCTTGGGCAGATCCTCGAGATAGAAGACCTCGTTCGAGGTGATGCCATGCTCGGCGCCGGGCACCGAGGGCACCACCGGCCAGGCGCCCGTCGCGATCAGGATGAACTTGGCGCTGATCCTGCGGCCGCTCGCGAGCATGATCTCGTTCGCGCCCGAGACGGTCGCGCGCTCGCGGAAAATCTCGACCCGATTATTGTCGAGCGTGTTGGTGTAGAGGCCCTCGATGCGGTCGACATCGGCGTTGATATTGTCGCGCAGCGTCTTCCAGTCGAAGCGGATCTCGCCAAGATCCCAGCCGTAGCGCGCCGCATCGTGCAGATCCTCGGCGAAGTGCGAGCCATAGACGAACATCTTCTTCGGCACGCAGCCGCGGATCACGCAGGTGCCGCCGACGCGATGCTCTTCGGCCACCGCTACCTTCGCGCCATGCGCGGCGGCGACCCGCGCGGCGCGCACGCCGCCCGAACCCGCACCGATGACGAAGAGATCATACTCGAAATCGGCCATCGGCCTCTGTCCTCCGCGAATTAGCTGCGGCCGATATGGCGACCGCCGCCTGTTCACGCAAACCGATCATGATGATTAGAGTGATCGAGCGGCTAGCTCAGCGACGTCATCAGCCCAACGCTCTCGCGATCAGCGCGCGGGTCGAGGCGTCGAAGCGATCGGTCCCGTCGCTCTCGATCGAACGGGCGATCTCCTTGCCGAGCTCCACCCCGAACTGATCGAACGGATTGATCCCCATCAGCACCGCATTGGCGAAGGTGCGATGCTCGTAAAAGGCCAGCAGCGCCCCCAGCCGCGCCGGATCGACCCGATCGAGTAGGATGGTGGTCGAAGGGCGATCTCCCGCATAGGCGCGCGCGGGATCCTCATTCGCGCGGCCCGCCATCAGCGCGGCGCCTTGCGCGAAGCAGTTGACCAGCAGCGCGCGATGATGCCCATCGTCCAGGACATGATCGGGCTCGATCGCGGCGACGAACTCGACCGGGACCAGCCGCGTCCCCTGATGGAGGAGCTGGAACACCGCATGCTGGGCGTCGGTGCCCACCCCGCCCCAGGTGATCGCCGCGGTCGGCCCGTCGACCGGCGATCCGTCGGCTTTCACGCTCTTGCCGTTCGATTCCATCTCGAGCTGTTGGAGATAGGAGGGCAGCAGGCGGAGCCGTTCGTCATAGGCGAAGACCGCACGAGTCTCGGCCCGGCGCGCGCGCGAATAATATTGGTCGATGAACGCCGCGAGCAGCGGAAGATTGCGCTCGGGCGGCGCCAGCCGGAAATGCCGGTCCATCGTCGCGGCCCCTTCGAGCAGCGTCTCGAACGCGTCCCAGCCGAGCCCGAGCGCCACCGGAAAGCCGATCGACGACCAGAGCGAATAGCGGCCGCCGACGCTTTCGGCGAAGGGTAGGATGCGGGTTTCGTCGACTCCCCATTCGACGGCCTTGTCCGGGGCCGCGGTCAGCGCGACGACCCGCGAATAGGGATCCTCGACATTCGCCTCGTCCATCCAGGCGAGCACGCTGCGCGCATTCATCATCGTTTCGGTGGTGGTGAAGGTCTTCGACGCGACCACCAGCAGGGTCGCGTGCGGATCGAAGCGTCTGAACACCTCATCGAGCGCCGCGCCGTCGACATTCGAAACCACCGCGACCTCATAGCGATCCGCATTGCGGCCGAGCGCGTCGATCAGCAGATCCGGGCCCAGCGCCGAGCCGCCGATCCCGACGTGGAGAATGTGCCGGATCGGCCCCAGTACTTCGGCCTCGATCGCATCGATCATCGCGCGCATCCGGCCCTGGAAGCCGCGCGCGCGCGCCACGCTGCCGGGCGCGCCCTCGCCGCGTTCGGCGAGATGTTCGGCGGCACGGCCTTCGGTGACGTTGACGATTTCTCCCGTGAACAGCGCCTCGCGCTTGCGCGCAAGATCGCAGGCCTCGGTCAGCGCCACGAGCTGATCGATCAGCGGCGCCGACAAATGGGTCTTGGAGAAATCGAACAGGATTCCGGACTCGTCGAACGACAGGCGCGACAGGCGATCGGGTTCGGCCGTGAACAATTCGGTGAGGGTTGGCGCGGGGGTATTCGCTATCGCTTCCCAGACGCCTTTGGCCTCGATCATGTGGATTTCTCCGTGTGCAGTGCAAAAAATGGCGGATTCCCCCGAATCAAGACGAGATTTGGTTACGGCTTCTTTACGATTCCGCGCCATCCTGTTCGAAAGGGCAATCAATTGCCACCGCAAGATACAGAGGATGCCGCAAACGAGGTCGGATTGGGAGACCGCGAATGCAGGACGATATTCTGCGCCTGGCCTATGAGGTTTCGCGCATCACCGAGGAGAAGGTCGATCGGATCGACCGGGTGATGAAGCAGACCGGCATGCTGGCGATCAATGCCCGCCTTGAGGCCGCTCGCGCGGGCGAGGCGGGGCGTGCTTTTTCTGTGGTGGCCCAGGAACTGGGCGCGCTCGCCAACTCGATCTCCGGGATCGGCGGCGAGCTGCGTTCGGCGATCACCTCCAACATCGCGTCGCTGCGCACGGCGGGCAGCCAGATGCTGGTCGACTTCAAGGGCACCCGCCACACCGATCTTGCGCGTTCGGCGGTCGAGATCATCGACCGCAACCTGTACGAACGCTCGTGCGACGTGCGCTGGTGGGCGACCGACAGCTCGGTCGTCGACGCGCTCGAAAATCCGGTTATGGCGACCATCGATCATGCCACCGAGCGGCTGGCGACCATCCTGCGCTCCTACACCGTCTATCTCGACCTGTGGGTGGCCGACCGCGAGGGACGGGTGATCGCCACCGGACGGCCCGATCGCTATCCCGAGGCCATCGGCCATGATGTGTCGCGCACCGACTGGTTCCGCGCGGCGATGGGCACCAAGAGCGGCGATGATTTCCGCGTCTGCGACATCACGACCAGCCCGACACTCGGCGACGCGCAGGTCGCGACCTACGCAACCGCCGTGCGGGCGGGCGGCAAGACCCGCGGCGAGCCGATCGGCGCGCTTGGCATATTCTTCGACTGGGCGCCGCAAGCGCAGGCGGTGCTCGATGGCATCGGTCTTTCGCCGGCGGAACGCGCCAGCTCCCGGCTGATGCTGCTCGACGCCGGCCACCGCATTATCGCGGCCTCGGACGGACAAGGCATCTGCACCGAGCTCTATCCGCTCCAGCCCGACCAGCGCGACAGCGGCTATTATCTGCGCGACGGCAAGTTGGTGGCCTTTGCGGTCACCCCCGGATATGAGACCTATCGCGGCCTCGGCTGGCTGGGCTGCATCGAAAGCGACATGCAGGACGAGTGAGGTTCGGGGCGGGCGGAGGGCGCCGGGACGCAAAGCGCTTCCACCCTGGATCATCAAGCTCTAGAGAGCGGCCATCATGCGTCCCCCCAAACCTCCAGGCGGCCGGCCTCCCGGTCGGTCGCCAAGCGGCAAGCCCGGCCCCGGCAAAGCCATCCCGCCGCCCAAGCTCGGCCGCCGCGAGGCGCGGGCCAACAGCCGCCCGGTCAAGCCGTCGGTGCCGCACCCCGCGCGCGCCGACGCGAAACCCGGCCGCGAGCCGCACCGCATCGCCAAGCTGCTCGCCCGCGCGGGCGTCGCCTCGCGCCGCGAGATCGAACGGATGATCGAGGACCGCCGCGTCGCGCTCGACGGCGTCGCGATCGAGACCCCGGCAACGTTGCTGACCTCGCTCAAGGGCGTCACCGTCGACGGCAAGCCGGTCGCCGCCCCCGAGGCGACCCGGCTGTTCCTCTACCATAAGCCGCGCGGCCTGCTGACCACCGAGCGCGATCCCAAGGGCCGCCCCACCATCTACGACCGGCTGCCCGCGGGCCTGCCGCGGCTGATGCCGATCGGACGGCTCGATCTCAACACCGAAGGGCTGCTGCTGCTCACCACCGACGGCGAGTTCAAGCGCCAGCTCGAGCTTCCCGCGACCGGCGTCGAGCGCGTCTATCGCGCGCGGGCCTATGGCAATGTCAGCCAGGAGCAACTCGAAGAGCTGATCGAGGGGGTCGAGATCGACGGAGTCCGCTACGGATCGATCGACGCCAATCTCGAGCGGCGGACCGGCGCCAATGTCTGGATCGAGATGAAACTGCGCGAGGGCAAGAATCGCGAGGTGCGGCGCGTGCTCGAGCATCTCGGGCTCGAAGTGTCGCGGCTGATCCGGATCGCCTATGGCGTGTTCGAACTCGGCGATCTCCAGCCGGGCGAGGTCGGCGAGATACTGCAGCACCAACTCGTCGCCTTCCGCAAGACGCTCAAATCGGTCAAGGGACCGAAAACCCCCCCGGCATGAGGATCATCGCCGGAGCCTGGCGCGGCCGCACGCTGATCGCCCCTGCCGGCGAGGCGACCCGCCCGACCGCCGACCGCACCCGCGAGGCGCTGTTCTCGATGCTGACCAGCCGGCTCGGCAGCTTCGAGGGGCTCAGGGTCGCCGATATCTGCGCGGGCACCGGCGCGCTCGGGCTCGAGGCGCTGTCGCGCGGCGCGGCGCACTGCACCTTCGTCGAGCGCGACCGCCCGGCGATCGAGGCGCTGCGCGCCAATATCGCCAAGCTCGGCGCCGAGGCCGAGGTCCGGCCGATCGCGGCTGAAAGCTTCGCCGGGGGCAGCTATGACCTGGTGCTGATCGATCCGCCCTATGGCAGCGGTCTCGCGCAGAAGATCCTGCCCGGGATCGGTTTCGCGCCGGGCGGATGGGCGAGCGTAGAGACCGCCAAGAACGAGCCGGTCGCGGTCCCGGGCTTCACCGTCGAGGCCGAACGCGTCCATGGCAAGGCGCGGATCACGCTGCTCAGGGCTGCGCCGTAGCGCTCTTCGGTTCGGCGCCCCCTCCAAAAAAACCGTTTGGTTCGAGCAGTTTCGGCTCGAAGCAAAGCGGAAAGGGAGTCTAGGTTGGCGATACCCTCGACCGCGCGGCCGCCGCAATCGACGGGGCCGCGAGATCGAGCAGGGCGATGCCGTCGACGATCGCCAACATCATCGCGGCGCTCGGGCGCGCATCGACTCCGGGCGAGAAATCGACGCGCGCGACCAGCCAGTCGATCCAGCGCTCGACGATCGCCGCCGCGATCTCGGCGAACAGCGCGTCGCCCCGCCCCGCCCGCGCGACGATCTCGAGCCAGATCTGCATGAAGGGCCGGGCCTCGGCCTGGGTGATCAACTCCGTCGCCTGGCCGATCATGCGCTGCGGATGGACCCGCGCCTCGCCGCCGGCGCGCACCAGCCAGTCGGCCAGGCGATCGGATATGCAGAGCAGCACCGCGCGCATCAGCGCCGCCTTGGTGCCGAAATAATAGAGCAGCATCCGGTCGCTTGTCCCCAGCCGCGTCGCCGCGGGGCGCAGCGACAGCGCGTCGAGGCCGTCGGCGAGGGCGATGGCGGCGAGCGCTTCGACAAGTTCGGCGCGCTTCGCGGCGCGGGGATCGCTATCGGTCATCGCGATTCTGTAGCATGCGCTACGGGCGGTTGATAATCCTGTAGCATATGCTACATCTCTATGTAGCATATGCTACGTAATGAGGGCCGCCCATGTTGACCCGCCGTCAGATCCTGATTCTGCTTGTTGTCGGCCTGTTGCTCTGGGTCGGTGCGACCGCGACGATCCGCTTCTACCCGCAAGGCTTTACGCGATCCGCCGCAGGCGACCTGAGCTTTGCCATCACGCCGTTCTTCGCCTGGCTCAGCGTGGAGGCGATCCGCCGGTCGGCCAGCCTGTCGCGCGACCAGCTACTCGCGGGCGTGGCGCTGGTCGGCGCGATCGCGATGATGATCGACGGCGCCGCGCTGCGCTGGGCGGCGCAGCTCTATGGCTCCGATCCGCATGGCCTTCATCGCGGCGCGGCATGGCTGCTCTGGGGCTACGGCATCAGCCTGGCGGCGGCGCTACTGATGGTCAGGCGGCGGCCTTCCGCCTGAGGACGACCGACAGATTATTGGCAGGCATCTCGACCACCCGTTCGAGCGCGAGCCCCTGCCCCCCGGCAAGCGTCACGACCTCCTCGAGCTGTCGCAAACCCCAACGCGGATCGCGCGCGCGGAGGCTCTGGTCGAAGGCTTCGTTGCTGGGAACGGTGGCGATCCCGGCGCGACGATAGGGCCCGTAGAGATAGAGCGGAGCGCCTTCGCCGAGCATGCGCGCGGCCCCCGCCATCAGTCCCCCGGTCGCCTCCCACGGGCTGATATGGATCATATTGATGCACAGAATCGCGTCCGCGCGAACCATCGGCCAGTCGGTCGCGGCGGCATCGAGCAGCAGCGGCGGCCGGACATTGGGGAGCCGGGCCGCCGCGGCCCAGGCGCGGATCGAGGCAAGCGCCGCCGGATCGGGGTCGCTCGGCTGCCAGACCAGATCGGGCAGCACCCGCGCGAAATGGATCGCATGCTCGCCGGTGCCGCTCGCCACTTCGAGGACGGTGCCGCTGGCGGGCAGGATATCGCGCAAGATCGCGAGGATCGGCTCGCGGTTGCGTTCGGTCGCGGGGGCATGGCGGCGGGCGTCGGTCATAGGGCTTTCTACCATTTCTCCGCGGAACGAAGCTGCGCCGTCGACACCTTTTCTCCCGTCAGGACGTCACTCCAGCGCAGGTTGGGCCTCGTGAGATTGAGCGCAGCCTTCTATCTTCACGAGATCCCGGCCTTCGCAGGGATGACGCTTGAAGGCTGGGCGATGTCTCCCCGCCCGATGGAAGCGGCATGCGTGAATCCACCAGGCAACGGGGCTTGAAGGTCACTCCGCGGCTTCGGGCAGTTCGGCATCCTTCCACACCAGCACCGGCTTGCGCGCGGCGGCGGTCTCGTCGAGGCGGCGGCGCGGGGCGAAAGCGGGGGCAGCCTTGAGCGCGGCGTCGCCCGCCTGCGCGCGCTCGGCCACCGAACGCAGCGCGCCGATGAACTGATCGAGCGTCGCCTTGCCTTCGGTCTCGGTCGGCTCGATGAGCATCGCGCCATGGACAACCAGCGGGAAATACATCGTCATCGGGTGAAAGCCTTCGTCGATCAGGCCCTTGGCGATATCGAGCGTGGTGAAGCCCGGCGCGAGCCCGGCGTCGCTGAACAGCGCCTCGTGCATGCAGGGGCCGCTCGCGCCGAACGGCGCGTCGAGCAGGTCGTCGAGGCTGCGCAGGACATAATTGGCGTTGAGCACCGCATCCTCGGCGACCTGGCGTAGGCCGTCGGCGCCATGACTAAGGATATAGGCGAGCGCGCGAGTGAACATGCCCATCTGGCCGTGGAAGGCGGCCATGCGGCCGAAGCTCGATCCATGATGCTCGCCCGCGGTTTCCTCCTCGACGAGTGCGAACCCGTCGCCCCGCTTCTCGACGAAGGGCAGCGGCGCGAAGGGGGCGAGCGCGGCCGAGAAGACCACCGGGCCCGACCCTGGCCCCCCACCGCCATGCGGGGTCGAAAAAGTCTTGTGGAGGTTGATGTGCATCGCATCGATGCCGAGGTCGCCCGGCCGCACCCGGCCGACGATCGCGTTGAAATTGGCGCCGTCGCAATAGACCAGCCCACCGGCCGCGTGGACCGCCGCCGAGATCGCCGTCATGTCGCGTTCGAACAGCCCGCAGGTGTTGGGATTGGTGATCATCACCCCGGCGACGTCGGGGCCGAGCCGCGCCTTGAGCGCCTCGAGATCGACCCGGCCCTCGGCGGTCGCCGGGATATTCTCGACGCGGTAGCCGCAGAAGGCCGCGGTCGCCGGATTGGTGCCGTGCGCCGATTCGGGCACGAGGATCACCGAGCGCGCATCGCCGCGCGCCTCCTGCGCCGCGCGGATCGCGAGCAGCCCGCACAGCTCGCCATGCGCGCCCGCCTTGGGCGCCATCGCCACTGCCGCCATGCCCGTCAGCGCCTTGAGCCATTCGCCAAGCTCGTGAATGACGGCGAGCGCGCCCTGCACCGTATCGACGGGCGCGAGCGGATGGATGTCGGCGAACCCGGGCATCCGCGCGATCTTCTCGTTGAGCCGCGGATTATGCTTCATCGTGCAGCTGCCGAGCGGAAACAGCCCGAGGTCGATCGCGTAATTCTGCCGGCTGAGGCGGGTATAGTGGCGCACCGCCTCGGGTTCGGGCAGCCCCGGCAGACCGATCGGCCGCGTGCGCTCGAGCCCGCCGAGCCGGCCGCCGGCCTTGGCCGGCTCGGCCAGGTCGACCCCGGTGCGGCCATAATCGTCCTGCTCGAACAGCAGCTTTTCCTCGAGCATCAGCGCGCGATTGCCGGTGAAGCTCGGCGGAGCATCCCCAGCCGCCGGGGTTTCGGGGCGCGTCACGCGGCCCTCGCTGTTCATGCTCATGCCCCCAGCTCCGCTTCGAGATTGCGCGCGAGATGTTCGATATCCTCGGCGCTGACGATTTCGGTGACCGCGACGACAAGCCCCCGCGCGAGCTCGTCTGCGCCGGGATAGAGCCGCCCGAGCGCGACCCCGCCCAGAATGTCCTGCCCGGCGAGCGCGCGCACCACCGGACGCGCCTCGCGCGGCAGCCTGAGCGTGAACTCGTTGAAAAACGCGCCGTTGACCAGTTCGACGCCGGGAATCTGCGCGAGCCGCTCGGCTGCCGCGACCGCGCCGCCATGGTTGATCGCGGCGAGGCGGCGCAGCCCCGTCTCGCCGAGCAGCGTCAGGTGAATCGAGAAGGCGAGCGCGCACAACCCGGCATTGGTGCAGATGTTCGAGGTCGCCTTCTCGCGCCGGATATGCTGCTCGCGGGTTGAGAGGGTCAGCACGAAGCCGCGCTGGCCGGAGGCGTCGTGGGTGATGCCGGCGAGCCGGCCGGGCATCTGGCGGACATGTTTCTCGCCGCAGGCGAACAGCCCGACATAGGGTCCGCCGAAGTTGAGCCCGACGCCGAGCGACTGGCCCTCGCCGACGACGATGTCCGCGCCCATTTCTCCTGGCGAACGGATCGCGCCGAGCGACACAGGCTCGGTCACCACCGCGATCAGCAGCGCGCCCTTCGCATGCGCGCGCGCCGCGAGCTCGCTTAGATCGGCGACATGGCCGAGGATATTGGGATTCTGGACGACGACGCAGCTGGTGTCGTCGTCGATTGCATCGAGCAGCCGGGCCATGTCGTCACCCGGCGCGCCGGGCGTCAGGTCGGGCAGCGCAATGGCGAGATCGTCGCCGGTGAAGCGCGCCATCGTGCGCGCGAGCGAAACATAATGCGGGTGCAGCCCGGCCGAGAGGATCGCCTTG
>Ga0070667_100001623_pt1 | contig 20130 bp, 21 predicted proteins | sample KBSS33metaG_FD_64659 | JGI IMG/M metagenome (GOLD analysis project Ga0070667, IMG submission 64659) | Switchgrass rhizosphere microbial communities from Kellogg Biological Station, Michigan, USA - KBS S3-3 metaG | ecosystem: Host-associated > Plants > Roots > Rhizosphere > Soil ... | reverse complement strand
GAATACCAAGATGTCTCGCCGTTGCAGCAGCGCATTCTCGATGCATGGCTTGGCGACAGCGACGACTTGTGCGTGGTCGGTGACGCGAACCAGACCATCTACTCTTTTGCCGGTGCCTCGCCGGAGCATCTGACCGGCTTCACTAAGCGTTTCCCCGGCGCGACGGTGGTGCGTTTGGAGCGTGACTACCGCTCGACGCCGCAGGTCGTCGAGTTGGCGAACAAAGTTGTGGGCTCCGGCATTCGGTTGATCGGGCAGCGTCCTGACGGCCCGCTTCCGACCTTTTCTGAATTCGACGACGAGCTTGCTGAGGCCGCGTCCGTGGCGGAGTCGTGTCGCAGGTTGGCCAACGAAGGCTTCGCGCTCGCTGAAATGGCCATACTTTTCCGGACGAATGCGCAGTCTGAGGTGTACGAACAGGCGCTCTCGGAGATCGGCCTGCCCTACGTCCTGCGTGGCGGTGAACGCTTCTTTGAACGTGCGGAGATCCGCGAGGCACGAATGCTGTTGCGTGGTGCGGCGCGCTCTGACGACGCAGCGTTGCCGCTGCCTGAGGCAGTCCGTGCCGTACTGGGCAGTACCGGTTGGAGTGCCGATGCGCCCCCGGCCGGCGGCGGAGCGACTCGTGACCGATGGGAATCGTTGGCGGCCTTGGTGAATCTAGCCACCGATTTTCTCGTCGCGGACCCGACCGCGCATCTGCAGGAGTTCGTCGCTGAACTTGACGTACGGGCAAGCGCCCAGCATGCACCCAAAGTGCAGGGTGTCACCCTTTCCTCGCTGCATGCGGCGAAAGGGCTCGAATGGGACGTGGTGTTCCTCGTCGGTCTCAACGACAACACCGTGCCGATCCAGCATGCGACGACAGAGGCCCAGATCGCCGAGGAGCGACGGCTGCTCTACGTCGGCATCACCCGCGCTCGGGAACGGCTGGCATTGTCCTGGGCATTGGCACGCAGCCCGGGGCAGCGTAAGAGTCGGCGCGCGAGTCGTTTCCTCGATGGGCTGCGTCCCACCAGTTCGTCCGCCTCGTCGAATCGCTCGAAAAAGAAGGTCGATCCGGCGACTCAGACTGACAATGCAGAGCTTTTCGGACGTCTGCGGCAATGGCGCAAACGCCAAGCTGAGGCATTGAGCGTTCCCGCCTATGTGGTGTTCTCCGATGCCACCTTGGTCGCGATCGCCGACGCGGAGCCCGCCGACCGGGGCGCTCTAGCGCGCGTCAACGGTGTCGGACCGACTAAGTTGGAGCGCTTCGCCGACCCTGTCCTGCACATCATCGGCGGGGCCGCCGCCGAGAATGTCACTTTGGCGGAATAACGTCCCGTATCAAACCCGAGTTCCTGTCGAATGACGACAGAAAATTGGCTTTGATTGGGCGGAAAATTAATTCGATTGCGCGACCTTGTACAGATTCTGTAGCCTCAATCGCAAGACAACGCCCCGCGCTCGCCGCGGAAAGCTGCTGTCCGGCCCGCTCTAGCAAGATCTGAGCAAGTAAGTCCATATCTGCCCGCTAGCCGCCACATACCGAAAGGAGCACCGCAATGAAGACCAATATTCGCCATGAAATTTGCGGTGCCGTATCGGCGCAGCATGCCCTCGTATTGGTTGACGGGGTTATGAGCGCTGCCACGTCGGCATGGCAGGGACTGGGAACGGCAGCATTTGCCAACCCGCGTGCCTACAAGCAGCCGAACATGGCAGCCAAGCGCGGCGCCCCGCCTCGAGGAAATCCAGTCGTGATCTAACAAGATCACGAGGATAACTCGAGGCCGTGGCTCCCAGCTTGGGAACCACGGCCTTTTTGTATGCCCGGGGTGCCCCACACAGCTGGACCGCCACCTAGATGCCGTCCGAACAAGCCTCACCGAGTACCACCCAGCACCAACCCGAAACACAAAACCAGTGATGAATACGAAACCTAAGGAGATGAAAAGGTGACTATCAGCTACGCGTTCGAGCTTGCTGACAACGCCACCGATGTTCGGGCCGGTGAGCTGATGGCCAGCGTCGATCCGCTCTCGTCGAGGTCCCCGGCCGGCTTGCCGTGCCAGGTCCGCGATCCAGACCTGTGGTTCGCCGATGCTCCGGAGCAGTTAGAGACGGCGAAGACCTTCTGCGGTGACTGCCCAGCCCGACTGGCGTGCTTGGCTGGCGCCTTGCAGCGGCAGGAGCCATGGGGTGTCTGGGGCGGCGAGATCTTCTCTCGGGGTGTTGTCCTAGCCCGCAAGCGTGGTCGTGGCCGGCCGCGCAAGTCCGAGGTCGTGGCCGCCTAGGTGTTCCGCCTTGGGCAGCCTGCCCGTTAGGGAGACAGTCATGGAAATGTTCACGCTCGCCCTGGCCTCAGAAAGGAACCAGCGAGCAAGAGACCTCGGCTGCCGCGCACATGCGGCGGCTGAGGTGAAGCGGTCAGCAAAGCCACAATCGGCTTTCGCTGGCAAACGCGCAGCGAAGCAGCCTCAGGCCACGAAGCCAGGTTGCCACTGCTGCGCCAGGGCCCGGTAAGGCGCCGTCGCGCCGAGCTGGCACAGCACCGCAAGCGAGCCCATCGTGACGCGGTGAATGAGCAGGTAGTCGGGCGGAAGGTTGAACATCCGCCCGACCCTGGCCTCTTCAGTACGGGGATCACCCATCCGAGCAGCCTGTTCGCGTAGCCAGGCGCGAGTGAACGTGAAGTTGTCCACCGCGAGCGGGTCGAGAATCGGGCGCAAATATTCCAGCACCTGCGCAGGCTCCACCCGAGTCCCAGGGCGGATGAACCCGTGCCTGGTCATCTCGGCGATCAGCTCTGTCTCTGCGCCTTCCAAGGCGAGCCTCGTCATCACGCCAAGCGGCTCGGGTGAGCCGTTGGGCAGACGAGCAACGGCACCGAAGTCGAGCACCACCAGACGACCGTCCGCGTCGATGCGGAAGTTTCCCGGGTGCGGATCGGCATGGAGCAGTTTCGCTCGTTGGGGCGAGGAGTAGTGCAGCAGCGCGAGCGTGTAACCGGCACGGTCGCGCTCTTCTTGTGTGCCAGAGGCGATGATCGCCGACAGCGGCTTCCCGTCGGCCCATTCGGTGACCAGTACCTTTGGCGCGCTAGCCACGACGGCACCGACCGCGATGTCCGGGTCGTCCAGGTAGGCCGTATGGAACGCACGATGAGCGTCAGCCTCCAACGTGTAGTCGAGTTCTTCGGCGACACGTTCCTTCATCTCCGCCAGGAGCGGCTTTACATCCAGGCCGGGGGAGAGGCGGGCAAAGAGACGCGCCATCCGTGCCAGTTGGTTGATGTCGGCCATCAACGCAGGTCCCGCGCCGGGGTACTGGATCTTCACCGCCACGTCGCGCCCATCCCGCCAGACCGCGCGATGCACCTGGCCGATGCTCGCCGCGGCAGCGGCGGTGTCGTTGAATTCGCGAAAGCGATCGTGCCAAGAGCGCCCAAATTGTTCGTCGAGCACCCGATGCATCGTGGCCGCTGACATGGCCGGTGCGGAGTCTTGCAGTTTGGTGAGTGCCTCACGGTAGGGCGCGGCGACCTCTTCGGGGATCGCGGCTTCGAATACCGACAACGCCTGGCCGAACTTCATCGCGCCGCCCTTGAGCTCACCGAGCACAGTGAACAGTTGCTCGGCGGTACGGGCGCGCAACTCGGCGGTGACTTCTTCGGAGGCATGCCCTACTAGTCGTTTGCCCCAACCGGCGGTAGCGCGGCCGGCAGCGCTCAACGGCAGCGCAGCGAGACGCGCTGTGCGCGCCAAGCTCCGATGCTGGATCGGCGGGGCCTCCTCCACTTGGCCAAAGATAGGGCATGCGCACAACCTTGTGTGGATGTAGGCGTGGCTGGACCTCAGGAGTTGCTTATCGCAGGCATCCGCAGTCGCGGTGTGGCTGCCAGGTACGTCTTCGTACCCGGTAGTCCGGCGGATGAATTTCGAGGCCTCCGTTGAGGGTCGTCACCTCAGAACCGTCGATCAGGGCGAGCGCCTGCGCGGCTGCTAGGCCGGCGACGATCGTCGAGAGTGCGACCGGTGCACCGGCGCTACGCGCGGGAGTCACCGCTAGTTGTGCGGCAAGCACCTGCCAAGCCTCGTCGCGTTCGACGCGGTGCAGGTCCGCGCAGCGGTGACAACTTGAACGCCCCGGCAGGACAGTCGGACCGACGACACCACAGTCGATGGTGGAGCTGGCGAAGAGGTGAGGCTGCTCTTGCCGTTGTAGCTGCGCAAGTTCGTCCGGGTCGGGGGCGGCCTCGTCGGCGAGGATAACCAGATCGGGGTGAACTCCCGGTGGTGGCGAGGCGATGTTAACGGCAGGCGCATGCTCGGACAGGCGTCGTGCTACCGCCAGATTGAACCGTTCGCCTTCGTCAGCGAGGCTTAAGGCACCTGGCCCGCAGTGACTCAGGCGAGCCTGTCCGCTGCCGTTGACGTACACATGCCCGATTCCAGCTACGCACAGCGTTGTCGCGATTGTGACCGCAAGGCGAGATGTTCCGTCGATGCGGACGAGGCTGCTCGCGCGGCGACTCAGAGTGGCTGGACCTCGATCGCCTTCCGTGGCGGTCACCGCGGCAAGCTCTGCGGCATGCCATGACGGTGTGACTGCCGTTGGCAGCTGAGCATCGACCATAAAGCCCGCGAGTCGCAACTGTTTGGCAACCGTCTGAAGGCCGCTGGGCAGCGGCCCAGGAGACGGTGGCACATTTTCGCGGCGAGAAGCGATGTTCTGCCGCTGAGGTGGCGACGAACGGCTACGCGTCCCGAGCAGGCTGGTGAGCGCGGGGGTGTTGACACCTTGCAGGACGACACGACGTCGGCCTAGCTCTAGCTGCACAGTGTCGTTGCTCCGCCAGAGGACGCGCACGTAGGGGTTCAACATCATGATCGGAAGCGCGTCAGAGTCGGTGGGTCCATCGTCGCTCATGCGATTACGGTGGCAGACCGAAAGCCGAGGAACCGGGTTATCCACAGTTGATCCGCTGATCGAACTGCTGTGCGGCGCTCTAATCGAACTCACAATCAGACGGATTGCGACCCAAAAGCCTCAACTTCAACTCGATGTCCACACCTGTGGGGAAGGGTGTGGACGCAGGTTATTCAGGAAAGTCGAAGCCTGCCATCGGATCGGCACCCACACGTTCAGCAAAGCCAATCGGATCGTCGAGGTCCTCGGCAGTGGGGAGAAGATCGGGGTGCGACCAGACAGCGTCTCGTTTGTCGATTCCTTGCAGGCTGCCGACGGCTTCCCACAGGGTGGCTGCCTCACGTAGTCGTCGCGGACGGAGGTCCAGGCCGACGAGGGTCGCGAAAGTCTGCTCGGCTGGTCCACCGGAGGCGCGGCGACGACGGGTCGCCTCACGTAGGGCCGCAGCGCCGGGCATGTGCTCGGACGCGGCGGCGCTCACCACCGTGTCTACCCAGCCTTCAATCAGCGCCAGGAGTGTCTCCAGCCGGCGTAGGGCCGCAGCCTGCTCGGGGGTGTCTTCCGGTGTGAAGAGGCTGCCCTCCACCAGCTGCTGCATGCTCGACGGGTCCGTCGGGTCTATCTCCGACATCGCGGCCTGCAGCGCCTCGCCGTCGAAATGTATGCCGCGTGCGTAGGCATCCACTGCCTCAAGTACCAGTTGCGATAGCCACGACACGTGTCCAAAGAGACGGTGATGGGCCGCTTCGCGCAGTGCCAGGTAGAGGCGGATCTCCTCCTCAGGGCGCTCCAGTCCTTCACCGAATGCCTTGACGTTGGCCGGCAGCAGCACCGCCAGGCCTGGCGATGCCAGCGGCAGACCGATGTCCGTCGAGCCCAGCACCTCTGCGGCGAGACCGGCCAGACCGTGACCGACCTGTGCACCGAAGACGATGCCGCCGAACTGCTCGACGACCCCAGAGAGTGGGCCGACACCTTCCAACGCCTCAGCGGGCAGCAGCGTCGAGAGCGCGGCGACCATCCGCTGCGCCACGGGGTCGCACAGTCGCCCCCACGCAGCCATCGTGCCGTTGAGCCATTCTTGTCGGCTCCAAGCCGCGGTCCGGACAATCCCGGAGGGCAGGTCCGTGACCGGGTTGAGCCACACGTCAGCAAGTCGGAGGGCGTCATCTATCTGGCTAGATTCGCCGATGCTCGGTCGTACCTCGCCGTCCAGAGCGGTCGAGGCGATCTGCTTGGCGAGGTCCCAGTTGACCGGGCCGCCCTGCCAGGACAGCAGCTTCTGCAATTCCGCGAAGAACTGGGCCCCGGCAAGGGGGTTAGGCATGCCTGATTCGTTAGATCCGCCAGGGTCGCCTGGATTACCTAGGCTGAACCCGAAGGGAAAAGTCATCGCCGATCCTTACTCTGTTCGTCGAAGCCGCGTGCCTTTTAGCGTCGAAGCCGCGTGCCCTATGGTCTCGAAGCCGCGTGCCCTATGGTGCCAACGCCTATCACCCAAGTCGAGTGCCCGGACCGCTAGAAATCGTCCAGCATGCACGGGCCTGTCGAAAAAGACGCCTCCATTGTGCTCCAGGGCGCGAAGACACTGCTGGGAATGCGGCTGACGTGGCGTTGCTGCGGCACTGACGGCCCCAGTGCCGGTACCGTCGCCGATGTGAGGTCAGCGTTGTGAACGAGTTCAGCACGGTGGCTGCTGGGTCCTGGGTCGGTGCCATCGCAGGGGAGTATTCCTGGGCGCTGTGGCTCGCTGCACCCTTGACGATGGTGGTGTTCGCGGCGCTGTGGAGCTGGTGGCGGGGCCGCGCTAGAGGACCCGCGTCGATGCGCACAACTATGTCTGAGCATGACCGCTATCTCGCCGTATTGAGCCGGGTGACCTCTGCCAGGCCACAGCCACGATTCACCGCATACGGGCCGGACGAAGTTGAGTCAGACGGCTCAGCACGTCCTCATGACCTCGCCAGCTAGGGTGCATCCGTGACTCGACGCACCATTACGTTGCTCGTCAGTGCCGCGTTCATCGTGGTGCTCGCCGGGTTGGTCTTCTTTATGCCCGTCCCATACGTCGTGTTGAGCCCAGGACCCACGCTCAACACGTTGGGTACGGACAACAACGGCAACGACATCATCGTGATCAAGGGGGGTAAGACCAAGACGGTCAGTGGGCATCTCAACCTGACCACTGTCGAGGTCGAGTCCGACAACATCACTCCGGCCCGCGCCATCGCGGGCTGGTGGGAGCACGACACCGTGGTCGTGCCACGTTCGGCCATCTTCCCGCCTGGGCAGACCACCAACGACATTGAGCGTCAGAACACCGAAGACTTCACCGAGTCCCAGGACTACGCGGTCGAAGCCGCAGCATGCGAGCTGGGGTACCCGCGGGGCATTGGCGTGGCGTCGGTGACCGCAGGCAGTGGCGCAGAGAAGCATTTGCAGCCTGGCGACCAGCTGCGCTCCATCGATGGTGCGCAAGTGAGCTCGCTTGACGCGGTCCTGACGATTCTGAAGACCAAAAAGCAGGGCCAGTCCGTCGTTGTTCATGTCGTGCGCACAGGTAAAGAAACTGACGTCTCGGTGGTCTTAGGCGCACCGGCAGACAAAGATGGTGCGCCGCGATTAGGGATCAAGGTGCAGGACGGCTGTCTCATGCCGTTCCAGGTCGATATCGGCCTGGGTAATGAGATCGGCGGCCCCTCGGCCGGCCTGATGTTTGCGCTCGGCATCCTGGAGAAAGTCGGCCCGCAGGACCTCACGCATGGCGCCTACATCGCTGGCACGGGGGAGATCGACGGCAACGGCAAGGTCGGACCGATCGGCGGAATCGCGTTGAAGATGATCGCCGCACGGCAAGCTGGCGCCACGACATTCCTCGCCCCAGCCGATAACTGTCCGGACGTACGTAACAACACTCCGTCAGGGCTTAACGTCGTGAAGGTGGCGAACCTGCACGGGGCGGTAACCGCACTAGCGGACCTCGCACAGGGCAAGGCCGTTCCGCACTGCTGACCCGTTGCCGCTCAACGCTGATTACTCGAAGGTGGCGAGCAGCGCCGCGACGAGGTTGGGGGCCAGTTCCTCACCGACCAGAAGGTCGTCCGTGTCGGGTTCACCCGGCTGCGTGTCGTCCTCGAACATCGCGCTCGCCTGACTGGCGGGTCGTAGCCGCAGCAGCGACGTAGTGAGCCCACTGCGCAGTACGGCCACCGTCAGTCGTGCCTCGCGTCGTTGTGGGTGTTCGGCTACGGTGTCTGCGATCTCGTGCTCGGTCAGGCCCTGCTCGGCCTCCGGCGGCAGAAACACAATCTCGTGACTCAACGCGCACCCCACGACCGAGTCCGGCCAGGCAATCTGGGCAAGCATCGCGTCGATGTCACCGTCAGGTAACTCGTCTTGTTCGATTGGCGTCAAAGCTTGGTCGGAGACCGCGTCGGCGGAGGTGATGCCGAGCTGAGCGGCGACGGCAGGCTCGGCTGCGGCGATTTCGGCCGTGCTGGCGAAGGCAAAGAGCCGCGGAACTTGGTCCCAGCCCGCCTGCGCTACATGTTGTTCTATCTCGGCGGCGAGGGATTCGATGTGTAGTCGGGTGTACGTCACGAAAGAGATTTTCGCTTATCGGTGGTGTACGCGCAGGAACCCGTAGGTCGGTGGGTACGTTTGTGACATTAGAGCTGCGTGAACACCGCTGTGCAAAGGAGCACTTACGTTGGTAATGCGTCCACCGATCCCTACATTTTCGGTGTCACGGCGAGGACGGATCGCCATCGGAATCGTGGCGGTCCTGCTGTTCTTGGCGACCGTGGCGAACTCGTTGGTTGGTGTCTTCATCGATTGGCTGTGGTTCGGCGAGGTGGGTTACCGCGGAGTCTTCAGCTCGATCCTCCAGACTCGGATCATTCTTATCCTCGTCTTCGGGCTACTGATGGCGTTGATCATCGGCGGCAATGTACTAATCGTGTACCTGGTCAAGCCGCCGTTTCGGCCGCTTTCACCGGAGCAGCAGAACCTTGAGCGCTACCGGGTCACGCTGGAGTCTCGTAAGAAGCTGGCCTTCGGTGGTCTGCTCGCGCTGATGGGTCTCGCTGCCGGCCTCTCAGCTCAGACCAACTGGCAGGCATGGATGCTGTGGCACAACGGCGGGGATTTCGGTGTGAAAGACCCGCAGTTCGGCATGGACATCTCCTTCTTCGCTTTCGACTACCCGATCTATCGACTGATCCTCGGGTTTGCTTTCAGCGCCGTGATCTTCTCGTTGCTGCTGTCGGTGGCGTTGCATTACCTGTTCGGTTCGATTCGCCTGCAGACGCCAGGGCCGAAGATCTCCAACCCGGCACGTCGTCACCTCACTGCGCTCGTCTTTGTGTTCATCGCCTTGAAGGCAGTCGCGTACTGGCTCGACCGCTACGGGCTGGTCTACTCCGACCGTGGCCAGGTGACGGGCGCCTCCTACACCGACGTGAACGCCTCATTGCCGGCAAAGACGATTCTGTTCTGGATCGCCGTGGTGATCGCGCTGTTCGTGCTGGCGAGCATCTGGCTTAAGAGTGCGCGGCTTCCGGGAATCGCCTTTGCCGTATTGCTGATTCTGAGCATCGTCATCAACGGCATCTACCCGGCGTTGGTGCAGCAGATCACTGTCAAGCCGAACGCAAGTGACCGCGAGGCCAAATACATCTCCCGCAATATTGCTGCGACTCGTTCCGCCTATGGCGTGGCCGATGCCGGCCAAGGTGGCCCCGTCACATACGGGTCCTTCAGCCCGGGTAAAGACAAGACGCCAGACACCAGTGCATTGGTGCCTTCCAACCCCACGGTGTCGAACATTCGTATTCTCGACCCGAATCAGATCTCCTCGACGGTGTCAGCGCAGCAGCAGCTGCAGAACTTTTACGGGTTCCCGAACAAGCTCGATATTGACCGGTACACGTTGCCTGATCCCGCGACTGGCCAGTCGGTGACCAAGGACTACGTCGTCGCCGTCCGTGAACTTGAATCCGGGAACTTGCTGGGCGACCAGACCAACTGGATCAACAAGTACACGGTGTTGACGCACGGCTATGGCTTTGTTGCCGCTCCGGCGAATCAGGACGTCACCAACCCGCCTTATAGCTATACCGAGCAGAACATCCCGCAGACCGGGCCGCTGAACATCAAGGTTCCGCAGGTCTATTACGGCGAGCTGCCCAGCGACTATGCCGTTGTCGGTGCTGCGGGCACGCGTGAGCAGGACGGTAAGGACGGTAAGGACAGCTATGGCGGCGCAGGCGGTATCAAGCTCGACAGCCTGCTGACGCGCCTGGCTTTCGCGGCGCAGTACAAGGAGACCAACTTCCTGCTCAACGACGCAGTCACCTCGCCTAAGGCGAAGGTCATGATCGTGCGTGATCCGCGAGAGCGCGTGCAGAAGGTGGCGCCGTTCCTGAAGATCGACGGCGATCCCTATCCAGTCGTCGATACCGATTCGGGGCGCATCGTCTGGATGGTCGACGGCTACACAACGATGGCGACGTATCCGTATTCGGAGAAGAACTCCCTGGAGCAGATGACGTCGGACTCTTTGACGAAGACGTCCCAGACGGCGGCGCTGCCCAACGACCAGGTGAACTACATCCGCAACTCGGTTAAGGCCACCGTCGATGCCTTCGATGGCACGGTGAAGCTATACAAGTGGGACGACAAAGATCCGCTGATCAATGCGTGGAGCAAAGCATTCAAGGGCCTGCTCCTGCCACGTTCGTCGATGCCGAAGGCGTTGGCCGATCACGTGCGCTACCCGCAGGACCTCTTCGAGGTGCAGCGTTACATGCTGGAGAAGTACCACGTCAGCGACCCGGTGCAGTTCTACAACCAGGTGGACAAGTGGACGGTTCCCTCTGACCCGGTGACCCCGTCGTCGAACCAGCCGCCCTATTACGTCCTCGCGAGTGCGCTTTCTAGCTCCGCGAATGCCTCGGACGAAAACGGCACAGCACCGGAGTTTCAGCTGACCTCACCGATGAAGGTGAACGGCCGGCCGTACCTGGCTGCGTACGTGTCGGTGGATTCTGATCCGGATCCCTCGAAGTACGGCAAGATCACGGTGTTGCGATTGCCGAGTGATTCCAACGTCAACGGTCCTGAGCAGGTGTATCAAGCCTTCAACGCGAATGCCGTTATTTCTAAGGACATTTCGCTGCTCAGCGGCCAGGGTTCGTCGATCTTGCATGGCAACCTGCTGACGCTGCCGATCGGTAACTCGTTCCTCTATGTCGAACCGTTGTACGTCAAGGCGACGACTGCCAATGCTTATCCGGTGTTGCAGCGTGTACTCGTGGACTATGGCGGCAAGATTGGCTACGGCGTCACGCTCGCCCAAGCGTTGGCGAACCTGAACGACTCAACCGTCGGCGCAGGCATCGTCAACGGAGCAACGTCGGGTAATGGGAGCGCCACGCCCACACCGACGCCTCCAACGTCGAGTCCCAAGCCGGGTACCACTCCGGCTCCGCCGGCTGGTGACGTCGGCGCGATCCTGTCGCAGCTCGATGCAGCGTTCGCGAACCTGCAGAACGCGTACAAGACAGGTGACCTGGCCAAGATCGGTGAAGCACAGGCGCAGCTGCAGGCCCTGACCAAGCAGTACCTGAATGCTCGGGCTGCTGCGACGCCCACGCCGGTACCTACGCTGGCTGCGGCAACGCCGACACCTGCACCCGCAGTGCCGACACCAACACCTAAGCCCTAACGGGTCGCCTTTACGGCTGATTCGTGGCCCTAACTCTTGAAGTTGGAGCCCCGGATCAGCCGTAAAGGTAGGGGTGGTCACGAGGCGGTCATTTGTCACGTATAGTTGTCAATGCCGACGCGGGGTGGAGCAGCTCGGTAGCTCGCTGGGCTCATAACCCAGAGGTCACAGGTTCAAATCCTGTCCCCGCTACTGTTAGAACTCTCGACCGCGCAGTTATCAATCTGATGACTGCGCGGTCGAAGTCTTTATTGAGCTATGTCGAATCTCCGGCCCGCCGAACGTGCGAACTCACGGCAGCAAGCCTGTAGACATGGATGACCGCCATCGCCTGAGAGGCGATTCGCGTCCGCTGCAAGAACCTGGGTCTCCCCGCAGCACCTCGCCAGCGTTAATTTAGCCTGAACTGGTGGCGATCCCCGAGACTGACCTGTTCCGTATTGGGCAGTGGGCCGAGGGGCGGGTGCCTAAGGAGCTGTGGCCAGAGGTGAAAGTGGAGGCTGATGTTGAGCCCCGGCATGTCACGGTTGTGGAAGTACGACCGCCCTGGGACGGACGTGGTGATCACATTCGCTTTCCGATTGCACGTTTGCGCTATACGGCGGGGACGGGACTGTGGTCGCTCTATTGGCGAGATCGGAACCTCAAGTTCCATGTGTACGACCGCAAGCGGCCGACGAAGAACATCCAGGTTCTCCTCGCCTACCTCGACAGTCACGAGGACCCCATCTTCTGGGGTTAGCACCTCTTTGTCACTGTCATATGAACCCATAGTTTGTCCCTATTAACCAGGGAGAGGTGGTGAATGACAGTGGCTCGGGTGATCGAGGCTAGCGGTGTCTGTCGAGTTCGTTTGCCCAGGTGTCGAAATAGGCGCGGATCTCTGTGATAGCCACGCCGACGTTGGGGAAGTCTGCATCGTTGATGCGCCGGTGTGAGCGCAGGGCTTGCGCGAAGATGCCCAGGTCGAAGCCGGCATCGGCCTCAGCAGCCCTGTGGAGCGTGTCGTCGCGGTCGAACTGTTGGTGGAGAACGTAGACATCGATGAAGTCGCGGGGTTCAGCTCTGCCGAACAGGGCTAGCGTTTTGCGTACGGCGAGTTCGGCGGGGCGAATGCTGGACCGGCGATGGTGATGACGGGAGTGCCCGTGGCAGGGCCGTCGACGGCGAGATCGACTAGAACGGTCTCTGGTCCGGTGATGGTCCAGCGTCGAAAGTCGGGACCGCTGCGGAGTAGTTCGAGAGTCCACCCGTGAGTGACAACCGCGTCGGCTAGTGCGTCGCTGGCGGCTTCGACGTCGCCGAGGTGCCGGGCGGTGAAGAAGTCGAGGTCTTCGGTGGGACGGGGCACGATTCCTTGGGCAATGAGTGCACCGCCACCAGCGAGTAGGAATCCTGCCGATTCGGGGAGGGAGAAGAAGACGTTGGCGAGTTCGATCTGGAATTCGCTGAGACCCGCCTGGCTCATGCTGCCGCGCCATAGCTGGAAACGACCGGTTCCCACGCTCGACGGATCGCGGTGGGTAGGACGAGGTCGTCCCAGAGATCGACGAGTAGCGCGCCGTCGATGTAGGTGAGCAGGTCATCAGGCCCACCCTCGCGCAGCACGACCTCATACACTCTGGCGCGGTCGCGTCTGTCCCGCAGGCGGTAGGGACGAGAGGGGCCTGACCAGTGCAAATGCTGCGGCAGGGTGATGGTGGCCAGTGCCTCAGTGGTGCCGAGGCGCCACAGCTGATCAGCCACAACGAACGGTGCGCCACGTGCACCGGCGTGGGTTGTGAAGGTGATGTGCGGGGATAGGTCGAGGTCGTAGCCACTGCTGTTTACGATGCGTTCGGCCACCGCCAGGGTCGGCGACTTGGTGCCGTGCTCATACGTCGACAAGGTGGGCTGCGAAGTGCCCGAACGGCGCGCAAGCTCGCGCTGCGACAGTCCACTGCCACGGCGTGCACGTTCGATGATCGTCCCGGCCATAAACTCGATGATATCCGCTTAGATATCACCTAGGCAAGCGGATAGCCCGTCTTCAGTCGAGGTTCAGTACTGCTGATAGGCCAACGAGGGTGCCGCAACCGGGAGGAGCTAACGGGCCCTTCGGGTCTCCGCTACGAACAGAGGGGCCAACGGTTCTAATCAGAACCGTTGGCCCCTCTTCTATTCTGTGCGGACCTGGCCGAGGGTCTCACCAGCAGGGGGATCGCTCAACGGCTTGTTATCAGCGACCGGACCCAGCTGGTCGCCTGAGGTCGCCTTGGACATCGATATGGTCTCGGCGGATCGCCGGGGCCCACGTGCGACGACTCTTCATCAAGGTCAACATCCACGAGTCTGCGAACGAGCACCGTCGGGTCTTGGCCGTGCTCGCGCATCTGCGCGGCGGCACGTCGGCCTGATCCAAGGTCACTGAATTTCGTATGGACGGGATTGCGTCAGGTTCGACATCCATTCGAACGGGTAAGAACGATTGGTAGATATCGACACCCCCGAGAGGCGTAAGCCATGGCCAAAAGAGTCGTAGCTACTTCCGAGATAGAAGTAGCGGCAAGTGCTGAGCGAGTCTGGCAGGCCCTGACCGATCCGGAGCAGGTAGCTCAGTACTTCCTTGGCAGCACTGTCGAAAGCAGCTGGAAGGAAGGAAGCCCAATCACTTGGACGGGGGAGTGGAAGGGTAAGCCGTACGAGGACAAAGGTGAGGTCAAGTTCGTCGATAAGCCGCATCGCCTCGTCGTCACCCACTTTAGTCCGCTAGCCGGAGAGCCCGATAAACCCGAGAATTACCACCATCTGAGTTATGAGCTCCACGAGAGCAACGGCCACACGAGGATTGTGTTTACCCAGGACAACAACCCTGACGAGGAAGCAGCCAAACACTCCAAGGAAAACTGGGACACAATGCTGGCTGGCCTGAAGAAGGTCGTCGAAAAAGGGTAGGCGATAGATGCCCAGTCCTGTTCTAGACATGAGACCGCGCAGCGACGACGCAGCGGTAGCGGTGCGTCGTCGCTGCGCGGGCGTTCAGCAGCGGACAGGCTGTGGGTTGCTCGAATCCAGTGCGTTCTTCACGAGGCCGTACGTGGTGTGGTCGTAGGAGAGGCCGGCATGCCCCACTGTGAAGATCAACCGCAGTCGGTCGTCGTCGATGGCGCCGTGAGACTTGGGCGGCTAGAACTGTTCGCGAGTTTGTGTCAGCTGAGGTCAGCTCACGCCCCGGTCGCATACGGCGGGCGTCCGGCCGGCCGATAGACCTGCAGCGTTATGCCCTTGGCGAAGGTGCGCGACTGGACCAGATCGAGCGCCATGTCCGGACCAGAGTCGGGAAACAGTCGCGTGCCCTGACCGACGACCACCGGCATGAGGAGCAGATTCATCTCATCGACGAGGTCGTTCTCAAGCAACCACCGGATCAGGGCACCACTACCGTGCACCTGCAGTTCGCCTCCCGACGTGGCCTTCAGTTCACCGATAGCTGCTGCGAGGTCACCGGAGAGGACAGTCGTGTCCGCCCACGATGGTTCGGTGATCGTGTTCGAGGCGAGGTATTTGGGTCGCGTGTTCAACGCATCCGCGATGGGGCCGCTGCCCAGATCCATCGATCCCCAGTAGTCGGCGAAGAGCTCGTAGGTGCGCCGACCGAACAGGAACGCGTCGGCGCGCTGGAAGACCTCGTTGACGAACGTCATGGACTCGCCGCCGAACAACGGCCTGGCCCATCCGGCACGTTCAAATCCGACGTCGAGCGCATTCGCCCCTCCGTTTGCTTGCATCACACCATCAACGGAGACCTGTGTGGTGGTCGTCAGTTTCATGATCTTCGGCCCTTTCTCGTGGTTTCGTGACCGCCCTTATGAGTGGCCTCTCACCCCTTCTACGAATGCCTCTGCTCCAATCCGACAGCGGCGCTCAGATTTTTTCGAGGATTTCTGGCGGGTGCGTTCGCGCAGTAGGTCCGGCGACTGGGTTTGGACGAAGCAGGCCATGCTCCGGCGTTGAGGCGGCCGCGACATTTTCGGAAGGTCCTTGGTCCGTTGCCATCCATGCAAGTTGACGGTACGGTTCGAAACGTTCATTTCAGTTTATGACTGTGGAACGTGCGACTCATCATTCTGTGGACTCAAGGAGCCTAGTTAATGTCAGTAAATAGCGCCCGTAAAGCAAGGCGTGCGGCCGGAGTTTGTGTGGCCGTTGGAGCGGTAGTTGGTGCCGCGTTGGGGCAGGTGTCGGCGGCCGGAGCGACCGAAGCTGAAGGCACCGTCATTGGTGCCGGCGGTCCACACGTGGTGGCAGGTAGTTACCTCGTCACCCTTAAAGGATCGGCTCAGCCCGGTCGCGCAGAGGCATTGACCTCGCGGCACGGTGGCGCTGTCACGCACCGGTTCAGTGCTGCCCTCAACGGTTACTCAGCGAAGATGAGTGCGGCTCAGGCCCGACGCCTGGCGGCTGACCCTGCCGTCGCTTCGGTCAGTGTCGACCACGTAGGCGGTATCAGTGGAACGCAGAACAACAGCACGTGGAACCTCAGCCGGATTGACCAGAACTATGTCGTCCCGGCCAACCGCACCTACACCTATTCCAACACTGCCTCCAACGTCACGGCCTATGTCTTGGACACGGGCATCAAGCTCGATCACCCTGACTTTGGCGGACGGGCAGTAAGTGGGATCGACACCATCGACAACGACAACGACGCTTCGGACTGCAACGGGCACGGTACGCACGTCGCCGGGATCATTGGCGGCACGGAGTACGGGGTCGCCAAGGGTGTGAAGCTGGTCGCCGTACGGGTGGCCGACTGCCAAGGAAACAGCACCACCTCGCAGGTAGTGGCGGGCCTGGATTGGGTAGTGAGTCATCGCCAAGGTCCGTCGGTGGCGAATATCAGCCTGCAGTTCACTGCTGACCCGGTGATGGACGCAGCTGTACAGCGGTTGATCGACTCTGGTGTGTCGGTCGCCATTGCCGCTGGCAACTGGCACACCGATGCTTGCACTGTTTCACCGGCGCGGGTGCCCAACGCGATCACGGTCGGATCCAGCGGAATGTATGACGTGCGTTCGAGCTTCTCCAACTACGGCACTTGTGTCGACATGTTCGCGCCCGGTGAATCGGTGTTGTCGGACTACAACCGTCCCAACGTTCCAGAGATCGAACTGGACGGTACTTCGATGGCGTCCCCGCATGTGGCCGGTGCCGTAGCCGTACTTCTGTCCACTAATCCGAGTGCTACCCCGGCTGATGTCACACAGATTTTGAACATCGTCGCTACCAGCAACACGATCACTGACGGCAGGTCGGGCACCGGCAACCGGATGTTGAAGGTCCCAGGGTCGCCATTAGCGCCGTCCACCTCAACCGGCAGCCCGGCGGACGTGGCGCTAACCAACCTCGGAACGCTCACCACCCAGGCGACGTATTACGGGCAGACCGGCAACGCGTCGGCGACCAGTCTGGTCGGCATTCATCTCATGTTGACGCAAGGTGACTCGTCGCAGATGCGCTACGAGCTGGTCGGCCCGAGTGGCCGGGTCTACCTGCTCAAAGACTCAGGCGGCAACTTCCACGAGACTACGATCACGCAGAGCTTCGTGGTCAACCTCTCCTCCGAGACGCGTAACGGTACCTGGCAGGTCCGGATCACGGATGTGGTCACTGGCGTCGCGGGTTACCAAAGCACCTGGTACTTCAACCCTGCTTCTAACGGCACGGTCTGAGTCGGTGCTGAGCCCCCGGGCGATCTGCCCGGGGGCTCAGCACTCAGGTGGCATGTCTCTCGTAGGCAGGCGACTGCCGTCTTGCTGGCAAACGTTCGTCCGCAAATGACTTACGGGTCAGGTCGGAGGTCCGTTCCGTTGCTGTCTCCGCCCTACTAGCCTTACCGCTGTGACTCAGGGGAGGGGGACAAGTGGGAGTCGCGGACCCATCCCCGAAGTGTTGGGGAGATCGGTACGTGTGCCTTCACCTGACGGCTGGCAACCACCCCTTGGTCTTCGCCCAGGGTGGAACTGGCTACCGCCTTCGGGCGCAACTATGCGTCTCGATCGGGCGCCGGGATGGGTGCGTTACTGGTATCGGTTGCCAATGTTCAAACGCCATGCCTGTTCATGGCTGTGGCAGCACGGTTGTTGGGATGTCTGGCCCGAGCCGGTACCAAACGCTAACGGCGCTTGCTCCCCAGGCGGTACTGAGTAAACAGTTCTACACTTTTTGATAGTCGCCCCGTTGGCTCCACTCCCTCCCAGGAGGTCAACGGGGCGACCTCTGTCTTAACGATATTCAGGCCAGTGAGGCTGGAGATCAGGCCGCGTTAGGCGAGCAGTGGTTCAGAGAGCGGCAGCGTGAGACTGAAGCTGGTGCCCCGACCTACTTGGGAGGTCGCATGGATTTGGCCACCCATAAGCGTCATTAGCTGTTGCGAGAGCGCTAGCCCGAGGCCGGTGCCTTGGATGTCGGAGGAATCGCGGTCGAGGCGATCGAACGGGTCGAACAGCCTGGGTAGGAGTTCGGGGTCTATGCCGAGGCCGGTATCGGTCACCGTTACTTGAAGTGTGGAATGGGCGAGGACCTCGCAGCTGATGTAGATCGTTCCGTTGGGCCGGTTGTATTTGATCGCGTTCGACAACAGGTTCAGCAGAACCTGGCGTAGCCGACCGGTGTTGGCATAGACAAGCTGGCCGGGGGGTGATTGGCGATCGAGTGCGATGTTAATGCCCGAGGCAGCAGCCAGCGGGCGTGTCAGGCTGATGGTCTCGGTCAGCAGGTTGGCGATGTCTACGGGGCCCAGGGGTACCTTCAGTTGCTCCGTGGCGATCATCGACGTATCGAGGACATCGTTGATGAGTTCCAGAAGATGTCTGCCGCCCCGCATGATGTGGTCCACAGAATCTGCCTGTATTTCCGAAAGATTGTCGCGCTCGAGGAGCTGCCCAAATCCGAGCACCGCATTCAGCGGCGTGCGCAGTTCGTGACTTATCCGGGACAAGAAAGCGCTCTTAGCCGTGTTCGCATACTCGGCGGTCCGTTGCGCTGATCGGGCGGCATCTGCGCTCTTGGCATCAGTGATGTCTTCGACGATGTCGGCCGCGCGTGTCACTGTCCCGTCTTCTGCCATGGTCGGACTACTGACTACCCGAAGCCAGCGCACAGCGCCGTCGGCGCGACGGATGCGCAGCTCAACTTTGGCGAACTGACCGTGACTGGCAGGCTCCCAAAGCTCGGCAGTAGTTCGAACGACGTCGTCGGGAATGACCATCGCTCTTAGCTCTGACAGTGTGGGTTTGGGCCCGTCTGGACTCAGACCCAAGATCTTTCTGCACCCTGGGCTGAAGAAGAGGATCTTCGGCGGAGTTAGCTGTCGCACGGTCCAACCAAAATCGAGACTTTGTGCCAGCTCGGTAGCGTATTGCCGGTAACTTGCTGAGGCGGCCCGATCATCGGTCGCAGCATCACGATCCAGTTCTGAATCCTCCCGTCCGCTAGCTCCGGCCAGCCGATCGGCCAAGGCGATGCCCCGATCGAGCCCCGCTTGTGAGCGTTCGGCGGCGGCGGCCCGCCGGTCTTGCGAGGAATAAAGCCGATCAGCGGCCGCCTCGCTGCGTGTCAGCGCTAACACGTCGATGGAGTCGGAATTGCCGGCGGGGAAAGGGCTTTTCAGGTCGCGTTGGTGGGCGTCTTCGTCGCGGTGAACGCTGTTCTGGTCGCGTTGGCGGGCGTTCTGGTCGCGTCGGTGGGCGTCTTCGTCGCGCTGTTCGGCGGCACCGTCGCGCTGGTTCCCCTTCAGGTCGCGTTGGTGGGCGTCTTCGTCGCGGTGAACGCTGTTCAGGTCGCGCTGTTCGGCAGCGTCGTCGCATTGCAGCGCTCGCTGGTTAAGTTCCCTCACGGGAGGCCCTCCTCCGATTGTGCTGAGCGTCAGCGTCACGAAGGCAACAGACGGGAGCGGCCCCTAGCAGATCACCATGCGTGTGCAAGTGACTACGCCACCGGGGGTATGTGTGAACAGTAGGCCGAAAAGCCATATCAATCTAGGGTGTCCCGCCAAGCGGTTGGTTTCAACAATTTCCTGCCTGGCCTAGTGCTGTTAACAACGCCTAACCTAACGACATGATCAGGAGTCGCAAGCTGTGCACGTTGACGGAAGTCCGCACAAGATGAGCCGGCTAGAAGAGGTGGGTGAACGCGACGGCTGGCGCTGCTGGATCTGTGATGAAGTTGTCGATCCGAAGATCTCCTCGAATGACCGTCGTGGTCCCAGCGTGGATAGCCTTGCCAGTGACACCAAAAACGCAAAGAAGGGGCGTGGCAAAGGTGATTCTGCGGCGGGAGAGAGGCTGGCCCATCTTGGCTGCAACACCAAGAAGGGCGCCATCAAAGCGGTAATTCCTTGGCCTAGTCGGCTCTTTGTTGTCGATCCTGCGCCGCTGATGGGAGTCGCTGATCGCTTGCAACGTAAGGGTGGGCGCGAGGTCGTTGCGCGGTGTCCGAGTCGTTCCGAT
>Ga0070667_100001621_pt1 | contig 20155 bp, 26 predicted proteins | sample KBSS33metaG_FD_64659 | JGI IMG/M metagenome (GOLD analysis project Ga0070667, IMG submission 64659) | Switchgrass rhizosphere microbial communities from Kellogg Biological Station, Michigan, USA - KBS S3-3 metaG | ecosystem: Host-associated > Plants > Roots > Rhizosphere > Soil ... | reverse complement strand
GTGTACGGTCTTGCCGCCCTACTGCGCGGCTCATACGTCACCGCCAGCGCCGTGCTCGAACAAAGCGGAACTTCTCATCTCCCATATTTTTTCAAGCGTTTTGACACGCTCGCCAGAAGGGACACAGAACGCTACGAAGAACGCCACACCAGCTCCGAATCAATCCGGTTAGGGGGTACGCTCATAAATGAACTTACCAACTTTTCTCGCGTAACCGCCCGCGCCCTGAGAGAAACACCTGAAACAAGTGGTTTCTCGGAGGCGCAGCGTATCGATGCCGCCCACAAATTACTTCCCATTTCCACCGCACGCGCCTCGCAGCACATAGACACCCTGTTGGGCGACGGCATGAACTGGTTCGACGCGGAAGAGCCCGCGCCGCACATTCAAATTACAGAAGGCAGACCCCGCAACAGCCGCATGGACGATGCAGACGCTGAAGCTGCGAGCCTCGTAACCATCTACGAGCTGTTAGGGCCCGAAAACGAAGCCCTCTTCCTGCCAGCCATGACCGTGCTGAAAAAAACAGCCAGGCCTATTTTGAAATGCCCCGCCCACCAGCGCTTTGCCGGAGCTGAAACCGCTTTGCAATTACAACTGCACGCAGGCATCAACCATCTGGCTGAGCATGGTGTGTTCCATCCTGACTTTGTTCCTCCGCCCGTAGTCTGACCCCTGTCACTTATTTGACTTATAGCTAATTAAATTATATTATAAAGCATATGCTCACCCTTGAGAACGCCCACTTGCACCCGCTGCCCGCCGCGCCTACGGACGAATACTGGCGGGCAATTGTGCGCACTACCATTGGCGAATATCTTGGCCCAGATTTCGCGCCGGATAATCCGCCCAACGTAACCACAACCGCCCGTAAATTTGGTTTCGAAGGAAAACTTGACCCTCAAGCCGTAGATAAGTCTGAGCGCTATGCCGCCATGGGCGCGCTTATTTCGCTCACAACAGATGAGCTTGTTGCGGGCAATGGGGTAGAGTCGCGCTTCACCAGCATTACGGGCGACAAAATGGACGATATAGAACAGAACGCCTATGACGCCTTTCTGGTAGCACGGGATGCCGCCATCTCGCCGGACACGCGCGGCAGCGAAATTGCCACTCACTTGCGCACACTCAGCCGAGCCGCAAATACCGCACTCACCTTCATTGGTGCAGGCGGCACCGCCCCTGCTGAAATTAAAAACTTTAACACGTTGGTACCAGCTGCTATGATGAAAAATCCTCACACCCGCACCCTTCCCAAGGCCGGGCGCATAGCCTTAGGGCACGGCTTCACTAATGTGTCGCTCAGTCGCGCTGGCGCCCATCTAGACTCACTGCATTACCGCCCGAAATGGCTCGACCTAACAACCAACATATTAGTCACTACAGCCCGCGAAGCCAATAGCAAAGAAGGCGTAGAAGCAGTCTACCGCTTAACACGCCACAGCGACGGCAAACCATTATTCAGTTTATGGAGGAAGGTGTACGAACAATTCGGCCCACTTATAAAATGTCCTGCCCACCAACAAATTTTTGGGGACGAAACCGCACTTTCGCGCATCTTGCACGCTGGTGTGAATGAGGCCGCCAGGCGCGGCGCGTATCAGTAAACGCCGCTAAGCGGCAGCTTGTTTCAACGCCTTCGCCATCCAGATAAGTTCGGCGTAGGCGGTTTGCACATTTTTCTCGTACATTTGGATGAATTCGGGCTTCATAACCCCCTGTTCGTCGAAGATGTCCTGGATTTTTGGGAAGTACAATTCCGGCTTGATGGGTACCATCCACATGGTGTGGTAGACATGCAACAACGCTTCGCAGACGCGCACGCCGCCCCACGGGCCATTGCTAACACCAGCGGTGGCGACGGGTTTGTGCTTATAGTTGGCGAATTCGCTGTCTAGCAAGCGCTTCAAAGAGCTGGGGATACTATGGTTATACTCTGGCGTTACCACGTAAAAGGCGTCGGCACGCTGGGTAATCTCAGCGTACTGCGGATTTTCACCATCTTCCGGAGCGCCGTCCGGCGGCAGGTCGTAATCCTTCGGGTCTACAAAAATAATTTCAACGTTTGGCAGTTTTGCGCCTTGCTCGGCTACCCATTTGGCGGCGTGTATACTTTTACGACCTTCACGCTTGGTGCCACAAATTACGGCAATTACTAGTTTCCCGTCCATACCACATCCTCCTTTTTAGTACAGTATAGCGCTAATTAGTTTTCTAGCTTGTGGATTTGGGCGTGATCCAGCCCGAAGTAATGTGCAACTTCGTGCCACAGGGTATGATGAATTTTTACCTGGAGATCGTGTAAATCCATAGCGTCGCGCTGCAGCGGACCTTTAAAAATGGTGATTTTATCGGGCGGATACTGGTTGGTGACGCCTTGTCGCTTGGATAGCGGCACGCCTTCGTACAACCCGTACAGCGTTTCGTTGCAAGCCAGGTGCAACTGTTCGCGCTGCTCGGGCGTGGGGTCGTCGGCATATACAATGGCCACGTTGCGCACGGCTTTACGGTGCGCCTTTGGTAATGTGTCGAATGCCCGATCTATTAAATTGGCAAATTGGTTGTCGTCTACGTAAAACATGTATCAGCTATTGTACCATCTGGACGATGATTACAGATTTAGTGTAGGCCCCGGATATTATCGGCCAATTTTACGGCTGACCCAACTCATGCCCGGCAGGCGGAAAATGCGTGCAAAGCGGCGCTGGCGCAACTCACGCTCTGCAGCAGGTGCTTCTTGCTGGACAGACTCAACAACCGCATTCTCACCACTAATTGCCAGTGCAGCTAGCAAACCTTCATCGCGGCTGTATTGGGCATTTTCGGCCCAAAACCGGGCACGCATGCCATGATCTTCAGTGTGCTTAAACAGGCGTTTTACATCGAAACCGTTGAAAAAGCTACTACATATTGTTGGCCCAACTTCAATCCCATGATCTAAGCTGTGTACGGTTAGACTGTACGTAACTCTGTCTTCTTGTGCCGTACGGTGGATACGGACGCGTTGTGCGTCAGCCTCACTAGGCGCACCATATTGCGCAAGGGCGGGCACATTCCCTACGAGCAAGTCAGAACCTTCGTGCAGTTGCACGACTGCACCGGGGTTATTAGTGAACGCTTCTTCTAAGGATGTGAGCGTTCGCAGGAAGTCTGCTTCTGCATCAAAGAAAGCAGGATTTTCGGCTAGGGCGGGCATGTTTTTATCTCAGTCTCAGTACTACTTGTTGGCGCGCTTGCGCTTGTTGGGGTCGAGTTCGCGCTTGCGCAGACGCAGATTCTTAGGTGTTACTTCCAAAAGTTCGTCGTTTTCGATAAAGTCGAGGCATTGTTCCAGGCTCAGGATGGTTGGCGGAGTTAACTGCACCACGCCGTCGCTAGACTTGCTGCGCATGTTGGTGAGGTGCTTAGCCTTACATACGTTGATTTCCATATCTTCGTGGCGGGTGTTTAGGCCGATAACTTGGCCGGCGTACACCTTTTCGGCTGGGCCGATGAAGAGTGTGCCGCGGGCTTCAGCAGTTTCTAACGAGTACGGCATAGTGGTGCCGGTTTCGAAGGCAATCAACACGCCGTTCCGTAGCTGTTGCAGGGACGGGCCTTGCTCCTGGTAGCCGGTCATCAGGCTATTCATTACGATGGTACCTTTGGTGTTGGTCATCAAAATGTTGCGGAGGCCGAGCAGCGCGCGGGTTGGCAGTTCGTACACCAGTTTGGTTACACCTTTGGGGCTGGCGAATTGTTCTTTCAGAACAGCGCGGCGCTGGCCGAGCTCCATCTGCACGGTGCCGACGTGTTCGGCGGGCACTTCAATAATGAGTTCTTCAACAGGCTCCATGATTTTGCCGTTTTCCTGATGAGTTACGACTTGCGGGCGGCCAACCTCGAATTCGTAACCTTCGCGGCGCATAGTTTCAATAAGCACGCTTAAGTGTAATTCGCCGCGGCCAGCAACCGTAAAGCCGATGCCATCTTGCTCTACACGCAGACCAACGTTGGTTTCCAGCTCTTTTTCGAGGCGTTCACCGATTTGGCGGGAGGTGTTAAACTCGCCTTCCTGCCCCTTGAACGGGCTGGTGTTTGGGCCCAGGAAAATGCGCAGCGTAGGCGCTTCAACTTCAATAACCGGCAGCGGTTCGGGGTTAGCAGCGTCACAGATGGTTTCGCCAATGCGCGCGTCGCCAATGCCGGTAAGCTGCACGATATCGCCCGCGATACCTTCCAGCACTTCAAATTTGCTGACGCCGTGGCTCATGAATACTAACTCAACTTTGGCTTTTACCTGCGAGCCGTCGGTTTTACACAACACCACTTGGTCGCCAGCTTTTACGTTGCCGCGGTTGATGCGGCCCACAGCGTATTTGCCTTTAAAAGCGTCCCAGCTTAAGGCGGTTACCAACATTTGGAATGGCTTGTCGAGCTCTACTCTTGGGGCGGGGATTTGGTTGATAATAGCGTCGAAAATTACATCCAGGTTGGCGTCTTCGTCGCTGTCGGCAGGCAGTTCTTTCCAAGCCTTGCCTGCGCGGCCAATGGCGTAGTACACCGGGTAATGCAATTGGTCTTCGTGCACGGCTAGTTCCAGAAACAGGTCGGCCAGTTCGTCTTCAACTTCTTTAATGCGGCGGCCGTCTTTGTCGATTTTGTTGATGATAACAATCGGCTTAAGGCCATTAGCCAGCGCTTTGCCAAGCACGAACTTGGTTTGCGGCATCGGACCTTCCTGGGCGTCTACAATAAGCAGGCAGCCGTCGGCCATGTTCAGCGTGCGCTCTACCTCGCCACTAAAGTCAGCGTGCCCGGGAGTGTCGATGATGTTAATGCGGTAATCATCGTGCTGCACAGCGGTAACTTTGGCGGTAATAGTAATGCCGCGCTCGCGCTCTTGGTCGCCGCTGTCCATAATTAAGGTTTGGGACATTTCGGCCTGGTTGTCGCGGAAAGTTTTGCTCTGCTTCAGTAAACCGTCTACCAAGGTAGTTTTGCCGTGGTCAACGTGCGCAATAATTGCAATATTACGAATTTTTGCCGGATCTTGAACTGTTTGTGCCATAAAAATCAAAGCGCCCTTGCCGCGCAAGCTAAAATATTTACCTATATTATCGCATAAGCGTCATGATTTAGCAACTGAGACTACGCTTGTGCGGGTGGCGCAACAAGCGCTGGGTCATATGGCACGCCCGGAACAAGCACACCCGCAGCAAACATCCGCCTGATCATACTTATATCGCTGGCGTTATTCGGAGCACCGAGGGCGGCCCGCGCCAACGAATTTTGGGAGGCAAGAACAAAAGAACTCGACGACATAAAACCCATTTCGTCGTAGTGCAGCCCGGCGGCGCGCCCGGCCCATACAGCCACCTGGGCGTCGGTCAATGGCGACACGGGCTGAAATGGCTCACCCACCTCTACTAAGCCGGATATAATCGCTTTGGTTGTTGCCTCGCATTTTGCCCTAGATCCGGTGTTGCGCAGCACTGTAGCAAGAATAGCGTGGAACGAGCCAGGGGTTACTTTCCCAGCCTTGAGCCGTGATGCCTCAGCGGCCGTCTCTTTAGGATCGGCGTCGTTCATTATGCCTTGTAAAATGCATTTCCGGTAGGGAACCAGGTCCACAGAGGTGCCGAGCGGAACGCGCACACGGTAGGAGATCCATGAAGAGCGCCGGGGAGTAATCTCCGATGCGCCAATTACCAGGTCATCTAACAGCTCTGTGGGGTCTGGCACGTCTAGAGTTTCTGCCACCGGGGGAGTGTGGTCTACTAGCTCTAAACGGAGCGACCACTGCCCTTTCTGCGCTTGTTCTTCAGTAATAGGGCGGGTTATAACTTCAGGTATATGAAAAGGGATTCTTGCTGGCATACATTACATATAGAGGAAGCACTTCATATCGTCAAGTGAGGCTTAGGCTTGAGGCAGCCCGACAACCGGCGGCATGTCCGCCGCCAACAAAGCCGGGTCGTACGGCTTGCCGACTACGAACTCGCCGCACGCAAACGCCAGTGCCATTGTGTGCGGCTGGCTGGCATATTCGGGTGCGCCGAGCGCATAGTTTGCCATCGTGTTGTAGACCGTAAGAGTGCCCGGAACAGAAGAGAGAAATGTCATCCGGCTATACCTATACCCGGCACCTTTTGCAGCCAGCACGGCAAGTTGAGGTTCATTAAGCGGCAGCCGCTGCTCCGCATCCACAGCCCAATCGACGCTGTGGAGCACGATAGCCTTGCAGGCTGCTTCAGCTAACGTCTTCGAGTAGGTGGCCACTTTCAGGTCGCTCAGTATCCTTGTCACATATTTGGGCTGCAATCGCTTCTTCGTTAATTCGGAGTACGCCCCTGCGGTTATTTCATCAGGAACGCCATGAAGGGAATTTTGTACGACAAGCCTAAGCGCCTCACTCATCTTAACGTTGGCACCAATCGGTGCTCGTACGCGGTAGAACTTCTTGTCGTCTTTGTCTTCGCACTCAAAACGCAGCGTCCACTCCCCCGGCTTAGTAGGCTTGCGGGTTACAACAGGAGGGGCATTGACTATTCTACGTGGCATTCAATAACATATAGAATAGCTATCTACCTATGTCAACTATGGTACACTAGTAACAGATGTACTCGATGTGTCTAGCAGCTGAAAATGAGGTAGCCGGGTGGAGATAGCGCTTCTTTGTTTTGAAGTAGCCATTTTGGTGCTGTTTTCAGCAATTTGCTCCGGCCTGAACGTGGCGCTACTGTCGTTAGATTTGGCCGATTTAGAGCGCAAAGCCAAGCTGGGCAACGCCGACGCCAAACATGTTTTGCCGCTGCGCAAAAACACTCACCTTACCCTGGCTGCGCTACTGTTGGTGAACGTGGCGGCGGTTTCGGCGAACTCATTGGTTTTGGAATCGCAATTGTACGGTTTGCTGGCGGGCGCCGTTAGCACGCTGCTTATTGTTATCTTTGGCGAAATTATGCCGCAGGCATTGTTTAACCGGCGCGCACTTTTTTTCTGCGCTCGATTTAGCGTGTTGCTACGGGTAATGATTGTGGTGACCTATCCTGTATCTAAACCATTACAGCTGCTGCTAGACAAACTCTTCGGCCAAACCGAAAGCGCCGCATTGCAATCGCGCCACGAGCTGGGCATGATGATTACCGAACACCTGGGCGACTCCAGCAGCGAACTCGACGAAGACGAAGTCGAAATTATTCGCGGCGCCCTGCAGCTCAGCGAAAAACGGGTGCGCGACATTATGACTCCTTTGAAAAGCGTATTCTGGATGACACCGAACGACGAAATAGATACCCGCAAAATCGACGAAATTAAGCATCACGGCTGGAGCCGCATCCCCATTCTTAACAAGCAACGCACTGTATGCTACGGCCTGCTGCTTATGAAAGATCTAGTAGACATAGATTTTGACGAACGCGCCGTCCCGGTAAATGAACTGCCGCTGTATCCCGTACAATTGGTTGGCAGTATGACCGCGCTCGACACCATGTTCCGCAAATTTATTAGTGGTGGCGCACACCTTATTCCGGTTGAAAAAGACGACCGTATTGTTGGCATCGTAACTATCGAGGACTTACTAGAAGAAATTGTCGGCCACGAAATTGAAGATGAAACCGACCGCACGCGGCGCATAAAGCAAAGGCGCGGGCAGTTGAAACCGCTTAAAAAATCGCGTGGCCTTACAAGTATGCGTCGAGACCGCCGGGCTTCGGAATAAAGCTGGCTTCGAATGCGGTTTTGTTGGCGGCGCGCAGCTCTCGTTCGGTGAGCAATTCGTGATCTAGCAGGAATTTAAACTGGCGCTTCAAACGGCAGCCTTCAATAATTTCGGGCCAGTCGGTATTTATACAAAAACGTACTTTGTGCTTGATGAATGTGCGCAAAATATGCCGCATTTCGTCTAAATCTTTCACGGCTTTTGTCGCCAAATTGCTAAACGGGCAAATTTCCAGCACGGTGCCGTGCTCGGCCAGCTCCTTCATGAGTGGTTCGTCGTAGGCCGCCAGAATGCCGTGGCCAATACGCTCTGGTTTGATGTATTCCAGGGCCTGCCACATGTCGTTGGCGTTCTGGACCTCGCCGCTGTGCACGGTTATGTGCAGGCCTGCTTGGCGCGCTTTTTCAAATAACGGCGCGTAGTGTTCGAACGTGAAATCGGCCGATTGCTGGTCGGCCACATCTATGCCGACCACACCGCGGCGGCGATATTTAATGGCTTTCTCTACGATTTTGGCGTTTTGCTCGTAGGTAAGCTGGCGGCCCATGCAAAAAATAAGGCCTGCACTTAAACTGTCGCACTCCAGCAAAGCACGCTCCATGCCACGAAGCATGGCCATAATAATGTAATCGAGGTCGAAATGGCCGCCTTGGTTGTGGTACATAGGGTTGTTGCGCAACTCCATGAGCGTAATGCCGTTTTCGCGGTACCCGCCAGTCATAGTGTGATATGTGGCCTGCTCTACCTGGTGCGCACCGGAACTGAGTGGGTCGAGCAGCGGGTGGTAAATCTTATTAAAGTACTCTTCCAGCTTTATACGGCGCTTAGGCGACAGCGTAATGTATTCTTCAAATTCTTTGAATGTTTTTTTCGGAAGTTTAATGCCGTTTTCGTGAGCCAACTGCCAGAGTACCGTGGGGCTTATTGAGGCTCCGAGGTGGGCGTGCAGCTCAGCCAGGGGAAAGTCGGGAAATGGTTTTGGCCGGACTGCTTGTGGCATAGGCGGTGGCTCCTGGGCGATTGTTTCCTGTAATTAAACGCGTAGGTGCCTCGGCTGTCAACCCGCTTTTGTTACTGCCTTATGGCTCGATGTTGCGGGGGCGCTGATCCTCAGAAAAAAACTGTAATCGATCGCCGCGGGTGCACAAATACCCCACCTTCGACATCCTGAGAGCTTGCCCTTCCGGGCCTGCGATCTGTACACCAGTTACCTCGCCAGCCACCAATGGGCCGCGCGAACAGCCTGGCTCACCTTCACCTTCGGCCGCCATCGGGCAATCGGCAGCGCAAGTCATAAGCTCCTCCGGCTCAGCAATAACGAGTGCGTCCAGATAATCTGTAAGCCGTCGCGGCACATCTTGGGGTTCCATACGGCATAATGTACGTTGGCTGTAAGGTGTTGTCAAGAGAAGGTATACTGTACTTATGCACGAACCCCTTGCAGAACGCATGCGGCCGGAGACATTAGACGACGTGGTTGGCCAGAAACATCTGGTTGAGCACGGTCAAATTATCCGCCAAATTATTGAGCGCAAACAACCCACCAGCCTTATTTTGTGGGGGCCGCCCGGAAGCGGCAAAACAACGCTAGCCCGCATTATCGCCCGCGAAACCGGTGCTGAATTTGTTGAACTAAGTGCCGTAACCGCCAAAAAAGAAGATGTGCGCAAGGTGGTAGACACAGCCGAGGTCAACCAACGCCTTGGCATGCGCACCATTTTGTTCGTGGATGAAATTCACCGCTTTAACAAGGCGCAGCAAGACGCCTTCCTGCCATTTGTAGAAAACGGCACTATCGTACTTATTGGTGCAACTACCGAAAATCCCAGCTTTGAGGTTATTACTCCACTGTTGAGCCGCTCGCGTGTACTAGTGTTAGAACCACTTACCAAAGAAGATATAATCACCATTCTAAAAAAGACCGCCAAGGCTCTGCACTTAAACGCCAAGCACCTGCCCGCCAAAAGCATCGACTTACTGGCAGAATTAAGCGGTGGCGATGCCCGCGTGGCATTAGGCAACCTGGAGTTGGCGCTGCAACTCACCGACAAAACCATCAGCCAAGAAGTAGTAACCACGGCCGCCCAAAAACGCGTGCCCGGTTATGACAAAGCAGGCGAGCAGCACTACAACATCATCAGCGCGTTCATTAAAAGCATGCGCGGCTCGCAGCCGACCGCAGCGTTGTATTACATGGCGCGCATGTTACAGGCTGGCGAGGATCCGAAATTTATTGCCCGACGCATGGTTATATTCGCCTCCGAAGATATTGGTTTGGCTGCGCCCGCCGCGCTTAATTTAGCCGTTTCCACGTTCCAGGCCATTGAACGTATTGGGCTGCCGGAGGGCAATTACGCACTGTACCACTGCGCCACCGTGCTTTCCAAAGCACCAAAATCGCGCGAAATCGCCAACGCCATGCACGCCGCTCAATCCGCAGCGCGCGACTTCCCTGACCTGCCCGTACCCCTGCATTTACGCAACGCGCCTACCAAACTCATGAAAGAGCTCGGCTACAACAAAGGTTACAAATGGGAAGCAAATTTCCAGCATGAAAGTGGTTTTTTGCCATCAGAACTCGGAAATGCAGACTTTTTCAACGGCTAAACTAGCCGCCAGCAACTGGCTGAATATGTGCAGCCGCCAGCAAAACATTGCCCATATGACGGAACTGCTCCATGTGGAGCTTGGGAGATTCTACCGATGCCCCGCCCACCTTATTGAACAAGGCGCCCTCAAGGCAAAAGGTCCGAAAACGGTTCTCTCTTAACGCGTCACGCAATCTCATCAATGAAATGTCGCCTGCTATATATAAATCAGCCTGCTCTTGGTGAACGGAAACGGCAACGCTTGTATGCCAATCATCTTCAGTGCCATTCTCCCAAGAAATTGTTGTCTGCACAGGCAGCCCGTCGCGGAACGCAATTTCGCGGCCGGTCATACGTAGATATGATAGAGCACCCACACGGTTTGCGCTCGGTATCGCAAAGTATGCTTCTCCTTGCCGTCTGTCTCCGCTAACGCTAGCCTCAGGGTGAGTTATAACTGCACTTGCGCCAGCAGCAAAAGCCATAGCCGACAAACCACCCAGCCACAATTCTCGTCGTGCAACGTTCCGCAAAGGAAGCTTAGCTGTAGAATCGGCGATCGTGGCCGTCAGCTTGAGCGCACCGTGGCCGTCAGCTATCGGCTCGAATAGAGGCTTGCTGTACTGGTCGAGGGGTAGAATGCCGCCCGCCGCCCGCCAAAACATCATCATTCCCAGCTCGGCCAATCTACGTACGGGCGGCCTTAGCGTGGCAATAGTAGTGTCATACCAAGGCAGATTCAGTACTTGTTCTTTCGCTAACGGCTTAAACGCAGGTGTTTTATATCTGGACACGATGCTAGACAGTGTACCATGCCATGCAACTTATAAACTGCCCAGCCATAGAGCCTTTACAAAGTGCGCTATACTGGAAGTATGAAAAGAATTACAGGCACAGTCGTGCTTTTTGTTTTGTTAGTACTTACCGTGGTGGCGCTTGCCAAAATTGGCCAGCCCCAAACTACCAGCGCGCTTTCCGTGAACGAGGTGACGAAGGATGGATCTCGCTAGTCCGGCGTTTAGCCAAGATCAGCCCATTCCGGCATACCACACCAACAAGGGCGAGGGTGTTTCACCGCCGCTCACTATCAGTAATGTGCCGCCGGGCACAGCCAGCCTGGCGCTTGTTATGCACGATCCCGACGCGCCGCACGGTGACTTTTTGCACTGGACTGTTTGGAACATTTCGGCCACCACTGGCGTCATCCCCGAGAACAAAGTACCCACCGGCGCCGTGCAAGGCACCAACGATTACGGCAAAATTGGCTACGGCCAGCCCGCACCGCCCAGCGACACCCACCATTATATATTTGATTTGTATGCCTTAAATATTGAGCTGGATTTGCCCGCGGGCGCCAGCCTCAAACAACTACAAGATGCCATGGAAGGCCACGTTGTTACACAGGCCAAGCTTGTGGGCACCGTCTCCGCCTAGGTGTTGCAAAAATATATATTTTGTAACATAATTTATCATCATGTTTAATCTATTCCCTGAAACCCGCACTACAGTTAACTCCAGAATAGAATCTTTTAAAGACGCTGCCGCCGCTATCATATTCGTCGCCGCTTTGGGCGCAGGCGCAACCCACACCCAGGAACTCAACGAAATCTGCGGGGCCGATAAAACCGCAGTAGCCTACGGCGTAGCTGCTCTAACTGGAGATGGCCTCCCAAGCTGGGCTCCGACAAGATACAAACCTAATGAAGCACTTACCGGTTCAGAAATAATGAACCGTATGTTGGCGGGTAGCGATACGGCCAGCGTTGCCGCCACTGCGAACCAGCAGCCCACCTGCTTCTAACTCACTCAGCGATCACTTCTTTGCTACATTGTGTCCGCAAATAAAAAAACCGACCCTTTACAGAGTCGGTTTCATAACGCCAAGAAACGCTTATTGCTTGTTTACAACCTTCTCCCAGGGCAAGTTTTCCTTACCGAAGTGGCCGTAAGCACTGGTTTCGCTGTAGATGGGGCGAGCCAGGTCGAGAGTTTCGATAATGCCCTTTACGCTGGTGTCCAGCAGCTTGTGCATGAAGTCGTAGAGTTCGTCTTCGCCTACCGTGGCTGTGCCAAAGGTGTCGATGGTTTCCATCAGCGGGCGCGGCTTGCCGATAACGTATGCCAGGCCAATTTCGCAGCGCTCGGCTAGGCCTGCAGCCACGATGTTTTTAGCGATGTAGCGGGCAGCGTATGCACCAGAACGGTCTACCTTGCTCGGGTCTTTGCCGCTAAAGGCACCGCCGCCAACGCGGGCGTAACCACCGTAGCCGTCTACCACGATTTTGCGGCCGGTAAGGCCAGCGTCGCTTTCAGGGCCAGGAATGTGCCACAGGCCCGTACCGTTTACAATAATGTCTTCCTCGGCGGGTAACTCAAAGCCGTACTTTTCAAACACCGGCTTGAAGATGTGCTCGATAACATCCTTGCGGACGTCTGCAGCCGTAGTTTCCTCGGCGTGCGCGACAGCAGCAACCAGCTTTTCGATACCGACCGGCTTGTCGTCTTCGTAGCGGACAGTTACCTGGGCTTTGCCGTCTGGGCGCAGCCACTTCAGTTCACCGCTCTCGCGGGCTTCGTCGATGCGGCGGGTCAGCGCATGTGCCAAAGCAATTGGCAACGGCATAAGTTCCGGCGTTTCTTTGCAGGCGTAGCCAAACATCATGCCTTGGTCACCAGCGCCGTCTTGGTCTACGCCCAGGGCGATTTCTGGAGACTGCTGGTGGATGTCGTTGCTAAATACCGACTCCTGGCTAAAGCCCCAGGACGGTACGGTGTAGCCCAAACGCTTCACGGTCGCGCGTACGATCTCCTCGTAGTCGATTTTGGCGTTGGTTTTAATCTCGCCGAACAGACAAATTTGGTTGGCACCGGCAACGGTTTCAATGCCGCAGCGCGATTTCGGGTCTTGGCCCAATGCCGCATCTACAATCGCGTCGCTAATGGCGTCACAAATTTTGTCTGGGTGGCCAGCACATACGGACTCGCTAGTGAACAGCCGCTTGCGGGTTGTCCGGGTTTCGTCCTTAACTTCGGGCATAAAAATATCCTTTCTGCTTGCGGGCGGAAAGGATTCTGGTAAGAGATATCTTCCCCGCCTTGTCGCGGGCTAGATGGAGCACCGTGCCTTAATATATAGGCCGGTTGCCGACAGATCAACGAGCTAGTCCTCTCCCTGCACTCTGTATATTCTTAAATTGTTAATGCGCTTATCGTAACACAGGCTTGTGCACTGCGCCAGTTATGTGGATTGTAAAATTTACCGTGAGTTATACGTGATACACTACCCGTATGACTCACCAAGGTACCGAATATGTTCAGGGCCGCAGGTTTTTGCAGCCCAACCACTTAGGTATTGTCGCCTGGCAATATAAAGGAGATGAGGGCTGGCTGGACCGTTACTTTCCAATTGGTTCCGTCCACGATTCTGCAAGGTTCTTTTCTGCAAGTGAAGAGCGTACGGCTGCCACTTTAGAAAACGTACGGAGCATCCTAGGAAGAACTGTCGTCTGCGTGAAAACCAACATATATAACGACGTACTAGGGTCACTTTTTAAAGAACAGCACGGCGACGGAGGAACCGGCCCCTGGACGGCAGTCGTGTTAGAGAGAACAGGTCATCACACCCCTTCCACACTGGCAAGGCTGCAACAACTTGCCTGCGACAGCACCCACCAGGACACTACAGTCACTCAGCAAGAGATAGCATCAGCAAAAGAGACAGGCAAAATCCCTTCTGAAGTTCCAGCAGAGGAAATAACCCACACCACAACGCATCTGCACACCGTGAATCCGCGTCTGGTAGTACCACAGCAAGCACATATACCGGTCCATGGTTTATGGCTGCCCAACACCATCGCACACCATTAACACGTTCGCAGGCTAGATGCGTGATACACTACCAGTAATGGGCCACACCGAAACCGAAGCAGATTTGTCTTTACGACCTGATCACGCAGGCATTATCGCCTGGCGATATAACGGCCGTCGCGTTTGGCTCAGCAGTTTCTTCACCGGCCCGTCCGAAGATAACGTATCTTTCTTCGTGAATGGTGAACAGCGCATGGATGAAACACTCCACAGCATTGGCATGGCCGCAGGAAGTGCAGCCGTAACTGAAACAACGATATACAACGACCAATTATTAGAGAGCTTAGCGCGCCGTCACGACCCTAGCGCCTGCACCCTTCGGTGGAGCGCCATTGTGTTAGAGCGCGACATGATGACTCTTCCGAGCACCCTGGCAACAGCGCAGCAAATCGCACACCAACGTGCGCAAGGCGTGGCTAATACTTTCAGAGAGGAAATAACATTGGCGCAAGGCGAAGGAATAATTCACCCCGGCGGCGATGTACGCGATTCAGTCATGCACACCCTGTCACACCTGCACACCATAGACCCGCAACAAACTTCAGCCGATGGCCAAGGTTATGTGCCCATTCAGGGTTTATGGCTACCAAATACAGAACTTCATAAGTAGCACATATTTGCTAATGCTGCGCACGTATGGAAAGATGTATAAATGCGCATCTTGTTCGAATCTTTCCCCCGCATCAACACTCTTGCTCACGACCAACAAACTCAGGTAGAAGTCGGCACCGACCAATGGCGCACCACAGAGGGCATATTAATAAGTGAACATGCTGGCCATAATTTGCTGTTAGTAGGTCACAATGCTAAAACCAAAAAAGGGCTCGTGGGCCAGTTTTCAGAAGTTGCGGATGTTGATCCAAAACAGCTAAGGGGCAGTGGGATTTTTGAGGAAGCCCTTCTGGGCATACAAGAGTTAGGCGAGGTCGAGCAAACGTGGGTATGGTTGGGCGGTTTAGCACTCAGCTCCGGAAGCGATAAAAACCCTCACGCAAAAGACGACCGTACCATAGGGCTTACCAGGATAGCACAACGATTACCAGATGTAGCTGGCCTACGCCACAATTGGATACCACCCGAGCGCGACTTCATGCATGTGCAGCTAAACGCCGCAAGCGGCACCGTATCTATCGAGATAGCCAACATGCCCGGCGGCCGGGGCGTAACCGTAGCGCTATAACGCCGCACGTCGCTCTTATTCTCCATCTCCATAAGACTTTAGAAAATCCAGGTCGCGCAAACGCATGTCACGGTCGATACTAATTGTGTCCGCCATATTTGACACGGTGCGGCGAACCCGTGCAAAGGTATCGTCACTGAACAGGTCCGCTTCTGGATACGCCGCATGCAACGCTACCGCATCTAAACCCGTTGCTTTTGCAAGCTCCTGATATCGGGCTGCGTTCTCCATGTCAGGAATGACCCGCTCATCCGCCGACTTGACCTTCGGAACCTTAATCTTCGCTGTTCCCTTTTCTAGTTTCGCCAGTGCCCGCTTATACTTTTCCTCTGCGCGCCTACCATTAACTAGTAGTTCCTCATCGTTCGCACTAGCTCTGGCCATAATTGTACCCGGCGAACCCAGTATCACCGCACGCAAGTCCAGGCCGCCTCCAAGCAATACGTTCATACTGTGAAAAAGACGATTATTTGAGGAGCGAAACAGGTCGCGTCCACGTCTTGAGATTTCATCCAGGTTCTCCGCACCAACCACATGGCCTAGCACACGAGCGATCTCAATTACTCTCAACGGCCTAGTTTCTTGTATGGCTGCACTATCTATACCTGTACGCGCCGGCCTTTCGGGCTCACCGCCGCCTAGCATCAACTTGTAAAAATGACGTCGGCAAATACCAGCCCAATCGGCGGGCGACAATTTTATTACTGACGAACCTACAACAGTCGGCACCTTATTTTCTGCCTGTATCTGCCGTTGGGCAATCGTTAGGCCTTGGCAGCCGTTAACGTCCGCATTTAACTTGCCTACAAATCCACCATTTACTATAACGTTCTCCGAAACCAGTGCACCCAGCCACTCAGTGTCGTGCTCCACAGTTAGCTCAGGGATTACCGTACCTTCAAAAAAAGGCACGCCTGGGCGCGGCGGTAAATCTTGTACAGGTATGGTCAAAATTCTAGGAGGTTCCCCGGATGGTTCATGCAACGGCATGCGATTACTTTAGTAGATTATGGACAAACGAGCAAAACGTTTACAATTGTGGACAATGCTGGACTGCGGCGTCAGTTTTGCTCAAACGGGGGCACCCTCTAGCAAAACGAGCCGTCATTTGCTACAATTACCCCGTTATTGGGGATTGGCCAAGCGGTAAGGCAACGGGTTCTGGTCCCGTGATCGGGGGTTCGAATCCCTCATCCCCAGCCAGATTAAAAAGACCAAACTTTTGTTTGGTCTTTTTAATTGCACACCAAAACTCATTGCCGCAGTAGGCAACGTGTCAGTTTAATCATTTCGTTAAACATAATGTTGACACTAAACTAGTTTATCTATATTATTAAATCAACAGTTAAGCGAGGGTTGAAAAATGTCTATGGGCGATGGCAAGGCTGAAAATGTTCTAGAGTATCTAGATAATTTGGTTGAAAAGGGTAAGGCCACTGGAGGTGCGGTAAGGCCACTAAAAACTGCCTTTGCCAAGGTACTCCAGATAGTCGATGGAGAGAATTGGCGCGTTACGGACGTCAAAAGCATTGACGTCGAGGATTACATGTCCCGCTTTGCCAATCTAACAATGGGTAAGTATAGCAGCGGTAGCCTTATTGAGTACAAATCACGTGTCAATAAGGTAACCGCCTGGTATATTAACTTTCTCACTAACCCAGGCTGGGCGCCAAGCGTACAAAAGCGCAATCGTACCGCCAAGGCTTCATCAGACAAACCGACGTCAAAGTCCGCCGACCAACCAGCGCAACAGCCGCTTAGTCACCGCGAGTCTCCACAAACAATGTCCGTAGTAGCTAGCGCGCCAGGGCGTATTCTCTATCCTTATCCCCTCTTGGACGGGCAACTAATCCACATTAGCTTACCTATTAAGTTCTCGAAGGATGACGCAAAGCGTATTGCAGCATTTATCGAGAGCATTGCTGTTGAATTCCCAGCGGGAGGGCAGAGCAATGGATAAACACGTACGAGTTTTTGCTTTTATAGACAGTCAAAATCTCAATATGGGCGTAAGCTGTGACGTAAAACGAGGTAGCAAAAAAGTCTATAGCGGCTGGAAGCTAGACTTCAAAAAATTTAGAACTTACCTTAAGGATAAACATAAAGTAGATACAGCCTTTCTCTTTATTGGCAACCTTCCAGGTAATGAGGGCCTTTACGAATATCTCCAACGTGCTGGTTATGTGTTGATTCTCAAACCCACCACAAGCTACAAAGATGGGGATGGTAAAATGAAAGTCAAAGGTAATGTAGACACAGATCTAGTGCTGTATGCAGCAGCTCGAGAAATCAATAATTATGACAAAGCTGTAGTAGTATCCGGAGATGGTGACTTCCTTAGTCTCTACGAATACCTGACTGAACAGGATAAATTGGGGGTTGTTCTAATCCCCAATAAACAGAATTATTCGAGCTTACTTACTAAGTACGCCAGCTTGTTTGACTTCGTATCCGTCAATAAAAAGAAACTCGAAAAAGAGAACCATAAAAAATGACCGGTATGGGCTTGCAGGACGCACACTGCAAGGTAACCGGTCGTGGTGATACTTTTAAATATACACTACCTAATCAAGGTAGTCAATACGTAATAATAGTGTCATAATATTGTGGTCTCGGCGATTAGCTTAGCCTCTGTGTTTTGGGTGTGCCCATCAAGAAGTTCCCGTATCTCCTGGATGTTACATTCGATATCATCCTCATCATCAAAAGTTATCTTAGCGGCCCTTCCGCCCAGCCAGGTTATTTGGAACATTTTTATAGATCATTAAGTTCCATAATTTATTTTTTCTATCGCAATTCATATCATTCATAAAATTTTTCATCTGTTAATTTGAGTTCGTATCCGTCTGGCGCAGATCTGCAGTATAATTAAACATGTGGACAAGAAATCTCGTCATATATTTTTGCCTTGGATAACGGCCGGTCTTGGATTAGCTGTTGTCGTACTGCACTTCATTAATTCAAGTATGTTCTATGCTTTTCTCAAGAAGCAGGCTTTAGGTCTCGAGCATGCGTATATGCCTCGATTCCCTGCGGATGAATTACTGACCTTAGTCGGCTTCGTGTTATTTTTCGGCGGTATCACTGTAGGTGTTAAAAGATTGAAAAATGATAGGCGCTGAGCGATCTATCCCCTCAGAATCGGCAATCAATAGGCTTATAACTACTGACAAAAGCGCTGAGAGGCAGGCACAAGCGCGAAGGCTTGGTCAGGTAGTGTTGCGCCACATTAACTTCGCCAACCAAGACCCAATCATGCGCTATCCGGGGAGCGGGGCAGACGAGGAGCACGTAGCTTCTGGTAATGAGTATAGAGTCGGTAAGCATGTTGGCGCTTGGCTCAATTTTGTTGTTAATGCGCAATTCGAGAATCTACAAGAAACACCTGAATGGTTGCCGCATGCTGAACGAGTAGACCTTAAACTTCGGATATATGACCTTGAGTTACCAGACGAGCTCGATAGCGATATACCTGATGCAACTAGTGAAGTCGTCGTGTCTCTTGCGCCTACAGAAGAGACTGTTGACAGGTCGGCCGACCAATCTTACGCTGCACGCTATCAAGGTGGCGATACTCTCGATGCACAGGACACAGAAACGGTAATTAGGATACTTGCTTTGATGGCTGATAAAATTGAAGGTGCAAGCAGCGAACCCTAACCGGGTAAATTGCCTGGAATGGTAGTTCGAAGCAAAGAGCCATCAAATTTATCGCAGGTCATATATCCGCCTATAATTAGGGCTAAGGCGGCTGACTCAATTCGGTAATTTCCAAATTCCGCAGTTTCCCGTACATATTTAGAAGCGAAGCATGGACGGTGTTCCAATTTTGGGCTATGTGGCCAGCCAAGTTTAGTAACAGATAAGAAAGTGTTCCAAAATCTGGAGCATTTTTTGTTTCGTAAGGCTTTCTATCTGTAGAACTGGGTTCGAATCCTTTATGGCCGATCATGACTTCTTTTTCGAACATGTATACTGATCATATGCGAACTATTGATCGAGAAATTGTTAGTCCATTTATATTTAGCAACGACGGGTACATTCTGCTTGGAAAGAGCAAGCCGGGCGGCGTCTATCCCGGCTACATGCTCATTCCGGGTGGTGGAGTAGAGCCAGGGGAAAGCCTGGTTGATGCCGTGAAGCGCGAAGTTAAAGAAGAAGTGGGGCTGACTCTCGACGACGCTAAAATTGTTCATATAGATGACTCTCTAACTGACACAACGGAAAAAACGCTGCGTGACACCAATGAACGCGTACTCGTGAATATGCATTTCAATATTTTTCGAATCGACATTCCTCGTCCTGCCGCCGAGATAGCAGTTACAGCCGGTGATGACTTCAGTGATGCCGAGTGGGTAGCCTTCTATGACCTTCCGTCAAAGAAAATACCTGAAACTACCAAAAGTTCATTGCGTGATTTTGGCATTTTAGATTCCTGAATATCTTTCTTCCAATTCAATCAGCCTTCGATACATTAAGACCAGGCTCCGGTAGATGGTGTTCCAATTTTGGGCTACGTGGCCAGCCAAAAAATAATCTATAACACCTCCTAGTATGTGTTATTTTTGTTTTTCCATCCATCGTCTTTCAACCCAGGGCAGCGGAAGAATCAGAACTGCATGGAATTCGTGATTGCTTAGCCGACCTGGCTGTCCGGATACTACCTCCGCAGCAGTAAGACCTCGCCCACAGCTTGCAATCATAAGCAGAGTGGGGTATCTTGGCCTTAGATATAGTAGTCTCCGCCAAAGGATTGTCTTGATACGTATTAAGGTCCCTCGCCACCTTCCCAAAGCTTCCCCGTACACCTGGATTGCA
>Ga0070667_100001618_pt1 | contig 20179 bp, 15 predicted proteins | sample KBSS33metaG_FD_64659 | JGI IMG/M metagenome (GOLD analysis project Ga0070667, IMG submission 64659) | Switchgrass rhizosphere microbial communities from Kellogg Biological Station, Michigan, USA - KBS S3-3 metaG | ecosystem: Host-associated > Plants > Roots > Rhizosphere > Soil ... | reverse complement strand
TGCCAATTTCAGGCAGAAAACCAGCGCGTTTGATTTTAATACCAATGTGGTGTTATGGAATGCCTGGGTTGGAAAAAAATTCCTGAAGGGAGATGCGCTGCTGCTGAAAGCTTCTGCCAATGATTTGCTGAACCAGAATATTGGTTTTAGCAGGCAGGCAAACAGCAATTTTATTTCACAGAATACCTATTCCACCATTCAACGGTTTTTTATGCTGTCGGTAGTGTGGAATTTTACCAAGGCAGGCACACCTGCACCGCCACAGCAATAACCATAACAACACTATTTATGAAAGCGAAAGCGATACGGTATATTTTCCTGTTCTGCCTGCTGCTGACAGCTGTGCAGATAAAAGCACAAAACACTATTTTTCTTGCAGAAGGCAAAATAGAATTTGAGAAAAGGGTGAATCAGTATGCGCTGATGGAAGAGGGCGATACCTGGTCTGATCTGCAAAAAAAGACCATGCCCAAGTTTAAAACCACCTATTTTGATCTCCTGTTCTCAAAAAACAAAACAATCTACCAGCCTGGCAGGGAAAATCCGGATAATAACAAAATGATGTGGGGAGGTGAGGGCGTGGCACAGGAAAATGTGGTGTACACAGAACTGGACAGCGCCAGAAGCATCAGCCAGAAAAAGGTTTTTGAAACCATGTTCCTGATACAGGACAGTACCCGTCGCATTCAATGGAAGATCACCGATGAGACGCGCGCAATAGCCGGTTTCCAATGCAGGCGCGCCAATGCCCTTATCATGGATTCCATCTACGTGGTGGCATTTTATACAGACGATATCATTACGCCCGGCGGACCCGAGTCATTTACTGGCCTGCCAGGTATGATACTCGGCGTCTCTTTGCCGCACCAGCATGTTACCTGGTTTGCCACCAAAGTTGCGGCCAGGCCACTGACCGCTGCAGAACTGAAAACACCCACGCGTGGCAAAAAAGTAACCAACGCTTCCTTACGCGAATCATTAAACGATGTGATGAAAGACTGGGGGAAATACAAACAGCGAAACCTGGAAGCGGTTATTTTGTAGTCGTTAGCCAGTAGTCTGTAGCTGTTAGTCCGTTCGCGGATATCGTTATCGCCTCGGTTGATCCGGCGAAGAGACTAAGAACTATGAACTCAGAACTCAGAACTACTTCCTCAGTTCCATCACCAGCAAGTACTTCCCGCCCAGTGTTATTGGATTGTTTTCGATATTGAAAATTGTGCCGGTAGCCACATCCAAAGCTTTAGTATAATCTTTTACCCTTTCAGCAAAACGGGTGAGGTTGATAGAGGCCTGCGTTTCATTGGTATTCATTACACACATAATGGTTTGTTTATTATCGTACCTGAAATAAACATATACACCATTCTCAGGTATAAACTGCATCATTTTGCCGGTCTTGATGGCAGAAGAAGTTTTGCGAAATGCACTCAGGCGCCTGGTGAGTTCAAGTACTGATTTTTCGTCGCTATTCAACCCTTCACCGGTGAACGCATTTTTGGAATCTCCTTTCCAGCCACCGGGGAAATCAAGCCGCACCCATCCGTCGGGGTTTGCCACACCTTTCATTAATATTTCGGTGCCGTAATACATCTGCGGAATGCCGCGCGTGGTAAACAACCAGCACAAACCCATTTTCTGTTTGGCTACATCCTCTCCTACCTGGCTAAAGAAACGCGTCATATCATGGTTATCCAGGAACACCACATTGTTCATCGGTTCTGCGTATAAAAAATCCTGGCTAACGGTTTGGTATAGTTGTCCAACCCCATTAGGCATCTGCGTAAGTGCGGGTTGTATGCCCCGGAATAGAAATTCAAAATCCACATCACCGGTGAGGTTGCTTTTAAAGCTGGTGTTCAGGTTGTTTTTCGCAAAATAGGCCTGGTTGGCTACTCCTTCGTTCCAGTTTTCTCCAAACATGGTCATTTTTGGGTACTCATCTGTAAGCGCTTTGTTGCAGCGGTTCATAAAATCGAGATCACAATATTTGTAGGTATCGATGCGCCAGCCATCCACCCCAAACTTTTCTACGCACCAGATAGCATGCTGAATAAGAAACGTTGCTGTCAGGGGGTTGCTTTGGTTTACGTCGGGCATCATATTGGTAAACCAGCCATCAGCCATTTTCTTTTTGTCGTACGCGGAAGCATGGGGATCAAAAAAAACCTGTTCCTTATAATTAGGTTGTGTAGGCGTGGGCCATTGGTGCAGCCAGGTGCTGTCAGGCGCATCCTGTACCAGGAAATGATAATAACCAATATGATTGTACACTGCATCCTGCACCAGCTTCATTCCCCGGCGATGCAGCTCATCGCTCAATTTCAGGTAAGCAGTTTCGCCGCCAAGACGCGGCTCAATTTTATAATGATTGGTAAATGCATACCCATGTTCGGTGCGATCGGGCATATCATTTTCGATCACCGGCGTCATCCATAAAGCAGTAACGCCAAGGCTTTGCAGGTAATCAAGATGATTGATGATACCCTGCATATCGCCACCATGACGAAGAAAAATAGAATCGCGGTTGAGCGACTGATCCTTCATGCCTGCCACCCGGTCATTGCTTTCATCACCGTTGCTAAAACGATCCGGCATCAAAAAATAAATAAAATCTGATGCGGTAACGCCCTGCGCAAATGCGGAGCTTTTACCCGGTCGCCTTGCCAGCAGGGGATAATTGATTACCGGCAGGTTAGCGATTCCCTGCACTTTAACAGAAAGCGTACCGGGCTTTGCTGCGGTGCCAACCGTTACATCAAGAAAGACATAGTTGTTATTTCTTACCCTTGTAACTTTTTTAAGTGTTACGCCCGGGTAGTTAATGGCAAAGCTACCGGCCTTGCCAATACCATTGCCATGCAGCATAATCTGCAACGCCGGATTTTTCATACCCACCCACCAATTGGTTGGATAGACTTCTACCTGGGCAATCAACGATGTGATAGCAATAAAAATGAATAGTAAACAGCCGCTAATTTTTTTCATTTTGATGATTTTTGACAACCAGCGCAGGGCCTTTATACGGATCGTTCACCTGCTATTTCGAGCTTCAGGGCTTCCACTTCATCTACTTTTGAGTCCTTAATAAAAAAGAAACAAATAAGTGCTGCCAGAATGATCATCACCCCTCCAATCTGTACGGCTGCAAGCCGATCGTTGTGCAAAACATTTTTCATCAACCATCCAAAGCCCAGCGAGGCGATAATTTCCGGCAATACAATAAAGAAATTGAAAACCCCCATGTAAATTCCTACTTTATCTTTTGGCAAACAGCCGCTCAGCATCGCATACGGCATTGATAAGATGCTTGTCCACGCAATACCGATTCCAATCATGCTTACAAACAGCATGTTCTTATCGTGCACCCAGCTTACGCTGATCAGGCCCAGGGCTCCGCAAAGCAGGCAAACGGTATGGGTTAAGCGCCGGCCCAGTTTATCTGCAATAAAAGGCAGTACAAATGCAAACGCCAGCGTTACCACGCTGTAAAACGACAGGGTAAGGCTGCCAAAATCTGCGCCTCTTGCATATACCGGATCACTTGCGTCCTTTCCTCCAAAAACATTCACAGCAACGGCGGTGGTATAATAAAACCACATCAGGAACAGCCCCGGCCAGGTAAAGAATTGTACCAGCGAAACAATCCTCATTCTGGCTGGCATATTTTTTAACGCACTGAATATTTCAGCTGCGCCGCTGGCAAAACCCCGGCTGGCCGGCCCCGCATTTTTTTTGAAATCCGCATCAGAGGGCGGGTATTCCTTAGAGGTAAAGACGGTATAGAGTACAGCGAAAAGAAAAAAGAAAGCGCCTATATAAAAGGACCATTTAACGTTTTCGGGTATGCTTCCCTGTTGGGCTGTATTTGAAACAAGAAAAATGTTTTTCATTATCCAGGGCAGCGCCGAAGCAACACTTCCCCCGAGGCCTATCAGCAGGCTTTGCATAATAAAACCGCGGTTTACCTGTGAGTCGGGAAGTTTATCAGTAACAAATGCCCGGAAGGGTTCCATGGTTACATTCCCAAAAACGTCCAGCACCCACAATAGCCCGGCAGCCATCCATAGCGCACTGCTATGCGGCATCATAAGCAATGCCAGGGAGCTAACAATGGCACCAATCATAAAATAGGGCCTGCGCCTTCCCCATCTGGGATGCCATGTTTTATCGCTTAAATAACCGATGATTGGCTGCACCAGCAAGCCCGTAAGCGGTGCAGCAATAAACAGCAGCGGAACCTGGTCAGGTTCGGCGCCCAGGTTTTCATAAATGCGGCCCATATTTGCCCGCTGCAGATCCCATCCGAACTGGATACCAAAGAATCCCACGCTCATGTTGATGATCTGACCAAGGTTTAGTTTTGGTTTGATACCGGTAAACGCAGACGACATAGCAATCATTTAATAATATGTACGATTTACATATTATCTAAATGTACACAAAAAAAGCATCCCGTTTCATTGGGATGCTGCACCATAAAAGAAAATATTTATATCACAAACCCATTGGGAATAACGGCGCCTTTCTTTACCACTACAATGCCATCTTTAACCGTGTACAGGGAATGATCGCTGTTCTCGAGGTGTGTGCCGCCATTGATGCGCACATCGTCGCCAATACGCACATTTTTATCAACGATGGCGTTTTTTATATAGCAACGGTTACCGATACCTACATTCGGAATACCGTGCTGCTGGGCATGGGCCATCTCTGCAATGGTTTCAAAATAATCGTTCCCCATCAGGTAGCTGCTTACCACGGTGGTACCGTTGCCAATGCGTGAGCGGATGCCCACCACGCTATTTTCCACCCTTGATGCATTAATGATACAGCCCTCTGCTATAATGGTTTTTTCAAGTGTGGTACCGCTGATCTTCGCCGGTGGCAGCATGCGGGCGCGGGTATAGATGGCATTGCTGTTATCAAAAAGATTGAAATCAGGTATGTCCTTGGTAAGCCCCAGGTTGGCTTCAAAAAAGGAATATATATTCCCGATGTCTGTCCAGTAACCTTCGTACTGGTAACTCGCTACCTTGTATTTGTCGATTGATTGCGGAATAATTTCTTTGCCAAAATCGGTAGCCGACTTATATTCTGTTTCCAGGAGATCGAACATCAGCCTGCGGTTGAAAATATAGATACCCATCGAAGCCAGGTAATTACGGCCAACACGCTTCATCTCGTCGCCTGTATCGCTTATCCATTCAGGCAAGAGTTCTTTTTTCGGTTTTTCAATAAATGAAGTAATATAACCTTCTTCGTTGCTTTTTAAAATCCCAAACTCAGGCGCTTCCCGATCGGCTACGGGAATCGTGGCAACAGAAATATCAGCTCCCAATTTTATATGATTATTAATCATTTCCTGGAAATCCATCTGGTACAACTGGTCACCGCTAAGAATGAGTACGTACTCACTATCGAACGGCGACAGGTGACGTAAACCCTGCCGCACGGCATCTGCGGTACCCTGGTACCAGGTGGGATTATCGGGGGTTTGCTCTGCCGCAAGAATGTCTACAAATGCCGCACTGAACGCGCTGAAATGATAGGTGTTTTTTATATGCCTGTTCAATGAGGCCGAATTGAACTGCGTAAGCACGAACATGCGGTTGATACCGCTGTTGATACAGTTGGAGATAGGTATGTCTACCAGACGGTATTTCCCTGCAATGGGAACCGCAGGCTTGCTTCTGCTGGCTGTAAGCGGATATAAGCGTGACCCTGCGCCTCCTCCAAGTATGACTGCTATTGTTGATTTACTCATATTTACAAGCTTTAAACTATTTTATTAATTGGCTTTGGGGTATCTATTATTTCGTAACCTGTTTTTGTTAATAGCATCATTATCACATTTTCAAGATGCCACATTCTCACACTCACTGCATGCTCTGATACACGTTAATATACTGTTGCGCGCTATTGTCCCAGCTAAAATCGAGTTGCATAATCTGCCTTCTTATGGCCACCATCTTTTCCGTTTGCGCGTACAGTTCCATGGCCCGGTAAACCGCACCTGTAATATCCCCTATCCAATCATCGTTAAAACAAACACCATACCCACCTGGCTCCCCATAATCCTTCACCGTGTCTTTCAAACCGCCTGTTCTTCTAACAATGGGCACGGTTCCATACCGCATGGCGTACATTTGGTTGAGGCCACAGGGCTCTACACGGCTGGGCATTAATAAAAAGTCTGCACCTGCATACATCTGGTGCGATAACTTTTCATTGTATGCAATTTGCGAATTATAATACCCAAACAGTGGCCCGCGCATGCTTTCCAGTACATATTCAAGGTGAGGATCGCCGCTACCCAGGATTAAAAAATTCATTCTGCGGCCAATATAATGAAGCGAATCGCCAACAGCCTGTGGTAATAAATCGGCCGCTTTTTCACCTACCAGCCTGCCTATAAAAACAATCAGCGGATGGTTACTGTCGAGGTTGAAATGGGCACACAGTTTTTCCTTGCTCGCGCGTTTACCCTGTTCTATTGTATCTAAAGAAAAATGATCATCCAGGTAAGTATCGGTTTGGCTATCCCACACTTTTGTATCGATACCATTCAGAATACCGCTGCATTTGCCTTTTTCATATTCAAACAAAGCTTCCAGCCCATTGCTCATATAGCGCAGCTCTTCCAGGTAACTCGGGCTAACAGTAGTTACTTTCCAGGCGCATTTGATACCGCAGGCCAGCGGGTTAATATTGCCTTTCCAGTCGAGGTTTCCCCATTTCCATCCATCCCAATGGGGAATATAGTGTGTTTTATCCCAGCCCATCCAGCCCTGGTACTGCGCATTGTGTATGGTGAGTACCGTAGGGATATTGCGCAATTGCTGCTGGTAATCGTAGCAAGACTGCATCATAAACGGGATCAGCGCGGCCTGGTGATCGTGCACATGTACCACATCGGGGTGATGTTGCCATTTGGAAAGCCAGTCAACCACCGCGATCTGGAACGAAGTGAATCGTTCACTATCATCTTCGTACCCATAGATCCTTTCGCGATCCAGCAAACCGTTGATATCAACAAGATAAAGATCAAATGAGAGTTTATTGGTTTTCTCTTTAATGATGGTGTATTCGAACCAGGTATTGCCGAGCGAGGCACCTGATTTGTGTACCACCTCCCATTGGTTGTCGTATAAGAACTTTGTACGGTACATTGGCATCACCACTTTGGCAATATGGCCCAGTTGGTTCTGGTATTTCGGAAGGGCCCCTACTACATCTCCCAGTCCACCGGCTTTTGCTACAGGAAAACATTCTGCTGATACATGAAGTATCTCCATTATGGCGAGTTTGAAATAATTGTATTGAATTTAGGAAGGTTTTCGATTGGTTGATGCAAGTAACGAAAATATTTTTGGTGAGGCCACCCTGAAACAGCATTTCATTATAAATAAATCCTCACATACCCTATCTTTAGCCCCGATTAAATAAAATCACCTATTTACTGTTGCTTTGGCAATGCTTGATAAAACTGTTATTTTAGACCCTCATTTTAAACAAAGAGACTGCACATGAGCCAGCAAACCAAATGGTCACAATTCGGTACACTAATCAGCGTATTTTTCTTCTGGGGATTTGTAGCTGCCAGTAACGATATTCTGATTCCGGTATTTAAAGAGAAACTGCATCTTGAGCAATGGCAGTCACAAATGATTTCATTTGCATTTTATGTTGCATATACAGTTGGTTCCATTATTTATTTCTTTGTGTCCAAAGCCAGCGGCGGCGATATATTAAACCGCCTTGGATACAAAAATGGTATCGCTATCGGTCTGGTTATTTCAGCTATTGGCACATTGTTGTTTTACCCCGCAGCAGAAACCGCTTCTTTTGCGCTGATGATAACCGGGCTGTTTATAGTGGGGCTGGGATTTTCCCTGCAACAAACCGCCGCCAACCCCCTTGCTATTATTATGGGCGATCCCAGGAACGGCTCACAACGCTTAAGCATGGCTGGTGGGGTTAACAATTTCGGTACTACCATTGGTCCCTTACTTGTAAGTTTTGCCATCTTTGGAAGCGTATCAGCCGGGTCTTCGGTAGCCAGTATCGGCAGCATAAAAACCCCCTATCTTATTTTAGGTTTGGCATTCCTGATAGTAGCCGTCATTTTCAAGTTTTCATCTATACCAAATAAAATAGATCTGGACGCATTGGTACCTGAAGATATTCACCTTGATGTTGAAGCCAATGTGTCGGGCCCGCATAAAGCTGTTACTAAACACGTAGATAAAGGCAGCCCGTTGAAATATACACAACTGGCGCTCGGTATGGTGGGCATATTTGTGTACGTAGGCGTTGAAGTAAGTACGGCCAGCAACCTGCCGGAATTTATGAGACAAAAATTGCAAACGCCAACAGAAAGCATTGCGCCTTTTGTTTCTCTTTACTGGGCCAGCCTGATGATTGGAAGATGGACAAGCTCGGTTGGCGCCTTTGGCGTTAAAAAAACAACCGCGCAGGTATTAAATTTTGTAATGCCCTATCTTGCATTTGCAGTATTCCTCGCCGTAAACAAGATTGCAGGTCACGACATAACGCCTTTTTATGTATATGCGTTTGTTATTATTGCTATGATCATCGGTACGCTGTTAAGCAAGGGCAATCCTGCACGCCAGTTGCTTATCTTTTCACTGATGGCCATCACTGCACTAATGATTGGTATGTTGTCGGGAGGGATGGTGAGTGCTTACGCATTTATTAGTGTTGGATTGTTCTGTTCCACCCTCTGGCCCTGCATTTTTACACTTGCCATTGCCGGGCTGGGCAAACATACCAATGAAGGAGCGAGTTTTCTCATTATGATGATCATGGGTGGCGGCATCATCAGCCTGTTGCAGGGATATCTTGCGGGCGATCACTTACTCGGCATCCAATGGTCTTACCTGGTAGGCGTTGCCTGTTTTGCCTACCTGGCTTATTATGCCATTAAAGCAAAGTCTGTTCTTAAGGCCCAGGGTATTGATTATGATGCGTTGAACAGTGCCGGCGGCCATTAATTAATTTACATCAAATAATATTTTCAAGTAATAATGATCATGTCTTCTTCCACATCCTTGCAACAACTGGTAATAGGAATAGATATCGGCGGCACCGGAACAAAGTTCGGGATTGTAGACCGCGATGGCAATGTGCTTTTCTCAAGTGAGATATCAACCAGGAAACACCTTACGGTAGAGAGTTTTATTGATGAATTATACGATGCCATGTCTGTGCTGATACAGAAAGCCGGTGGTACGGGCAGAATAAAAGGCATTGGTGTTGGCGCACCCAACGGAAATTATTATACCGGTACCATTGAGTATGCACCCAACCTGCCCTGGAAGGGAATTATACCGCTGGCCAAATTACTGGAAGACAAATTCAGTTTGCCAACCACCCTTACCAATGACGCCAATGCAGCGGCCATCGGAGAAATGACCTACGGCGCTGCCAAGGGAATGAAAGATTTTATTATGATTACCCTGGGCACCGGCGTGGGCAGCGGTATTGTGGCCAATGGACAACTTATATATGGTCATGATGGTTTTGCCGGCGAACTTGGTCATACGATTATCATACCAGATGGAAGGTTGCATGCCGGCACCGGCAAACATGGTTCACTTGAAAGCTACGCTTCGGCTACGGGCGTACGTTATACCGCGCTTGAATTCCTGGAAAAATCGAAGGAGAAAAGCCTGTTGCGCAAAGTGAGCGCCGAAGAAATGGATTCCAAGAAAGTATACGAAGCCGCCATTGCCGGCGATAAGCTGGCCAGGGAAGTATATGAGTTTACGGGACGGATATTGGGCATTGCCCTCGCCAATGCGGTTATGTTCAGCAGTCCGGAAGCGATTATATTGTTCGGCGGTTTAACAAAGGCAGGTGATCTTATCCTGAAGCCCACCCGCGAACACATGGAGGGCAACCTTATCCAGATTTTCCAGAATAAGGTAAAGATCCTCATCAGCCATTTAAAAGAGTCGGACGCTGCTATACTGGGCGCGAGCGCGCTTGCATGGGAAATGAAAACAAATAAATCGTAACATGACAGCCGGGCTTTTTATACAGGGCCTGCTCACTTCTTCCCTGCCTGCGGGCATTGTTTTTTTTATTTGTGGCCGCATCATGCAGAAATACCCGCCCCAATGGCCCAATTACTGGTACGGCTACCGCACCATGCGATCGCTGAAAACAAAACAAAGTTTTGATGCAGCCAACGCGTTTTCTGCAGCGCTGATGGTGAAATACGGAATCGCGCTCGTGGTTGCCGGTTTATTGCTGACCTTATTTTTCCGGGAAACATACTGGTGGCTGTTTTTATCGGTGGGCATGCTGTCGCTCCTGATCTGCGTGTTCCTGCTGATCGCAAAAACGGAAAAATATCTTGCAAAGCTGTTTCCATAATAGGGCCAAAATGTTGTTGATGTAATCACTATACAGATGAAAATAAAACGTATCAGTTTTTTCTGTTGGATTGTTTTATTGTTTTCCTGCGCCGATAGCAATTACAATAGCACGGGAACCCCGGTACCGGGTTATAATGAAGATGCTGTTCAGTCGGTGGTTATTGCCACTGATTCACTGAAGACATTTGATTTTGTACATACCCGGGTAGAGCAAATCAAAGCGGCACTGCTGTTGCCCATGCCGGTATTGCTTTACCGTGATTCATTGAATGCGCAACAGCGACTTGCACAGGCTATTGCTTTATTTGATACAGTATTCACGCAGTCGGTAAGAGAAAAAGGCAGCAACCGGCCCTATCGCTGCGAGATATTTGGCGTATACCCTGCAAGGGAAAGTGATATGGAATATATCAAAACACCCTACCAACTGGCCAACTGTTACCGGGTAGAGCTGTACAATTATGGATTGAACAGCACGGCTGTTGCCATTGCAGACATCGGGCAACAAAAAGTACTGGCCAATGCTTTCCAGGCGCAGACCCAGCCCGATATTCCCCCGGGACTGAAAGACCTGGCAACAAAAATTGCCGTTTCATCGCCCGAAGTACAGCAGGCACTGGGTATGAAGCCCGGCGATACAGATGCACTGATGGCGTCTACCAAAACTTCGCTTAACCGCACCCGTTGTGAACGCTCGGGACATTTGTGCGTAGCACCTACTTTTGTTAAAGACGGAAGGGCACTCTGGGCAATCGTTGATCTTACAGACTATAAACTAACGGGTTTGCGCTGGACCAATGTGGGTACTACAGGTCCGGCACCTGTTATTACCGAAAAAAAATTGCAGGACGATAAAATCACGTCCTGTTTCTGCGAACTGGAAACCCCATTGCAGCGTGACGGCTGGAAAATGAACTATATGCTTACCAGCAGCGACGGATTGCGGGTGGCCGATGTTTCGTTCAACGGACAGCCGGTATTACAGAACGCCAAGTTGGTAGATTGGCATGTTAGCTATTCCGGTACCGACGGGTTTGGCTACAGCGATGCAGTGGGTTGCCCCTATTTTTCGCAGGCAGCCGTAATAGCTTTTGATCCGCCTGTTGTAAAACCAATAGAAGAAAATAACAAGTTAATTGGCTTTGCGCTGGAACAGAGCTTTAAAAGTGAGCAATGGCCCAATCCCTGCAATTATAATTACCTGCAACGCTATGAATTTTATACAGATGGCCGCTTTCGTATAGCGGCTGCCAGCCTGGGCCGGGGTTGTGGCAATGACGGTACTTACCGGCCCGTTTTCAGGATTGTTTTTGCCGGCGAACAAAATAGTTTTTCGGAGTGGAACGGAGCGGGCTGGAGCAACTGGACAAAGGAACGCTGGCAGCAGCAATTGCCCGCTACGTCTTACACACCGCAGGGATACCAGTACAAGCTGGTTGCCGGTAATGGAACGGGTTACTATATGCAACCGGGCAATGGGCAGTTCAAAGATGGTGGCCGCGGCGATAACGCCTATGTATATGTGACATTGAACAAAACGGGCACTGATGAAGGTGAAACAGATATGGTCACCATCGGCCCCTGCTGTAATATCGACTATCACCAGGGCCCTGAAAAATTTATTGAACCAGCACCGGAAGATATCGGCAATAAAAAAATAGTGTTGTGGTATGTGGCGCAGTTGAAAAACGACAATACCAGGGGCAGGGAATATTGCTGGGCCGAATCAGTACTGGAAAATGGCCTGTATGTTACTAAAAGTTACCCGGGTTTTTGTGGTCCCATGTTTATACCGGTAAAGCAATAAGCACTATGAGAAATATTGTATTGTTTTTTATTATCTGTGCAGCTATTCCATCCTGCGGTGAAAACGACAAAGTAGTTTACAGCGATAACAATTGCAAGCTGGTACCCCCCTTTGTGGGAAGACTTGGATTCAATACAAAGAATGCACTGTTCAGCACATCTGAAAAGAAAACCATGGGGCTTGTTTTAATAGAATCGGCGGATCCATTGAACCCGCAGGCCGCCATCATAAAAAAATACCAGGACAGTAGCTGGAAAAAAGCAGGCTGGCTGGCACCGATTCAATTGGATGAACATGGAAATATCTTTACCGCCCCCGCCCCGTTTATTAATGTATTGAATAATCCTGCCAACGATCAAAATACCATATACAAGGTAAACGGGCAAAATGGGCATATGGATGCATTTGTAAAACTTCCTGCACCTGATAGCAGTACCGACCAGAATCCATACGGTATTCTGGGTATGATCTATTTATGCGAAACCGGTTCCCTGTATGTGAGTACCGTTGCAGGCAGTAACCGTAGGGTTGAAAAAGGTATGGTTTACCAGGTAAACGCTGCCAACGGTGAAATATCAGCGAAGCTAACGGGAATGGACATCATTGGAATGGGCATATCCTATATCAATGGAGAAAGAAGGCTTTTCCTTGGCAGGGCCAGGTCGTCTGGTGTATACTCAGTTGCATTGAATAAAAAAGGAAATTTTTCCGGGAAACCAGAATTGGCTTTTTCGCTGGATGGACTCGGCACCAGGGGAGATGATAAAGTAAGGCGCATTAAAACAAATAAGGATGGCAGCCTGGAAGTGCATGGCATGGAATTCAATTTTAACCTGATTGCCCCAACAGAAAAACAGGAAACGGTTTACCGGTTTGTATATGATGAGAAGCAAAAGAAATGGGTACACCAATAACCCTTGAATGGAGTAAATGAGGCGCTAATATTGGTGCAGGCGGTGAAAGAAGAATATATAGCGCAATTTAACAGTACACAAAGAAAAACCGCTCAGTATCACTGGGCGGTTTCTTTTTATTGGCGAAAATTCGTGGCCTATTCGCGTTTATTTAACAGAAGCAACCAATCCTTTAAAAGTCTCCGGATTGTTCATCGCCAAATCAGCCAGTACTTTACGATCCAGTTCAATGCCTTTTTCGGAGAGTTTATGAATGAAGGTAGAATAAGTTAACCCTTCTGCTCTTACGGCAGCGTTGATACGTGCGATCCATAAACGGCGGTATTCTCTTTTCTTCAGCTTGCGGCCCACATAGCTGTAGGTCATCCCCTTTTCTACGATGTTCTTGGCAACGGTGTATACATTTTTACGTTTACCGTAAAAACCTTTGGCTTGTTTTAATATTTTTTTCCTGCGTGCTTTTGAAGCGGCAGAATTTACTGAACGTGGCATATCTTAAATGAGTTTAATTGTAAAAGATAAAATCAGGAGACCAGGATTATTTCAACCGCAGCAAACGCTTAACAAAATAAGAGTTGGCCGGACTAACAGTTCCTTTCAGTCTCATGGCCCTTTTGCGCTTGGTTGATTTCTTTGTGAGGATGTGGCGTTTGAACGCTTTCTGGAAAGTGATTTCTCCTGTGCCCGTTATTTTGAAACGCTTTTTGGCACTCGAATTTGTTTTAACCTTTGGCATTTTACATGCGGTTTTAAATGCTACCCTGCTGGCGGCCTTGCACAGGCAAGACACTTATGGGGCCGTTTGGGCAATAGTAAGATTTGTATTACCCTCTTACCGGGCTTTTATTGGGCTGCAAAGGTATGGTTTTGTGGATAAAAAACCTAAGCCGGCAGGCAGAATTTCTGAAACGGGCCAACTCGTTGAACAATGGCCGTATGCACTTGAGCACCATATATATTATGGGCTAACCGAGGGAGCTGAAGCTGCGCCTGTAAATACAACAGCCGGTCTGAGTTAGGCCGGCTGTTGCTGTGGAATATCTCAGGTTTTTCAATAGAGGTAGTTCAGTGCTACCACGTCATTCGAATTAAAGGTTCTGTTGCCGCCATTAGAACAGGCCAGCATCCAGGAATTGGCATCGGGCCCGGAAGGCGTACCGGGAATAAGAATCGCGCCAACATTGGAAGCGCCCTCATTCACCGCGGATCCCCCGCAACTGTAAGAACGATCCATATAGTCGGTATGACGCATGCCAATACAATGACCAAGTTCATGCTGTATGACCGATCCCACATAGTTCACATCAGGATTGCTTCCGTAAGCATATTGATTGGTATTCATTTTAATGGTACTATAGGGCGAACCATTATTCGTTGGAAAACCGGAAGAACCAAGCGTAATATATCCCCCGCTGGGACCCTGGTTAAATCCCCTGATGGTAATGGAGGCGGAGCCGGAAGTGATACGTTGGAAATTGATACGAAGACCCAATGCATTATACCTTGAAATGGCCAGGTCGGCACCCTGAACAAATGCCGTACCCAGGTTGGTTACTTTTATGGTAATTGTCCGGGGCAGGCCGGTTACCAGGTTAGTAGTTCGGTACTGCTCTGTATTGGCAACGCGCAATAACCGCTGGTCATTCACACCGTTCAATAATTCATCCGACAAAACAATATCATTTTCTACCAGGTAACCGTCTTCTACCTTTTGCACATTCTGATTGCTGAATCCAAGTGCTTTGATTTGCGACAGCGTTTGGGCCGAAATTTCATTGTCCTGGCTGGCTGGTGAGCTGTCCTGTTTTTTACAGGAACAGGCAAAAATAACGAGCGCTGTTACAAGCGCGGGAAGGAGGTAATTTTTTCTCATGACCTAAATTTTGAGGTTTAATAATACGGAAAGTGTAAAGTGCTGCAACAGGGAACGGATATTGTAATTTAAAAAGAAATACCCTTCTTAAGAAAAACATTTGTTGACAAATACTACAGAAAACACTTATTACTTACATTTTACCCAATCTCCCTGGTTGATCAACCCGGGCTACAAAAATTATCGCCCGTCTTTTTTGTATACGATGCTGATTTTTTAAATATATTCATACAGATGAAAATAGGGTGGTTGCAATTATTTTTTTGCCTTGCTTTTTCTGAGATGAGCGCCCAATTGCCGGAAAAGGAGAAATGGTTACAATCTCTTTCAGCAACGGACACAGGTGCCTATTGGCTGTTAACTACAAAAATGAACTCCACACCGCTTGCAAATAGTCCGGGTGTACAGGTAATGCGCCAGCTTTCATCCAACAAATTTATTGTAAAAGGCAGGCCACCGGCAGCCAGTACCTTCATAGATCGGATTTCACCAGCAAACAACAGCTGGAAATTATCTCCACGCTTATTGGAAATGCAGGCCATTATGCAACCCGGGGCAATGCATAATTTTTATCTCTGGTCTGGCAACATCGTTGCTGTAAAAAACAAGATGGAAAACAATGAGACCGGTATCCCCATTATCTATGAAAACAATAATATCCTCTTGATACAAACTACCTATGAAACCATAAAAAGTTTTTTTTTAACGGACGATCAAATCGTATTTGTCGATATAGCCGACCGTCGCGCAAAAGAAGAGGCCAGCATTAACGGATTTGATTATACACTTAACCGAATAAACACCCTTCACCGCTTCTACCCGGGCAATGATGGAAAAAAAACAATGATCTCGGTAAAGGAAAACAGACCCGATACAGCTGATATTGATTTCAAAGGCAGGTTCCTGCCCACTACGGCAACCGCCACTACCCTTTCTTCCCACGCCACTATCATGTCTACCATTATAGCGGGCGCCGGTAATAGTTTTTATACGGCCAGGGGTGTAGCGCCTGCAGCCACCACCAGTTCAGCCTCATTCGATGTTTTATTACCAAACAACGACGCGTACTACCGGCAATACAATATTTCGGTTCAGAATCATTCTTATGGAACCGCCATAGAAAATTTTTACGGGGCAGATGCCAGCGCTTATGATGCCAGCGTGACCAGCAACGCCGCGCTGCTGCATGTATTTTCTAGCGGGAATGCCGGTGACCAGGCCAGCAGCAGCGGGGTATTCACCGGCATCAGGGGATTTGCGAACCTCACCGGAAGTTTTAAAATGGCAAAGAATATTATTACCGTCGGTTCATCCGATTCTTTGTCTGCGGTGCCCACGCTTAGTTCAAAAGGGCCGGCCTATGATGGCAGGTTAAAACCGGAACTGGTAGCCTATGGCGAAGATGGCAGTTCGGGTGCTGCTGCCCTGGTATCCGGCACCGCCATCGTTCTACAGGATATCTATAAAAAACAACATGCTGATTCTTTGCCAGATGCGGCATTGGTGAAAGCGGTTTTGCTGAACAGTGCCAGCGACGCGGGAGCCAGGGGAATCGATTTCAACGCAGGCTATGGCAATCTCGATGCTTTACGGGCGGCAGCCGTTATGAGTATGAGCAGCTTTTTTACCGGCACGCTGGCAGATGGGCAGGTTTCTACTTTCGGTATACAGGTGCCTGCCAATGCAAAGAATCTCAAAATACTATTGTGCTGGACAGATGCACCCGCAGCGGCCAATGCTTTTACAGCGTTGGTGAACGATCTTGATCTAACTGTAACGCACAATGCCAGCAATCAGCAATGGCTTCCATGGGTGCTGAACAGTTATCCAGATAAAGATTCGCTGCAACTACTGCCGGTAAGAAAAAAAGACAGTTTGAACAACCAGGAACAGATTACGATTGATGACTCGCCGGCAGGAAATTATACCATTGCAGTACGCGCAGCCCGTGTGACAACCCCAAATCAAAAATTTTATGTAGCGTATCAGTGGGACACAGCCAATACATTCCAATGGACCTACCCCACGGCAAATGATAACCTGCTGCCGGGCAAACAACAGGTTCTGCGATGGAACAATCAGTACAACAGCAATGGCATACTGGAGTATTCTTATGCAGGTTCGGCCAACTGGCAGCTTATCAGCAATGCTGTTCCCCTGCCTGCTCAATGGATAAAATGGGCAACCCCGGATACGCTGGCAGTCGTTATTTTGCGCATGACAATTAACGGCCGTGAATACCTGAGCGATAGTTGCACTGTTTCATCTCCGCTGCAGCCAGCCGTTGGTTATAATTGTTCCGATGAAGCGTTGTTATACTGGAATAAGGCCGGCAACAACCGTTACCAGGTATACAGGCTGGGCGATCGGTATATGGAACCATTTAAAAACAGTGCGGACAGTTTTCTTATCATTAATAAGCGTACAGACACAGGTACCTGGTTCAGCGTGGCGCCGGTTTTGCCATTCAACATGCCGGGTATTCACAGTATCGCTTTTGATTATACTACACAGGGAGTGGCTTGTTACATTAAAAGCTTTACTGCCGATCTTATCAACAAAGGCGGCAGCCTGGAGCTTTCACTCGGAAGCAGCTACCAGGTAAAAAACATCAGCATAGAGAAAATGGGAAGCAATGGAGTCTATCAACCCTGGAAGCAAACCTCGCAACCTTTTTTATTACAATACAATTTTACAGATTCGTTGCTTACAAGAGGCGCCAACCGATACAGGGCCCATATCGATTTGCAGAACGGAACGGTTATTTACAGCGATGTACAAACGATTTATTATACCGGAAACGATAATTACATCGTCTATCCCAACCCGGCAAACCGGCTACAGCCAATTACGATACTGTCAGCGCAGCTTAGTAATGCAACGCTGCAATTGTTCAATGCATACGGGCAACGACTAATGGAAAAAAAATTATTCAATCTTACAGAACAGCTTTTTATTGGGTCGCTTGCAAAGGGGATTTATTTTTACGTGATAACAGAAAACGGGAAAAAAGTCAGCACCGGGAAATTGCTGCTGCAATAATTGAACGTGTGGACTCGGGAACCAACAGCGCTTAGCAGCTGATGCAAACATCATCTGACGCACATGTCTGATGATAGCATTATCGACAGGAAAAATTTTCTTTCCTGTCACAAAAAAAGCAGCGATAAAATTCGCTGCTCATATTTTATACTTATTACAAAATCTTATTCTGCCTTTGGTTCCCCTGGTGCAGGCGCCGCCTGCTGTGCCTGTGGTTTTAACGGACCATGCGGGGTTCCCTCTGGTCGTTCAGGCCTTGGCGGACGTGGTTCACGTGGCTCTTTAGGCTCCTTGGGTCCGGAAGGCTTATCTGTTTTTTTCTTCTGGCTCTTGGGTGCCCAAATGGCCAGCATACGTTTGCCTTCCATCTTGGGTAAACTTTCCAATACACCGAACTCGGCCAGTCTTTCCGCAAATTTTAAAATCAACAATTCGCCGCGCTCCTTAAATTGTATGGCACGTCCTTTAAACTGCACGTATGCCTTTACCTTATTCCCTTCCTTCAGGAAGTTTTCAGCATGCTTGGCTTTAAAATCAAAATCGTGGTCATCCGTATTGGGTGTAAAACGGATCTCTTTCACTTCGGAGACTTTGCTATTCGCTTTCATCTCCTTTTCCTTCTTCTTCTTTTCGTATAAAAATTTGTTGTAGTCGATTATTTTACAAACCGGCGGATCAGCTTGTGGAGAAATCTCTACCAGGTCAAGCTGCTGATCGTTTGCCATGCGCAATGCTTCCTGGATACTGTATACGCCTACTTCTACATTATCGCCTACCAACCGTACCTGCGGTACGCGTATCATGTGGTTGGTGCGATGTTCCTGTTGTTGTTCTTTTCTGAACCTTGGATTGAAAGCGCCCCTCGGGGGCCTTGGTGGAAATGCCATTTACAAGTTTTAGTTTATAATATTTGTTAGCTGTTAGCTATCAGCTCTTGGCTTTTAGCCCCGCTGCTTTTTCAGCGTTTTTTATTAGTATTTTAGTTGATCCCGATATTAGCACTCATTGGTTGCCATTTGCATCAATTAGCGTCTCAATAATCATTCCCCTTTTCTTTCATGTATTTCTGCCAGTATCTCTGCCATAAATTCGTCTACCGGCTTTACGCCCGCATCACCTTTACCCTGGCGGCGAACAGCTACTGCGTTATCATTCATCTCCTTCTCGCCCACTACCAGCATATAAGGTACTTTCATTAGTTCAGTATCTCTTATTTTTTTGCCGATTTTTTCATTCCGGTCGTCGACCTCAGCACGAATATCTGATTTTTTCAGCTTTTGAGAAAGAGTTTGTGCATAAGGTAAAAATTTATCGCTGATAGGCAAAATCTTAACCTGTACGGGGCTTAGCCATACCGGTAGTTTACCCGCATAATGCTCGAGTAAAAATCCGATAAACCGCTCATGCGTTCCCAGCGGGGCGCGATGTATGATCAGCGGCGTTTCAGCATGATTGTCCTGGTTGGTATACTCCAGTTTAAAGCTTCGTCCCTGCGAGAAATCTACCTGGTTGGTAGCCAGGGTAAACTCGCGGCCGATAACGCTATAAATCTGCACGTCGATCTTAGGCCCGTAAAAAGCCGCTTCGTCTGCCACTTCTACATAGGGGATATTGGATTCGATTAATACCTGCCGCACCATCTCCTCTGTTTGTTTCCAGAGTTCCGGCTCATTCACGTATTTTTTACCAAGTTTATCGGGGGAGTGAAGGCTCAGGCGCATCACGTATTTGTCGATACCAAAAATCTTAAAATATTTCTGGTACATTTCATTTACCGCCCTGAACTCATCGGCAAACTGTTCTTTTGTACAATAAATATGCGCGTCATTCATGTGCAGGCAACGCACCCGCATCAGGCCAAACAATTCACCGCTCTGCTCATACCGGTAAACGGTGCCGTATTCTGCGATGCGGTAAGGAAGGTCCCGGTAACTTTTGGGCTCTGCCGCATATATTTTATGGTGGTGCGGACAGTTCATCGATTTCAGGTAATATTTTTCACCATCCAGTTCCATGGGTGGATACATACTGTCTGCATAATACGGCAGGTGGCCACTGGTAAGGTACATGCTCTCTTTGGCAATATGCGGCGTAACCACCCGTTTGTAGCCACCGGCACTTTCCGTTTCCTTGGCCA
>Ga0070667_100001616_pt1 | contig 20182 bp, 31 predicted proteins | sample KBSS33metaG_FD_64659 | JGI IMG/M metagenome (GOLD analysis project Ga0070667, IMG submission 64659) | Switchgrass rhizosphere microbial communities from Kellogg Biological Station, Michigan, USA - KBS S3-3 metaG | ecosystem: Host-associated > Plants > Roots > Rhizosphere > Soil ... | reverse complement strand
TGTCGGACCCGCCATGCGCAGCCAGTTGTTCAGCGCGTTCTTGGTGAAGCGTATGGCGCTGGGCGCGCCCTTCGCCAGCCGGGTCGCGACCTCGAGCGCTTTGGCGTCCAGCTCCTCGTCGTCGCAGGTCAGCGATATGAGGCCGATCCGCTCGGCCTCCTCACCGGTAATGGAGTCGCAGGTCAGCAGATAGTATTTCGCCTTGGCCATTCCGCACAGCAGCGGCCAGATGATCGCGGAAACATCACCAGCAGCCACGCCGAGCCGGGTATGACCGTCGATAATCCGCGCAGTCCTCGATGCGATCGACACGTCCGACAACAGGCCGCACACCAGACCGGCCCCCACCGCAGGCCCGCGTATCGCGCTGATGATCGGCTTGTTGCAGTTGATGAGATTATAGACGAGGCTGCGCGTCTCCTTCCAGATCTGGTTCCGGAAGTGGAAGTCGGTCATCGAACGCTCCACGATGGCGAAGTCGCCACCGGCAGAAAAGGCTTTCTTGCCACCGCTGAGAATGACGGCGGAGATGTCCTCGTCATAATCTACGTCGTTCCAGATCGAGACCATTTCCTTGTGCATTTGCGCACAGACTGGCGTAAGTTTCTCGGGATCGCCCATCGTTATGCGCAGCACGCGATCAGCCGGATAGTCGAACAACAGCTTTTCGTAATTCTTCAGATAAGCGGACATGACACCTCCAGCAGAATGGGATTCGTTCGAAGCGGCGACTGTGTCGATACGGATCGCCATCACGTCTCCCCAACACATCGTCGTCATGGCTTAGCAACCATGTCGTGGCGATCACCATCCGTAATCGCCGGTCGGGCCGATATACCGTGTACGTGGAAGATGCCGCACGCCGCTCGACCATGCCGGTTGGCGCGTGCACCTTCACCGGCGAAGTTTGCGGCCCATTGCGCCGACGCGCCCCGTTGGAGGAGTTCTTAATGTCAGACGGCACGATCAGCACCCTGCGGGTCAGCGCTACGCCCATCATCGCCAATGACAGTGCATCCTTGTGGGATATGGGATCGGGCATCGCCTGCCTCGAAGTGCACACGAAGATGAACGCGCTCAACGTGCAGGCACTCGACATCCTCGAACATGCGGTGGCGCAGGCCGGCAGCGCGTTCGGCGCGCTTGTGATCGGCAACGACGATCCGCGCGCTTTCTCGGCCGGTGCCGACCTTGCCTATAATCACGCGATGGTGACGCGCGGCAATTGGGCGGCGTTGGCCGCCTATTTCCGCCACGGACAGGGGCTCTACCAAAAGGTGGCCGCATTGCCGGTTCCGGTGGTGGCCGCAGCCCACGGCTTCGCGCTTGGCGGCGGCTGCGAAATCATGCTCCATTCGCATGCGGTCGTGGCGCATGCTGGACTCCGCGCCGGTCTGCCCGAAATCAAGGTTGGCCTCATTCCCGCCTGGGGTGGCTGCACGCAACTCCTGCTCCGGTGTGTAGAGCGCGACGGCCCGGACGATGGCCTCGCGCGCGCGTTGGCGGTATTGCAGGCTGGCGAGATCGCCGCCTCGGCCGAACAATCGGAGGCGATGGGGTTGTTGCGCCCGGGGACGACCATCGTCGCCGAGCGAAGCCACCTTCTTCCGGCCGCGATCGACCAGGCGCGCGCCATGATGGATACCGGCTTCACCCCGCCAGCTCAGCCGCATCTGACCTATGGTGGCCAGCCGGCCTATGAGACCCATCTGGCGAAGGTCGAGACGGATCTGGCGAGCGGCAGCGTGTTTCGGGATGGTGCGACGGTGATGCGCGAGATCGTCGGTGTCCTCACTGGCTACCCGATCGTGACCGAGCGGGGCACGTATCCGATCACGGTATCGCTCGAAGGAGAACTGGCGAGCGCGGATCGGCTGATCCGCACGCCGGCGGCACTGGCCGCAATCACCCGGCTGATCGGCGGCTGAGGATACAATCGCGCACGCCCGCGCGGTGGACGGGGGAGTTCAGGCCATGACCGCTACACAGGATCTGAGCGCAGCATCCGCGCGGCCCGACGCAGCGAAGATGGCCGAACGCCGCATCGCGTTCAACGACGTGTTGTTCCGCGACAAGGTGGTGCTGGTCTCGGGCGGTGCGACTGGAATCGGGCGGGCGCTGGTGTGGATTCTCGCGCGATCGGGCGCGCGCGTCGTCACCTGCGGACGGTCGCCGGACAAACTCGACGCGCTTCGAAGCGAACTGGCGGACCACGGCCATGAGGTGCTCGCCGTCCCGACCGATATCCGCAACGCCGACGCGGTCGCCGCGCTCTTCGCCCAGATGCCGGAACGTCACGGCCGACTCGACCTTCTCATCAACAACGCCGGCGGCCAGTTTCCACAGGCTGCGATCGACATGAGCGCCAACGGCTTCCGCGCGGTCATCGACAACAACCTGCTCGGCACATGGTCGATGATGCAGACCGCCGCACGACACTGGCGCGACACCAACACGCCGGGTTCGATCGTCAACGTCGTCGCGGTCGTCGATCGCGGTATTCTCGGCGCGGCTCATACGGCGGCGGCACGGGCTGGCGTGATCTATCTTTCCAAGACGGTCGCGGTGGAATGGATGCCGCTCAACATCCGGGTCAATTGCGTCGCGCCGGGCACGATCTTTACCGAGGGGATGGCGGGTTATCCGGAGGAGGCGAAGAAGACCTTCGCTCGCAGTAATCCGATGCTGCGGCTGGGCGATCCTTGGGAAATCGCGGAGGCGTGCCTGTTCATCGGTTCCGACGCCAGTTCCTTCACCACCGGCGAGATCCTGCGCGTCGATGGCGGCGGCCAGTTGTGGGGCGAACAATGGACGCAGGGCAAGCCGGACTATTTCGCCGGCTGACCGCTTCGTTTCTCAGCAGGGCCGCATCATGCCGGACGGGAGCCACGCCCCCCGCCCGACACCACGCCTCACAGGATGATGCTGATCTTGCCGTGCGGCTGCAGACTGTTCATGCCGAGTATGATTCGTTTGGAACGGATACGGATTTGCCCGTCGATCTCCGCCAGCGTGTAATGGCTGTGGCCTATATAGGTATCGGTGATGTGGTTCTTTGACCGATAGGTGGCGAACGCACAGACGACACGCACGCCACGATCATCGACGCCATCGATCCGGACGTTGCTGATCATGCGCACCCCGGTCGAGCGGGGCCATTCCGCGTGCGCGGTGGGCTTCTTCAACCGATTGATGCGATGCTGGAGCCGCCGATGATCGTCGGCGACATAGAAGAGCGCGCTGTCGGGCTGGACTTCCAGCCCCTGGCCCATCGTCGGCACTTCATAAACCGCGTCGGTCGTGAAGAGTTCGAACCACTCGTCGAGACGCCACTGATCCAGCAATGCCGCTTCCCAGTAAAGGAAGTCTTCAAACTCGGCGCGGCTGCGCGGCTGGATGGCGGCGCGGGTCTGAGTCAATTCCTGTACCGTCATCACTCGCCCTCCATCCGGCGGTTCCATTCACGCCAGAAGGCTCGCATCTGCGCCTCGTCGTCGGCGCGGGGCGGGCTCCGCAGCATACCACGGGAGATATCGTTCCACGGCGCGAACTTCGACGAGGCGTAACCACGTTGCGCGGATTCGAGCGCCTCGACATCGTCGGGCGTCGCGAATCCGCCCGGCCCGAGGAACTCCAGGAAGTTGTTGAGACGGCGATGCCGGGTCTCCGGCGCTTCGCCGACCGGCGCCAGCGCCCAGGAGCGCACCGCCATCAGGTCCGGCGCGATCGGGTAGAAGGTCCTCACGGTGATGGCGAGGATGTCGTTAATCACCAGATTGGGGAAAATACCCATGTTGCGATCACGATCGGCGATCCGCAACGCACGTTCAGGCCCGACACGCGCGGTAAGCTCGGCCACCATCTCCTGCTCGGCACGCTTCCCTTCTTCGCCCCAGGTCGGGATCGATCGGGCGATCGGGCGGCCCCACGGCGCGCGCGCTTCGGTGGTCGCATGCCCGTTACCCAAATCATGGATCAAGCTGATCTGGTCCAGCGACTTGAAATCGACCGCCTCGGGGCCGCCCAGCTCGTCGACGAGATAGCCGAAATAGGTCTCGTGGGTTTCGGGCGCGTGGAAACCGTCATTGCTGTTTTCGACCAGCAGCTTCCAGTTGGCACGGATACTATATTCCTGCGTGCCCCCGACGATCTCCATGCCGTTGGGCGACTGATCCGCGACGAGATCGATGATCTCCGCCGCCCCGGCGAGATATTCGACCAGCGGCTGGATGGCCGGATCATAGCTGACGAAGAAGAAGTCGCGATAGGATTCCAGTCGTGGAACGCGAACCAGATCGACCGAACCGTTGCAATCGAATGAGTCGGGATAGGTCAGCGGCCGGCTCTTCGTGGCGAACTTGCCGTTATTGTTGAAGGCCCAGCCATGATAGAAGCACTTGAAACTGATCGCGTTGCCGGTCGGCTCGCGCACGACCTGCGCGCCGCGATGGGGACAGACGTTGATGAACGCCTGATATTCGCCCTTGCGGCTGCGGTTGAAGATCAACTCCTGTCCCCCGACCGAGCGGGTCAGGAAGTCGTTCGGCCGCTTCAACTCAGAGGCATGGCCGAGATAGAGCCACGCGCGATCGAAGATCCGTTCGCGTTCGCGCTCCAGCACCTCCTGACTCGTGAATGCCTCGCGGTTGACCTTGAATGTTGCCGCCTGTGCGTCTTCCCGCACCCACCGGCCCGCATAGCCTACAGGCTTTAAAAGCGTCGCCATCATCTTCTCCATAGTTCGCGATGATTGCGCCGCCCGGAGGATGCTACCCTGCATCGACGTCGACGCCTAACCGCGATGCGACACGATTAGTACAATCGTTTCATGATGACCAGTATCAAAGCGACCGGCAGGCCCACATACCCTCGTCGAAAGCGTCATTTTGATGCCCGCGCGTGCGATCAACACGTATGCGGCAAATATCGCGACTGCGTTGCGTATGGCCATCGACACGAGCAGGGTGCGAATGAAAGCGAACGCCACGCGGAAGCGGACGACCCTTGCCTGCCGGCGATAGGTGGGCATCGCCCGCCTGTTGCGCCAGGCGTGCTGCCGTGTGAACCAATGCTAAAGCAAAGCGATAAAGTAGGAGATGTCATGATGACGCAGCCCAGGTTCGACGGGAAGGTCGTAATCGTCACGGGGGCGGCGGGCGGAATGGGGCTCGGGTATGCGCTGCACCTAGCGAAGCTGGGCGCTGACGTGGGCATCTTCGACAAGGATCTCGATGCCGGCAAGCGGAACAGTGAATATGACGCCGACAGTGTCGCCGACGCGATCAAGGCGCTGGGGCGGCGAGTCGTTGCCGTGCAGGCCGATCTATCGAACCGCGCCGAAGCGCAAAGCGCCGTTGAGAAGGTCGCCCGCGAACTCGGCCCGATCGACACCATCGTCAACAATGCCGGGGGCGCGATCACACCCGCTGATCGCAGTTACGCCACCAATTCGCCCGACGACGACATCGAGCTTCTCATCAAGGTGAACTTTCTCAGCGCGGTCTATTGCTGTCAGGCCGCCGTCCCGTTGATGACCACGCCTGGCGGGGCGATCGTCAACATCATCACCTTCGGCGCCTTCGCCGGGGACAGTCACGGGAAATATGCGGTCTATTCGGCGGCGAAGGCCGCATTGCTGACCTATACACGTCATCTGGCGGTCGAACTGGGGCCGGTCGGAATCCGGGCCAATTGCATCGCACCCGGGCTTATCCACACCCCGCGCGTGGCCGCAGCGGCGGCCGCGCGTGGCATGGGGACGAACGATCAGACGAGCGGCATCCCCCTGCGACGCTTTGGAAAGGTCGATGACATGGTCGGCGCGGTCGAATTCCTCGGCAGCGACATGTCCGCCTACATCACCGGCGAGTGCATCAGGGTCACCGGCGGCCTGGGCCTGATCTCGCTGTGATGTCGCGCGCCCGGCACTATCGAACCGCGTGGCGCGGACATCCGGCAGCCGTGTCCGAGGTTTGAAGGATGGTCGCGAACGACGCCCTATTGGTCCAGGTGGAGCGACGCGAAAACTTCGCGATCGTCCGCTTGAACCGGCCGGATCGCCTGAACGCCCTCATCCCCGAAATGCTCGCCGCATTCGATCGCGTGATGCGAGATCTGGACGAGGATGCGGACGTTGTGAGCGTGATTCTGACTGGCGCAGGCACGGCCTTCTGCGTTGGCCTGGACGTCGCGGTGCTACAGGAAACTGGTCCCGAACCCTTCCTGCCGTTCAATCCGGCGCGCACGATCAGCGAGTGGAAAGGCCCAGTCATCGCCGCTATCAACGGCTTCGCCGTAACCGGCGGGTTCGAGATCACGGTCGCTTGCGACATCGTGCTGGCGTCCGACGACGCCGTGTTCGTCGACACCCATTCGCGGGTGGGGCTGCTCCCCGGCTGGGGACTGTCGGTGCGCCTGCATCGCGCCATCGGCATCTATCGCGCCAAGGAACTGGAATTGACCGCGCGCCGCCTGCCGGCGGCGGAAGCTGCCGAATGGGGTTTGGTGAACCGGGTCGTTCCCGCCGCCGAGTTGCTGGACGTGGCGTGCGACATAGCCCGTAGCATCGGCGGGGGTGCGCCGGGGATCGCGGCGGAAACCAAATCCCTCATCGACCGCGTGAGTCTGGTGCCGGCGGCGGAAGGTCTGAAGCTGGAAAGCGAGATCGGCTTCGAACGTCAGGCGAGAAGCGGTCGCTCCTTATCCTTCGCACATGTCGGGCAGTCGGCATGATGAGGCGCCCCCTCTCCTGCCCCAAAGGCTTCTTCGACGCGATCGATGAAATTTCTTCAATAATGCAAAATCTTGGCCTGGAGTGAGTATAATGACCATTGAAACCAAGTTCATCGACGTTGATGGCGCCCGCATTGCCTATGTTGACGTCGGCGAGGGTAAGCCGCTGGTGCTGTTGCAGGGCGGCGGCCCCGGCGCCAGCGGCATCAGCAACTATCGCCGCAATATCGACGGCCTCGTTGCCGGACGGCGGCTGATCATCCCCGACCTGCCCGGCTACGGCGACAGCGAGGACAAGCTCGGTTTCGCGGACATTTACAAGGCGCTCGGCGGCTTCCTCCTTCACTTCATGGACGCACTGGGCCTCGACAAGGTCGACGCGGTCGGCAACTCGATGGGCGGGATGACCACCGTCGGCGCGGTTCTTCAGCAGCCGGACCGCTTCAACAAGATCGTGCTGATGGGTCCGGGCGGTTTCCAGCCGGCCTTCACGCCCCTGCCGACCGAGGGCATGCGCCGTATGCACGCGTGCATGACGGGCGAAGGACCGACGCGGGAGAAGATGCGGGGCGTTATCGAATGCCTCGTCAACGATACCTCTTTCATTACCGACGAACTGCTGGACGAGAGGGTCGCGGCGGCGTCGCGTCCCGGCCGGTTCCAGCCCTTCGCGCGCCCGTTCGGCGAGATGTGGCGCGAGAATCTGCGCGGCGTGAAGCACGAGATCCTGCTGATCTGGGGTCGCGAGGATCGCGTCGTCCCGCTCGATGTCGCGCCCGGCCTCCTGCAAAGCTTCCCCAACGCCGAACTCTACATCCTCCCGAACTGCGGCCACTGGGTACAGTGGGAAAAGGCGGAAGATTTCAACCGCATAGTGAACGGCTTCCTCAATCGATAAGAGAATGTATGCGACATCCTGCCATTTCGGGAAATGTCGTGAAGGGATGTCCCACGCCATCTCGAATCTCGGGGTGTGAGTAGGGTCATGGTGAATCCTCATCTGCAATTCCGTCTAAGGAACTGCAGATGAGGACATCTGACCGTCCTGATGGGCGAATATCCGCGCGCTACCGATCCGGCGCGGAAAGAGGATTCTGCTATGAAAGCGATCCGTTATTATGAATATGGCGGTCCCGAGGTGCTGCGCTACGATCAGGACGTATCTGAGCCTGCGCTTGCGCGAGACGCGCTGCTGATCGAAGCAGAAGCGACCAGCGTAAACCCGTACGATTGGAAAGCGCGCTCGGGCGCGCTGCGGGCGCATTTCCCGATTGAGTTTCCCCATATTCCCGGTTTCGACGTGAGCGGCATCGTCCGCGCGGTCGGAAAGGACGTGCAGAGCTTTCGGATCGGCGATCGGGTGCTCGCCATGGCAAAAGCGACTTACGCCGAGTTGGTCGTGACGGCTGCGGCGACGGTGGCGCGCCTGCCCGAGGGGCTTGATCCCGCGGACGCCGCTGCCCTGCCGACCGTGGTGCTGACAGGCGACCAACTGATCAACTCGGAGCTCAAGGTCACCGCGGGTCAGACGGTTCTCGTGACCGGAGCGCTCGGCAGCGTCGGGCGGGCGGCTATACACGCCGCCAATACGGCGGGCGCGCGGGTCATCGCGGGAGTGCGTGGCCGCCAATTGGGTGAAGCGGCGGCTCTCCAGGTTGCAGGCTCGGTCGCGATCGATGACGCGGACGAAATCGCTACGCTGGGCAAGATCGACGCGGTCGCGGACATGATCGGCCGTGATCTGGCGCCAAGCCTGCTGGCCTTGGTCCGGCCGGGCGGTCATTACGGCTATGCATCCCGAATCCCTGACGGAACAGCGGAGCGCTTCCCGGATGTGTCGGTGTCGCGCGTCTTCGGCACGCCCAACGCGGACACGCTCTATCGCTTTGCCGAGGACGTTCGCGACGGCCGCTTCTCGCTCCCCATCAGCGCGCGCATGCCCCTCCACGACGCAGGCGAAGCCCATGCGCGACTGGCCGCGGGGGGCGGCGGCAAGATCGTTCTCACCATGCGCTGAACGGCTGCTGCCGTTTGGAGTTTCGGACGCCATCCACGGCGCCATTTCCTCCCGATCTGGCGCGGCCTGCCAACGAGAGAGACGTTCAGATCTCAATGAGCAGTCTGCGGCGCCAGTGTTTGAAGAAGCTGAGCGGCGCTATTATTGATCTTCGCCAGTAGCTGAGTACGGCTGTTCACGAATGTCTTGGCGTAAAGCGATCTAAGATGATTCTCGACCGTCCTGACACTTATATTGAGGGAATGGGCCATCGATAGATTGCTGTGCCCATTTCGAAGCAGAGCAACAATATCCCGCTCCCGGTCGGTAATCCCGAATTGCCTGCATGCTGCCGCGATGCATTCGTCCTGCGTCAGGCCCTGGTCGGGGGCCACGGGCGATTCATCGTCGTTCCCCGCAATGGCGACGTCGCCAAGACAATGCTCCCAATTCGCACCATCATTGGAACGACGCGGGAGATTCACGACGGAATTTTCCTGACGGAGATGCCGCTTCCAAAGCCATTCAACTTCGTACCGCAACGCTATATTCGAAAGGGCCAGCCGCAGCAAAGTCCCGACCCGGCCAAGCGCCTGCCTGTCCTCATACGAAAAATTTTCTGCCCCAAAGCTTCTGCCAAATGACAGCGACACAATCTTTTCGGAAACCACGCCCTTAACTTTGAAGTATATCCCCATGCAATCTTTGATATCCCGGACCTTCAATAATTCGTCATGATAGGTTTTAATCTTACTGAGTCACGAAACTTCGTCGTGGGGATTCGCCCGTCGCCCAGGTGTGCTACGCTGCTGATTCACAGCGATGGAAGCGCGGCATGGACAGCACAGGCGGAAGCCCAGCGAAGGCGTTCGAAGTTTATGTGAAGGCGCTGACGGAGGTGATCGGTCATGCTGACCGAGCCGAGCCACTCCGGGACTATTGCACGGGGCTGATGATGCCGGTGGCGCGCAAGAGCGTCGAGCCACTGGCGGGCTGGTTTACTCTGTCGGGGTGCAGCCGACGGTCAGTGTCTGGCGCCCTGGCGAAGGCCCGCTACCACCGAAGGCGTGGACGGGAAAAGGGCGGCCGCCCAAGCTGGTGCAACGGAACAAAGATCACAAACCGCTCTCCGCAAAGGCGCTGGCTGAGAGCTTGCCGGCCGAGGCCTGGAAGACTGTCACCTGGCGCGAAGGTACGAACACTGAGCTCGCATCGCGATTTGCAGCCGTTAGGCTGCGCGTCGCATCGAGAGACTATAATCTGCCCCAGCCGCGTCCCGAAGAATGGTTCATCGTAGAATGGCCCGAAGGAGATAAGGAGCCACTGAAATATTGGCTATCCACTCTGCCGGAATCGATGACGCTGTCGGAAATCATTGCGATAACGAAGATGAGATGGCGGATCGAGCGCGATTATCGCGAACTCAAGCAGGAGCTGGGGCTCGGCCATTATGAAGGGAGAGGCTGGCGAGGATTGAACGAACCCGCTGACGCGGGATTGGCGTGAGTGTTGGCCGGAATGGCCTCCTGATGGGAAGGTTTGGTTGCTGATACCAACCCCTGACCAGGAGACCATCCCATGGCTGAGGCCACGGCAGCGGTAAGCCCGCTGCGCCGTCGCATGATCGACGACATGAGCTTGCGCAACCTCTCGCCCGCGACGCAACGATCATATCTGCATGCGGTGACGAAGTTCAGCCGCCATTTCGGCCGATCGCCGGATCGGCTGGGGCTGGAGGATGTCCGCGCCTTCCAGGTCTATCTGGTGTCGCAGGGCATTTCCTGGCCGGCGCTGAACCAGACTGTCTGTGCGCTGCGTTTCTTCTACGGCGTGACGCTCGACCGGGCCGAGATCCCGGAGCGCATCGTCTATGCGCGCACGCCGCGCAAGTTGCCCGCCATCCTAAGTGCCGACGAGGTGGTGCGCTTCCTGGAAGCGGTGCCGTCGCTGAAGGCGCGCACCGCCCTGACCACGGCCTATGCCGCTGGATTGCGCGCCTCGGAGGCGGTGAGCCTCAAGGTGGAGGATATCGACAGCGACCGGATGCTGATCCAGGTCCGCCATGGCAAGGGCGCCAAGGATCGCACGATCATGCTGTCGCCGCAGTTGCTCGGGATCTTGCGGACCTATTGGCGACTGGCCCGCCCGGAGGGCTGGCTGTTTCCCGGGCGCGGCGACAAGCCGATCGACGTGCAGGGCCTTCACGCATCGGCCGGACGAACTTCGCGGTGGCGCCCGGCCGCGGCGACGGCGCCCATAATGGCGGCGGACCCGATCCGCGCGATCCGAGCTTCCCGCGCGGGCGTACACTGGCCTCGCCTCCGTTCGGCACGGTTCAGGAGCAAGAGGAAATCCTCCGCATCCGCAGCCATGACTTCCATTGAGGCGAGCGCCCGTGCGACCGGGACCATCGAACGCGCGGTCAACGTTCTGCGCGAGGCTACGGCGATCAAGGGCAAGGTGCAGACGCGCGGCGTAGCGCTCGCCGTCTGGGTTCTGCGCGGCCGCTGCCCGGACGAATGGCTGGTCGCGTTCTGGGAGGCGGCCGGGTCAGATCATGAGATTGGCCGAAGTCAGGGCTTGCACGCTGCCTATAACGGCATCGTACGCCAACTCCGTTGCAGCGGCGCGCTGGCCAACCCACGAGGATGAAAGACAATGGAAGGGCCGTCTCGCGGGGGGGCGGCCCTTCGTTTTTGGGTTGGCCGCGGTGCGGCGCTCCTCTTATCCAGACCGGGATGACCGACTCCGCCACCCATTCAGCAGCCCGCACCATCCTGGCGTCGCCACGGGCCATATATCGCGCCTTCCTTGATCCCGAGACAGTTACGTCCTGGCGACCGCCGAAGGGCATGACGGCGAAGATCTTCCACTTCGATTTGCGGCCGGGTGGCGGCTATCGCATCGCATTTATCTACGATGATGCCGAGGCGCGCCAAGGCAAGTCGAGCGCTGACGCTGACACCTTTGAAGGGCGGTTCGTCGAGCTGGTTCCGGAAGAGAAGATTGTCGAGGCGATCACCTTCGAGAGCGACGATCCCGCGTTCGGCGGTACGATGACGATCACGACCCGGCTCACGCCCGTGCGCGACGGGACGAAAGTAACCTTCGTCGCCGAGAATGTACCTCCAGGGATCAGCTCGGCCGATCACAAGACCGGCATGGAGTCGACGCTGAAGAACCTCGCCAATCTCCTTGAGTGAAGCCGAGACGTGGTTACGGCGTTCTCCTCATTCGCTGGCGCTTCTCGATCTTGAAGCCTCGTCGCTTCGCGAGCGCAGTTGGCGAACCGAGGTTGGTTGAGCGCTTATGGATCGGATCCTGCGCTGTAGCCCCCATGCCTTGTCCGTACGAACAAGCCCTTCATCGCACACCGGGCTAATACCAAGTCCCAATGAGTATCACTCATGAGCCCATTGGCGCATTCCGATGGACATGATGCGCCATGGCTGATCGACGAGACGGTTCCAGGCGAAGCAGGAGTGGTCGAGGATGTCGTCGTAGGATTTGAAGATCCTGTTCGAGAGCCAGTTCTGGCGCATGAACTGCCAGATATTCTCGACCGGGTTGAGCTCTGGGCATTTCGACGGCAGGAGCAGCAAGGTGATGTTGTCGGGCACGACCAGCGCACCCGAATCATGCCATCCGGCCTGATCGAGCAGCAGTATGGCGTGTGCGCCCGGCGCGACGGCGGCGGATATCTCCGCCAGGTGCAGGGTCATTCCTTGCGTATTGCATCTTGGCAGCACGAGGGCGGCGCCCTTGCCCTCAGCGGGACAGATAGCGCCATAGATATAGGCCGATGCCGTACGCTGGTCTTTTTGCGCCGAAGGCCGGGTTCCGCGCCGCGCCCAGCGACGGGTGATCCCGTTCTTTTGGCCGATCCGCGCCTCGTCCTGCCACCACAACTCTATCGGCGTGCCGCGCGGGAGCCTCGAGCGGATCGCTGCCACTTGGGCGGGGAAGTTTTTTTAAACGTCGGGATGGCGTCCTCATCCTGGGCATGGTGGCGGGGCCGCGCCGAAAGCTTGCGATACCCCATGGCGCGCAACTCCCGGCTCAATGTCTGCTTGCTGATCGCGATCTCGAACTCGTCCCACACCCACTGCGCCAGATCGATCAGCCGCCAGCGCACGACGCCGTGCGAGGCCGGGATCGGGCCACTCTCGATGATCTGCGCCAAGGCTCGGCGTTGCGCGTCGTCGAGCAGCGGCACGCCACCGGGCGGCGGCGTATCGATCAACCCGTCAGGCCCGGCGGCGTTGAACCGCAAGACCCAATCGCGAACCGTCTGGAGACCAACACCGCCAAGCTGTGCTGCATCGCTGCGGGAGCCACCTTCGTAAATCATCGCCAGCGCCAGCAGCCGGCGTACCTGGTTCGCGTCTCGGCTCATGCGCGCCAGCGCACGCAAACCAGTCCCTGTGAAATCCCCTCGAAGCGCTATCGCCGCTGCCATCGCAAACCCCCTTCGGTTCGCGACCACTGAATCGAACTTCGATCCGCTTGGGAATCCCCTATGAGTCAGACCTCACAGGATTTGGTATAAGATAGCAGCGAGGCGCGCCAATGCCGGTAAGCCCCTTAGTGCGAACCACACCTCGTCGCTCGGATGTGCGACGCCGCGTTCGGAAGGTGGGACAAGAGCCAATGGGCTGAAATTGGCCCATTTGTGCTCATTTGCGCCGAATCGGCACTTCAGTGCCCTACCCCTTGCGCAACGAATCGCGTCACTGCATGAAGATATCGGATCAGATGTAGAGACCGGATTGTGCTACAGAGCCCTCGTGGTTTTGAACTGCCGGTTTAGACAGATGGTTCAGATCTTGAGCGCGTCCGGCTTAGGGTCTGCTCTTTGAACGAGTGAGGAGGGTGAACGACCAAGGCATGCGCCTGCGGATCGCGAACGGATGTGCCACAGGCTCTCTCGGGCGTCCTGAACTGCCGTTCCCACTGTCAGGCAGCTGCTCAACCCGGATCGTGCTACAGGGCCTTCGCGGACCCCGAGCTGCCGGAATTGTGCGGAAAGATGTTGCGTGTTTAATGTGGCCGCGCCGGACGGGCCGAGGCTCCAGATGTCATTTCACCCGCGATTTCAGCCGAAGTGGCGCATCGCAAAGGATGCGACGCGCCGATTCGATGCCCCGGTTTTATGCTGTCAGGACGCTACATCCAAAAATGCGGCGCGATATCGCGCGACCAACTGCCTTGACTCTACCGTTGGAAGCCGGAAGAAGTTCGAAATGTCTCCCACTAGGGGAGCCACTACCGCTCATAAAACCTCCAATTTGCGCGGCCTTGAGGCCGCGTTATGTCTCACCATGCACATGGTGTGAGACATTCTCAATCGTTCACTGCGGCGCTACCGCCCACGTCGGTGATAGTTCTTTCCCATGCGGAAAGCTGAGCCACTGCCGAATCGGCAAGCTTGCCCTGGTCGGCTTTCTCAATGTAGCCGGCCAGCGTCTTGTCACTGCGTTGGCCGCTGACCGACTTCATGGTTTTATTCGGCATCTGCAGGTCGGCCATGCGGCGCAGGGTCGCCTTGCGTAGCCCGTGCATGGTGCAATGTGGCAATCCTGCCTCGACGCACTGTCTTTTGAACCATACACCGAAGCTGGCAGCATTCTTGAACGGGCGTCCGCGCTCCGTCACCAAAAAGCAGAATGGGCTCGTGTCCTGGGGCTTCATGGCGATGATCGCCTCAAGAAGCTGGGGGGCGATCGGCAGCCATAAAACTGCGCCGGTTTTCTCTTGGGTCACCGGCAGGCGTCCATTCTGGATCTGCGCCTTACCCATTGAAACGACATCGGAGCGCCGCTGATCTGTCCACAGTGCCAGTTCCATCGCAAGCCGGGCCCGGGTGCCGATCTTATGAAAAGCCCGGTACTGCGCAATCTCCTCTTCGGTCCAGCTATGGAAACCGCCCGATCTCTCGGCTGTGGGGACCTTCACTTTGTCGGACAGGCGGGCAGGGTTATGGCTGATCATCTTCGCTTTGACGGCGAACTCGAACAGCCTGATCAGTTCCTTGCGCAGCTTGCGGGCCGCGTGCAATCCACCCTTGGTCTTGTTGCCGGTCCCGGTCTTGATCAGCTTTTTGGCTACGATCTTGTCGATGGCTTCAAAGTCGATCGTCGCAACCATACGATGCCCGCGGGGGCGGTCGCCATTGCGGAAGTCCTCCAGCACCGCACGGATTTTCTGCTGCGTCACCTCGCTAGGCCCAAGGCGTTCCGGCACGCTCATGTACCGGTCCAGCAGATCGTCTATCGTGCCGGGTTTGGCCTTCGGTGAGGGCGCAGGCTTGATTGCCGCCTCAGGATTATTGAAGGCCTCATATTCGGCCCGAAATTCTTCAGAGCCGAGCTTTGCCGTGAAATAACCTGTGGGGTAGCCAGCACGCCTAAAACGATAGCGGATAGAGCCGTGCTGGCTCTCAAACTTGCTGACGTACTTCGGCAGGAAGCGGTTGGTCCCTGCGCGCTTGCGGGGCATTATTCATCATCCCATTCATTGGCCGGACCAACCGATCCGATCTCGCTGACGATGACCTCTATCTCACGAGCTTCAAGCCGAAAGATCACCCGGGCTGTCTTGCCCATCTTCTCGGCTGCCGTGGTTGCGCCTTTAACGACACGCTCAACATCAGCCTGGCTAATACGAGCCTGCGCCGTCACCGCCCGTCTCCTGCGTTGGTCATGCACGCCTCACCACAAGCCCGCACCAAATCCCCAACCGTCTCGCACTTCTCCAACACGGCATCGCTCATCACGAAGCTAAACGCGTCCTCGATCTCGCAGCGGATGCTTTCCCGATCTACGCCGTCACAGCGCAGGTCATCGTCAAGGTGCGTGTCGAGGGTGATCTCGGGCATGGTGAAGGGGAGGCGGTAGCGCGAGAGGGTGGCGTGGATCAGGGTGGGGATGTCAGCCACGATCACCCTCCCCGGCGTTGAGGGCGGACAGGGTGGGGTGGCGCTCTGCCCACCATTCGGGAGTTTTCCCGTGTGTCTCGCCAAGCACATCAGCGAGTATCAGAATGGCCTCAATCGCTGCGTCATTTGCTTGGCACACGTCATCGTGGCTGTAGTTGTTTGGGTTAAGTTCAATCAGGGTGTCGTGAGCCTTTCGCGCCGCCTCCCTCAGCGCCGCAACGGCATCGGGAGTGGCGGGGCTTGCTTGCAGGGCGGCAATGGCTTGAGCAATTTCTCTGGCGTTCGCCTTGGCAGTGTCGGGGCGGTGTATTTCGCGGAGTTTCTCCTCAATGACCACCTCTACCTGATCCTCGGATGCGACCATGTTCCTGGCGGGGGATGCGAGGGCATCAATCTCCTTCGATGCTTCTAGCGCGTACTCGATGACCCATGACCACCAATGGCCAGGTGCAGCTTTCTCAAGGTCTTGTAGAACTTGCGCGCAATGATCGAGCGCGTACTTTATGCGGTACAACGCCCCACCCTCCCCAGCGGGAGATGCGACCGTCTCAGCCTCTGGTGCGGGAGCCGACGAGAGGGCGGCAATAGCGCGGTCAGCATCATCAGGGTGCACGAAGCAGCCGCCGCCAGGTGCTTTACGACATCGGAACGCACCAGCTGAGCGAACTTGATCCGCATCCTCTGCGAACCACTCCCAGCGAGCGCCATTGATCGTTCGGTAGCAAGCTGCACCGTCTTTGACGCCAGCTGCGTTTTTGGCCCAAGCCACCTCCCCAACCGCCTCCACCTCAGCCTCTGGTGTGGGGGGGGTTGAGAGAGCGGTGAGCGCGTTTTGGGCGCGGCGGAAGTCCCCAGCTTGGAGCGGCGCGTCTTCCCCGTCGATCCACTCCGCGTCGTCATAATCAGCGATGCCCTCTGCTACTCGTGCGAACGGCTTGAGTGCTGCAATCGCCTCTTCCACCTCCCCAACCGGCGCGGTCTTGTCGGGTGCCGGGGATGGGCGGGTGTAGAGCTTAGAGCCGATCCCGATGCCGGTACGCTCAACCAGCTTTGTCAATGATCCTTGTTGCGCCCAAAGCAGTGACCAGTTTTTTCCTATCACGGCCACCGGCTCCCCTTCCTCCGCTATTGTTTGGGCGGAGGGGGATGCATAGGCCGATATTGCCGCCGCCAGCGGGACGACAACCTCGCTAGGATCGAAAGCCCCAGCGTTGTCCATTGCTTCAACGAGGTGAGGCGGAATGCTATTGGTCCCCGCGCTCGGCTCACTCTTGTGCTGGTCGGTCATCAAAACGGAGCTCCAAAAATCAGCCACGCCACGAAGGCGCAGGACGCGATGGAAGAGAGGCCGGCCAAGAACAGCGTCGTGCCGAAGCCGGGCCCATCACGGTGCAGTGGCCCGTCGATCTGCTCGCGGGTGAGGCCGGAACAGCGCTTGCCGGTCAGTGTCGGGCAAGGCGGGCTGCTGTGGTAGCGGGCGGAGATCATGCCGTACCGCCTTGGGCTGTCATCGCGATTGCCTGCCGAAAGATCGCGTCGGACTTTTCGACGGAAAGCCCCTCGATCATCGAAATATAAGCCGCATCTACGGCCTGAAATCCCATCGGGAAGCTTCCGCCTGGCAATGTTTCAGGCCATAGCTCGAAACGCCCTACTCCAATCATTGTGTTCGGCACAGCGGACGGCGGGTGCCCCAAAGTGAAAACGACAAGCCTGCATCCATCAGGTATGGTGATCTCGATTTTTTGGTCCGCCTTCCACGCGATATAGAAGGGCGCTTTATAGCCTCGGTCCATCAAACCTCTCCATCTTCCCGCCCTGGCATCGACAGCCAGAGCACAACCAAACAGACGATAAGCACGCCGATCAAAGCGAGGATCAGCGCAGTGAAGCCATCGGACATCACGGCCTTGTGAAGCGGTGCGGGGTCTGTGCCGAACACAGCGCAGGCGATGACAAGGGCCAGGGTGGCGAGGGTGGCGTGGATCATGGCGTCACCTGACTGTAAGACTCGCGCTCCTTGCGGACATAGTACGAATTCCGGAGATGCCGGGCGATCTGCTCCCAGCACTCAGCGTGGATCAGGCACTTGGCCTGCATCAACGCGTTATCAGGGTGGTCCGGCCTGTTCTTCCAGCCATCCAGCAATTCGCCGCGATAATTCTTAGACATGATGTCGCAGAACTCGGCTTCGGCCCATGACCATTGTTCCAAACCAAGTTGTAAATCAGCGGGTCGCTCTGGGTAATGGACAGTCACTCCCCACCTCCGATCTTGCGGGCGCGGGTGAGAGCAGCGCGGGCTATTTCCGCCATTGCGTCCTCTTCATCGCTACTTTCCTCAAAATCAGGACAGAGTTCGATGATCCGTTCCAGCGCCTCCGTCAGTGCCTCCACCAGCTTACCCTGATCGGGCATGGCGGCGCGCGTGTTCCAGGCGGCAATGGCGTCTGCCTTCGTCGGATGCGTCGGCCCGTCGATCATGCATTCTTCGCATGAGACAAACCACCGGTTCGTCGGGCGCGTGTTCACCAAATCGGGCTGTTGCTCACTTATACACCAAGGGTTCGGACAGGCCGCCACCGCCTCCGCAGCCCCGTCCTGTGTCTCATGCGCGCTCATGACGGGGTGCTCCAGTAGGAGGGATGCTCACGACCGAGCGTGCGGAGTTCTGCTACCTTGAGATCGGTAACCCCTGCATTCCGCGCGTAATCACACATGAAGCTGCCCTGCCAGCAGCTTGCTTGAAGGCACCGATCGCAGACCGTAACCTTACGGCTATCTTCGCTCCTGTGCTTCGCGCTCATGACGGGGTGCCTTCCTCAGCGAGAAGTGCGCGATAGGCATCAAGGCCGGCGCGGGTGTGCACGACAGTCGAGTAAGCGCCCGCCTTCCCTTGGATCAGGTCCTTGGCATACAGCGCGCGGTAAACCCGGTCGTTAGGCACGACTTCGGTGCCGTTGAAGCTGGCGCTTATGCAAACGCCGCCGCCGTTGGTCTTGCAGACCCGCGCGAGAGCTTCCATCTGGAGCTTGGTGAGTTTACGGCCACTCATGACGGGGTGCCTTGGCGGGCGGCGAGCATGGCGTCGGCGATTAGGTATGCTTGCAAAGCCAACCCATTTTCGCCGCTCATATTCGCTGGCGCACTTATCTTATCCATCATGGCGCACATGCCGGCGAGGGCGCGCCCTGCAAACCAGTCGCGCAAGGTCATGCCTTGCTGTTGCGGGACGACATGCTGCCCATCCGGCGACCACGTAGCCGCTCTTGGAAAGGCCGCTGGGTTGTTCTTCTCACTCATCACATAAGCCTCCCGTTCAGTGCATGGGCAGCGCGGGCCTCACCTTCCCACTCACGCTCCAGTTGGGCGCGGCGTTCGCGAGGCATCTTGCGTAAGTGTTCGGCTGCTTGACGGGCGGCGAAACCGTAGAGGTCCGCAGCGTCCAGCACGCTATCCTCGTCAAGGATGGTGCCCATGGCGGTGAGGTGGGTCATGGTTTGCCTTCCGTCAGCTTGTATTCGACGGTCAGGGTTTGGTGTTGCGGGACCTCGGCAAACAGTCGCTCGCCTTTCCAGACCTCGACGTACGGCAGCCAATCCATCGGGCCATGACGCTTGACGATCTTGATCTCCGTCACGCCGTCGTATCCGACGCGGTAGCAGAGGCCGCCATCGTTATCGTTCCAAGGGACCACAACGACGAAATCGACGTTGCCTCTCTCAAGAATTGTCATAGTTCCTCCTCCGCATCGGCGATGGCTTGATATCTGTCGGAAAGGGCACGAAGCGCCGCGACCATGTCACTGTTGACGAACTCGGTTCCGGGGATCGCCTCGACGGCGGGCAAGGCGCTAATGTGTATTGCGTCCAGAGCCGCCTCAGCGTCGTGGATAGCCATCCATGCCTTTTCGAGATCAGCCGCGATCTGCCATGGTTTGGAGCGCTGATGATGATGTGCGAGGGTCCCCATCACACCATTCCCCACGTCGAGCGCTCGGCATAGGCGCTATCCCGCCAGAACTGATCCTCGTCCGGCATCCCGTAGCCAGTGGGATTAAGCCACCCGTCCAACCCCTCGACCATGCCGGCAAAGTCACCGTCGTCATCGCCGTCGAAGTCGAGATAGCGCTGTGCCGACCGGTTCCAGTCGATCACTTCCCTATCGGTCAGGCAGACCTTGAGAGCGGAACGAGCGCCATCGGACGTAATGGCCCGCGCAAGGACGCGCAGCTCGGCTTCCCGCTGGAAGTCGGCGTCGATCTCCTCGGGCGTGACTTCGCGCTCGTAGTGGAGTGGGAGGGGAGAGAGGGCGTTCATGCCGCCGTCTCGGGTTGTGCGGTCACCGGTAAAGCGAATGGCTGCGGCTCATCGCTCGAAAGCCAAAGAACAAGTCGGTCGAACTGCCATGCCTCTTCAGCGGCCCTGGCAGCGGCCCAGGCAGCGGCCCCGGCAGCGTCCCAGGCAGCGGCCCCGGCAGCGGCCCAGGCAGCGGCCCCGGCAGCGGCCCAGGCAGCGG
>Ga0070667_100001615_pt1 | contig 20184 bp, 20 predicted proteins | sample KBSS33metaG_FD_64659 | JGI IMG/M metagenome (GOLD analysis project Ga0070667, IMG submission 64659) | Switchgrass rhizosphere microbial communities from Kellogg Biological Station, Michigan, USA - KBS S3-3 metaG | ecosystem: Host-associated > Plants > Roots > Rhizosphere > Soil ... | reverse complement strand
AAGGGCAAGGTGCGGTCGGGGCGAACCCGGCTGCGTCCCGACCTCGTCACCTTGCTGGACGCAATGCCCGACATCGCCGCCGTCGCGCTGTCACCGTTGCAGGACATCATCGCCTGGAATCGATTGGGCCATGCGCTGCTTGCCCCGCACCTGGAACCAAGTGCGCCGTACAGTGCCGAGCCGCCCAACAAGGTGGCGATGATGTTCACCGATGCACACGCGCGCAGCCTGCATCGCGAGTGGGAGGCCGAGGCCACCTTGGCGGTCGCCTCGCTGCGCTTTGTCAGCGCCGGCTATGTTGCCGAGGCCGACCTCGCCCGCCTGGTCGGCAACCTGAGTGTGGCCAGCGAGGACTTTGCGCAATTGTGGGCCGCGCAACCCGTGGCGCTGTGTACGCACGGCATCAAGCGCTACCACCACCCGGTGGTCGGGCGGCTGGACCTGCATTTCCAGGTCCTTCATCTTCCCGAAGACGACGGTCACCGACTGCTGTTGCATCACGCCGAACCCGGGTCCAGCCATGAGGCTGCGCTGCGCCTGCTCGCCAGCACGACCATCACCGAGTAGTGCTGCGTAGCGAATAGCGCTGCGCCACAACGAGAAACACTCAATCCGAGGAGTTCGCCCATGGATAGTTCGACCCTGCCCAAAAGCAGTCCCGCCGCACCGACGCGACGACTTCATCCCGGCCTGTCAGCGCTGGCGCTCGGCGGGTTCGGCATCGGGCTGACCGAGTTCGTCATCGCCGGGCTGCTTACCGACGTGGCCGACGCGCTGCACGTCAGTGTGCCCGCTGCGGGCGCGCTGATCTGGGGGTATGCCCTGGCGGTCGTGGTCGGTGCGTTCACTGTCACCGCCGGGTTGTCACGCCGCCCGCCGAAAACCGCACTGCTGGTTCTGCTGACCCTGTTCGTCGTCGGCAACGGGTTGACCGCGCTGGCAACAGGTTTCGGTGTCGCAATGCTGGGCCGGATCGTCACCGCGCTGTGCCACGGTGGATTCTTCGGCATCGGCGCGGTGGTCGCCGGCGATCTGGTGACGCCCGACCGCAAGGCGTCTGCCATCGCCGTCATGTTCGGCGGGCTGACCCTGTCGAACGTGCTCGGCGTGCCGTTCGGCACGTTCGCCGGCCAGCACCTCGGCTGGCGCAGCGCGTTTTGGATCATCAGCGCACTCGGTGTCCTGGCGATCGCGGGGGTGGCCGCGCTGGTACCTCGATTACCGACGCCACCACCGGCGGGCCGCAGCCACTTCGCCGTCCTGTACCGCCGCCAGGTGATGGTGTCGATCGTGCTGACCATGATGATGTTCGGCGGCGTGTTCGGCGCATTCATCTACGTGCAACCGCTGGTGACCCGCGTGACCGGTTACCGCGACAGTGAGGTGCCGTGGCTGCTGGTTCTCTTCGGGATCGGTTTGTTCATCGGTAATTTCGTCGGGGGCTGGGCCGCCGACCGTGATCTCACCCGGACACTGCGCGTGTTGTCGCTGCTACTGCCGGTCGTGCTCATCGCATACGGGATGCTCGCGTCCTATCGGATACCGGTCGCAGTCCTGCTTGTGGTCATGGGCCTCGTCGGGTTTGCCGCAACGCCGGCTCTGCAACTGCGCGTGATGCGTTTCGCCCATGACGCGCCGACCATGGCCTCGGCGGCCAACATCGCGGCGTTCAACCTGGGAAACGCGATCGCTTCGGCGATCGGCGCCGCGACCATCGCTTTGGGCCTGGGCTGGCGTTCCCCGGTATGGGTGGGCGCGGCGATGGCGCTGGTCGGCACGTTGCTGGTGTTCACCAACAGCCACGGGGAGGCACAGTGACCGAGTCAGCCTTGCACCCTCAGGCGCGCGCCCATCTGGCTGCCGCGGCGACGGCGCCCGGCATCGCGACACTGTCGGTGCCCGACGCGCGCCTGGCAGTACTCGGTTACCTGGACCTACAGCGGCCGGCGCCCGAGATGGCACAAGTGCAGCACCGATTCATCCCAGGCCCGAGCGCCGATCTTCCTGTTCGGATTTACCGGCCGACGCAGGATCGCGGGCCGCATCCGGTCATCGTCGTGCTGCACGGCAGTGGCTGGGTCATCGGCAACCTCGATCTCGTGGACGAGCCGGCCAGGGTCCTGGCCCGTGACACCGGATACGTCGTGCTGACCGTCAACTATCAGAAGGCACCCGAACATCCCTTCCCGGTTCCACTGCAGGACTGCGTGAGTACCGTGCGCTGGGTGCACACCCACGCAAGCGAACTGGGTGTCGATCCGAGCCGGCTGGCGGTGGTCGGTGACAGCGCTGGGGGCAACCTCGCCGCCGCAACCACCGCTGAATTGGCCGGCACCGACGTCGTGGTCGCTGCCCAGGCGCTGCTCTATCCAGCGCTGGATCGGCGGATGGCCGCACCGTCGTATGCCGGCTTCGCCCGTGGCTTCGGTCTCGACGCCGTCGACATGGCCTGGTTCTGGAACCACTATGTCGGCGCGGGCGGAAGCGAGGATCCGCGGGTTTCACCGTTACGTGCCAACAGCTTTGCGCATCTCCCGTCCACGTTCGTGGCGACCGCCGGCCATGACGTGCTGCGCGACGAGGCGGAAGCGTACGCCGGGCAGCTCCGCGACGCCGGCGTGGACATCGTTGCCCAGCGCTATCCCGGGATGATCCACGGTTTCTGGTGGATGGACGGTGTGCTCGACGATTCACGCACGTTGCAAAGAGATCTCGCCAGATTCTTGGTCGACCGCCTGAGCCGCTGACCGGAATCGAAATCCAGTCAACCGGTGAACCTTTCGGCAAAATTGGCTTACGCCAGGATCGCCCGCGCCGCGCGCTCGGCGATCAGCATGACCGGCGCATTGGTGTTCCCGGACGTGATGGTGGGCATCGCCGAGGCGTCGACGACACGAAGGCCGGCGACGCGATAGACACGACAGTCGGCGTCGAGCACTGTGGCTGCTGACCGCGGAAGACCTTGTGCGTCAAAGGCTCCCATCGCGCAGGTGCCCACCGGATGGAAGATCGTCGTGCCGAGTTCACGTGCCGCCTGCTGCAGGTCGTCATCACTCACCAGTTGCGGGCCCGGCAGCAGCTCGTCGGGATGGTAGGGAGCCAGCGCCGGCGCAGCCATGATCTGTCGCGTCATGCGGAGGCCCTTGATTGCGGCGTGATGATCAGCATCAGTGGACAGGTAGTTACAGGAGATTTTCGGGTTGCGCAGCGGATCCGCGCCGGCAATGCGGACGTGTCCACGCGAGGTGGGGCGCAGATTGCAAACCGAGGGCGTGATCGCACCAAACGAGTGCAGCGGGTCGCCGAACTTGGGCAAGGACAACGGCTGCACGTGCCACTCCAGATCCGGACTGGCCAGTGCCGGATCGCTTTTCGCGAAAGCGCCCAACGTCGACGGCGGCATGGTCATCGGTCCGGAGCGCAGCGCCAGGTACTGAAGTCCCATGCCGCCCCGGGTGAGCCAATTCCGGTAGAGCGTGTTTACCGTCCTGGCGCCTTGGATGCGGTACACCGTCCGCAGCTGAAGATGATCCTGGAGGTTCTCGCCAACTCCTGGCAGATCGACCGCCACGGGCACGTGATGCTCAGTGAGCAGCCCGGCCGGGCCCACGCCCGAAGCTTGCATGAGCTGCGGTGACCCGATTGCGCCAGCGCTCAGGATCACCTCATGGCGGGCTTGTACATCGATGGTTTGGCCGTCTTTGAGCAGCCGCACGCCGGTGGCGCGGTGCTGGGCAGTGGTCCAGGCGCCGCGGCGCTGCCCGTCCTGGACCTGGTCGTCCAGCAGCAGCCGCACGGCCTGAGTCTCGGTGTAGACGGTCAGATTGGGCCGGTGAGCAATGGGATGCAGGAAGGCGTCGGCCATCGACCAGCGCCGGCCACGCTTTTGGTTGACGTGAAAGTACGCGCTGCCGGAGTTGTCGCCTCGGTTGAACTCGTCAATCGGGGCGATGCCCACCTGAGCGGCGGCAGCCTGCCAGGCGTCCAGGATCTTCCAGCGCACCCGTGGCTGCTCGACGCGGATCTCGCCGCCGGCGCCGTGCCAGTCGTCGGCGCCGCCGAAGTAGTCCTCCAACTCTTTGTAGATCGCCAGCGTCTCGCCAGGACCGTCAACGCCGCCCCACAGCCAGCGCTCGTCACAGGTGGCCTGCGCCCACAGGTCGTAATCGCTTGCCTGCCCGCGCATGTGGATCATGGCGTTGATCGACGAGCAGCCGCCGATCACGCGGCCCCGCGCGTAGTGAATGCTGCGGCCGGCCAGACCTGGGTCGGCCTCGGTCGTGAAGCACCAGTCAGTGCGGGGGTTGGCAATGGTGTACAGGTAGCCAACCGGCACCTTGATCCAGAACCAGTTGTCCTTGCCGCCGGCCTCGATCAGCAGCACCCGGTGATCGGGGTTGGCGCTCAGCCGATTGGCGAGCAGGCAGCCCGCACTGCCTGCGCCGACGATGACGTAGTCGAATTCAGCGACGAGGCTCATGTTCCTCCATGGCAGCGGACGGCGTGTCCTAGTGTGCGCGATGACCGCCCGGTGCGTGCGCATTCCTTTCCCGCGTGTAGGGAATCAGGGTTGGCCGATTCCACGCGCGTCGACGGGGTTCACCCGGGAAACCACCAGTGGGTCTGCAGGCGTGAAGGGAAATGTCGGCAGGTCATCGATGTGGGTGTTGAACGCGGCGGCCAAGACTTCTCGGGAATAGGCGCTGGCAGAGGCTTTGAAGCCAATGTCTGCGGGGAACGGCTGGTCGAAGAAGATCAGGAAGTGCCAGTCGTCGGTGCCGATGTTCTCGATGTGATGGGGGTACGCGCGGGGGATGAAGTACATGTCTCCGGTCGTGAGGTTCCACGTGTCCAGAGTGCCGTCCGGATTCATGATGGTCATGCGCGCGTCGCCGTAATGCACGTAACCCATCTCAGCGGTGACGGGATGCCAATGCGGTTCGCGCATACCGCTTTCGGTGACGCGCAGCGAGTACATCGAGATGTCCTTCAAAGCGGGCCAGAACTGGTCTCGGGCGAAGCGTGCGTTGCCGCTGGCGAAGTTGAGGCCGGGTGCTTGGGCTTCGATGTCGAACTTGTGCGGGTCGTTGAAGTGTGCGGCGGTGGGGATACTCGCGTTGCCGGTGCGGGCTGCCAGTTTGTGATCGACGGTGCTGCGACGGATCTTGGTGATATCGGACGAAGGTAGGTCGTAGGTGTTGCCGAGCACGGCGTCGGTGAATGCACCGAAGGTAGCGCCCAGGCCGAAGTCCTCGGGACGTTCGTTGCGGAAGGCGATGATGAACTCGGCGACGTCGGTACCGATGTTCTCGATGTGGTGCAGCGCGCCGGATTCGATGTGGAACATCTGCCCTGCTGTGACGATGAAGTTCGAGAACACGCTGTGGTTGTCCAGGACGGACACCAGGGCGGTTCCCGCGACGCAGTAGGTCAGTTCGTTGGCGTTTGCGTGCCAGTGTGGCGTGCGCATCGCCCCGGGGTTGAGCAGCAGCCGCTTGATCGACAAATTCTTCAGAATCGGCAGGGCATCAGCGGTGACTCGGCGCATCGAGCCGAGTTCGGACTCCTCGACAATCTCGCCGTCGAGTAAAGAGACGGTGTGGCTGCTGCGGGCGATGGACGTGGTCATGCGGTGCCTCCTCGTTGGTCAAGCCGACAGCAGTCAGTCTTGTCGGCTGCGGCCCTGCCGTCATGCACGCCGGCGGTAATGCGTGATTACCGCAAGCGCTACCTGGTTCATTCCTGCTGGCGGTAAGGGCCTATCAGCCGGATTGAGCAGAACCCTTGGTGACCGCCCGGCAACTTGCTAACTTCCGGCGGTGCGTTACATACGAGGAGTCCACCTGCCGGTGCTACTGCTCGTCGCCCTGGTGCTCGTGGGGTGCGGGTCGTCGAGTCGCAACAACGGGGAGAATTCGATCCGGGCGGCGGGGGTGCTGCGTGTCGGCACCGAAGGCGTGTATTCACCGTTCAGCTACCACGACCCGGCCACCAACGAACTTGTCGGGTACGACGTCGACGTCTCCAAGGCGGTCGCCGACAAGCTCGGCGTCCGAGTCGAATTCGTCGAGACGCCGTGGGATTCGATCTTCGCCGCGCTGGAGGCCAACCGATTCGACGTCGTCGCGAACGAGGTGACGATCAACGCCGCCCGCAAGGCCAAATATGACCTGTCCGAGCCGTATTCCGTCGGCGAGGGCGTCATCGTCACACGCGCCGACGTCAACTCCGTCAAGTCGCTCGACGACATCAAGGGCAAGGTGGCAGGTGAAACGGCAACCAGCAACTGGGCCCAGGTCGCGCGCGACCACGGCGCGCGCGTGGAGGTCGTCGAGGGTTTCACCCAAGCCATCAAGCTGCTCAACCAGGGTCGCATCGATGTAGTGATCAACGACAGCATCGCGGTTTACGCCTATCTCGCCGAAACGGGAGACAAGTCAGTCAAGATCGCCGCCAGTACGGGGGAGAAGAGCGAGCAGGGCTTTGCCGCTCGGAAGAACAGCGGCCTGTTGCCCGATCTGAACAAGGCCCTCGGCGAGCTTCGCGACGATGGAACCCTCGCGAAAATCTCGCAAAAATACCTGAAGGCCAACGCATCTGGGGGACCGGATGCCGACCGAGCGCAGCATGTGCCGCGGTCGACGTGGAAGCTGATCGGGGACAGTCTCGTACCCTTGGCGAAGGCCGCGATCACCAAGACGATCCCGTTGACGATGATCAGCTTCGTGATCGGCCTGCTGCTCGCATTGGCGGTGGCGCTGGCACGGCTGTCGTCGAATGTGGTCCTCACCAACGTGGCGCGGTTCTACATCTCGATCATTCGTGGCACTCCGCTGCTCGTGCAGTTGTTCATCGTGTTCTATGCACTGCCGGAATTGGGCGTCAAGATCGATCCGTTCCCCGCGGCCGTCATCGCGTTCTCGCTCAACGTCGGTGGCTATGCGGCGGAGATCATTCGGTCGGCGATCCAGAGCATTCCCAAAGGTCAGTGGGAAGCCGCCGAGACGATCGGCTTCAATTATGTTGGCGCGCTTCGGCGCATAATCCTGCCGCAGGCTGCCCGGGTGGCCGTGCCGCCGCTCTCGAACACGTTGATCTCGCTGGTGAAAGATACGTCTCTCGCGTCGACGATCTTGGTCACCGAGCTGCTGCGGCAAGCGCAGATCATTGCGGCGCCGACGTTCGAGTTCTTCGCGTTGTACGGCACCGCTGCGGTGTACTACTGGGTTATCTGCCTGGCGCTGTCGTTCGGCCAGGGTCGTATTGAACGCCGGCTGGAAAGGTACGTTGCGCGATGACAGAGAACCGCGTGGTGGCCGAGGGTGTCCACAAGGCCTTCGGGGAAAACAAAGTGCTCAAAGGTGTTTCGTTCACCGTCGAGCGGGGGACGGCGACGGCCATCATCGGGCCCTCCGGATCGGGCAAGACGACGCTGCTGCGTACGCTGAACGCGCTCGACCGGGCCGACGCCGGAGTGATCCGGGTCGACGACGTCGAGATCGACTTCTCCACGCCGACACCGAAACCCGAGGTGCGCCGGTTCCAGTCGCGGAGCGGCTTCGTGTTTCAGAGCCATAATCTCTTCCCGCACAAGACGGTCCTGCAGAACGTGACCGAGGGGCCGGTCATCGTGCAGAAGCGGCCGAAAGAGGAGGCCGAAGCCGAAGCCCTGGCCTTGCTGGACCAGGTGGGGCTCGCCGCCAAGAAAGACCAATACCCGTACCAGCTGTCCGGCGGGCAACAGCAGCGCGTCGGCATCGCCCGTGCACTGGCCTTGAAACCGAAATTGGTGCTGTTCGATGAGCCGACGTCGGCGCTGGATCCCGAACTCGTCGGCGAAGTGCTTTCCGTGATCAAGGATCTCGCGGTCGAGGGTTGGACATTGGTGATCGTCACCCACGAAATCCAGTTCGCCAGACAGGTTTCCAACCAGGTGTTGTTCACCGATCAGGGCATCATTCTCGAGCGGGGCACACCGGACGAGGTGCTCGGCAACCCGAAGGAAGAGCGCACCCGGCAGTTCCTGGACCGCATTCTGAATCCGCTATAGCGCGAATCAGGGCACAGATCAGCGCTTCCGCCGCCGGCCCAGCTGCTGGTAACCGGGATGTACCGCCGGCGCGAGGTCCTGTTGGTCGGCGACCTTGGCAAGAAGTTCGTCGAGTGTTTTGCGTTCGGGACCGGTCAAGCCCGCCGTCAGCGCTTGCTCATGCTCGCGCGCGATTTCGGACAGTGTCGCCATCAGTTTCTCGCCTGAAGCTGTCAGATACAACGCGTACAGCCGCCGATCGGTCGGGTTGCGCCGGCGTTCGACCTCGCCGCGTGCCTCGAGCTCATCGACGTAGGTGACCACACGGCTGGGCAGCAGACCCAACTGGGCGCTCAGTTCCTGCTGGCTGAGCCCCGGACGGATGGCGATGATCCGCAAGATGCCGGCATGCGGCGGCGTCAGTTTCACGGCGGCAAGACGTTCGGCGAACAGCTGAGCGGCGTGATGGCCGAGCTGGGCGAGCAAGAACGCAACTCCGCCCCGGTCAGGGGCGCTGGACGCTGACGACATGAACAAATGCTACCGGCGGCAAACCATTTTCTTGGTGAATCATGTTGACGTATCTAATTCGTCAAGAATATCGTTCATTGTATGAACGATTACAACGATGATCGGCTATCTACTCCCAGCCACGCTCCGCAGCAGGCCGGCCCACCGCTGTGGCTGCTCGGCGTCGTCTCGCTCGGCCTGCTCCTTGTCGGCGTCACTCTGCTTGCGGCGCTGGGAGGTACGCCGCCGCTGCCATACCGCGATCCCGCTGCGGTGCTGGACTACTTCCGCGCACATGCGGCGGCCGCACAGGTGAGCGCCGTCTTCGTGTTCGGATCGTCGGTCCCTCTGGCGATCTACGCAGCCACCGCCAGTGCTCGGCTGCGACAGCTCGGTGTCACTGCGCCGGGTGCCACGATCGCGCTCGCCGGTGGCGTGCTGGCGGCCGGGGGACTTGGCCTGTCGAGCCTGCTGCTCTGGACGCTGTCGCGGCCGGAGATCAGCGCCGGTGGCCCGCTGGTCAATGCGCTCTACTACCTGACCTTCCTCACCGGCGGGGTGGCGCACGTCGTGATGCTCGGGCTGTTGACGGCCGGCCTGGCGGTTCCGGCGCTGATTCTGCACCTGGTCCCGCGAACCTGGGCATGGATCGGTCTCGGCATCGCCGTGATCGCCGAGCTCACCACTGCGGTACTCATCTGGCCGCCGATGGCGCCACTGCTGCTGGTCGCCCGGTTCGCCGCTCTGATCTGGCTCGTCGTCGTCGGCGCTCTCTTGCCGAAGCGCCGCGCGGGACGGAACCAACCCGCATGAAGCTCAGCGTCAGTGTCACCAACTTCTCGTGGCCGGCAGGGCCGGCCGCGATCCAGGCGAATCTGACGTCACTGGCCGAATTCCTCGACGGCAGAACGATTGACACACTCTGGGTGGCGGACCACCTCCTGCAGGCCGATCCGGCCAGTCGACCCGATGAGCCCATGCTGGAGGCGTACACCACGCTCGGGTTCCTGGCGGCCAAGACCACAAGACTGCGCCTGGGCACCCTGGTAACCGCGACGACGTTCCGCGAACCGGCGCTGTTGGTCAAAGCCGTCACGACCCTGGATGTGCTGTCGGGCGGACGCGCATGGCTCGGACTCGGCGCCGGCTACAACGCCGACGAGGCTCGGTCGCTCGGCCTTTTCCTGCCGCCGGCAGGGGAACGATTCGACCGCATGGCCGAGCTTCTGCAGCTGGCCAACCTCATGTGGGACGGCGACGAATCCCCATTTGACGGCGACCATTCCCGTGCCGGACGGCCCATCGGCCAGCCCCTGCCCATCACACGGCCACCGGTACTGATCGGTGGAACGGGAGAGCGCCGAACATTGCGCCTCGTCGCCGAGTACGCCGATGCGTGCAACCTCTTCGATATCCCTAATGGCGCGAACGTGATTCGCCGCCAACTCGCTGCGCTCTCTCGTCATTGCCGCGAGCTCGGACGCCCCTGCGCGGACATCGAACGGACCATCACCACGGCACTGACGCCGGGGGAGACCGCTGATCAACTGGTTGCACGTTGCCGCCGGCTGGCGGAGCTGAGTTTCCAGCACATCGTCCTCATTGCGCGCGGGCGGCCGTGGACCCGTGCCGAGCTCGCTGTCGTGGTCGCTGCGGCAGACCAGCTCGCGCCCGTCGAATCCGCTCTGGTCAGAGAGGTCCTCACATGAGGGAATTCAGGCGGGATATTGCCGTGAAGCGACTGTCGCACAGTATATTTCGTCAGGCCACGGTTGACGCCGGCCGCACACGTCTGCGGTCGGTTTCGGCCATGGCCTCCCCGGGTACCCAGCCCAGCGGTGCCGCCAACGTGGTGGCACAGGCAAGGAGTTCACGATGCGCGCTGAAGAAGGCGATGAATCGATCGCCGAGCTGGCCGATTACGCCGAGCAAGCCGAACAGAACCTGGACGAGAGCATTGCACCACTCGAGGGCAAGAAGGTAGCGATCCTGGCCACAGACGGCGTCGAGCGCCGCGAGTTGCAAGAGCCCCGCGACGCGGTACAAGCTGCCGGTGCCGGCACCCAGTTGGTTTCGCTGCAAGCGGGCTCCATCGACATGCGTGACAACGACCTGAATCCCGCCGGCACTGAACCCGTCGAACGTTTGATCGCCGACATCACTCTCGACGAGTTCGACGCTCTGCTCATTCCGGGCGGTACGGTGAATGCCGACAAACTGCGCAGTGACGACAAAGCGGTCAAGTTCGTCCACGATTTCGTCGAATCGGGCAAGCTCGTGGGCGTCATCTGCCACGGACCGTGGACGCTGATCGATGCCGGCGTCGCCAAAGGGCGGACGCTGACGTCGTATCCGAGTCTTCGTATCGATCTGCAGAACGCCGGAGCGACGGTGGTCGATCGCGAAGTCGTCATCGACGGGAACGTGATATCCAGCCGTGGCCCGGATGACCTCCCGGCGTTCTCGTCGGCTGTCGTGGATGCGCTTGCGCGCAGCGCCTGAGGCGACGATGCCTAAGTCGCCGCGGCGCGCTTCAGCATCGTGGTGAACCAGGTGCTGAAGCCAGGGGGCGACGTTTCAGCGTCCTCAGCCGTTGTCCCGCCAGGCGAGCACCTGTTTGAGGGACTCGAGGTCATATCCGTTGTCGGAGGTGAGCTCGATCTGGAACAACGTGACCCCGGCCTCCCGGAAGGCGTCGGCGCTGCCGGCGTTCTGCCACAGCGTCGAGCGCTCGATGTCGGCGCCGGTGCGGCCGAACGTCGCCGCCAGCTCATCGACACGGTCGCTGGACCGACGGAACGCGTCGAGCTCCTGGAAGGCGTGCCAGACGTCGGCGTGCCGAGCCACTGCGGGCAGGGAACGTTTGGGACCGGTGCCGCCGATGAGGATCGGCACCTTTCGGACAGGTGGCGGGATCAAGGCCGCCAGCCGGTCCTCGATGCGAATCAGGCTCTCGTCGAACAGATCAAACCGCGAGCCGAAAGTGCCGAAATCGTAACCGTAAGTGGTGTAATCCTTTTCGTACCATCCGGCGCCGAGGCCCAGGATGAGCCGGCCGCCGCTGATGTGGTCGACGGTGCGCGCCATGTCGGCGAGCAGGTCCGGGTTGCGGTAACCGACACCGGTGACGAGGAGCCCGATCTCGGCGTGCGAGGTGATCTCACCCCATGACGCGAGCGCGGTCCAACCCTCGAAGTTGCCGACGTCGGGCTGGTCGGCGAACAGGACCGGCTTGCCGTCGACGATGCCCTCCATCGCCGGACGGTGGAAATGGTCGTAACCGAAGATCACATCAGTGCCGAGATCGTCGGCGGCCAGGACGGCATCGCGCCACGTGCGGTAGTCGGGCGTACCGCCGGGCTGGATCTGTACGGCGACGCGAACAGGACGGGTCATGGTTGCTCCTGAGTCGGGAAGAGGCGACTCAGGAGGCAAGTTGACCGGGCGCGAGTTTATTCCGGATGATTCTGGTTCGTGCCGTTCGCCACGAGACGGATCGAACGTAAACCGCTGCGCCAGTGTCCAATACGACTCTTTCACCGCGTTTCAGGCGCTCAGCGGCAGAAATTCGCTTTCGATGGTTTGTAGGTTGTTGAGGTGGCTCATCTCGATCTGTCGAAAATCAGTTACGGCCTGCCGGACGGCCGTCCACTCTTGAACAGTGTCTCGCTACGCGTCGGCGAAGGTCAGCGCGTCGCACTGATCGGCGCCAACGGCGCAGGCAAGTCGACACTGTTGAAGATCGTGCTCGGCGAGATCGAAGCCGACGAGGGAGCCGTCGCTCGCTCCGGAAGTATCGGGGTGATGCGCCAGTTCATCGAAGGTGATTCCGTCCGCGACCTGCTGCTGAGCGTCGCACCGCCTCGCGTGGTCGACGCGGCCGGGCGGCTCGACCGCGCGGAGCGCACCATGCGAACGACGAATACCGAAGCCTCCCAGGTGAAATATGCGAACGCATTGGTCGCATGGGGAGAGGCCGGCGGCTATCAGACCGAGGTGTTCTGGGACGTCTGCACCAACGCGGCGCTCGGCATCCCCTATGACCGCGCAGCAGCTCGCCCGGTCGAAACCTTGTCGGGAGGGGAGCAGAAGCGTCTCGTTCTCGAGGCCTTACTGCGAGGCAGCGACGGGCTCCTCATTCTCGATGAGCCGGACAACTTTCTCGATGTGCCCGGCAAGCGCTGGCTTGAGGACCGACTGCAGGAGTCCGGCAAGAGCGTGCTCTTCGTGAGTCACGACCGTGAACTACTCGCGCGCACCGCCACCGCCATCGTCACCCTCGAGCTCGGCGCTGCCGGGAGCACCGCGTGGACTCATCCAGGGAGCTTCGAGTCCTATCACGACGCGCGCCAAGCCCGATTCGAGCGCCTCGACGAGCTGCGCCGCCGCTGGGACGAAGAGCACGCCAAAATCAAAGCGCTGGTGCTGATGTACAAGCAGAAGGCGGCCAACAACGACGGGATGGCCTCCCGATACCAGGCTGCACAGACCCGTCTCGAACGGTTCGAGACAGCGGGCCCACCGCACGAACTGCCTCGCGCGCAGCGATTCCAGATGCGCCTCGCCGGAGGCCGCACCGGCAAGCGTGCGGTGGTGTGCGAGCAGTTGGAGCTGGTCGACCTCATGTTCCCGTTCGACGCCGAGGCCTGGTACGGCGACCGAATTGCCGTGCTCGGCGCCAACGGATCCGGCAAGTCGCATTTCCTCAGGCTCCTGGCAGCCGGCGGAACCGACCCAGAACCTGAGCACGAGCCCGCCGGCGATCTGCCGATCGAGCCCGTGCGCTACGAGGGCCGCGCCCGCCTCGGTGCCCGTGTCCGGCCGGGGTGGTTCGCGCAGACCCAACGTCGACCAGATCTGGCGGGCCGGCCGCTCCTGGACATCCTTCACCACGGAGACGGCCGCCGCGACGGGCGAGACCGTGAGTCCGCCATCCGTGCGCTCGCGCGCTACGAGCTTGCCCATGCCGCGGAGCAAGTCTTCGACTCGTTGTCCGGCGGGCAGCAGGCGCGATTCCAGATTCTCCTGCTGGAACTCGGCGGCGCCACGTTACTTCTGCTCGACGAGCCCACCGACCACCTGGACCTGGAATCGGCCGAGGCCCTACAGCAGGCGATCACCACGTTCGACGGCACGGTCATCGCTGTCACCCACGACCGATGGTTCGCCCGCGACTTCGACCGATACTGGATATTCCAGGAGGACGGGGAAGTGGTCGAGTCGCCGGTACCCGTGTGGGACGAAGGGCGCGTCGCCAGGCAGAGGTGATGGCAACTGTCGCCACCTCTTGGCTACCACGCCGTGCCAATCGCTGTCAGACATCTCGTTCCTCAGGAGGCTGCTGCGCTCAGAGGTCGCCAGACATCGGCCAGGGTGCCCAGTGGCAGTCCGAGTGCGTCACTGAGGCCGACGATGGTGCCGAAGGCCGGCGAGGGCAGCCGGCCGGTTTCGATCTTGCGCAACGTCTCGGGTGAGATGCCTGCGGCGCGGGCGACGTCATCGAGCGTGCGGGCGCCGCGGGCCGCGCGGAGGGCCGCGCCCAGACGGCGGCCTGCGGCGACCTGTGCAGGGCTCAACGGGGTGCGCACCATGGGATCACTCTATTCCGGGTATTTAAATACCGCTACACTCGTGGAGGTATTTAAATACCGGACAGGAGCAAGCATAGTGATCGAACTCAAGACCGGTGCCGAGATCGAGAAGATGCGGACCACCGGACAATTCGTGGCACAGGTGCTCACCGAACTCGGCACACTCGCCACCATCGGAGTGAATCTTCTCGACCTCGAACACCACGCCCGCGACATGATCAAACGCCGTGGAGCACAGTCCTGCTACTGGGACTACGACCCATCATTCGGCCGCGGCCCGTTCCGGAATGTGGTCTGCCTCTCTGTGAATGACGCTGTGCTGCATGGGCTGCCGTTCGATTACGCATTGCGCGACGGCGATGTGCTGAGTCTGGACCTCGCGGTCTCGATCGACGGCTGGGTCGCCGACGCCGCCCGTACCCTGATCATCGGCACGCCCGCGGACGAGGACGTGCGACTGATCCGGGCAACCGAGGAGGCGCTCGCCGCGGGCACCGCCGCCGCGCAGCCCGGAGGGCGGCTCGGCGACATCTCTGCGGCAATCGGCGCGGTCGCCGATGCGTACGGATACCCCGTCAATCTCGATTTCGGCGGCCATGGCCTCGGCCGCACCATGCATGAAGACCCACATGTACCCAACCGGGGCCGAGCCGGGCGCGGGTTGCGACTGCGACCGGGAATGACCCTGGCGCTGGAGCCGTGGCTGGCGCGCACCACCGACCGGATCATTTACGACCCTGACGGCTGGACCATCCGTTCCGCCGACGGCTCACGTACTGCGCACACCGAGAACACCATCGCGATAACTGCCGATGGTCCGGTGATCCTCACCAACTAACCGGATGCAATCTCGCTCGTTCCGCCCTGCAAGAGGGCGCTACTTGAGCTGGGTGCCAGACACCCGGCGGGGGCTCGCACCGCGCTATTGACACGGCGTCGGCGCCGCCAGCACAATCTGAGAACAGATGTTCTCAGATTCGGAGGCAACGTGACCATGCCCGTGGGTAGACAGGCCGGTACTCAGGTTGCGCGAAACGGCCGACGCCCACGCGAGCTTCGAGACCTGCTGACGACCGTTGGTCTGACCAACGGCGTGGCAAACATCATCATGCAGTTGTCGTTGCCCCCGGTCGGCCACGGAGTCAGCGAGAGTCGCGTCCGATCTGGCAGCCCGCGCAGATATCCGCTCAAACGAGCCCGCACCACGGGGCAGTACTTGGCGCTGTCGGTGATGGGCAGCGAAGAGGATCGCGAGGTCATGCGCAAGGCCGTCGCCGAAGTGCACACGGCGGTTCACTCGCAGGCTGACAGCCCGGTGAAGTTCAGTGGGAACAGCCGCGAACTTCAACTTTGGGTTGCGATGTGCCTCTTCAAGTACTACCTCGACCAGTACACGCTGGTGCACGGACCGTTGGAGGAAGACGCACTCGATACCTTGACCCGCGCAGCCGCACCGCTGGCGACCGGCGTCAATGTGCGCTTATCGGAGTGGCCAACGTCGTACGCAGAGTATGAGCAGCGTTGGGCCGCAACAGTTCCCCAGCTAGCCATCGATCCGGTAGTGCGCCAAGAGTTCGAGTCGCTGAGCAACCTGACTTTTCTCGGCGAGGCATGGGGTGCCCTCGGGTATGCGTTGGCGCGTATCGGCGGTCCTGCGTACCAATTCATGACGCGCGCAACGCTGCCTCCCGAGTTTCGCGAACTCATGGGGTGGGACTGGACGCCGGCCGACGAACGCAAGCTCCAACGAATCCTGAAGGTAGTGCGCTTGGGTGACGCCCTGATCAATCCTCGCGTATCGCAACTTGCGTACCGCCTCTACGTCGCCGACTTTCGACTGCGGCGACGCTTCGGCCGGCCAGTGCTGGGTCGCCTTGAGGTCATCGACGTTCCAATTCGCGACGGCGGCGGACTGCGCTGGTTGGCCAGACGGCGTCCACGCACATCCGCCACAGACCGACTGAGCTGAGGCCATCCTCTACGGGAGCATCCCGGGTGTCGAACGCCGATGAGTTTTCGAGGGATCAACGGTCTCATTGAGGGTAGAGACACACCGACGAACCGACGAAGAGGAATTTGACGTGGCGCGAACCAATCTTTCTATGTCGATATCGGCCGACGGCTACGTCGCCGGACCCGATCAGACCGAACAGAATCCGATAGGCGTGGGCGGGCTCGCTCTCCACGACTGGCATATCGGCCCCAGCAGAGAGCACCCCGTCAACCGACAGGTGATGTCCGAGATGCTGGATGGCATGGGCGCGACCATCATGGGGCGCAACATGTTCGGACCGGTTCGCGGTGACTGGGACGGTTCAGATTGGCGAGGCTGGTGGGGCGACACCCCGCCGTATCATTGCCCGGTCTTCGTGCTCACGCACCATGCCCACGACCCGATCGAGATGAACGGCGGTACGACGTTCCATTTCGTCACCGACGGCATCGAATCCGCGTACGAACGCGCTGTGGCGGCTGCCGACGGGAAGGACATCTCGATCGCTGGTGGCGCATCGTGCGCACGCCAGGCGATCAAGGCGGGCGTGGTCGACGAGATCGATCTACAGGTGTCGTCGGTGATCCTCGGCTCGGGTGAGCGCTTACTCGACGGGTTCCAGCCCGGCCAACCGAAGTTGGAGCTCGTGCGTGTGCTGCACGCCCCAGGCGTGGCTCACCTCCGTTACCGAGTCGCTCGGTGAACGGCGGTGGATGAGATGTCAACACCGGAGTGGGAGGGCACCGTCGTCAAGAAGTACCGCGCGCTACTCGATGGGGCGAACCTGTACCGGCGCATGCGCATTCGGCTCGACGACGGGCGAACGGTCACTGTACGCGTCGACCGCGCGACGTGGAAGGCGTTGTCGGTCGGGGACGCGGTGATCAACACAGCGGAGGGCGGGTTACGACGGGCTTAGGGACGATCGACGAACACGGTCGCCGCCGCAACTTGGGTGAAGGGACTTTCGGGGTGCACCTGTTCGACGCCATACCGACTAGCTCTGTCTTCGGGTCGCAAGCCGTCGAGGTACGCCGCGGGAAGCAGGCCGCGGTAACCGACTTGCCATGACCGCACATGGGCCACCGCCACAGCCATCGCGTCCGCAGCCGCGGCATCCCTGATGTTGACGGGCATGGGCAGTCGTGACACCACGGCGGTACTGAAATCAAAGGATTTTCATCATTGGCACAGGCTCCGATCTTGTTGCTTCTTTAGAATCGAGGCCGAGCACCTGGCTGGCGTTGGGGGAGGACCAGCATGAGCGAGACCAATGAATGTGGTAGTCGGAATGGCAGCCTTTTTGAAGGTACCGCTTGGTACTACGCACGTTATCGCCCTGACTACCCGGCGGTCGTCATCAACGAGTTGGTCCAACATCTGGGTTTAGACGGCACCGGCCGTCTGCTCGACCTTGGCTGTGGGACTGGCCAACTCACATTGCTGTTGGCGGGCCACGTCGCCCAAGTGGTCGGCGTCGACCCCGAAACCGACATGCTCACCGAGGCTGCCCGGCAAGCCGAAGAGCAGGGCATCACCAATGTGCTTTGGAAACAAGGGAGTTCATCAGACATCCCAACAGGTCTAGGTCAATTCAGGGTGGTCGCCATGGGACGTTCTTTTCACTGGATGGACCGTGAACAAGTCCTCGCCGACCTCGATGAAATGGTCGATGACGATGGCAGTCTGATCATCGCCAGCGACACGAACCTTCTATTGCCGAGCTCCCCGTGGCAACAGGCCATCCAAGACGTCCAGCTCCGCTTCGTCGCGACGCATCGCCAAGCTGTTCGTGCACAATCGTTTGATGACCGCCGGACTCATGAGGAGATATTGGCGGATTCCCCTTTTTCGCAGGTGAGCCGGCAGGTCCATGAATTCCGTCGTTCGTGGACGATCGATCGAATCATCGGCTTTCTGTACTCGACCTCACTGCCACTTCGTCGACTGCTCGATGACAGTCAGAGCGCCTTCGAGGAGGCACTGAGCACCGCCCTGCTGGCGGTTAATCCATCGGGGCGCTTCATAGAGTCTGTCTCCATGGAAGTCTGCATCGCAACGAAGACTTGAATCCTGACCGGCATTCCGCGGATTCGCCCGTTGGCCGCGCGTCTAAGCAGATCGGCACAGTCAGGGGCCCCTGATGCTTACGCAACTGGCATTGCGACAGCAGCGGGACTGTCACCAGCGCCGCAGCCGATGGCTACCGCCGCTGTGACGGCGTGGCTGAGTTGATCTCGCTACCGCCGTAAGTCAAGCTGTTCTATGGCACAGATAGTCGAGGGCGTCTCCCGCACATTCAATGAATTCTTGCTCCTGCCCAACAGGACATCCACAGAATGCCGCGCTGACGACGTTCAACTCGTTGCGCCGCTGGCGCGCCACGCCATCGGGGAGCCTTCGCGGATTCAACTGCAGGTGCCGTTCACTTCGGCGATCATGCAGGCGGTCAGCTCACCGGAGTTGGCGATCGCGCTGGCCCGCCATGGCGGGTTGAGCTTCCTGCATCACAATCGTTCGATCGCTGAGCAGGTTGACGACATCCAGTCAGTGAAGTCCTTCGACGCAGGCTTCGTCGACCGGGACACCCACGTACGCCCCGATACCTCTCTGGACTGCCTGCCAGTCGTGGACTCTGATAAGCAGCTGCAGCACTTGGACTTTCGTTCTGACTACACCGACAGCGAGCGCTATCCCCATCAATTAGTTGACGCGGACAAACGTTTGCGGGTGGGTGCGGGCGTCAACACACACGACTACCGCGAGCGAATCCCCGCGCTGCTGGACGCCGGCGCGGACGCACTGTGCCTGGACTCATCGGACGGCTACAGCGAGTGGCAGGCCCGCGCGCTCGACTGGGCCAAAACCCGCTATCCCGACGCGGCCATCGGAGCCGGCAACGTCGTGGACGGGCGTGCATTCGAGTACCTGGCCGATGCCGGGGCGGACTTCGTCAAGATCGGCGTTGGTGGGGGATCGATCTGCATCACCCGTGACCAGAAGGGAATCGGCCGCGGTCAAGCCAGCGCAGTCCTCGACGTCGCGGCAACGCGGGATGCCTACGCACAACGCACCGGTCATTACGTGCCGGTGTGCTCCGACGGCGGCCTGCAGCAGGACTATCACGTGGCGCTCGCCCTGGCCATGGGCGCGGACTTCGTCATGATGGGCCGCTACTTCGCCCGGTTCGATCAGGCACCCGGAGCGAAGGTGCCCACGGCCGACGGCTACGTCAAAGAATATTGGGGTGAGGGCTCCTACCGAGCCCGCAATTGGCAGCGCTATGAACAGCCCGGAACCGGACTGACCTTCGAAGAAGGCGTCGATGGCTACGTGCCCTACGCCGGCGATCTCAACACAGGCCTCGCAGTGACCATCGCCAAGGTGAAAGCCACCATGACCTCTTGTGGCGCAACCACACTCCGACGATTCCACGACAGCGCCCGGCTGACCCTCGTCTCCGAACAGAGCTACCAAGAAGCACATGCCGGCGTCTGCATCCGCTCGACGTTTAACTGACCTTGGCGCCAGTCAGAAACAGCCGAACTCGGCCACCGACACTGATCTGACGCGCGGCAAGAAGCGTCCATCGGCGCCTGCCAACAGTCCTCTCGAACTGCCGGACGCCGTGAGACAGTAGTGCTGTGGGGGATAGTGCGAGCGAACAAGCTCGCTCGGCTTTTGCTCGTTATTGGATCGCCGCGGCACTCAGCGCGATCGGGTCGGCGATAAGTGCTGTTGTCATGCCCGTCTTGGTCGTCCAGTTGCTGGGTGCCAGCCCATTCGAGGTTGGTGTGGTCAGCGCCGCACAATTTGTTCCGTACGCCGTCCTTGGACTTTTCGCCGGGGTGTACGTCGATCACTGGCGCCGCAAACCTGTGCTGATGTGGGCCAGCGTGGGGCGCGCTCTGAGTCTAGGGGCGGTTCCGATTCTGTGGTTGGTCGGTGTTCTGCAGATTTGGATGCTGGTCATCGCGTTGCTGGCGTTCGGGGCGTTCTCGGTGTTCGGGTTCGCCGCTACGCAATCATTGCTTCCCCGACTGGTACCAAGTGGACAACTG
>Ga0070667_100001612_pt1 | contig 20197 bp, 15 predicted proteins | sample KBSS33metaG_FD_64659 | JGI IMG/M metagenome (GOLD analysis project Ga0070667, IMG submission 64659) | Switchgrass rhizosphere microbial communities from Kellogg Biological Station, Michigan, USA - KBS S3-3 metaG | ecosystem: Host-associated > Plants > Roots > Rhizosphere > Soil ... | reverse complement strand
GCTGGTCTACGACGCACTGGAGCCCGACCGATGGCGCGAAGAAGCCAGCAGCCCCATGAACATTGCGCAGGCGCCGGATCATTTCTTCGATTCCGAATACTGGGGAGCCTTGTCCACACTTCCGACCGACCGATATGCGTTCATGTCGCAGCTTGGAGCGAAGAAGGTGGACCTGATCAAGGTCGGATACCTGCCCTACGCCATCATCGAAGAATACGGCCGCCTTCGAAATGCGTTTCGGAATTTTCGCAACGCCAGGAACGATGCCGACAGAGAGTTCGCAAGAGCGAATGCGGTGCATTATGCCGGAGTTCTGGGACACTACGTCGCGGATGGAGCCATGCCGATGCATCTTTCAGTTCACTTCAGTGGCTGGGCGGAAGGACGCGCTAATCCGAAGGGATTCACAACGGACCGGATGTTTCACGCGCGCTACGAAACCGCCTATGTCGATGCGGCCATCAATGCGGCATCGGTAAAGTCGAAGGTCGAAGCCCCTCAACGACTGACAGACGTGTTCGCCGCGGTAAAGAATCACCTGAGCCGGACATTCTCGGAACTGGAACCGATTTACGAAATGGAGAAGACCGGAGAGTTCAATCCTCAGTCGCCTCGACCGAAGGGAACGGAGTTCATCACGAACGAGCTTGGACGAGCCGCGACGATGCTGGGGAACCTGTGGTACACAGCTTGGGTCGCGAGTGGAGAGACGCCTGCTCCCTAAAGGAGAAGCCCGGGAATCGGAAATTTCGAAAGTCGTCCGGTCGGATTTTCCGATTCCCCAATTCTCCTCGGCCCTATGTCTCCACCGGCAGATTGCACTGCAGCCATCCCGGTGTCACCACGCGGCCCATCGGATCCTTCGCTCCGCCAAAGCCTCCCTGCATGTTCGAAACGTCCGTATACCCGGACCTGTCCAGCAAATCGGCGGCATACTGTGAGCGGCCGCCCGCCTGGCATCCGAGAATCAATTTCCTGTCCTTTGGAAATGCCGCTTCGATTGCCTGAACGAAGTTCGGATTCGGCGTCATTCGGCCTGACGAGGGATCCGGAATCATGACCGGGATATTGGCAGCTCCGGGCACGTGGCCTGCCTGAAATTCCTGGACCGTTCGGACGTCGACATACGCGGCAGTCTTATCCTTTTGCAGGAGATCATTGGTCTGTAGCGGATCGATCTGTTTCACACTCATGGAAATCTCCTTTGTCGGGTCTTCCACTATAACCCATACTGATTTCTCGATGAATTACGTCGGAATAGACATAGGCGGAACCAATATCAAGGCGGGTGTGGTCGACGATACTGGCGCAGTTCGCGACCTCCGCCGAACACCGACGGTCATCGACGACATCGATAAACTGCTGAAGACTCTCACCACCATCGTTTCGGATTTTCAGGGGCATACCTCCATCGAAGCTGTAGGAATCGGAATTCCCGGACTGCGATCCACGAAAACACATTTGATCGAGACATCGCCAAACATCCCCTGTATCCATAACCTGAACCTTGAAGCTTTGCTTTCCAAACAGTTGAAACTGCCCGTCATTTCGGAAAATGACGCCAATGCGGGCGCCTACGGCGAATGGGTGGCCGGTGCTGCCCGCGGCCTTCAGTACATGGCGTATCTCACCATCGGAACCGGCCTCGGCTGTGGCCTCGTTCTCTCCGGGGCACTTTACCGCGGCGCTTCCGGTTATGCCGGTGAAATCGGACACGTCAACGTCGAACCTGACGGACGGCCATGTGCCTGCGGTTCTACCGGCTGTTTTGAAACGCGAGTCTCCGCCCCCGGCTTGATCGCGACGGCACGCGAGCTGGGAATGACAGAATCCTCCGCTGAAGGGATCTACAACATGGCAATCCAGGGAGACACCGCCGCGCTGGCGACCTTTGAAGTCTCCGGCCGTTTTCTGGGAATTGCCTGCGCCAATCTCATCAATCTCCTCAATCTCGAATCCATCGTCATCGGTGGAGGCGTGATGGCTTCCAGCGACCTTCTTTTGCGATCGGCAGCCGACGAGGTCCGCCGGAGGGCATTTGAGCCCGCGGCCCGGATTTGTCCGATAGTACAATCACAATTGCGGACGGACGCCGGATTGATCGGCGCGGCCATGCTCGCCCGGGACCGTTAGTAACTATGTCGTCTTTATCTCACATTCGAAATTTCTCCATCATCGCTCACATTGATCACGGCAAATCCACTCTTGCCGACCGTCTGCTTGAAATGACCGGCGCCCTGTCGAAGCGCGAAATGTCGGCACAGGTCCTCGACGACATGGACCTCGAGAAGGAACGCGGCATCACCATCAAGGCGAAAGCGGTGCGTCTGAATTATCACGCCCGTGACGGCAAGGATTACATTCTTAACCTTATCGATACGCCGGGCCACGTCGACTTCAGTTACGAGGTTTCGCGAAGCCTGGCAGCCTGCGAAGGCGCCCTTCTGATTGTCGATGCGTCACAGGGTGTGGAGGCACAAACCCTGGCCAATTCCTACCTCGCTATCGAACATCACCTGACCATCGTTCCCGTCCTCAATAAGATTGATCTGCCGGGCGCGGAAGTGGAACGGGTGAAGGAACAGATCGAATCCATCATTGGAATCGATCCCAGCGAAGCCATCCCAATCAGCGCGAAGTCGGGCCTTGGCGTGGATGAAGTGCTTGAAGCGATCGTGCTGCGCATGCCTCCGCCGGTCGGCGACACGGAAGCACCGCTCAAAGCCCTGCTGTTCGATTCGTGGTTCGATCCCTATCGCGGCGTCATCGTCATGGCGCGCCTGATTGACGGTGTTGTTCGCAGAGGCATGAAGATCCGGCTGATGTCGAATGGCCAGGTCTATCCGGTCGATGCTGTCGGCGTCGTGAGCCCGAAGATGAAAGAGATCGAATGCCTGTCGGCCGGCGAAGTGGGATTCATCATTGCGAACATCAAGGTCGTCGCCGACACCAAAATCGGGGATACCATCACGGATAATGCCCGCCCTACCGCATCGGCGTTTCCGGACTTTCAGGAAATCAAGCCGATGGTGTTCGCGGGGCTGTATCCCATCGAGCCCAACCAGTACGAAGGACTTCGTGACGCACTCGATAAACTCCGCTTGAACGACTCGTCGTTCTTCTACGAGCCGGAAACATCAACGGCTCTCGGTTTCGGTTTCCGTTGCGGCTTCCTCGGCCTGCTTCACATGGAGATCATCCAGGAGCGACTGGAACGGGAGTTTCAGCTGTCGCTGATCACGACCGCACCGGGTGTGCGGTACCGGATTTCGAAAACGGATGGCTCCATGATTGAAATCGACAACCCCACCAAGTTCCCGGACGTCCAGTCCATCAGGGAAATTGAAGAGCCGATCATCACCGCGATGATCATGTCCACGGATGAGTTTGTCGGAGTGATTTTGAAACTGCTCGAAGACAAGCGCGGCATCCAGAAAGGATTCGAATACATTGCGCCCGGGCGCGTCCTGTTTACTTATGAGATGCCTCTCAATGAGATCGTGCTCGATTTCTATGACCGGCTGAAGTCTATATCTCGCGGATATGCGTCCTTTGATTATCATATTTCGGGATATCGGGTGGCCGATCTGGTAAAACTGGACATCCTCGTCAATGGCGAACCCGTCGATGCCCTGTCCTGGATTGTTCACCGCGATTCGGCCTACGCGCGTGGAAAATCTCTGGCGGAAAAGATGAAGGAATTGATCCCGCGACAGATGTTTGAGGTCGCCATTCAGGCCGCGATCGGCAGCCGTGTGATTGCCCGGGAATCGATTCCGGCAATTCGCAAAAATGTAATTGCGAAGTGTTACGGCGGTGACATCAGCCGCAAGAGAAAACTACTTGAAAAGCAGAAAGAGGGAAAGAAGCGGATGAAGCGCGTCGGCAGAGTCGACATTCCACAGGAAGCGTTTCTCGCCGTACTGAAAGTCGAAAACTAAATGAAGCTTCAGACAACCCGCAAGTACCTGGGGTCCTTTATTTTCGTCGTCCTTCTCACCCTGTCGATGGCGCTGGGTGCCACCGCCGGGGTGTTGTTCGTCTACAGCAGCGACCTGCCCCAGGTGACGACTCTCGATGACCAGCGGTCTCCCGTGATCACCAAGGTTTATGCGGATGACGACACGACCGTGATCGGTACGTTTGCCCAGGAGCACCGAATCGTCGTTCGATACGATCAAATTCCACCACTGATGGAAGCTGCCCTCATTTCGGTTGAAGACCAGAACTTCCGGCAGCACTGGGGCATCGATTTCCTCGGCATTGCCCGGGCGAGCCTGAAAAACATGATGGCCGGACGCGTGGTCGGAGGCGGCAGCACCCTGACCCAGCAACTTAGCAAGAACTTGTTTCTGCTGAGATCTGGAATCGCGGAACGCAGCCTTCGTCGCAAAATCCAGGAAGTGATGCTCGCCATCCAGATCGAGCGCAATTACACCAAGGACGAGATTTTAACGATGTACTGCAACGAGATCTTTCTCGGTGGTGGTCAATACGGTTTTGCCGCCGCTGCCGAATATTATTTCGGCAAGGATCTTAAAGACGTGAACATCGAAGAGGCCGCACTACTTGCGGCGCTTCCCCGCTCGCCGACAAATTATTCGCCGATATTGAATCCGGAACGTGCCAAACTTCGGCGCAACTACGCCATCGACCGGATGGTCGCGGAAGGCAAAATCACGGCTATGGAGGGTGAGCAGGCGAAGAAGACCGAAATCAAGCTTGCTCCAAAACAACGTCCAGATGATCTGGCTCCTTATTTTGTCGAAGAAATTCGCCAGTATCTGGATAAGACTTACGGTCGCTCGAAATATCTCGAAGGCGGTCTCAAGGTTTACTCCACGTTGAACGTCCCCATGCAGACCTTCTCGAATGCCGCCGTACGTCATGGGCTCCGTGAATACGACAAGAGGCATGGCTGGCGTGGAGTTGAGCGAAACCTGCTCGCGGAAGGAATCCAGAATCTGGAGACGTACGAATTGCCGGACTGGAAACTTCCGATTCGCCCGAACGATACAGTTCCCGGAATTGTACTTTCGACGATGCCCGGCTCCGCAATCGTCCGGATTGGAACATACCAGGCGGTGTTGGCTCCTGCCGACGTCGCATGGACTGGGGCAAAGGCCTCGCCGGATATGCTCTTGAAAAAGGGCGATGTCGCGCTCTTCCAGGTTCGGGCAACCGATCCAAAGGCGAAGAAGATCGAAGTCATGCTCGATCAAATTCCAAAAGTTCAGGGGGCGCTCGTCTCCATTGAGCCGAAGAATGGCGAGATTAAGGCTTTTGTCGGCGGATATGATTTCGATGAAAGCAAATTCGACCGGGCCACACAGGCGTTGCGGCAGACCGGTTCGGCCTTTAAACCTTTTGTTTATTCGGCAGCGATGGATCGGGGTGTCATCGATCTCGAAGACACGATCGTGGACACTCCAGTCAGCTTTGGAAGCTACTCCCCCGGAAATTACGACGGTAAGTACGAAGGCCGAATTTCAATCCGTCGTGCGATGGCCGATTCCCGGAATATTCCGGCGGTGAAAATTCTGGCGATGCTCGGTGTAACGAACCTGATTCCCTATGTTCGCAGCTTCGGAATCACATCGAGAATGGATCCCTACCTCCCGCTCGCGCTCGGCGCCGCCGATGTCACATTGTTGGAAATGACGTCTGCATACTCCACATTTCCAAATGATGGCGTCCGGGTCATTCCTCGCTACATTCGAAGTATTACGGATTACGACGGCAATGTACTGGAGGAAAATCTTCCGGAACTCAAGGATGTCCTTCCTCTGCAGACGGCGAGAAAGATGACGGAATTGCTGCAGGAACCCATCAAGGAAGGTACCGCCTCCAAGGCTCTGGAACTCAAGCGCCCGCTTGCCGGAAAAACCGGGACGACGAACGACTTCACCGATGCCTGGTTCATGGGCTTCACGCCATCGATTGCCACCGGCGTATGGGTTGGCTTTGACGAAAAGGTGACCTTGGGTGATAAAGAAACGGGAGCACGCGCAGCGCTTCCCATCTGGATGGAAATGATGGGACAGGTATTGAAGGACCGACCCGTGGAACAGTTCCAACCCGCTGAACCGACGGTTGCTACAAATTTAACAAGGAGTCCGTAATGAAAACTGCATTACTGATCTTGGTCTTCAATTCCATGGTGTTCGCACAAGGGGTGTCGCTCGGAGACGCTGCACGTCAGGAACGGGCAAGACAGAAGAACAGCACCGGCAACCTCAAAATCACCAACGAAACGCTTGGAACCGCGGAGGCCCTGCCGCCGTCGGCGGAACCTGCCAAAACGGACGCGGACACGGCGAAGGCCGCCGACGGTAAAAGTGAAGATAAGACAGACGCCAAAGTGGACGCCACAGCCGAAAGCCCTCACGACGAAGCCGGATGGCGTGAAGCGTTCAAACAGGCACGTGACGCGGTCAAACGCGCCGAGGACCGCACGGAGGTCCTTCAATTGGAACTGAACAAGCTCAATCTGGATCTGTTGACCCGATCCGATATTTTCAATCGTGAAGGACAGATCAATCCGCTGATCGATGCCAAGAACAAGGAACTTGCCGAAGCCGAGAAAGCGTTGAGTGCAGCCCGTGAGAAAGTTACTCAGCTCGAGACGGACTTGCGCCGATCCGGCTCGCCCTCGGGCTGGGCGCGTTAGTGATTTTTCTCGGTATCGATGGCGGTGGTTCCAAGACCGCCTTTGTCCTTGAAGATGAAAACAACAAGATTCTCGGTCGCATTGAGACAGGCCCTTCCAACTGGTTGTCCGCGGGCAAGGAGGAAGCCGGACGGAATATCGCCGCCGGCATCCGGCAACTGAATTCATTTCCCGATGTCGTCGGCTGCGGCTTCGCCGGTGCCGGCCGGCCCGACAGCATTCAATTTTTCAAGGAATCCCTCTCTGCCCTTCTTCCGAAAGCTCAGATATTCGTGGAAACCGATGCTTTCGTTTCCTACGTCGGCGCCATTGGCCTCGAGCCTGGAATGCTGTTGATTGCCGGTACCGGATCAATCGCCATTGGCAGGCGGCCTGATGGCTCAATGGTTCGAGTCGGTGGCTGGGGCCCCATTTTCGGAGATGAAGGAAGCGGTTTCTGGATTGGACGCGAAGCCATCCAGGCGGCTCTGCGTGCAAACGATGCAGGAGAAGAAACGGACTTTGTATCCTCCGTGTGTGAAGCACTGAAATTGGATGCGATCACGAATGTCTCGACCGCCTGGAAATCCGGTGCACTGACCGTCCGATCCGTCGCGTCGCTTGCAGCCCTGGTCTTCCACATGTACCCCGCCGAATCTGCGAGCCAAATCCTCAACGGCGCGGCGAAGCACTTGTGGTTGATGTCGAAAAAGGCGATCGACCTGGTTGGTATTCCCGATTGTCGCCGATCCATCATCGGTTCGGTGGGAAATCAGCCGCTCATGAAGCAACTGATGCGCCAGCACCCCAGTACTCGCGACTTCGACAGTCCCGTTCATCCGCCCGAACACGGCGCGATCATATGGGCGCGATCGCAAATGGCGCACTGAACAGCTCCATCCGCCTCCGGCATCAATTCACAATCAATTCGACTGTTTTCAACCCCGCTGAGCGTATGACACAATGACGGTGATGATCACGAACGACATTGTCGAGCGCGCCTGCTCCGAAGTGGGGGCATACACCGACGATCAGATGATGAGCGAGTTCGATCGCTTCTTTCAAAACCAGCCCGGCATTTGTGACTTCGTCGCCGAACTGACGAGCGAAAGCACCACTGAGATTCAGGAATTGTCGCTGTTCCTGTCGTATATGGTCTTCAAGGCGGCAGAAGCCGCTGAACGCGACGCCTCGAGCAATCTGAAGGAAGTTTCGCCGGAGCAGATTGAATCCGCCTTCCATGAAAGCGAATCCTGGATCGAACGCATCGAGCAGGCTCAGGAGGACCGGAACCCTCTGGAGCCGGACGATACCGAACCGTTCCTGGTTCAATATGTGATCTCCGAACTCAATCAGCCGCTCGAAGATGGAACGCTTCTGGCCGATGAGCAGAAAGGCGAAGTATTTTTTGTGCTGAGAACCGTAATTTCATCGTTTGCAAGGAAACCCAATGGGAAAGAAATCCAAAGCTAAGATTGGCAAAGGCGACACAAAACCCCAGACAAAAGCCAGAGCCGGACTGAATAATCTGTGGCTGATTCTGGGCGGAGCGGCGATGATGATCGCGATCGTGTGGGTCACAATTCACACGTCGAGCACGGATTCGGCGGGCTCTTCTGCATCGCCGGGAACAAGCATTGCCGACAAGTTCGACGGGAACAAAGGACACGCCACACTGATTTCGACTTTGGATCCGGCGCAGTTTACCGGTAAAGCCCGCGCCGCTTATCAGGCCGCGAAGGAGATACCGGAGATCCTGGTGGAACTGCCGTGCTTCTGCGGCTGCATGGACAGCAAGGAACTCGGGCATAAGAACAATCTCTACTGCTTTGCAGACTCGCATGGAAACATCTGCGATTTGTGCCAGACGATCGCCCTCGAAGCAAAGGAAATGAACCGGAAGGGGCTGCCCATCGAAACGATTCGCAGCAATATTCGGAAGACCTACGGCACCGCTCACATGTAGGGCGGTTGGGGATTTGGCGAACGGACAATTCCCTCCTTACTTATTGCGATTCAGTATGAAATCCGGAATGGCGATGATCGCGTCACGATACGGCGACGGAGGAAACTCTGCAAGCGCAGACGTCGCAGTACGTGCATAATCTTCTGCGATTCGCCGTGTCCTGCCAAGCCCGTCATATTTTTCCACGAAGGTCAAAATATCCCGGCTCTTGACGGACCGAAACTCGCGTTCGGAAATCACGGTCTGAACCATGGATGCTTCTTCCGGGCGGCCATCGCTCATGACCAGGGACACCGGCAACGTCAGCTTTCCTTCTTTCAAATCGCTTGCAACCGGTTTGCCCAGGGTCTCCTGTGTCGAGGTGAGATCCAGAATATCGTCCACCAGCTGAAACGCCATTCCGAGACTCATTCCAATCTCCGCAAGACAAGCGGTGGTGACAGAATCGGTGCGGGACGCAATGGCGGGAAGTTTCATACACCCGGAGAACAGATACCCCGTCTTGCGCTTCACCACATCGAGTAGTTGATCGCAGTTGGCATTGGCTTTTCCGAGCAGGGTCAGCTGCAGCATCTCACCTTCGACCATCTTCTGCGTGATCTCGATCAGCGTGGAGAGGATATCCAGATTCCGTTCGCCAAGCGCCACATTGAACGACTGCATGTAGAGCCAGTCGCCCGCCAGCACGGTCATGGAATTTCCCCACTGCGCATTCACCGAGGGTTTTCCTCGGCGCGTATCCGCTTCATCGATGATGTCATCGTGAACGAGCGTCGCATTGTGAATCAGTTCCACAACGGCAGCAAGACGAATCATGGGTGGGGTGACGTCACCGAGCATTTTTGCGGTCAACAAAAGCAGTGCCGGACGAATGCGTTTGCCGCCGGCCATCAGGACATGCTCTCCGATATCCGCTATGGGTCGGATGGAGCCCTGGGTATAGCTTTGAAGTTCTTCCTCAACGCGGACGAGGTCGGGAACAATGAGCTGGTAGATTTCCTGAGGGGTCAATGGTCCTCCAGCGAAAAGAGCCGAGTGTAATTCCGATAGGTCTCCGATACCAGCTGTTCCAGCTCAACATCGCGAGTCTTTGCAATGAATCTCGCCGTATCAGCCACGAATGCGGGTTCATTTCGCTTGCCCCGGTGCGGCACCGGCGCCAGATACGGGCAATCCGTTTCGATAAGGATACGATCCGGAGGAACCTTCTTCACGATGTCGATCAGATCTTTCGCATTCGGAAATGTCGCAATGCCGGAAAACGAAATCATGAATCCGATTTCCAGCGCCGCGTCCGCAAGCGCTGCACCCGACGTAAAGCAATGGAGAACACCGCGCCGCGGTGCAAACCGCCGAAGGAGGTCTTCGGTATCCGCATCCGCATTTCGCGTATGTACGATAACGGGCAGATCCAGCTCAAGAGCCATTTTCAGCTGGCGTTCGAACACTTCACGTTGCGTTTCTCGCGGTGCATGGTCGTAGTGATAATCCAGCCCGGTCTCGCCAATCGCCACAACTCTCGGATGGGCCGCCAGTGTCTTCATCAGGTCCAGATGCCGCTCTTCCACTTTTGCCGCATCATGAGGATGAATGCCCAGACTTGTATGAATCCAGTCATACGATTCCGCGATGGGGATTCCACAGCCCATGTCGTCGGGCCCTTTTCCAGTACCGATCGTGACAATGCGGCGAACTCCCGCGTCCCACGCGCGTTGAATCACGCCGGCCCGGTCCTCTCCGAACCGGGCATCATCCAGATGTGCGTGAGAGTCAACGAGCATTATCTTAGCCGCGCTCCGTTGGGAGTATCTTCATTGAAGCCGACAAGGATGGGTGGATCTCCGTCACCGAGCGAGGCCGCCACAATCATGCCGTTGGATTCCAGACCTCTCATTTTTCTCGGCTGAAGATTGGCGACCACCACCACTTTGCGTCCGATGAGCTTTTCGGGATCGTACGCTTTGGCAATTCCTGCCAATACCTGCCGCTTCTCGAACCCAAGATCGACAACGAGACGAAGCAGCTTGTCGGCACCTTTTATCCGCTCCGCTTCGACGACGGTACCCGCACGAAGATCGACCTTTGCAAAATCATCGATCGTGATGATCGGCGCCAGCGGCGAAGCGCCACTGGCGCCATTTTCCGGAATCGGCACGGTCGCCGGCGCCGCGGCTTCAGCAGACTCGAGTTTTTTGTAAATCTCCTTCGAATCCACGCGGGGAAACAGAGCCGTACCGCCCCGAACGGTCTTCCCTGCCAGATCGTTCGACCATTGCAGTTCGTCCAGTCTCACGTCCGCGACATTGCCGTCCAGCCCAAGCTGATTCCAGATGGTCTGCGAACTCTTTGGCATGATGGGCGCCAGCAGCGCCGCGACAATGCGAAGGGATTCCGCACAGTGAAACAGGACGCTGTCGAGTCGTCCTGCCTCGGCCGGCTTCTCCGCCAACACCCAGGGTTCATTTTCGACGATGTATTTATTCACGCGGGAAATCAGCTCCCACACGCTTTCCAGCATCCGGGAAAAATTGTAATCGTCGAGTTGCGCAATGCAGTTCGAAACAACCCTGGCGGCAAGCGCACGCACGTCCGCATCCCCCGAGGCCTCGCCCGGCGATGGAACGACGTTGCTGCGATACTTGGCAATCATCGCCATCGTCCGGCTCAGAAGATTGCCCAGATCGTTGGCGAGGTCGCTGTTGGCACGCTGAATCAAAGCGTCGTAGTTGAAATTGCAATCCTGGCCAAACACCATTTCGCGCAGGACAAAGTAACGCAGCAGTTCCGACCCGAAGACCTCATCGAGCTGGTATGGATTCAGAACATTGCCGCGCGACTTGGACATTTTTTCGTTCTTGTCCAGCCACCAGCCATGACCAAAGATCGTCTTCGGCGGTTCCAGATTCGCGGCGAGCAGAAATGCCGGCCAGTAGACCGCGTGGAAGCGAAGTATGTCCTTGCCGACGAGATGAATATCGGCCGGCCAGTATTTTGAAAACTTCGCATCGTTTGTCTTGAAATCGATACCGCTCATGTATCCGGTCAACGCATCGAACCAAACGTAGAACACGTGCTTCGGATCGTCCGGAAGCGGAATCCCCCACTTCAGTGTCACGCGGCTGATCGATAGATCCTTCAGCCCGCCCTTCACAAACGACACAATTTCGTTAAGCCTGGTCTGAGGGCGGACAAAATCCGGATGCGCCTCGTAGTAGGCAAGCAAACGATCCTGAAACGCGGAGAGCTTGAAGAAATAACTCTCCTCCGCAAGCCATTCCGTTTTCCTTCCGCAATCCGGACAGTCCGCGGGCTTTGCCGGATCGGTTTCCGGAGCATAGGCCTCACAGGACACGCAGTACCAGCCGGCGTACTCGGACTTGTAGATGAATCCGTTCGCCTTGCAGCGATTGTAGAGCTCGATCACAGCCGAATCGTGACGGGGCTCCGTTGTTCGAATGAACTCGTCGTATTGAATTCCGAGCTGACTCCACAATTTGGTGTATTGCTGGAACACGCCGTCAGCGAGCGTTTTCGGTGCGATACCCTGAGCTTTTGCCGAACGTTCGATCTTCTGTCCGTGCTCGTCGGTCCCCGAAAGCAGTTTTACATCGAAACCCATCATGCGCTTGTATCGAGCAATCGTATCCGCAACGATCGTGGTGTATGCCCCGCCAAAATGCGGCGGCGCATTCACGTAGTAGAGCGGGGTCGTGATGTAAAAAGTCGATTTAGGCATAACGGTTAGTATAGCCGCAGATTCGTCGAAGTGGTGGCGGGGATGATTTCCTCGAGCGGCGAAATTGCCCTCCTGAGTCAGGAGGACAGCGTGATCGCAATGCGATCACGCGAGGGGTGGTTCCTGAGCTGCTAACTTGCAAGGCTGCGGCTTTGGAACCACCCCGGCGCTTCGCGCCACCCCTCCTGACTCAGGAGGGGAATTTCCATCTCTACAATTCTTTCTCCATGTCCGAAATGCAGTTGAAGCAAGAGACTGCACTACAATTCTTTTTCCATTGCCTGATATTCAGTTGAAGCAAGGAACTGCACTTCCTTGAGCGGAACATTCTTCTCGCGCGCAATTCGGGCACAGTCTTCGAACTCCGGAGTGGCACTAACGACTTTGCCGTCCTGCAGTGAAATCTTCATCATCACGCGGCCGTAACGCGTTTCGACAGGGACGATCTTTCGTTCCAGCGCCGAACGCTTCGCGGCATATTGGCGGAGGCCAATGCTGGTGGTTTCCTCAAATATGAGTCGCGAGAGTACGTCACAACAGTTCATTGGAGACAACACCTGAAGGATAAAACCCGCACGGCCCTTCTTCATTTGAACTGGTATGGTGCAGACGTCGAGGGCGCCGGCTTCGAGCAGGCGTTCAGTCACATATGCAAAATTCTGCGGCGTCATGTCATCGATGTTCGCCTCCATCACCATGATGTCGGCGAAACCGTCGGGCGACGAGTGAAGCGTGCCGCCGATTGCCACAGGATTTTCTTCCCCGACCAGCAGCCGAAGGCAGTTAGGAAAATTCTGGAACTGCTTTGTGCCGGCGCCGTACCCAATGCGGTCAATGGAGAATCCATCGACCCTGCGGAAATCATCGACCATCGCCGCAAGGATGGCTGCACCGGTGGGCGTCACAAGTTCCGAGGAGACTTGCTTCGAGTAGATCTCGGCGCCCCGCAGCAGATCCGCTGTCGCAGGCACTGGTACCGGATAGACTCCATGCTGGCAGTGGATGAAACCGCCGCCAACGTTGATTGGCGAACAGACAAATCGTTCGATACCCAGGGCATCAAATCCGATCGCCGCTCCGACCGTATCGACAATGGAGTCCACGGCTCCCACTTCGTGAAACTCCACGTCCTCGGGCGAAACATGGTGAACATTGCCTTCAGAAATCGCCAGCTTCGCGAATATTGCGGTTGCGATGCGTTTCGAGTTCGGATTGAGCGTACTCGAACCGATCATCGTCAGAATGTCCGATGCCTTTCGATGTTGGCCGGCGTGCGGATGGGCATGGGAGTGTTCGTCCTGCGTTTGCCCGGTATCGCCATCGATGTCGACGTCGAACTTCATGGCGCTGAGATTCGCTCGAACGACACGGGAGGAGCGGATGCGGTATCCATCTACAGGCAGCTTGTGAAGTTCCGATCGCAGATATTCCAGGTCCAGTCCGAGGTCCAGCAGCGCGCCAATCGTCATGTCACCGCTGATGCCGGAGAAGCAATCGAAATACAGCGTCCTCATACGCGGAAATACTACCATGCCGGGAAATGGTAAGATTTCCGGCTATGCAACTGCACGTTCATGCGCGTATCAAGGAGAAGCTTCGATCCACAATTCAGTCCTTATGGAACATTGAACCTCCCGACATCGTCCTCAACCAGACTCCGAAAATTGCGATGGGCGAACTGGCGAGCCCGGTGTGTTTTGAGCTCGCGAAGCGGCTGAAGAAGTCTCCGAAGGCCGTCGCCGAGGAACTCATTGCGGCGGCAGGAAGCATCTCCGGAATTCGCCAGGTCCAGATCGCCGGCGCGGGCTACGTCAATTTCCATCTGGATCGAGCGGCGACGATACGTGAAAGTGTGGAGGAACTTCTGGGCGAGAAACCTCCGGCTTCGAGAGGCGGGACGGAAGGCAAAGCCATCGTCGAACACACCAATATCAATCCGAATAAAGCGGCGCACATCGGTCATCTGCGCAATTCGACAATCGGAGATACGTTTGTCCGCGTTCTGAAATCTTCCGGATGCGAGGTTGAAGTGCAAAATTACATCGACAATACCGGCGTGCAGGTGGCCGATGTGATTGTGGGTTTCCGGTATCTCGAGAAGAAGTCTGTCGCCCAAGTGCGCGCGTTAATCGAGGATCCCGCGGTTCGATTCGACTATTACTGCTGGGATCTCTATTCAAAGGTCAGTTCATTCTACGAAGCGGAGGACCCGAAGCACGCGCTTCGCGGCCAGACGATGAAAGAGATCGAAGAGAGCGGCAACGAGACTTCCGAAATGGCGGAAATGGTGGCGATGAAGATCGTCGGCTGCCATCTCGCGACGATGGGCCGCATTGGAGTGCGCTACGATCTGCTGCCGCGCGAGAGCGATATTCTGCATCTCAAGTTCTGGGATCACGCCTTTGAACAGCTCAAGGCGAGGAACGCGATCTTCTTTGAGACCGAAGGGAAGAACAGCGGCTGCTGGGTGATGCGCATCGATACCGAAGGCTACGATGACGACAAGATCATCGTCCGTTCGAATGGGACGGTGACGTATGTCGGTAAGGACATCGCGTACCAGCTCTGGAAATTCGGACTACTCCATCAGGACTTCCACTATCGGCAATGGAACGGTTCGGCCGGCAAATTGTGGATGACCACGTCGTCTACCGGTGCCGCGTCTCACCCGACGTTCGGTCACGGGCTGCGTGTATATAACGTCATCGACGTCCGGCAATCGTACCTGCAGAACGTCGTCCGCCAGGGGCTGCTGGGCCTGGGCTACGAAGAACAGGTGCGCAATTCGATTCACTTCCATTACGAAGTGGTTGCGTTGAGCCCGGCGTGCGCAGAGGAACTTGGGATCGAGATCTCACCGGAGGATCGGAAGAGGCCGCACATTGAAGTGTCGGGCCGCAAGGGCCAGGGGGTGAAGGCCGACGATCTTCTCGACAGGCTGGAGCGGGACGCACGTCTGGAAGTTCGACACCGGAACGAGGACCTAACCGAAGCGGAAGTCAATACCATCGCACAGCAGATCGCGGTTGGTGCGCTTCGATATTTTCTGCTGAAGTTTACGCGCACGGCGATTATCGCTTTTGACTTCAAGGAAGCGCTGAGCTTTGACGGCGAGACCGGACCTTACCTTCAATACGCTGCCGTTCGAGCGAACAACATCATCAAGAAGGCGACGGAGGCGGGGATTGATGTCGGAACGGAAGGCATCCGGAGATGGGTTGCTGGCCCCGGCCTCGAGTCTCACCTTTCCGCGTCCGCCGGAATCGACGATATCTGGGAATTGCTTTATATCGCGTCGCGTCTGGACGAAATCACTTCACAGGTCATCACCGCCCTCGAACCCGCGTCGCTTGCGAAATACACGTTTACGCTGGCGCAACAATTCAATTTGTTTTATCACAGGTATCGAATCCTTGCGGAAACGGATCCGGAACGCCGGATGTTCTATTTGTCCGTCGTTCAGCTGGTGCGAAAAGTCCTGGAACGCGCCCTTGACATGATGGGAATGCAAATCCCCCAGCGCATGTAGTCGACGTTCGGGTTTGGGAAATACGCGTCCATGGGGCAAATCCGGAATCGCGGCGGTACATTGAAGAGAAATGAGAGCCGGCTCCGCCTGTCATGATACGGAATATCCTTATGGCCACGCTCGAAGAGAGACAGCCTTAATTCCGAACGATTCTTATGCCCGCGCCGCTCCAGAAAAAGTGAATCTATTGATTCCAGGACGCTCATGCGAATGGACTCCTGTCATCGGGTAGATGTGCCTGAATCGATGCATTGACACAATTCTGACAAACTCGACATTAGGCCATGACGCTGGGGGCGTATATTGCCCATCATGATTCGCCATTGGTTTCGCCCACCTCGTCATGTTTTAGCCATTTTCGTGGCTGTCGCGATGGTATCGGCGGCCGCTCTTGCCTGGCTCATGGGACTCCTGCTCCAGCAGGACAGGACCGTGGAAACACAGCGGCGGCAGGACCATCTGGAGCAGGCCGCGGATCATGCGGCAGTCGTAATGGCTGGTGCGCTAACGGATATCGAGCGTCAAGTCGTACAACGACTCGAGCAACGTTCGAATTTTCCCGGGGGGGTCTTCTCATTCAACATAGGTCCTGATGGAGTTGAGCTGCGGCCCGGCGATCGACTGCTGTATTACCCTGAACCACAGCAACGTATCGAAGCACCACCCTCACGATTGGCCGAATCCGAACAGCAGGAATTTGAGCGCAATGATCTGCCCGCTGCCGCGCAGTTGTATGCACAACTGGCAACCAATTCCGACATCGCGGTTCGCGCCGCCGCCCTAACGGGATTGGCTCGCGTCAAACGCAGGATGCACGAGCCCGGCAATGCGATTGTTGCATATGGCAAACTCTCGCAAATATCAAACGTAAACGTCTCAGGACTTCCGGCGGACTTGATCGCCCGCGAAGGCCGTGCCTCTGCTCTTGAAGAAATGAATCGGACCTCGGATGTTCAATCCGAAGCCGCCGCCTTCCAATCGGATCTCCGAAGCGGCCGTTGGAAACTGACCAAATCCGAATACAAATTCTATTCGGCCGAAGTGAAGAACTGGCTCGGGAAACCAGAAGCGGAGGATGATCCGGAAGCTATCGTTCGCGCAGAGGCTGTGGCATGGCTGTGGGAAAACCGGCGCTCGATCGAACCCGTGTCGCGACGTCTGATTCAAACCGGTCACGGCGCCGCGCTGATACTCTCGCAAACCAGTTCCGACGGTGATTTCGCAGCCGTCGCTGGCCCTCCTTATCTCGATTCGCTGTGCCGTCAGGCGATTTCCGATTCCGGTCTCCGATGCACGCTCACAGATATCGAAGGCAACGCGGTTGTCGGCCAGTCACCGTCAGGGCGCCTTTCCGCAGTCCGCACTTCAGCAGCAGCCCAATTGCCGTGGACGCTGCAAGTCTTCGAGGCTTCCGATTCGACGGCCAGCAGCGTGTCGCCTCGGGGACGACTGCTATGGTGGGTCGCTGCGGTCCTGGCCGTTGTTTGGTTTACTGGCGCGGGGTTCATCATACGGGTCATTCAGCGCGAAGCGCGTGTCGCGCAACTTCAGTCCGATTTTGTTGCAGCGGTATCGCATGAATTTCGCAGTCCGCTCACGTCGCTCTGCCAGATTTCCGAGATGCTGACATTAGATCGTTTCGATTCCGAAGTTCTCCGGCACCAGAGTTACGGGGTTCTTTCCCGGGAAACCGAGCGCCTGAGCCGGCTCGTTGAAGGTCTCCTCGATTTTGGACGCTTCGAAGCCGGGGCTATGCTTTATCACTTTGAATCTCTTGAAATTGGAACATTCCTGAAGACTATAACAACGGACTTTCAGCAAAGGGTCGCACCAACCGGCTACACAATCGAACTCCGCGAACCGCAGAAACAAAATTATGTGAAAGCTGACCGCGAAGCGCTTTCGCGCGCTATCTGGAACCTGCTCGACAATGCCGTAAAGTACTCGCCCGAATGCCACACCGTGTGGGTGGAGGTCGAGGGGAACAATGATCGCGTGTCGATCATTGTTCGCGACCATGGACTTGGTATTCCGGCTCACGAACAGAGCGAGATATTTGAGAAATTCGTTCGAGGGGCCGATTCTAAAGCGCGCCGCATTAAGGGGACCGGCATTGGTCTGGCCATGGTGCGTCACATTGTCCAGGCACATGGAGGTGAAATCATCCTGGCAAGCCAACCGGGTGAAGGCAGCCGATTCACGATGGTGTTGCCGGAAGGAATAAATACATGACGCGAGTCCTCGTTGTTGAAGATGAACCGGGCATTGCATTTGCTCTGGAAGCCGACCTTCGAACGGAAGGGTATTCTGTCACTGTTGCGTCCACAGGCGACGACGCCATCCGTCTGGCTCTGTCCGACGCGTTTGATTTGATCCTCCTAGATGTCATGTTGCCCGGAAAAGATGGATTCGAAGTCTGTCGCGCGTTGCGACGTGGCGGCCTGCAGACCCCAATCATCCTTCTGACCGCGAAAGCACAGGAAGCTGAGAAGGTGATGGGCCTCGATCTTGGCGCAGACGACTATGTGACGAAACCGTTCAGCCCGCGCGAGCTCCGTGCCCGCATTAAGGCGGCCCTGCGGCGTGGCACAACCCGAGACGAAGCGGAGATCTTCCGATTCGACGACACGGAAGTGGATTTTGCCCGATGCGAAGTGCGGCGCAATGGCCGCATCATTGATATCAGCGCGCTCGAATTCAAATTGCTCACGGTTTTCGTGCGCAGCCGCGGTCGTGTCCTCACACGCGATCAGCTCCTGGACGCTGCCTGGGGAGACAACGTGGCGGTGAACGATCGCGCGGTGGACAACCACATTGTCAGCCTCCGGCGCAAGCTCGAGCCGGCCCCTGCACGCCCGCGGCATTTTTTAAACATTCGCGGTCTGGGATACCGATTCGATGCGTGAACTGTGCACGATCGTGACAATTGAGCGGAATCGCGCCAAACATTCGGCGTCTACTCTCGGGTGCCAGGAGGTTCAATGAAATGAGACTACAGCAGAAACTGATATCGCTCACCCTGGCGCTACTCACCACCATCACGCTGCTTTCGGCTACGCAATCCGGTCCCGCGAAAGTGATGTTTGAAGCGGCAAAGAAGATGGAGGTCGTCGACGGCGATCTCAACGCCGCCATCCAACAGTACAAAGCGGTTGTTGCAAGGTATCCAAAAGAACGCGCAATTGTCGCCGATGCGCTGATCCACATGGCCGATTGTTATCAGAAACTCGGCGATGTGGAGTCACAAAAGATCTATCAGCGCATTGTACGCGAATACTCTGACCAGAAGGATGCGTCGACACTGGCCCAGGCTCGATTGCGCGGCACCCTGAATGCGAAACGTGAGCAGGCAGTGTGGACCGGACCCAAGGTCGATTCCTACGGCCGCGTGTCTCGCGACGGCAGATTTATCACCTTCGTCGATTGGAACGACGGACGTCTGATGATTCACGAGATCGCGGCGAACACGAACCGCGCGCTGACACCTGCGGCGCCAAACTATTCGCAGAATGCCTTGTCGTCAGCAATCACCAGCGACGGTAAGCAAATCGTGTACGAATGGCTTGACGAGTCTCAACGGACGGGGTTCCGCATTGCACCATTACAGGGGAGTGGATTTCTGCAACCTCGCCAATTGTTCCTCGCGAATGACGATATCTTCTCTCTCGATTCCTTTGACGTGTCTCCCGATCGCAAATGGATTGCAGTCGCGATCAGACGCAAAGACGGGACCAGCCAGATTGCATTGATCGGAATGGCAGACGGATCGTTTCGAGTCCTCAAATCCACACCTCGAATCTTATACGAAGGTCGAACTCCGCCTGAAAGGATCTACTCGATCTTCTTCAGTCCCGACAGCAGGAATATCGCGTACGGCTATACCGCAGGCGATGGAATCAATCAGAGCGATGTATTCGTCCTTTCCATCGGTTCAGGTCATGACATTCCGGCTGTCGTACAGAGCGCAAATGACTCGGTCATGGGCTGGTCTCCGGATGGAACACGACTGCTGTTCAGCAGCGATCGAACGGGCTCTGTTGGCTTATACGCATTGTCTTTTGAGGATGAAAAAGCGCAAGGGTTGCCTGTACTTCTCAAACCCGATATCGGACGGAGTGTCCCGCTAGGGCTGACCGCTTCAGGAGCTATATACGTTTACAAACAACTAGGCACTCGTGAGGTCGCGATTGCTCCTATCGACCTCGATGCGGGCAAGCTTCTAGGGCCCCCGGTCGGGTTCACACAGGGATTCATTGAAGATTCCGGTCCTCCACATTGGTCTCCGGACGGAAAATATCTGACTTATCAGGTACCCTG
>Ga0070667_100001607_pt1 | contig 20221 bp, 21 predicted proteins | sample KBSS33metaG_FD_64659 | JGI IMG/M metagenome (GOLD analysis project Ga0070667, IMG submission 64659) | Switchgrass rhizosphere microbial communities from Kellogg Biological Station, Michigan, USA - KBS S3-3 metaG | ecosystem: Host-associated > Plants > Roots > Rhizosphere > Soil ... | reverse complement strand
TCCGGCGCTCCGGACTTCCTCGCGCTCGACAGGCTGCTGGAGCTGGCCGGCGCCGCCGGAGCAGCGGGCCCGGCCGGATATGTCATCTCGCAGCTCTTGGGCCAGACGTCATAGATTGGATGCTCCACCACGTTGAGCGACGGGGATTCCTTGTAGAGCCAGCCTGAGAACACCCGGCTCCAGCGCTTGTCCGGCTGCTGCACGTCGAGCTGGACGAACGCGCCGGTCAGCTTTTCGTCTTCCCACGGCGCAGTCGCCTCGCAGGCTCGCAGCCGCACGATCGCGTCCTTCCACCGGACCGACTGGCCGGGATGGAGCCTGACGGTCTGGACGATTCCGTTACGCTTGTTGAGGATGCCCAGCACGGCCACGCGCTGAGCCATCGGCGTGACCCCGCCCTCGCCGTTCGCGGTCGATCCGACCTGCCGCGCCGGCGGCAGCGGGGCATTCTCGCCCTCCTTCTTGCCGCACGAGCCAAGCGCAAGCGTAGCGAGCAGGAATGCGACCGGCAGCTTCACGCTTATTCTGGGATCCAGGGTTCGTAATCCCCGGTCGAAGCGGGCCTCAGCTTGCCCGATCCAAGCGCTCCGTCGGGGCGGAAGGCCTGCATCGTCCCCGTGAGGTTCGGCGTCGGCTTGGTTTGGAATTTGCGGATCGGCGGAAGCGCCTTTTCGGGCAGGTCGGCGATCGTTCCGCGCAACCATGATTGCCAGGCCGGCGGGACGCGGCTGCCGTCGTTCGAGCCATTGTAGATGACCCAGCGGCGCCCGGGCCGCTTCTTGTCCTGGTAGTAGATGTTTCCCGCCTCATCGCGGCCGACCTCGTTGCCGAATCGCCGGGTCCAGAGCGCGGTTCCCCAGGTCGCGCCGTTCCACCAGGTGAATGTCTTCGACCAAAAGCCCATGGCCGAGCGCCTTAGCCGCCCGCGTCCGCGTCAGGCAAGCTAATGGGTCCAGGTGGCGACATCGCCTTCCTTGATGCCGAGCTCGGCGGCGCGGCCGCCGCGGATCTCGAGCACGGCCGCGATCGGCTCGCCGCTCGGAAGCGGTGTCTCGTCAAGCGCCTTGGCGTTGGTGATCCGGACGATCGTCCCGTCCGACCTGATGAAGATGATGTCGAGCGGGATCAGCGTGTTCCTCATCCAGAACGACACCGATGCGGGCGGGTCGTAGGGGAAGATCATACCGCGATCGGGGGCGAGCGACTTCACGAACATCAGGCCGCGTTCCTGCTGGTCGGGCGTTGCGGCAACGTCCACCGTGAAGCGATGGGCGCCGTTCGAGGACTGGATGATGAGCGACACTTTGCGAAGTCCGGTTTGCGGGCCGGGCTGCGCCGCTGCAACACTTTCCGTGGATGCGTTGTGCGCCGGCGCAGGCGGACTGCAGGCAAGGAGCACCGCAGTCGCGGTGGCTATGGCTCCGTACCGCCGGGTTCGCGCAGCTCGACGGCGGTCAGGCCCTTGCCGCTCGGGGCGATGCGCGCCTCGAGTTGCTGGCCGGGCTGCAGCTCCGGCAGATGCGAAATGCGGACCGTCTCCATATGCACGAACACGTCCTCGCCGCCCGCCTCGTCGGGCCGCTTGACGAAACCATAGCCGCGAACGCGGTTGAACCATTTGACCTCCACCGGCTCGAACTCGCCGGCAGATTCCGCAAGCGCTTTGCGGTCGGCGCGTTCGCTCGCAGGCATGGACGACCGCACCGGCTGCGGCAAGGCCGTCGAGGTGTCGATCGAAATGACCTTCTTGGCCTGAAGTCCCCGGTCGAGCCGGACCGGCACGCATTCGACAGTCGCGCCTTCCGGCACGCTGCGTCGGCCATGTTCGCGCAGCACGCTGAAATGTAGCAACACGTCCCCGTCTACCTGCTCGCTAACCAGAAAGCCGAAGCCCCGCGTAGCGTCGAACCATTTCACGCGCCCGACGATGGCTTCCATCTCGGGTTCGTCTGACGTCTCGTCGATCTCCATTACGGCCTGATTGCCCCCTACGGCCGGTTGCAAAGCGGTACGCACCATACGGGGGTCCCTTAACATGCGTGTTAGTGTCGGCAAACCGACTTTACGCTTAGAAGCGCTGAAACCTTTCCCGAAGCTGATCTAGGTCAATTTCCTGACCCGGGAGCAGCCGGGCGATGGCATTGGCGAGGGCGAATCCGTGCCCCGCGCGGACCAAAGCCGCGATCCATTTCTCGCGTTGCACGGGGTCGGCGGCCTCGCTTGCATAGGGCCCGATGCGCCGCCGTTGCGCGAGCCGGAGCGCTGCCTCGACCGCTTCCTCGTCGGCATGGGCTGCAGCCTCGGCGCCGTCGGCCTCGTCGACGCCTGCGACGCGCAACTGGTCCGCGAGCCTCCTCTTTCCATAACCACGCGCGCTCAGCGAGCGTGACTTCGCCAGCGCGTAAGCCGCGTCGTCGATCAGGCCGAGCTCGGCGAAGCGGTCCGCCACGCGTTCAAGATCCGCATCGCGCTCGCCCGCCCATCCCCGCTCGCGAATTTTGCGCGTGAGATATTGGCGCAGCTTCGCGCGGGTGGTCGCGTATTTGCCCACGTAGCGCAGCGCGAGCTCGCGCAGGCGCTCGTCGTCCAGCGGCAACGGCGCGCGGCGGGCCTTGGGCGGTGCGTTCACGCCGTTTTTGTGCCACAGTCGCGGGCCAAGGGGAAAGCGGCGGGTTGACGGAACCGGCCGCGAGGGAACCAATCAGAGAGGGGATGGCGTGCTCGATCGCAACGCCTCGGTCACAACCGAACTGGCGCCGGCAGGTGCCACGCCAACGCTGGACAAGCTCCCGCGCCGCCTTGCCGACTTCGGCACGATCGGCGAGGCGCTCGACTATGCCGCACAAGGCCGGCGCGGGCTGAACTTTCACGACGCGCGCGGAACGCTGACCCAGACCTACACCTATGCCGAATTGCGGGAGCATGCGCTGCTCGCTGCCCGGCGCTTCGTCGCCCTCGGCATCAGGCCCGGCGACCGGATCGCGCTCGTGGCTGAAACCGGCGAGGAGTTCGCCGCCGCCTTTTTCGGCGCCGTCTATGCCGGCGCCTGGCCGGTGCCGCTGCCCCTGCCGACCAGCTTCGGCGGGCGCGATGCCTATGTCGACCAGCTCGCGGTCCAGCTGAAGAGCTGCGACCCGGCGCTTTTCCTCTATCCGCCCGAGCTTGCCGATTTCTGCGGCGCGGCTGCCGATCAGGCCGGCGCCACGTCGCGCGACTGGGACACGCTTGAAGGTGTGGAGCCCGCTTCGGGCGATCTTCCGACGGCCCAGCCCGACGACATCGCCTACCTCCAATATTCCAGCGGCTCGACGCGCTTCCCGCACGGGGTCGCTGTCACGCACCATGCGCTGCTCGACAACCTGCGCGCCCACGGCATCGGGCTCGAGGTTAAGGACACCGACCGCTGCATCTCCTGGCTGCCCTGGTACCATGACATGGGCCTCGTCGGCTGCTTCCTCTCGCCGATGTCGCTGCAGATGTCGGTCGATTATCTGAAGACCGAGGACTTCGCCCGCCGCCCGCTCGCCTGGCTCGACATGATCACGCGCAACCCGGGAACGACGGTCAGCTATTCGCCGACCTTTGGCTACGACATCTGCTCGCGCCGGATGAGCTCGCAGACCCGGGCCGAGGATCGCTTCGATCTCTCCCGCTGGCGGATCGCCGGCAACGGCGCGGACATGATCCGGCCCGATGTCATGCAGGCCTTCGTCGACAGCTTCGACGCCGCCGGCTTCAAGGCCGGCGCATTTTGCCCGAGCTACGGCCTCGCCGAAGCCACCCTTGCGGTGTCGCTGATGCCACCGGGCGAAGGCATAAGGCTCGAGCTGGTTGAGGAGACCGAGCTTTCGGGCGGTATTGCGGACGAGAAGCGTGCACGCCGCTACCGCGCGGTGGTCAATTGCGGCCGGCCGGTAACCGGCATGGAGATCGAGGTCCGCGGGCCGGGCGGCGAGACCCTCCCCGATCGCGGCATCGGCAAGGTATTCGTGCGCGGCGCATCCGTCATGCACAGCTATTTCCGCGACCCGGAGTCCACCGACGCCTGCCTGATCGACGGTTGGCTCGACACCGGCGACATGGGCTACCTGTCCTCTGGCTACATCTTCATCGTCGGCCGCGCCAAGGACATGATCATCATCAACGGGCGCAACCACTGGCCGCAGGACATCGAGTGGGCGGTCGAACAGCTTCCCGGCTTCAAGTCCGGCGACATTGCCGCCTTCGCGATCACTGGGCCGTCGGGCGAGGAAACGCCGGCCGTGCTCGTCCATTGCCGCGTCAGCGACAATGAGGAGCGCGGAAAGCTTCGCGACGAGATCCGTGAGCGCGTCCGCGCGATCACCGGCATCACCCCGGTGGTTGAGCTGGTGCCTCCGCGCACCCTGCCTCGCACGAGCTCGGGCAAGCTGTCGCGCGTGAAGGCCCGGCACCTCTACCTCAGCGGCGAGATCCAGCCCTACGCCATCGCCGCCTGAGCGTACTCGCGCTCCGCATCGAATGGCGGCATAACCCGCGCATGGTTGCGGGGGCTCATACCGGCACGATCGACGGCGGGATCGACCTTGCGCCCGTCGTGCTTGCGCACGAGCAGCCCTTCCGCATCGGGGATTCCGAATTCCGCCCGGCGACGCGCGAGCTGGTCCGCGACGAACAGACGCACGTCATCGAACCGAGAGTCATGCAGTTGCTCGTCGCCCTCCACCGAGCGAACGGAGGGGTCGTCAGCAAGGATGACCTCGGCCATCTCGTCTGGGAGGGCCGGATCGTCGGCGAAGACGCGATCAACCGGGTCGTCTCGCGGCTCCGCGCGGTCGCCGAGAAGCAGGCCGGCGGAGCTTTCCGCGTCGAGACGATCACGAAGGTGGGCTACCGGCTCGTTACGACTGGCGGCGTCGCCCCCGGCCCGAGCGACAGTGGGCTTCGGCATCGGCCGTCACGCCGCGAGCTCATGATCGGCGCCGGCGCCCTTGCCGCGACCGCGGCGACCGGGGTCGGTATCGCGATTCTGCAGCGCGATCGCACCCCGCCCGAGGCGCGCGCGCTCATCAAGGATGCAAGGGATGCGGTCCTCGGCGGGTCGATCGAGCAGCTCAGCAACAACATCTCGAAATTGCGGCAAGCGGTTCAGCTTGCTCCGGACAACGCCGAGGCCTGGGGACTGCTTGCTTATTTTAGCACGCTCTATGCGAACTTTGCGCCGCCGCAGCAGCAACCGGACCTTCGTGTGCGCGGCACGGCGGCGATGCAGCGTGCCCTGGCGCTTGAGCCAAACCAGGCCGACGCCCTGGCCGCACAGCTTTATGCAATTCCGGAGTTTCGCAACTGGTACAATCTCGAGCGGGCCTGCCGCGCGGCGCTCGTCCACCACCCGGCCCACCCCGGGCTGAACTTCGCGCTCGCCGACTTACTGGTCCAGGTCGGCCGCACGCGCGAGGCATTGCCTTACCTGGACAAGGTCAGGGTCGCCCTGCCGATGTCGCCGCCTGCGCTTAGCTATCGAGTCACCTGCCTGTGGGACCTCGGGCTCCTCGATGAGGCCGAATCCGCGATGAACGCGGCCTTCGAACTAATGCCGCGTTGGTACGGCATCTGGTTCACGCGGCTTTACTTCCTGATGTACAACGGACGCGGGGCAGAAGCCTGGGGCATGTTCCAGAACTTGGGCGGAAGGCCGCTCGGCATTCCCGATTGGAATTTCGATCTGACCGGTCAGCAGGTCCATGCATTGATGACCGGAGACCGGACCGAAATTGCGAAGACCATCGCAAATTGGAAGGACGCTCCGAAGCTAGGTACCGGCTTCACGGAAAACGCATCGATCTTCGCGGCGTTCGTCGGAAACTTGGACGAGGCCTTCCGCCAGCTCAATGCGCTCTATTTCGGCCGTGATGGCGCCCAATATTATTTCGCCAAGGAACAGGGCATCTACGCGAGCCGCGAACGTCACACCTACAATCTCTTCCGCCGTCCTTGCGCATCGTTGCGGCGCGATCCTCGCTTCGGCGATTTGACTCGTGCGCTCGGCCTTGAGGACTATTGGCGCCGATCGAACTCCCGATCGCTCGTCAATTTCTAGATAATCGCGCAAAATCAAGGAAAAGTCGGCAGTTCGTCAGGACTTTGTCCGTTCCTAATCCTGTCTGACGGCCTGCCCGGCGGGCATTTTCCATGACAGCTGATGCGCTGATCGCATCGAGCGGAACATGGAGACACGGACATGACACGCATCGCACTTATCGGACTGCTTCTTGCGGCTCTTCCAGTCGCCGCGACCGCCGAGCCGCGCACGGCGACCGTCACCGTCACCGCTGCCGACATGGCGACCCCGACGGCGCGCGCGAAGCTCGACCGGCGCATCGGCGCCGCGATCGAGGAAGTCTGCGGCAGCTATGCCGCGATCGAAAGCGCGCAGGTGCCGGAGATGGACGACTGCTGGAGGTCGGCGCGGGCCGAAGCGGTACAGCGGATTGCGAGCCTCAAGGGCCGCACGGTGATCCAGCTCGCGGCACACTGACCTACACCGGGCCAAACGAATCAAGGGGCGGTCGCTAGCGGCCGCCCCACATCATTTCCGGCACGGCTAGAAGCTTGTCATCTGTGCCCGCGTGGCAGGCGGCCCCGGCTCTACGGGCTTCAGCGAGTCCGGATCGGCCGCGGCAAAGTCCTCGACCGCCTTCCAGGTGCCGTCCTGCTGCTTGCGGTAGATCGTCACGTAGGAGCCGCTGTCGGCCATGATCTTCTTCGTCTTGGGGTCTGTATATTGCTCGCTGAAATGGCCGCGGGCGTAAGCCAGCTCGCCGGATGCGGCGACCTCGATCTTGTCGCTCGCAAAGCTCAGCTTGAAGTTCGGGTCGGTACCGGCTTCCGCATAGGCCTGGCGGATTGCCGTCGAGCCCTCGGTGCCCTTGACCCCGGGCGCAATGAAGAAGGCGTCGTCGGCATAATGGCTGACCAGGCCCTCCGTGTCCTTCGCCTTGAACTGGTCGTTCCAGGCCTTCTCATCGGCCTGAAGCGCCTTCTTGACGCCGTCCACGTCGACGCTCGCGGCCGGCTTCTGGCATGCACCAAGCATGAGGCCGAGCGCCGCGGCGCCGGTGAGCGCGATCGAACGATGTACTTGTGTCATGTTCACCCCCTTTTCTAGCGCGCGGCGGGATGGACCCAGCCGCCGAGTCGCGCAACCGGGACCCTAACCTGAATTACACCCCGCGCGCTAAGTGGCTCATACAAGGAATTTAATCTTCGTTTACTTCTGTCCGCTACACCTTCGCGCGTGCCGAGTGGGGAGTGGCGTTATGGAACGGGTACAGGCCTGGGCGGGCCGCAAGGACCGACACCCTGTCGTCGTTGACGCGGTCGTTCTGCGGACCGACGGCAGCAAGTCGCCGGCTCGCTTGACCAACTTTTCCGACGACGGTTGCCGGATCGAGGCGGACACGGAATTCCGCATCGGCGAACGGCTACAGATCGCGATTCCGCGCATGGGACACGTCAAGGCCCAGGTTCGCTGGACGATGACCGGCAGCGCCGGCGCGAAATTCGTGACGGAAAGCGACTTCTAGCCTGGCCTGCTAGGCGGCGGATCGCGGAAGCATTCGCTCCAGCACTCGGTCTTTCAGAACATAATGGTGGTAGAGCGCGGCGGCGGCATGAACCGCCGCAAAGACGATGATCGCCCAGCCGATCCACTCGTGGAATTCGCGCAGCTCATGTCGCAGCGGTCGGCCCATCTCGCCGATCAGCGGCGGGATGCCGAGGCCGAAGAACTCCATCGGCCGGCCGGCGCCCCAGCGAAAGGCGAAGCCCAGCCCCGCCTCCGCCAGCAGCAGCAGATAGAGCAAATAGTGGGTGGCCTTGGACGTGATCCGCATCCATCCGGCCTCGATCGAGGAGACCTGGTGCCCCGGCAGCCAGCGCCATGCCAGCCGGGCGACAACGACCGCGGTGAGCAGCACGCCGAACGACATGTGCGTGTCCTCCATCAGGCCTTTGACCGGCGTGGCGAACCAGTCCCAGGTCTGGGCGAGAGCGAAGTTGGCGACGACCAGCGCCGCCGTGATCCAGTGCAGCGCGATGGCGACACCGTCGTAGCTGGTCCCATCGTCGCCTGCGGCGATCCGAGTGGCTGTGTCGAAGCTCGTCTGGTCGGTCATGACGTTTCGCTAGTCTCCTCCGCCTGCAGTCCGGCTGAACGGCGCTAGCCGCCAGTTGCCGCTCGCGGTCAGGCCTGTAATGCGCCTAGGCGGGATGTCTAAGCGCTTGAGCCTGGTTCGGGTTGCGCTGCTGGGGCTCGCGTTGCCGGCCGCTGCGGCAACGCAGCTTCAACTGGCGGTCCAGCCCGGCGGCGATATTCCGCCAGCGGGCCGAATAGCCCCGCTCCGCACCTTTCCGGTCGCGCGCACGCCACTCCCCGGTTTCGCCTACGAGCGCCGCGAGGTCTCCATCCCGATGCGCGACGGCGCACGCCTTCACGCCGTCCTCATCATCCCGGCGGGTGCCCGCAATCTGCCGATCATGCTCGACCGGACGCCTTACTCGGCTGACAAGCGGACGGCGCTCGGACCGGCGGGCCCTCAGCCCGAAACGATCCTCTCGCCGCTCGACGCCGAGCTGGTCCGCGCCGGCTACATCCTCGCGATCGAGGACGTCCGCGGCAAATATGGGTCGGAGGGCGATTATGTGATGAACCGGCCCCTGCGCGGGCCGCTCAACCCAACGCCGGTCGACCATTCGACCGACGCCTGGGACACGATCGACTGGCTGGTGCGGAACGTCCCCGAGGCGAACGGCCGGGTCGGCACCTTCGGCACCAGCTATGACGGCTTCACCGCGCTGATGAGCCTGGTCGACGCGCACCCGGCCCTCAAGGCCAGCGTGCCCATCAATCCGATGGTCGACGTATGGAAAGGCGACGACTGGTTCCACAACGGCGCGTTCCGCCAAGAGATGGTCGGCTACATCTTCGGCCAGACCAGCGGGCGGCAGTCCGACCGCGAATGGTTCCCGGCCTTCACCGACGCCTACGCGACCGCGCTGCGCTTCGGTTCGGCGAGCGCCTATGGGCGAGTGCTCGGCATGGACCGCCTGCCCTTCTGGCAGCGCCTGACCTCCCACCCCGCCTACGACGATTACTGGCAGGGCCAGGCGCTCGACCGCATCCTCGCCGGCCGGCCCCTCGCCGTCCCGACGCTGATCGTCGCCAGCCAGTGGGATCAGGAGGACAGCTACGGCGCCGCTGCCCTGTTCAATAGGCTGAAGCGCGACGGCAACGTGCGGTTCGTGCTCGGCCCCTGGTATCACGGCCAGGCCAATTATCCGGCGATGACCCTCGGCCCGCTGGACTGGGGGATCGACACGGCGCGCTGGTTTCGGCAGCGGCTGATGATCCCCTTCCTCGACCAATATCTGAAGGGCGAGGGCCCCGCGAACCTCGCGCGCGTGACCGCGTTCGAGGCCGGCACCAACCGCTGGTGGCGGCTGGACGACTGGCCGCTCGCCTGCGCCCGTTCCTGCCCGGCGAACCTCACGCCGCTGTACCTTGGCGCAGACCGGCGGCTCGGCTTCGAGCCGCCCGCATCATCGGCGGTAGCCTATGTCTCCGACCCGGCCCGTCCAGTCCCCTACCGCCAGCCGCCCATTCGCGCGCCGTTCGCACCACAATCGACCTGGCAGACCTGGCTGACCGACGACCAGCGGTTCGCCGAACGCCGCCGCGACGTCGCCACGTTCACGGCCGCGCCGCTGGACAAGCCGCTTCGGCTCGCCGGCACGCCGCTGGTCCATCTCGTCGCCGCGACCAGCGGCACAGACAGCGACTGGGTGGTCAAGCTGATCGACGTCTACCCGAGCCCCTTCCCGCGCAAGCCCGGCCTGAGCGGCTACGAGCTCCCGATCGCGATGGAGATCTTCCGCGGCCGCTATCGTACCGACCCGTCGCGGCCCGCGCCCATCGCGCCCAACACGCCGCTCACCTACGAATTCGCGCTGCCGACGGTCGATTATGTCGTCCAGCCCGGCCACCGGCTGATGGTCCAGGTCCAGTCGAGCTGGTTCCCTCTGTACGACCGCAACCCGCAGTGCTTCGTCCCGAACATCTTCTTCGCCCAACGTCGCGATTATCGCGCCGCGACCCAGCGCGTCTTCACCGGCGCGAACGGCAGCTGGATCGGCCTGCCGGTCGTCAAGTGACCTTGCGCGTCAGGCCGGTGCTAGCTACCTGCCACCGCGGCCTAGGAGTGTAGCTCAGTTGGTAGAGCATCGGTCTCCAAAACCGAGGGCCGGGGGTTCGAGTCCCTCCACTCCTGCCATCCTGACCTTGAAGACTCGGTGGTGAGCCGCTAAGTCGCGTTCAGCTCCGCCAACCTCCGGGTTCGCGGAGCCTTTTTCTATCCAGAAGTGAGCAAGCAGGAAGTGGCCAAAGTCTCCCCCGGCGAATTCATCCGTCAGGTCCGCATCGAGACCGGCAAGGTCCACTGGCCGACGCGCAAGGAAACCGTCGCCACCGGCATCATGGTGATGATCATGACCCTGGTCCTCGCCTTCTTCTTCTTCGGCGTCGACGCGGTCTTCTCGACCGTCGTCAAATATCTGCTGAGCCTGCTGGGCTAGGCGCTTCGAGCATAAGAGATCAGACACATGTCCCGCTGGTACATCATCCACGCTTATTCCGGGTTCGAGAACAAGGTCCGCGACGCGATCATGAGCGAAGCGACGCGCATGGGCCTCACCCCCTTCGTCGAGCAGATCGAGGTCCCGACCGAGACCGTGACCGAGATCAAGCGCGGCAAGAAGGTCCAGACCGACCGCAAGTTCATGCCCGGCTACGTCCTCGCCAAGCTCGAGATGAATGACCAGGTCTATCACCTCGTCAAGAACACGCCGAAGGTCACCGGCTTTCTCGGCCCCGGCGGCAAGCCGCAGCCGATCCCAGACGCGCAGGCCGCGCGCATGCTCGACACCAAGGAAGAGGCTGCGGCCCACGGCGCCAAGCAGAAGATCAATGTCGATTACGAGATCGGCGATGCGGTCAAGGTCCTGGACGGCCCCTTCGCGACCTTCAACGGCGTCGTCGAGGAGCTCGACTTCGACCGCGGCCGGGTGAAGGTCAGCGTCTCCATCTTCGGCCGCGCAACGCCGGTGGAACTCGAGTTCGAACAGGTCGAGCGCGTCAAATGATGAGCACCCCGGCGCGCCGGGGTTCCGACTCTACCTTGCTTCACTGAAACTGCGCTGACCTTCGCATCTAGCGCTTGCTTCTTGACAGAAAGTCACGCGCCGCGGTCTCGACCGTGGGGAAAAAGCGACTCTCGTCGAAGCGGCTTAGCAGACCGAAACGCCTCAACTTGTCCTTCACCGGGTCCTTAAGCTCGGCAAAGCACAGTCGGATATTGTGCGCGCCCAACGTCTCCTCGAGCGCGACGAGAGCGTCGGCAGCAGTCACGTCGACGCTCGTAATCGGCGCTGCGGCAACTACTACCTCGCGGACAGGAGTGGGCGAGGCCTCGACCGCGTCCAGCACGCGCTGGCTGAACAGCTCGGCGTTGGCAAAGAATAGCGGCGCGTCCCAGCGGAACAGCACCAGGTTCGGGATCCGGTGGGCTTTGGGATAGCGCGCGACGTCATGGAAGCCCTCGACTCCGTCGGGGTCGCCGAGCACCGCCCAGTGAGGTCTCCAGCCATCCCAAAGGAATTCGAGAACCGCGATTACGATGGCGATTCCGATGCCCGGAATGGCTCCGAACACTGCGACCCCGGCGGTGCAGACGATCGACAACCAGAATTCCCATTGCTGGATGCGATAAATGCGTGCGAGGTCGGCGAACTCAAACAGGCCGATTGCTGCTGCGATCACGACGGCAGCAAGGGCCGAATAGGGCAAGTCCTTGAACAGCGCAGGCAGGGCGACAATCACCAGCGCGACGATCGCGGCGCCAATGACTCCGGTCAGCTGGGTCTTCGCCCCAGCCGCCTCGGCCACCGGTGTCCGTGACGAGCTGCTGCTGATCGCAAAGCCTTGGAAGAAGCCCGCCGCGAGATTGGCGGCGCCCAGCCCGATCATCTCCTGGTTGGGATCGACCCGCTGACCCGCTCGAGCCGCGAAAGTCCTCGACAAGACACTGGTGTCGGCAAAGGCGACAATGGCGACGGCAACCCCGCCGGTGATGACCGGGATGAAATCGCTGGCGCGGAGCCATGGCAAAGCGAATTCCGGAAGGCCCTGCGGAACCGGGCCAAGCACCTTCACGCCATAAGCTTGCGGCAGGTCGAACCAGGCCGTCACCGCCGTTGCCACGATGACCGCGATGAGGATCGCGCCCATCCTCTTGTGCGCCTTCAGGACAAGGATCACGACGAGGGTTGCGACCCCAAGGATGGTGCCGGCCCAATTCGCCTGCCCGTCGCCGATCGCCTTTCCGATCGCCCACAGGTCGCGTAGCGGCCCGACGCCGTCGACCTTGAAGCCGAAAAGCTTCGGGAGCTGGCTGACGATCACTGCCAGCGCGATGCCATTCATGTAACCGTAGCGGATCGGCTTGGAGAGCAGCTCGGTCACGAAACCGAGACGGAACAGCCCTCCAAGGATGCACACGATACCCGCCACGACCGCCATCGCCGCGCCGACGGCGACCGCTCGTTCCGGATCTCCCGCGGACAACGGCAGGACCACGCCGAGGATGATCGGCGCGAGCGATGAATCGGGACCCAGAACGAGGATGCGGCTCGGCCCGAACACCGCGTAGGCAAGTAACGGAATGATGGTCGCATAGAGCCCGTTGATCGCGGGAACGCCGGACGCCACCGCATAGGCGATGCCGACCGGCACGAGCATGGTCGACAGCACGATGCCGGCGACGATGTCGTTGCGCAGCCAGGCGAGCTGGTATTCGCGCAGCATCCGCAATCCAGGCAACTTATCGAGTTTGGCCAGCGCCGCCATTTTTTGCGGCTTCAGTAACGCTCCCGCACCAGCTTCACCTGGTCAGCGGGCAGTTCGTCCTTGTAGCGGTTCTTGTCCGAGCGCTTCGGCAGCTTGACCTTGTCATTCTTGATCTTGTGGTACGGGATTAGCGACAGGATGTGAGCGATGGCGTTGAGCCGCGACCGCTTCTTGTCATCGCTGCGGATCACGTACCATGGCGCTGGCTTGTGGCTGGTCGCGGCGAACATCGCGTCTCGCGCCCGCGAATAATCGTACCATTTGGTATAGGACTTGAGGTCCATCGGGCTCAGCTTCCACTGCTTCAGCGGATCATCGATCCTCGCTTCCAGGCGCCGGTCCTGTTCCTTCTTGCTGACCTCGAGCCAAAGCTTGATGAGGATGACGCCGCTCTCGACCAGCCAGCGCTCGAACTTCGGCACATCCTCGAGGAAACGCTCGACCTGCTTCTCCTTCGTGAAGCCCATGACCCGCTCGACGCCGGCCCGATTGTACCAGCTGCGATCGAAGATCACGATTTCGCCGCCGGCCGGAAAATGCTCGATATAGCGCTGGAGATAGAGCTTCGACCGGTCCCGTTCGCTCGGCGCGCTCAACGCCACGACGCGAAAGGTCCGCGGGCTGACCCGCTCCGTGATCCGCTTGATCAAGCCTCCCTTGCCTGCCGTGTCGCGCCCTTCCAGCACGATAACGACGCGGGCGCCGGTCTCGCGCACCCAGTCCTGCAAGTGGCAAAGCTTCACCTGGAGCTTTTCCATCTCTCTTTCGTAATCCTTGCGCGACAGCTTTTCGGGAGGCCCGGATTTCTCCTTGGGTCTGAGGACCCGAACTTTCCGGGCTGTTGGACTCTTGAGCGCTCGGAATGGCGCTTGCGCCTCGACATTCATGGCGTTTCTCCCATCTGAACATTCTGTGACGCCACCGCCGGGCACATGATGCCATCGGGAAATCCCTGATCTCGGACCGGACGTTGTCGGGAGGCGGCGCTATTGTCGCCCGTCGCTAATCGCCATCGTCGATGGTCATGCCGACGGAGAACATGGCGACATGATCCATCGAATCCTCGCCGCCGCGGACGAAGCTGTACTGGTTGAGATAGCCAAGCTCCCCGACGACATTCCTGGCAACCGGCGTGGAGACAGCGATCAGGTTGCGCATCCGGGTGTAGCCGCCGTCCGACTGAAAGCTCGTCCGGTTGAGGTTGACGAAGCTTTCGTGGCTGATGACCAGTGCCGTCTTTCCGCCTTCCGTAAAGGGCCGGATGTATCGAATGTAGGGGCGCAGCCGCCACCCGGTTCCCCCCTCACCTTCCCGCCAGCGTTCCTCCATCCGCAGCCGCGCATCGAAGGTCCCGCCGCCAAGCCGCGCGAGCTTCGCGAAAGAGGCCTGCTCGCGAGCGCGACGCTCCATCACGGTGAAATGGCCGTCCGAATATTGGGGATCATGGGTGTATCCGGCGGCCAAGGTGAGCCTGCCGTTCACCGCATATCCGAGCATCGTGTTGCTCTCGACTTCATAGAGGCCGTTCTTGTCCTTGCTGAAGCGCGTCATGATCTCTTCGGACAGGCTCCACCTGTCGAAGCGCACCTTGGCGTTGACGCTTGCCCAGAATTGGGAATCGTTGTGGACGGCGTGGGCGGGGGCAGGGACGCCGAGCGCAAGGGCAATGAAAAGGGTTGAGACTGCGTTTCGCATCGGCTGGCCAACGGGGTGGCTAGCGCATGGGCGAGACGTACAGCATCAGGCAGTGTCCCTAGCCGCCGGCAGGACTAAGATTTTCCTGTCCTACAGCCCCTTCAATGCCATAAGTGAGCCGCCTCCTTTTCCCCTTTTCGGAGGCACGATGGCATCTTCCCCAGTGACACGCGCAGAACTGCCGGGGGCAGTTCGAGCATGACGCTCCCCGTCAAGTTCAAGCCCGTCCCGCTCCGTTCCCGCCACGACGGCTGGACGGCGGAGAAGCAGATCGCCTTCATCGAGGCGCTGGCCGAGACCGCCTGCGCCGAGGAGGCGTGCCGCCGCGTCCGCGCCCCCTCATCCGCAGCCTCTAACTTCACACGAAATGACGCCGCACCTCGTGAACTTAGTGAAGTTAAACATGAGCGCCCGAGCACAGCGCAGCTGTGTCGAAGAGAGCGCGAACGCCGGACGACGACCCGCGAAGCGGTGTCGATCGACGTCACGGGGAATCAAAGATGAACGCAGGTCATCGCAGATGACCGGAGGACATTCACTCCCGTGACGGCTCAACTCCTGTTCAGCGTGCTACTTCGTCCGCGGATCGTCCGCCGGGTTGACGTAGGTGATCCCGAACGGGCCCTTGCCGTTGACCTGGACCACGGTTGCGGCAGGCGCATGAGCCCAGTGGTGCATGCCGGCCATCATGGTGACGTGATAGCCTTTCTCGAGCGTGCCCGAATTGCCCATGTCGAGCTTGTCGCCCATTCCGTAGTGCAGCGGGCCCCCGCTCACGACCCGGACCACCTCGTCGCCCGGGTGGCTGTGCGGCGGCACGGCGAAATCGGCGGGAAACTTCAGGCGGACGATGAAGTCGCCGGCCTTGCTCGGATCCCCCTTCACGACCGCGACCTGCGATCCCTTCGGAAGCCCTACGGCGGTGCCGTCCATCCACTTCATGCCCTTCGCCCCCGCGGGCGAAGCAATGATCAAAGCCGTGGCGGTTACGAGAAGAATGCTTTTCATGACGCGACCCCTATTCCGACACCTTCCCGGACGCGGCTGTTAGCACAGCCAAGCCACCGAGCGTAGCGAGAGAATTGCGAAGCGATTGTCGAGCAGCGCGTAGAGCTGGCGAGCGCCGGCCGACGACCGCCTCAGGCGTGTCGATCGACGTCATGGGATTCACTCCCATGACGGCCCCTTCACTTCCGGCAGCATCTGTTGTAGGGGCGCCGCCTCCAGCGAAATCTGGAACCCTTGTGGGAGGCGGTCCTGACGGCTCGCCGCTTGGACCACTAAGCTTCAACCCGGCAGGAAGCACCGCTTTCGGCCGAAGTCGAGAGTGAGACATGGCAAAGAAGATTACCGGCTATATCAAGCTGCAGGTGCCGGCCGGCACCGCCAACCCCGCCCCGCCGATCGGCCCCGCCCTCGGCCAGCGCGGCGTCAACATCATGGAATTCTGCAAGGCGTTCAACGCTGCGACGCAGGAGCTTGAGCGCGGCGCGCCGATCCCGACGGTGATTACCGTCTATGCGGACCGCTCGTTCAGCTTCACCACCAAGACTCCGCCGGCCTCGTTCCTCCTCAAGAAGGCGGCGCGGATCCAGAAGGGCTCGAGCGAGACCGGCAAGGTCACCGCCGGAACCATCCGCCGCTCGCAGCTGCGCGAGATCGCCGAGGTCAAGATGAAGGACTTGAACGCCAACGATCTCGACGCCGCGGCGAAGATCATCGAAGGCTCTGCCCGCGCGATGGGCCTCGAAGTGCGGGAGGGCTAAGACATGGCCAAGCTATCCAAGCGCCAGAAGGCGCTCACCGCGGTCGACCGCGAGAAGTTCTACGGCGTCGATGAGGCGCTCAGCCTCGTCAAGAGCAACGCCTCGGCCAAGTTCGACGAGACGGTCGAGGTCGCGCTGAACCTTGGCGTCGACCCGCGCCACGCCGACCAGATGGTCCGCGGCGTCGTCAACCTCCCCAAGGGCTCGGGCAAGACCGTGCGCGTCGCGGTGTTCGCCAAGGGCGCCAAGGCCGACGAGGCCAAGGCCGCGGGCGCCGACGTCGTCGGTGCCGAGGACCTGATGGAGACCATCCAGGGCGGCCAGATCGACTTCGACCGCGTGATCGCGACGCCGGACATGATGGGCGTCGTCGGGCGTCTCGGTAAGGTGCTCGGCCCCAAGGGGCTGATGCCGAACCCGAAGCTCGGCACCGTCACCATGGACGTGACCAAGGCGGTCAACGACGCCAAGTCGGGCCAGGTCGAGTTCCGCGTCGAGAAGGCGGGCATCGTCCACGCGGGCATCGGCAAGGCGAGCTTCTCCGAGGGCGACCTCAAGGAGAATTTCACCGCGTTCATCGACGCGATCATCCGCGCCAAGCCGAGCGGCGCCAAGGGCAAGTTCGTCAAGAAGCTGTCGGTCAGCTCGACGATGGGCCCTGGCGTCAAGGTCGATCTCGAAGAGATCGCCGGCGCCTAAAGCCAGCGTTTCGCCCCGCGGCGCATGTGCGTTCGCGGGGCGGTACCCCCCGCTTCGTCGAAACGCAGCTTCCCGGTGCCGCGCGCGTTGCTAGCCGCGGGCGGGACGAAGTGACCGAATCCGAGGGGAGTTGAATTGAAGTCCATTGCCTTGCTGCTGGCCTCCGCCGCCGGCCTGCTCGCCGCGCCCTCAGCCCTGCCTGCGCAGGCCGTCCAGCAAGCCGACACGGTCGATACCAGCCTGCCGACGCAGCTGCCCCGGACCGCCGTTCCGCATCATTACGCAATCATCGTCACGCCGCATGCCGAGCGACTGACGTTCGACGGTACCGTGGCAATCGACCTCGATGTGGTTCAGCCCACGTCGAGCCTCGTCCTCAACGCCGTCGACATGACCTTCTCCTCGGCGCGGCTCGTTCCGGGCGCCGGTGGCGCACCGCTCGTCGGCCAGGCCAAGGCGGACAATGACGCCGAGACGGTGACGATCACCTTCCCCGCCGCGCTTTCGCCCGGCGCCTACCGCCTCGAGCTCGCTTACACCGGCAAGATCAACACCCAGGCGAACGGCCTGTTCGCGCTCGACTACAAGAACAAGGAAGGCGCCGAGGCACGATCGCTGTTCACCCAGTTCGAGGCCGCGGACGCGCGCCGCTTCGTGCCGAGCTGGGACGAGCCGGACTATAAGGCGACCTGGGACCTGACGGCCCGCGTTGCGACGGACCAGATGGCGGTGAGCAACCTGCCCGCCATCTCGACCCAGCCGATTGCCGGCGGGCTGAAGGAAGTCCGGTTCCAGACCAGCCCGACCATGTCCTCCTACCTGCTGTTCTTCGCGACCGGCGACTTCGACCGGGTGACGAAGACGTCAGCCGGACGCGAGGTGGGCATCGTGGTCTCGCGCGGGAATGGCCCGCTGGCGCTGACCGCCCTGGAGGATGAGGCGCAGATCCTCCCCTATTACAACGACTATTTTGGAACGCCCTATCCGCTGCCCAAGCTCGATAATGTGGCCGGGCCCGGCCAGTCGTTGTTCTTCTCAGCAATGGAGAATTGGGGAGCAATCTTCACCTTTGAATATCGTCTGCTGAACGATCCCGCGATCACCAGCGAAGGCGGACGTCACGAGATTTTCGGGACCGAAGCGCATGAAATGGCGCACCAATGGTTCGGAGACCTCGTCACCATGGGCTGGTGGGACGACCTCTGGCTGAATGAAGGCTTCGCCAGCTGGATGGCCAACAAGACGACGGTGCATTTCCATCCCGATTGGGACGCGGACGTCGACCGGGTCAGCGCTCGCGAGAACGCGATGGCCCTCGATTCCTTCGTGACCACACATCCGATCATCCAGCACGTTCGCACCGTCGAGCAGGCCAACCAGGCCTTCGATTCAATCACCTACCGCAAGGGCCAGTCGGTGATCGCGATGCTGGAGGGGTTCGCGAGCGCGGACACGTGGCAGCGCGGGCTCCAGGCCTACATGCGCCGCCACGCCTACCGGAACACGCGAACCTCCGACCTCTGGGTGGCGATCGAGGGTGCCGGTGCGACCGGCCTCACGACCATCGCGAACGACTTCACCACCCAGCCGGGGATTCCGCTGATCAAGGTCGGTCAGGCTCGCTGCGTTGGAGGAAGAACGGAAGCTACGCTCACACAGGCCCAGTTCTCCAACGATCGCCGGACGAGCGGCTCCTCGCTCAGCTGGCACGTTCCGGTGCGGGCATCGGCGGGGGGCGCGGTCACGCAGGTCATCACCCAGGGTCGATCAACCCCTCTCAGCGTCGAGGGCTGCGGGCCGCTGCTGATCAACGTGGGGCAGACCGGCTATTTCCGCACCCTGTATGCGCCCAGCGAAGGGGAAGCGCTTAGAGCCGCGTTCAAGACCCTCGCGCCTGTAGATCAATTCGGCACCATGCAGGATTCAATGGCCCTGTCGCGCGCCGGGTACCAGGCGATGAGCCCAACGCTCGCGTTGATGTCCGAAGTCGCGCCAACTGCCGACGGCAAGGTCGTGGAACGCGCGCTGCTGAACTGGTCCGCTCTTTATTCGGATCTCGAAGGCGACAAGGCATCGCAGGCAGCCGTTGCGGCGCGCATTCGCGGATTTGGCTCACGGCTGCAGGCGATCGGGCTGATGCCGCGCCAGGGCGAGGCTGCAGTGGATGCCTTGCTGAGGCCCACGCTGATCACCGAGCTCGGCCGCGTCGGCGACCCGACCGTCGTCGCCGAGGCCAACCGGCTGTTCGCGGCCTGGCTCAAGGACCGAAGCGCCATCCCGGGTTCGGTGAAGTCGGCATGGCTCGACGTCATCGCCCGGAACGCCACTCCGGCAACGTGGAATGCGCTTCACCAGGCGGCGCAGTCGACGAGCGGACAGACGGAGCGCTCGAATCTCTTCAAACTGCTGTCGAGCACGCGCGATGAGGCCCTGGCCCGCCAGGCGCTGAACCTCGCCATCTCCGCCGAGCCGGGAAAGACCATCAGTGCATCGATGATCACCGCCGTTGCCGAACAGCATCCGGAACTGGCGCTCGATTTCGTGCTGGCGCACCTGCGGCAGGTCAATCCGTTGATCGATTCCTCGGGACGCTCGCGGTTCGTCGCCGGCCTGGTCAGCGACAGCGGCAGCGAAGCGTTGATCAAGCGGCTCGAAGCCTATGGCACCGCGACCTTCTCGCCTGAGAATCGCAAGCCGATCCAGTCCGCCGTCTCCCGCATCCGCTGGCGGGCCGAGAACCTCGGCCGGGTACGCCGCGAGACCGCCACTTGGCTGAGGGCTCACCCACTGCCATCCGCAGCACTCCCGGTGCGCCCCCGCCACGGCGAAAGAGGTTGATCGGCGAGCGTTTTTCGCTATAGGCGCGCGCTCGCATCGCTTCGGCGATGCACTCGTCCGAGACAGCTGCTGGAGCTTGCTCCTTAATCTGCAGCCTAGACGGGGACAGGAATCATTCGGAGCGGTTCTCCGCTTCGTCGTGCGTTGCTTCGGGTGACGCCATCGATCCCCAACCCCACGGACATAAGCGCTCGGGGCTTGCCCCGGGCATTTGTTGAAGCTCGTTCGGGAGCAATCCCGGACGAAACATTGGAGTTGGCATGGATCGTTCGCAAAAAGCGGA
>Ga0070667_100001600_pt1 | contig 20255 bp, 14 predicted proteins | sample KBSS33metaG_FD_64659 | JGI IMG/M metagenome (GOLD analysis project Ga0070667, IMG submission 64659) | Switchgrass rhizosphere microbial communities from Kellogg Biological Station, Michigan, USA - KBS S3-3 metaG | ecosystem: Host-associated > Plants > Roots > Rhizosphere > Soil ... | reverse complement strand
GAACCGGATTCTGAGCGCGCTGCTGCGCTCCGATCGAAACAGAAAGAAGCGTAACTAAACCGACAGCAGAAATAATTTTCACGTCGAACCTCCTGATGTCGCCATGTGTTGGCGCAGTTCTTATTTCTTATCCTGATCCTTCGTGCCGAGACCCCCTGTCAGACCGTCCACCTGATAGCCAATCTGGATTTTTCGAACGAGTGCGATTTGCGCCGGCGTCGCGGTCTTCGGATCAACGTTGGCCGTCGAACAAGTGAATCCTCGTAAGGTGCATTCGGAAGTCGTGTGCTGGATTCCTTTTTCCTTCATCACGCGGCTCATCAACTTGACCGCGTCCTCATTGAACACGATGGCGTTGTTCGGTCGGAAAGTACCCACACCGATCGCATAGTCAATGGGCATCAAGGGTTCGATACTCGAACCGAATTGCCCATCGTTCTTCTTTCCCAGGTCGTGGGCGGAGAGGTCGGCCCCCTTATCAATCAGATATTGGATGATCGGCACATCGCCGATGTTGGCGGCAACCATCAGCGGTGTAATGCCATAGTTGTCGGCAGCGTTGACGTCCTGGCCAAGTTCAATCAGCAGCTTGACGACTTCGAGCCGCTCCGCCGCGGAACGGCCTTTGTTATAGCCTGGGATGAAACCGGTTCCTGCGGCGGCCATGAGTACTGTTTCGTTATCCTTCGATACGATCGAAGGGTCTGCACCATAGGAGAGGAGAAGCTTGACCAGCTCCAGATCTCCGGAGAACGCGGCCCGCATCAATGGCGTTGCGAATACAATGCGAGGGGTACCTTCCCGCATTCGTCCCCGGGGTGTGTTGTTGACGATGGTATTGGGGTTTGCTCCGGCATCCAGCAGCTTCTTGATCAATGGTAGGGGATCGGTTGTTACCACCCATGGAAAGTTCGGAGCTGTTTCCATATTGCGGCGATCAACTGCCCAGAACAATGTGGTAAATCTCTGGGCATCGGCCTGATTCACCTTCGAGTGGCTGTCGATCAGAAATGACGCAACGTCGTAATTGCCATTGAAGATCGCAAGTCCCAATACGTCTTTCCCGTCGCCATCGAGCGCATTCACATCTGCTCCGGCCGCCACCAGAATTTTTGCGGATTCCAGATCGCCTTCGCGTGCTGCAAACATCAGCGGGGTCAGGGACCCGCTCGAATTTTCTTCGGCGGTCTGGCGTGGCCCGCCCGATACCGGTGAAGATCCTTCAAAGCCGCGGCCATTGGCGGATGGAACAAAATTCGAACGGGCATTCACGTCGGCGCCACGATCGATCAGTATTTTCACCGCCGCAGGATGTCGTTCCGAGACTGCCCACATCAACGCAGTGGTGTTGCCCCAGGACTCCATCGCATTCACCTTCGCGCCGTTGTCCAGCAATACGTTGATCGCTTCGGTTTTGCCCGTGCGCGAAGCCATCATCAGTGGTGTATCACCGAATTTCGTAAGTGAGGCGTTCGGGTCTGCACCGGCCTTGATGAGCTTGTCAATTATCGCTGCATTTCCGTTAATGGCAGCCAGCTGCATTGGCATCACGCCTTCGCGGTTCGAAGCCGACACCTTTGCCCCGGCACGGAGGAGCAAGTCTGCGGTCTCCAGATCGTCGGCGAGCACGGCCCAGTGAAGCGCCGTTGTACCGTCGATCTGTGGTGCATTCACGTCGACCTTCCTCGCCAACAGGGAACGTACAACATCCTTGTTCCCCTTCATGACCGCATCGGCGATGTCACTTGCAGCCGCGTTGAGATTTGTCACCGTAAGCAATACAACGGAACAGATCCCCAGTACGTATCGGAAGGACATAGTCAACTCCTTGCGTTGCCCGCCAGTTCTATCACTCCGGTTTCCTCATTGACAACGAATATCTCGGGCGAAGTAGTCAAGATGCAAAGAACTCCGGAATGGATGTGTTGTTCCTTATAGGGCGCCCTGCAACTGTGACATCGTGGGCGTAGGCCGCCCCTACAGGAGGCCGACTGGTCCCGATCATCCGTATGGCGAGCGCACCTCAAAGGCCGGATTCAAACGCCTGGAGATCTCCGGGTAGAGCCAGGCTTTTCGAAGGACTGTTTGACGGGCATGCTTCCGCTCACTATAGTTTTGCCATTTGAAGCAGGAGGTATTGAAGCAATGAGCGATTGGACCAGACGCGGATTCATCGGAACGGCACTGTCGGCGGGAACGGCGTTGCCGGCACTCGGCACCCTCGCGTTGGCGCAGTCGCCAACGCCGGCACAGGCCAATGTGAAGGTTGAGAGCGATGTCGTCTTCGGCAAGGGCGGCGATATGGACCTGAAGCTGGACATCTATCGTCCTCCTGCCGGTGTGACTCCTAAACGCATGGCAACGATTCACTTTCACGGCGGCGGATTCACAGGAGGCAACAAGGAGTCCCTTTCCGAACGGGTCAAGCCGTACGCCGCTCTTGGATACGTTGCGATTGCCGCGCAGTATCGTCTCGCAGGACAGGCTGGGTATCCTGCGCTTGTCCATGACGCAAAGGCGGCGATTCGTTGGGCTCGCGCCAATGCAGCGACACTGGGTATTGAGTCCCAGCGGATTGGAGTGGTGGGTTACTCGGCCGGCGGCTACCATGCCTTGTTTACTGCCGGCACCGGCGATCGACCGGAGTTTGAAGGTACCGGCGGCAACGCAGGTGTAAGCACGAAGGTTGCGGTTTGCCTGGCATACTATCCCGCAACAAATGTTCCCAGCAGCATGATGCCGGCCGGCAGCGACACTGTCGCACTGAAGGCCGCGAATGCAACGACCTATATCGCTGCAGGCTTTCCTCCGATTGCAATCTTCCACGGCATGAAAGACACGACAATTCCCATTGAGAGCAGCAAACGGCTTGTTCAGCAGTTCCAGGACGTTCAGGTGCCGGTGGAATTCCATGCTTTCGAAGGGGTGCCTCACGTCTTCGACAGCAACCCGGAATTCGCGGTCCTCAGCGCCCAGCTAGCAGATTTTTTCATCGACAGACACGTGCTGAATCCGCGCATCTATCCGCCCTTCCAGGCGGGAGGAGACGGAGGACGAGGCGGGCGTGGCGGTGCGCCTGCCGGTCGTGGAGGACGCGGAGCCTGAGGGCTTTTTCCAAGGCACGTTCGCCTACAAACAGCCTTCAAAATGCCTTGCACTGCCACTGTGTTCAGAGGGATAGTGCGGCACAGCATTTCAATTTCGAGGAGCTTTGGTGAAGAACAGACTACTGGTTGTTTACATGACAACCATGTGCGCAGTTCTCGGATATGGTCAGTCGGCTGGGCCGTCGCGTCAAGCTCCGCCTGCGGCGACAGCGTCTAAAGTTGCGGCGACGGGCTCGAGTTCCGCCGTTCAGCGTGCTCTTCTTGATCAATACTGCGTTACCTGCCACAACGACAAAACGAAAAAGGCCAATCTGACTTTGGAGAATCTCGACCTCAATAACGCTGGGGATCACCCGGAATTGTGGGAAAAGGTCGTTCGCAAACTTCGCGCAGGATTGATGCCACCGCCAGGAGTGAAGCGGCCGCCGCTGGTCGAGTATGAAGGACTGCGGAATTGGCTTGAAACGGAGATCGATCGAAAGGCCGCAGCCCGGCCCAATCCTGGATCGGTGATTCTCCACCGGCTCAATCGAACCGAGTATGCCAATGTCGTCCGGGATCTTCTGGATCTTGAAATCGATGTAACCACGCTTTTGCCGCAGGACGATTCCGCCAGAGGCTTCGACAACGTTGCGGGTTCGCTGACGATATCTCCCACGCTGCTGGAAGCCTATATGACGGCCGCGACCAGAGTCGCCCGCGCGGCAGTAGGTTTTTGGAAGACGCCAACGGAAATGACCTACATTGCACCGGGGGATACGTCGCAAAACCAGCACATCGATGGCCTGCCTTTCGGCACGCGCGGAGGAATGCTGGTCCGCCACAGTTTCCCGGCTGATGGCATGTACAAATTCTCAATCCAGAACTTCGGTATCGGCCGGTACATTCCCGGCGAGCAGATTGAGTTCGTTATCGACGGCGAAAGGGTAAAACTATCCGATTACATTGGCGTTGGGTTGACTCAAGGTATGGCTGCATCCGGCGGTGATGGATCCATCGACATTTCCGTTCCGGTTCGCGCAGGCACCCATATGGTTGGGGCCACTTTCCTTGCGACCAACTACCGGCCCAGTCTCGATTTGATCAAACAGTACGAACGGAAATCGCTTGAGAATAACAGCATCCCGCAGATTGAGTACTACCCGGCGATCGGCTTGCTGAGAATTCAGGGACCGTTCGATGCTGCACGCCCCGAGGACTCGCGCAGCCTTCGCAAAGTCTTTACGTGCCGGCCGATAACTGCCGCCCAGGAAGAACCCTGCGCGAAGGAGATACTTACGACGCTGACGAGGCGCGCATACCGCCGCCCTGCCGATGCGACTGACCTTGAAGCGTTGCTGGATTTTTATAGAGAAGGGCACCGAGGCGGTACGTTCGACGACGGCATCGAGCTGGCGCTGCGCCGGCTCCTTGCAAGTCCACAGTTTTTGGTGCGCGCCGAAAAGGTTCCCGCCAATCTCGCGGACGGGAAAACCTATCGCATTTCCGATCTGGAATTAGCCTCTCGATTGTCGTTTTTCCTTTGGAGCAGTATTCCGGACGACGCGCTGATTGCGCTGGCCAGTCAGGGAAAGCTCAGCACTCCTGCTGTACTTGAGGCGCAGGTGAAGCGCATGCTCGCGGATTCGCGCTCTGCGGCTCTCGTTGAAAATTTTGCCGATCAATTGCTGTACCTGCGGAACCTGCCGTCGACATCTCCGGATGGGGTGCACTATCCCGACTGGGACGACGAGTTGCGATCGGGTTTTCGGCGTGAGACCGAACTGCTTTTCGACAGCATCATGCGTGAGGATCGCAGCGTCGTGGATTTGCTGACGGCAGATTACACGTTTCTGAACGAGCGGCTCGCGAAACATTATGGAATTCCCGGCGTATACGGATCCCAGTTCCGGCGCGTGGCCCTTGGCCCGGAGATGGACTACCGCCGCGGATTGCTAGGGCAGGGAAGTTTCCTGTCTGTCACGTGGGTGCAGAATTTCAGAACTTCACCGGTCAAGCGGGGAGTCTGGGTGCTTGAAAATATTCTCGGCACCCCGCCACCGGAGCCTCCGCCGAACGTTCCACCCCTTGAAGACACCAAGGGAGGACCGGAAAAGATTCTGACGCTACGCGAGCAGATGACGTTGCACCGAAAGAACGAACCGTGTGCCAGTTGTCACAAGCTGATGGATCCGATCGGATTCGCACTTGAGAATTTCGATGCCGATGCCAAATGGCGATTGAAGCAGGGAGGCGACGGTGGGGCTGTTATCGATGCGTCATCCGAACTCTGGGACGGCACGAAGGTGAACGGGCCGGTGGAATTGAGAAAGGCGCTGCTGCGTTACTCTCCACAGTTTGTTCGAATGATTACAGAAAAGATGATGACGTATGCTCTGGGCCGCGGCGTGGAATATTACGATATGCCGGTGGTCCGCTCCATCGTGAAAGATGCGGATAAAAACAACGACAAATTTACGTCGATCCTGATGGGTATAATCCGGAGCGCACCATTCCAGATGAGAACGAAAGTTGTAGAGGAGGCCAGATAATGTTTATTACCAAGAGACACATTCCTCGTCGAACGTTTCTTCGCGGCGTCGGCACGACCCTGGCTTTGCCGCTGCTCGAATCGATGCTTCCCGCGCAGACGCCACTGCGGCAGACTGCCGCAAGCCCGGCGAAGCGCTTTGTGGGAATCTGGCATCCGCACGGCGCCGCCCCCGGCTACTGGAGTCCGGTGCAGGAGGGCGCGAACTTCGATTTTTCGTTTATCACGAAACCATTGGAGCCTTATCGCGACCGCACCGTTCTTATCAGTGGACTCGATATGAACGAATCGTTTGCGACGGAGGAAGAACCCGGAGGAGACCACGCGAAGGGTGCGGCGTTGTTGTCCGGAGCACGACCGAGAAGAAATGCCGTCAGTCCGTATCTCGGGGTGACAATCGACCAGCTGATTGCGCAGAAGTACGGGCAGGACACGATTCTTTCGTCCATTCAGCTGGGTATAGAAGACACCGGCAATTTCGGGAATTGCAATTGGGGATACAGCTGCGCCTATACAAATTCCATATCCTGGACGACAGCCACTCAGCCGCTACCCACTCAGTGCAATCCTCGCGTGGCTTTCGAGCGACTGTTCGGCGATGGAACCAGTACCGAAGAGCGTGTCACTGGCCGCAAACAAAATGCGAGCATTCTCGATTCGGTAACGCGCGAACTGGCCTTCTTCAAGAGGGATCTCGGCGCAGGTGACAAGAGCAGGCTCGATACTTATACCGAGAATATTCGTGAGATTGAACGGCGAATCAATATCGCAATGGGCCGATCGGTGAAAGAGCCTTCCGCGGAAATCCCATTTGGCCTTCCAGACAACAAGCATGTGCATTTCCGGCTGATGTATGACTTGATGGCTCTGGCCTTCGAAGGCGATATCACTCGATCGGCGACGTTGATGTTGGGTCGGGACTTGTCGGGGACGAGCTTCCCCGAATCCGGCTTCACCGGTGGGTGGCATGGATCCTCGCACCATGGCGACAAGCCGGAGAACGTTGCCAACTACGCGAAGATGAACCGCTATCACGTGCAAAACCTGGCTTACTTCGTCGAGAAATTGCAGAACATCCCGGACGGCGATGGAAGCGTTCTCGATCATGTGCTGATCTACAAGGGAAGTAACATGGGCAATTCACATCGGCATGCGCATGTGAAAGTGCCGGTGATTCTGGTCGGAGGGATAGACGGCACGTTCAAAGGCAACCGTCATATTGTGTTTCCAGACGATACCCAGAAAACATCGAACATGCTGCTGAGCATCCTTCGTCTTTATGGTATTCAGCGGGATAGTATCGGCTCCAGCAGCGGACCGCTTCCCGGATTGGCCTAGTAAGACAGAACCTGAAAGCGAACGACGGAGAAATGTGGATGAGTCGGAAGTTCTGGATAAAAGCAATCTGGTTTGTCGCGACAGTGATGGTTGTTCTGTTGGCGATGCCAGTTGCTCGAACTGTGACTGCACAGGGAAGAGGTGCATCTCGTCCACAGGTGGTTCCACCCAGCGGTCCGGTATGGCAGGTGATTCGCAAGAATTGCACCGCATGCCATGGTATCGACGACTATGCGTTCTATGCACTGGATCGAAACGGCTGGCAGAACTTGATCGACAGCAAACATAAAGACAAAAGTGCAGTACTGGCGGCAGCGGACCAGAAACTTCTTCTTGACTGGCTGGAGATGAAATTCGGGCCGAATACGAAACCATTCCCGCGATCGTACATCGCTCCAGAGATCACTACTTTCTTTTCAGACCCGGAAGCAAAGCGTCTTCTGGATCGTGCGTGCACGACCTGTCACGATATCGACCGCGTGAATCAGGCGAGATATTCGGAAGAAAAGTGGCGAGTGCTTTCGATCGACATGCGTGAACGGGGGGCAAAACTCACGGACGAGGAACTGGAGCGTCTGGTCGAGTGGCTAGGTCGAGTTCGGGGAACTAATCAGGATAATTAGGCGATGCCAATATTTGAATATAAATGCCGTAAGTGTGGTACCACCTTTGAACATCTCGTGGTGCCGACCACAGTCGAAGTGGCGGCATGTCCGGGCTGTCATGCGAAAGGGAAGAATCTCGAGCAGATGATTTCCCTGTTTGCGACGAAGAACGAAAGTGCAACAACCCGGCATAAGGCCTGGATTCAGAAAGAATCCAAAAACATGCAATACGAGCAGCATCAAATGGAAAGACGAATGGCCCATGACGACTAAAGAAAAGGCGACGAGATACATAGCAACACTGTTTACGTTTATCGGAATTTTAGCAGTGGCCGTTCTTGCCAGAGCCCAGGCGCCTGCAGCCGGACCGGTCTTGAAACTGACCGCCACAAGCGACAACGTCAGCAGTGCCGGCGAAACCATCAAGCTCAACTTGAACAAGTGGTCGACCGATGCCGAACGGGATCAGTTTGTAGCGGCGTGGACTCTGACGGCAGCTGCCGGTGCTCGCGGTAGTGGCGGAGGCGGCCGCGGCAGTGGGGCGGGCCGCGGGGGCGCAGCTCGCGGTGCGGCTGCAACTGCAACTACTCCGGCTGCGGCGGATGCTGCGCCGGATCTTCCTCCCGACCCGGATGCGGTGCCTGCCCCTGCTGCGGCACCCGCGCGCGGCGGTGGCGGCCGTGGTGGTCGCGGCGGTGGCGGCGCAGGCAATGCGGCAGTCTTGACGCCGGCTGCATCGTTGCTTACGGCATTGCAGAATGGACCGGTGAATGGATACCTCTGGACCTCTGAAGTCACCGGATACGCGATTCGCTACGCTTACAAGCTCCCTTTGCCCAATGGCGGCCAGCGCATCATTTTGGCAACGGACCGACGGCTCGGCGCTTCAAATGCGACCTGGAAGCCTGCGGGGACAGCAACTCCGACGGATTATGAATTCACTGTGATGGAATTTCGCCTGGGTCCGAAGGGAGATGGTGAAGGCAAGGCCTCGCTGACTGGCAAAGTAACTGTCGAGGCCGCTTCAAAGTCCATCGCACTTGACGGCTACGACACTCTCCCCGTCGTCTTCAAAGCCATCAAGCCTCAGTAGAGTATGGGCGGTCTATGACCGCCCACAGCTTTGGACCAATTCTTACTTTGTGGCTGTTCCGGCATACGCGAAATTCAACTCCATCTTCGAATTCTCCGCGACTTCGATCGGCATCGTTTTTTCGCCGAACTTTTCATGCCAAGTGACAATTTCATATTTGCCCGGAGGAAGGTGCAATTCGTAATCGCCGGACATTCCGGATGTCGTATGGAACGGATGATCGAAGACGCCAACGAACGCTCCCATCCATCGATGCAGGTCGCATCCGATGTGAAATGGTGCTTCGGCCTTCGCAAACGTGAATGTGTTTTCCGCGCCTTTGTCCGCCTGCGCAATGTTGAATCCCGGATTGGCCTGGCTGAGACCATGAACGTTGTGAAAAGTCGGGTCGCTGTTTCGCACCGACAGTTTCTGGTTCGTCATCACCGTCAGGACGTGGGGCACGTAGGCACATTTCTGCTGGTCCAGAACGACCGGTTCCGAAGGAGCTTCGTAGGTTCGGCCTTCCTGGCCGGACTTTACATAAACGATGACGTTCCGGAGTTTTTTGTCGCTCGTCACAGAGACGTCTTCATCCACGAGCCCGCGCGCGTTCCGCACGCAGTAGGCGCTGCCTCCCGCATGAATCGGTGTGGGTTCCGGTGGAGTGCCTTCGAATTTGATGCTTCCAAATACGCGGGCCGTCGCCGTTGCCGGATCGTATGTTGCTACCGCCGGTACGACTTGTTTTTCAGAACTGCACCCCGTCATCACAACCAGGGTCAGCACGATTACGGAAACAGTAATGCTTCTCTGCGACATTCAGGCGTCCTCCGCGCGATAGAGTAACCTATTTTTCTCCAGGACGTCGGCCGTCGCAGATATACTGCCGGGCATCCAGTGCGACATGGGAGGAAACCATGCAACGAAGAGCTTTTCTAGGTACGATGGCCGTTCCCTTACTGGTGGCCCGAGCTTCGGTGTTTCCTTTGTTTGGGGCACAAACGACAGCGCCAGCCGTTCAACGAAGAGGACGGCTGAAGCAGGGAGTCACCATGGGCGTTTTCGCTCGCGGCACGACGATTGAAGATGCCTGCAAAGAGGCCGCGCGTCTCGGTATCAAAGGATTCGATTTGCGGGGGCCCGCCGACTGGCCGACGCTGAAGAAGTACGGTCTGGTTTCCTCGATGTACCAGCCGACCGCCGGTGCCAGCATTCCGAATGGGCTGAATCGCAAAGAGAACCATGCGCGATTGGATCAGAGCATGCGTGCCGCCATTGATGAATCCGCAGCGGCCGGAGTTCCCAACATCATCACGTTTTCGGGAAATCGAGCGGGCATGGCGGACGCGGAAGGCGCGGACAACTGCGTCGCCTTCCTCAACAACATCAAAGCGTATGCGGAGTCCAAAGACGTCACCATATGTATGGAGTTGCTCAACAGTCGCGTGAACCACAAGGACTACATGTTCGATCATATGGCCTGGGGAGTCGATGTGATGAAGCGCGTCAATTCACCTCGAGTGAAAATTCTCTACGACATCTATCACGCGCAGATTATGGACGGCGACATCGTTCGCAACATCCGGGACAATTTTCAATGGATCGGACACTTCCACACGGGCGGTAATCCAGGTCGTCACGATATCGATGAGAGCCAGGAGCTCAACTACCGCTTCATCGCACAGTCCATTGTGGATCTCGGGTTTACCGGGTTCCTGTCGCATGAATACTCGCCCAATGCGGGCGAGGATGCCATTGGCGTACTGGAAAAAGCGATTGGGATATGCGACGTCTAGGCTTTCAAAATCACGTATTGATTATCGCAGTCGTGATTGTGTTGGCAGCTGAATTTGCCGCCGGCCAGGCCGGACCCACGGTCCGCCAGGTCATCGACAATGCGGCGGCAACGCGGGGGCGGGCCGTCTATGCCCAATACTGCATCAACTGTCATGGGAGCAACGTGAAAGGCGGAGACGACGGCCCTGACCTGATTCGTTCGGTCGTTGTGTTGCATGATCGGCTCGGTAACGACATTGGACCAGCCATGAAGAAGCTCTCGAATCATCCCCGAGATCTGACCCAGGAGCAGATTCTCGATCTGTCTCATTTCCTGCACCAACGCGTCGAATCGACATCGAGTAACCGCAACACAAACCAGCCCCCGAACGTGCTCACCGGAAATGTCGCGGCGGGAAAGGATTACTTCAATGGCGCAGGAAAATGCAGTACCTGTCATTCTCCAACAGGCGACCTCGCAGGCTACGGAACACGCACGACGCCGATCAATATCCAGCAGAATTTTCTTTTCCCTCGAATCGCACGCGGAGGAAAGCAAACAGAAGTGACTGTAACTCCGGCGGCCGGAGCTGCAGTCACCGGCACACTCGTTAGAATCGACGATTTCAATGTTTCGTTGCGTGGCGTCGATGGCCAGACGCAGACGTTTCGCCGCGCCCCAAACGTGAAAGTCGACGTGCGCGATCCACTTGCCGTGCATCATGAATTGCTGGATCAGTACACGGATGCGGACATGCACAACATCGTCGCTTATCTGGAGTCGCTTAAATGAAACGCGGGAAGCTTCCAGGAAGTCTCATCGGAGTTCTGCTTCTTTCTGCGGTGTTACTCGGACAGGTCCCTGTGGACTGGCCCATGGTTCACGGCGATTATTCCGGCCGCCATTTCAGCACGTTGAAAAGAATCCATTCGTCGAATGTGAACAGTCTCACGCAGGCCTGGACCTGGCGCGCGAATCCGGGCAGTGGCCCGGCGGCTGGCGGCGGTGCGACTTCGGCCACGATCAAGGGCACGCCGATCGAGGTTAACGGAGTTTTGTACACCACGATACCCGATCATGTCTGGGCTGTTGACGCACGCACCGGCCGCGAGATCTGGCATTTTTCGTGGAAGTCCAAAGGCGGCTGGCATATCGGTAATCGAGGCGCAGCGGTGCTTGGATCGACGCTATACGTCGAGACACCGGACTGCAATCTCATTGCGCTGAACGTCGCCGATGGCACGGAGCGCTGGCATACGGAGATCTGCGATCTGGAGCAGTTCTACTACGGTTCCGTCGCACCTACGATCGTCAAGAATCATGTGATCGTCGGCGTAAGCGGCGACGATCTCGATATTCCTGGGTATGTGGAATCGCACGACCCCGAGACCGGGAAGCTTCAATGGCGCTGGTACACGTATCCCAATCCCAACGATCCCGAAGCGAAGACCTGGCCCAGCGTCGAAGCGATGATGCATGGTGGAGGCATGACGTGGGGACCAAGCGCGTACGATCCGGAGTTGAATCTGTATTATTTCGGAACCGGCAATCCGCAGCCGGTAATCGCCGGACGTGGAAGAGAAGGCGCCAATCTGTACACCGAATCCATCATCGCGCTCAATCCTGATAACGGAAAGCTGGTTTGGTACTTCCAGGCATCGCCGCACGACACCCACGACTGGGATGCGATTGAAGCACCGATACTCTTTGATGGTGAAGTGAACGGACAGCCGCGCAAACTGCTCGCACAGGCCAGCCGAAACGGATGGTTCTTTGTTCTGGATCGGACGAACGGAAAGAACATTCTCAGCACGGAATTCGTGAAGACGAACTGGACAAAGGGTGTCGATGCGAAAGGGCAGCCCATACCGGATCCAAAGAAAGAGCCGCAATACGACGGTGCACTCGTCTCTCCCAATCAGGGAGGCGCTGTCAACTGGCCGCCCCCGAGTTATAGCCCGGAGACCGGACTGTTCTATGTGAATGCCACGCGCGCATTCAGCGTTTACTACCTCTATGACACCGATGTGAAACCTGAAGGCTGGGGTGGCAACGATCGCGGTGGATGGTCCGAAAGCATGTTGGAAGCCATTGACTACAAGACCGGCAAAATCCGGTGGACGCACAAGTGGCCGGCAAGTGCTGCCGTGCGTTCGGGACTGCTGAGCACGGCGGGCAACATTTTGTTTGCGGGGGACAATGCGTCCAATCTCATTGCATTCGATCCGAAGGATGGATCGATACTGTGGCATTCGGAACTGCGCTCGAACATGAGCAACACACCCATCACCTATGAACTGGATGGCGTTCAATACATCGTCGTTGCCGCCGGCGATACCCTATACAACTTCAAGCTTCCCTGAATGACAAGTGACAATTGAACATTGAAAAATGACGATTTCCCCGTCACCCGAATTGTCTGGGGAAACTGTCAATGTTCAATTGTCATTCGTCCGTTCAAAGAAGGTGCCGGACGCGTCAGACCGCTCTTTTATCGGAAGCGGACGGATTCGAGAATGGCACGGAAGGACTTCTGGTACTGAGGCATTTCTTTCGTCGGAACGACCTCGATGAAGTACAGCAGGGTACCGTCCGGTTGCAGAACAGTGGTCACGATATCGGATTCCTGCCCACCTGTCGGACTCGAGTTTGAAAGCTCGGTGAGTTGAGCACGTTTCCCCCCTACCTGAGCCGAAACCCGCGACCGTACAATTTTTGCAGATGGATTTCCCTTTAGAAGGTTATCGATGAACTGTGTCGTAGCCTGATCCAGATTCGCAGCGTTCTGCGGCGAGAAAACATCGATGAGCAACCCGTACGCCAGATCGCCCTTTCCAACGACGCCCCCCGCGGGGGCCAGTGTGACATTGGTTCCGTCGACAGACGGTACCCAGTTATCCGGATGCCGGAGCTGAAATACAGATGTCTGGAAGTCCGCCAGACGTGCAGACGGCGGAGGCGGCGGAGCTGCCGATGCGGTCGCGCCTGCCGGCGTTGGTTTTGGAGGATCCGGCAACGCCAGCAGGAGTTTCTTGACCCGCTGAAAAGCGGCCGTGTCGGTTCGCGGATTCGGGGGCACGGCGCCAATTCTCATGATCTCGTCATTAACTTTCTTGACGCGATTTGCCGGTATGGGGTGGTTGCTGAAGAACTGTTCGGCTTTGCTCCCTTTATGGTCGCGCGCCATCTTGTCGAAGAACACGGCCATTGCCGTTGGATCATAGCCAGTGTCGAACAGTATTTGCGTTCCCATGAGATCGGCCTGGGACTCGGCGTCTCGGGAATAACGCAACAGTATCGAACTGCCGGCAAATGCACCAGCGGCACCGGCGATCTGGCCGGCGGTGCTGTTTCCGAAAAGGATGCCAAGTCCACCGATAATGCCCTGCGTTAACTGGGCCTTTTTCGCCTGTGCCATTCCATGGCGCAGAAGAACATGACCCGCCTCATGGCCAATTACACCGGCGATCTGGGCTTCGTTGTCTGCGGCTTCGATCGCTCCGCGGTTGACATAGATGGGCCCGCCGGGAAGCGCAAAGGCGTTGATCGACTTGTCGTCGACAATCTTGAATGTGAAAGGAAACCTGTTATCGTTTGGAGCCTTCGCAACGAGCGAGTTTCCCAGCGAAGTGATATAGGAGTTCGCGTCGGGATTCTGGATCAGCACGAGCTGCTTTTCCGCTTCCGCGGCAGCGGCGAGTCCCAGTTTGATATCGTCTTGCGGGGGATCATTGGTTGCCGGCTTCAGTTTTGTCCGTTCCGCCAGAGCCGTCATGCTGATCAGAATCAGGAAAATCGCAATCCATCTCGTCTGAATCATGGCGTCCTCCTTGCAATGTCTTCTTTCAAGAATAATCCCGAATGCCGCGATCCAACAAAACGGAATAATTAATACTGGCCAGCGATTTGCAATGCCTATTAAGATTCTCCGTACGAATGAACGTCCGGAAAATTTTGCCAGACACTGGCGAGGAGAAACCGATGCGATCCAGAGTTGTGACGATGTTTTCGATTGTATTGATAGTGGCTTTCACAGTCAGCATCACCATGGCGGTTGCAGCACAAGCGCCAGCGGGCGGCCCTCCTGCAGCGGGAGCTCAGGCGCCGCGTGGCGGTGCACCAGGCGGCGCTCCAGGTGGGGCTCCCGGTGGGGCTCAGCGAGGCGGTGGCGGGCGTGGCGGTCCGGGGATGGCACTTACCAGCACCGCGTGGCCCGATGGCGGTGAGATTCCGCCGAAGCATGCGGGCGGAGCAGGAGGCCAGAGCATTTCACCCGCGCTGTCATGGACGAATGTACCGATGGGAACCGTCGAGTTCGTCCTGGTCATGAACGATCCCGAGCCGGTACAGCCTGCACTTTCAGTCAGCGGAGACATCCTTCATTGGATGGTTGCCAAGATTCCCGCATCAACAATGTCGCTTCCGGAGAATGCTGGAGCCATGAACTCTACTCTGCTTCCGGCAGGTGCGGTTCAGGTTCAGCCCTACCGAGGCCCTGGCGCTCCCGCTGCGGGACCACGGCATCACTACACGCTAACTCTTTATGCTTTAAACGCTCCGCTGGATGCGGCTGCGCTTGCCAATCGCGCTGCGGTTATGGCGGCGATGGACGGCAAGGTATTGGGCCGCGCCATATTCGGCGGCCGGTTCATGCAGGCCCCCGCGCAATAAGAAAAATGAGGGAACGAGGGGACAGTCCCCTCGTTCCCCCATTTTTTCAGAAGCTGAAGCGGGCCTGGAGTTGGAATGTTCGAGGCTGTGTGTTCGCTCCAGCGCCGCCTTTTGACTGAATTCGTCCGAACACCAGGCCCGGAGTATTGATGCTCGAACCTGTTTGCGGGTCTGGATCAATAAGGTCCGGGTGATTCAGCACGTTCGTCACATCCATGCGAATCGATAGCGATTTGGATTCCGTGATCCGGAAAGACTTGCCAAGGTTTGCGTCGAATCTCCACTTTCCCAGAGCCTCCAGCGACATTGGCATGGTGCCGCGATGTCCGGGCAGCGGATTTTGAAGAACGATCGGGCCGAGCGTACCATCCGGATTCAATAACGCCATCGCGCTGAGGGTGCAAACGCCTGACCCGCTACCCGCGTTGCTGACGAGGTTTACGCCCATGGTATCGGTGTGATTGACCGGACCGGTTGCGGAGCATTGCGGATCCGTCACCTGCGCGTACTTATTGACGCCATAGTAACTTCCCGTCGCACCATTCCATTCGGCGTGGCCTTTCATATGGGTATCAAACAGTGTCGAAACCACGTCCGCGCGGTTCTGTCCGCCGTCCAGATTCTGATTTCCTCCGGCATAAAACATATGTCCCGCAATAACGGTCCTGGGGTTTCCGCTCGAAGTGTTGAAGATGACACTGGTCTGCCACTTTTCAATTGCCCGCGCGATCCATCCGGAGGAATTCCCCAAGACCAGCTTGTTGGGCCCTATTGGCAGTTCAAACGTGCCATTCGTACGAAGGTCGTGGGTGACGTTCTGGTAGGGATACGTATAATCTGCATCCCGGTCGAGAGGATCGGTGTAGCTAAAGGTCCCGTTCACCAGGCCGAGAAGCTTCGAAAACGTGTAGGTGGTCTGGAAGGTAATGCCCTGTATCGGCCTCGCCGTCAATTGCGCCTGCATGGAATGATAATTTGATTTTCCAAGGTTGGCGGTATACGTCGCCGCGCTCAACTGGGGGTTGGCGACAATGTAGTTTTCGGCGAAGCAGCGCGTCGGAATGTTGGTTGTCGTGTTTGCCGGCAGATTGGGATCGTACTTGCCATCGGCGATACGGTTGCAACCGTTTCGCAACACTGTTCCTCCCACGTTGGATGTAATCGGCGAAGCTTCAAGGCCCGTCACTGAGGCGCCGCCAATCAGCGTGTTCAGAGCTGAGGCGACTGCATCGAAATTTCCAATTGCAAGGTTCGATGCAAACGTCGTACTGCGTCGTAGCGCCGCAGATCCGGTCTGCACAACGCCACCCACTACGGTGCCGACCGGACCATAGGCGACGCCATTGGGTCCTGTAAGGCCGGGATTCAGATTCACACCCGCCAGCATTTGATCAAACAGCGGAGCGTCCAGGCCGGCGCGCGTCTGGGTGAGAGCGTCGAAGAGCTCCTTGTTGTAGTACACGTTCGGTTGATTCAAGTTGATCGTGCCCGACCTCTTTCTGCCAACAGTGCCGACGTAACGCACATCGATGGTGTAATTCCTGGTCAGGTTTCGGGTCACCGACAGCGTAAAGTTCTGAACGTAGGGTGTCGCAAATTCCGGATCGTATGCGGTAAAAGTCGTTGCGCGGTTGTAGATGGGGATCTGTCCTGCCGGAAGTGCAGGAGCCGTGGGTTTGACCGGAACGATCACCGGCAGGTCAATGAGGCCGAGCGCACGAGCCGACGGTCCCGTCGTTATCGATGTGAAATCGGCAGTGTTCAATGAACCCGTGCTGTTGTTGCCCGTCACGTTGCCCAGCAGATTTTCAGTCGCACCGCCGTTTCGACCCGAGCCGCCAAACGTCACCTGCATACCTCCTCGAATGGCGGTATTGCCCTGTTGCCACGCGAAGCCAACCGCCGGACCAAAATTGTTGTAGTCGTTGGGAATGGTGGTCTGTGAAGGCAAAGTGGAACCTGGACCGACGTAAATCAGAGTAGTTAACTTACTCGGGTCGCATGTGGAAACTGGAAGTAGAGCGGACTGCGTCACATTCGTCTGGCACGACAGGGCCGATGCCGCAGGAACGCTCGCTCCGTAGCCGGTCAGATACAGGTTTCCGGGAGCCATCCAATTGCTGAAAATCTCGTTGCTTCGCCCGGCGCCGAACAACCCGGCTCCCTTGTCTGCAATAGAGGATGTGTACCCGCCCCGCAGGTAGGGGGACCCATAGTATTCCCATCTCACGCCCAGATTGAGAGTGAGATGCTCCATCACTTTCCAGTCGTCTTTGACAAAGAAGTCCCCTTCGTTGGCAACCTGTTTGCGAAATCGTTGCGATTCCGTGGTGATGTCCTCCCAGGTACCGTTCTGCACGTTGTCCTGGGAATCGATCCAATACAGGGTCGAAGCGGTATTGACCGATCCGTTGAGGAAATACAACATATTTGCCGCATTGGTTCTCGTGGTCGACAGTGGCTGAAGGCTGGCGGCCACACCCGCGAGTCCTGTCGTTCCAAGCGGGGAGTTATTTCCGCCCGCGCCCCCACTCACTGTTGGGTAGATGGCTCCGCTGAATCCGTCCGATCGCGTCAGACGAAGTTCGCCGCCGAACTTGAATGCGTGATGACCATGCGTCCAGCTCAGTGTGTCGGCGTAATTGAACAGCGGAGAGTTGGAGCCGCTGTACGTGGAAGCGGCATTGATCATGTTGTTTCCAAATGAATAGTTGCCGGCTCCGGGAGTGATCACTGCCGGATAGACTCCGCCATTTGCCGGGTTGGTACCGCCATTCATCAGAAATTCCTGCGCTCCGGATTTCACCGATGAATCGCTGCTGAGCCAGGGCGGCGTCAGTGTCTGAGCACCGTAGGTGATTCCATAACGTGCTTCATTGACCAGCGTTGGAGACAGCGTGGAAGTGAAATTGACCGTCAGAACCTGGGGACGTCGCGTCGATACCCCATTGAACCCGCCGGGCCAGTTGGAAACGTTGTCGGTGTTGTCGTCGTGCTCATAACTCCAGCCCACTGCGAGGCGATGCTTGGCACTCAGGTTATGGTCAATTTTGACGTTGATCTGCTTTCGCGCGCTGTTCATCGGATTCGTACCGTTCTGAGCTCCCGCACCCGTAGCGCCGCCTTTTCCCCGGACCCATTGGAACTGCGCCAGATTCAGGCCATCGATCGTGTTTCCCGCCGGTGAAGGTGAGTAAAAGTTTGCATGCGGCATCGAGCCAAGAATCTTCTGAATATATCCGGAAGTATCGAAGGATGGCCGCAATGTGTCCCATGCCGTCGCCGTGCCTGAAGGAAGGAGAGCCGTTCCCGTCACATTTCCGTAGACACAATCGGCGGACGTGAATGGGCTGCCGTCGGCCTTCTTGTTTCCAAACACGCTGAAGCACTGAAGGCTCCCGGTATAGGCCGAGCCATCCGGATTGGACAGCGGAGCCACCGGGTGTCCCGTTGCATCAATTGAAGGGTAGATTCCGGCGGTGGCGCTGGCAGGGAAAGTGGGGATTGCCTGCGACGCATTGCCTGGATTCCAACCCGACCAGTAACGCAGAATGCCCTGCCTGGCCGGATCCGTTAATACGTTGGTGGTCACGAGTGTGCGGTTGTTATTAATGTTCTGGTCCCACAACGCAAAGAAGAATGTCTTGTTCTTGATGATCGGTCCGCCGTAACTGATGGTGTATTGATGATCATTCTGCCAATCCAGTGGAATGGGCTTCCATTGACCGGTAACCGCGTCGACGTTCCTGTTATTCACCCAGCTATTCGCACTGAATGCCGAATTTCGAACGTTCCATACTGCAGATCCGGTGTACTTGTTGGTTCCCGAACGCGTGGAAATTTGAATCTGTCCATTGCCGCGTCCCAGCTCCGCGTCGACTGGCGTCAGGATGATTCGGATCTCGCCGACAAGGTCCGGATTCAGTGTGGTGGTTCCCGAGATGCCGTTCGCATTGCGAGTATCGGTCACGCTGAGACCGTCTCGAACTGTGTTGATCGTGCTCGTCTGTAGTCCGGTAAACGTACTGAATTGATCGCCAAACGGATCGACGCGCATACCCGGCATGATCCGAACCAGATCCAGCACTTCTCCGCTGACGAGAGGAAGGGCTGAAACATGGTCCGCGGAAAGTACCTGTCCGACGGATGCGGATGACTCGCTCAACAACTGTTGGGACGAAACGGAAACTTCAACGGAGGTGGCGGTACCGCCGACGTCCAGCGTAAAGTCCAATCGTACTTGCGCCGAGGTGCCCACATTCACACCGGTGAGGAGGGAGCCCTTGAATCCGGCTAATTCCGCGCTCAGCTTGTAAGTTCCAGGCAGTACGGAAGCAAACGAGTACGCCCCGGTTTCGTTGGTCAAAACGGTCGATGCGACACCGGTATCCGTGCCCGTCAATGTGATCGTGACGCCTGGTATGACGGCATTCGCTTTGTCGTGCACAAGTCCGCTCACTGAGCCATTTCCCGTTTGCGCGGAAAGAGCGCCTGCGGACAAAACGCAGAAAAGCACGGATATAACGAAAGATCCCCTCATGATTTTTCCCCCGGGTATGCCGATAGGCGATTGGTTAAGTTGTACCTCGAAAAACTGGCGCATTCTAATCATGGACAGACAAGCCGAGTCAAACGAAATAGGGGAAAGTGGGAGACCCGATTTCTATGCCGCTTGTTGGGTTTCGGCTTTGAGGAACTGGTGGGACGACCAGAATGCCATTCCGACAATGGAGAGCGTCGCTGCCGTCGGAAACCACTCCGGCAGATGTATTCCCAGGGCTTCGACAATCATGAACGCTCCAAGAAGGCCGATGGAAGTCATGGCCCCGTTCTTCAGCCAACGGTATTTTCCGACCTTGTCGATACCCTTGATGGTGAGTTCTCGCACGACAATTGCACCGATCCCGTTTCCGATTAGAATCAGGCCAACATTTGTCGTAAAAGCGAACGCCCCGAAAATGCCGTCAATGCTGAAGGAAAGATCCAGAACTTCAAGGAACAGCAGCTTGGCAATGTCGCTTGTCCCCTTCTCAATCTCGAGCTCCTGTTGCTCCGCCATCTGGCGAAATCCGAACAGAATGAAGAACACGGCGTTGCCCGTCGCTGCGGCAATCATCGCGAGCGGCCGGTCGCGGACTGCCCACATGATTCC